>WNGH01005725.1_pt1 | contig 22206 bp, 19 predicted proteins | sample 5400631 | NCBI WGS metagenome assembly WNGH01 (sample SAMN13153373, study PRJNA577476) | soil metagenome | isolation source: 115 cm soil or saprolite under Garry oak tree replicate 1 | place: USA:California | collected 2016-06-15
ATCTTGGAGACGATCTCTGACTTCTCCACGCTGGTCGTGCCGACAAGTACCGGCTGGCCGGCCCGGTGCCGCTCGACGATGTCGTCCACGCACGCCTGGAACTTGGCCTGCACCGTCTGATAGACGAGGTCAGGCTGGTCAGCCCGGATCATCGGCATGTTGGTGGGGATCGGGACCACGCCGAGCTTGTAGGTCTGGTGGAACTCGTTCGCCTCGGTGATCGCCGTGCCCGTCATGCCGGCCAGCTTCTCGTACAGGCGGAAGTAGTTCTGCAGGGTAATCGTGGCGAGCGTCTGGTTCTCGTCCTTGATCTGCACGCCTTCCTTGGCCTCGATGGCCTGGTGCATGCCTTCGCTGTAGCGGCGCCCGTGCAGCATGCGGCCGGTGAACTCATCCACGATCAGGACCTCGCCATTGATCACGACGTAGTCCTTGTCCTTCTTGTACAGCTCCTTGGCCTTCAGCGCGTTGTTGAGGAAGCTGACCAGGGGCGTGTTCACCGATTCGTACAGGTTCTCGATGCCGAGCCAGTCCTCGACCTTCTCGACGCCGGTCTCCAGGATGCCGACCGTCTTCTTCTTCTCGTCGACTTCGTAGTCGCCTTCGCCGTCCGCGCCGCGGCGCAGCCGCGGCGCGATCTTGGCGAATTCCAGGTACCAGCGGCTGTTCTGGTCCGCGGGCCCGCTGATGATCAGCGGAGTGCGGGCCTCGTCGATCAGGATCGAGTCAACCTCGTCGACGATGGCGTACGAGTGACCTCGCTGGACGCGTTCCTCCAGGCCCCAGGCCATGTTGTCCCTGAGGTAGTCGAAGCCGAACTCGTTGTTGGTCCCGTAGGTGATGTCGGCCTGGTACTGCTTGCGGCGCTCGTCCGGCTCCATCTGGGCCAGGATGCAGCCGACCTCCAGGCCGAGGAAATGGTGCACCCGCCCCATCCACTCGGAGTCACGCTTGGCAAGGTAGTCATTGACGGTGATGATGTGCACGCCCCGGCCGGCCAGCGCGTTCAGATAGGCGGGCAGCACGCCGGACAGCGTCTTGCCCTCGCCGGTCTTCATTTCAGCGATGTCGCCCAGGTGCAAGGCGGCGCCGCCCATCAGCTGCACATCGAAAGGCCGCTGGCCCAGGGTCCGCTTGGCCGCCTCGCGCACGGCGGCAAATGCCTCGGGGAGCAGGTCGTCGAGCGATTCGCCGTCCGCATGACGCTGCCTGAACTCGGCAGTCAGGGCCCGCAGCTCGGCATCGCTCAGTGCGGCGAAATCCTCTTCAATCGAGTTGACCTGCTGGGCAATCCGCTTGAGCTTGCGCAGGATCTTGCCCTCGCCCGCGCGAAGGACGCTATCGATGATGACTGGCACTTCTGGTCGCGCTCCTCGCGGATCGGCTTGCTTGCTTGCTGGACCTGTCTCCGCCTCGCCGTAACGGGCCGATTCCCCGGCCGGGCAGCGGACGGTATGGTGGCGGACTTGTGCCGCCGTGTTCTTAAGTCATGGTAGGCGAGCGGCGGGGTGAAGCCGAGCCTGCGCGACAAGGACCATACTTCAGGGGGCCGGGTGCCGTCTGCCCGCAGGCCCTGACCACAATGAGGGTACGGTGGCGACTCATGACGAGAGGAGCGGCGCGCATGGCGGACCAGCTGAGACCAGGCACCATGAGCGAGGCCGCGGCGGACCCGGCAATCACCGGGGACGGCCCCGAGGACCAGGGCATGCTCACCCGCCAGGTAACCGGAACCTTCACGCCGCCTCCGGCTTTCCACGGCCGGGCGGTTTCCTGGACCGCAGTCGTCATTGTCACGATCGCCTTCATCATCGGTGGCTTCGCGCTTGCCGTCGGCCCGACCTGGTGGCTGTTCTGGGTAAGTGCGGCGCTGGCGGCCGTTGGCGGCCTGCTGGCGCTGGCGACCAACATTTTCGAGGACTGGTACTGAGCCGGAGTGTCAGAGCCACGAGCTACGCTTCCGCTCGTGGCCAGCACCTCCTTTCCCGCAGCCGAGCTGACGCTGGCACCGGATGACGTTCGCCTGATCACGCTGCAGGCGCAGGGCCTGATCGGCACCGGAGGACGGCGCGGCGGAGTGCCCGGCATGCTCCGCCGGGTCGGCGCCGTCCAGCTCGACACGATCAGCGTGCTCGCCCGCTCCCATGAACTTGTCGCCTACGCCAGGCTCGGGGCCACCCCGCGGGCCCGCATCGAGCGCGCCTACTGGAAACCCGGCCCGGCCAGCGCCTTCGAGTACTGGTCGCATGCCGCCTGCGTGCTGCCGATCGAGGAATGGCCGTACTACGCGTTCCGGCGGCGAGCGCTGCGGGCCCGGGGCGTGCGCTGGCACCAGAGCCACGAGCGTGCCTGTGCCGAGGTGCTGGCCAGGCTCAAGGCGGAGGGCCCGCTGACCGCCACGCAGCTTGGCGGCGCCAAGAATGGCGGCGCCTGGTGGGACTGGTCCGAGACGAAGATCGCGGTTGAGTGGCTGCTCGACACCGGTGATGTGATCTGCTCCCGGCGGACAGGCTGGCGGCGGGTGTATGACCTGCCGGAGCGCGTGCTCCCTGATGGCCTGCTCGGCACCGGGCCGTCTGACGACGAGTGCGTGATCCACCTCATCGGCGTGGCCGCCCGCGCGCTTGGCGTGGTCACCAGGGCGGACCTGATCGACTACCAGCGGCTGCGCCAGTTCAGTCATAGCCCTATCAAGGACTCTGCCGCGGCGAATGACGCCGCGATCGCGGCCGGGCTCACGCCAGTCATGATCGACGTCGGCGGAACCGCCATCCCCGGCTGGGCCGATCCTGCCGCCCTGGAGATGGCGGCTGCGGCCGGGCAGCCCGGCGCCCGGCGCGGCCGGCACCGGGTGACGCTGCTATCCCCGTTTGACTCCCTCATCTGGGACAGGAAGCGCACGCTGCGGATGTTCGGCTTCGAGCACAGTCTTGAGGCCTACGTGCCCAAGGCGAAGCGCGTGCACGGATACTTCACGATGCCGCTGCTCGCCGGGGGCCGGCTGCTCGGCCGGGTAGATCCGGCCCGCAGCGGGCGGACCCTCGTCGCCCGCCAGCTTTCCCTGGATACACCGCGCGCCGCCGAGCCCATGGCGCGGGCGCTGGTCGAGGCGGCTTCGTGGGTTGGCTGCGACAGCGTAGAACTCGGCCAGGTCGACCCGCCCGAACTGACGCCACGGCTAAAGGCAGCACTCGCCGCCGCGACCTGACGCCGCCACCCCGGCCACGGCCCTCCCCGCGCACAGCAACCCCGACCAACTCCAGCCCGCCCTGGCTTAGCTGAACTCGATCAGCTTCTCCCTGACCGCCACCATTACCGCCTCCATCCTTGAATGAATCTGCAGCTTCTCCAGGATGTTGCGCACGTGGTTCTTGACGGTGTTCTCGGAGATGAATAGCTCCTTGGCGATGTCCCTGTTGTTCATCCCGCGCGCGACGAGCTTGAGCACCTGCATCTCCCGCTCGGTTAGCCGCGGCGCCGGCACCTGCTGGGCACGTTCCTCGTCGTCGCGCTTCGCCAGCGTGGCGAACTCAGTGAGCAGCTTCCCCGCCATCGACGGGTTGATCAGCGACTGGCCGCCATGCACGGCGCGGACCGTCTCGGCGACCTCGTCCAGCGGCAGGTCCTTGAGCAGGTAACCGCTTGCGCCCGCCCTGATCGCCTCGAAGAGATCCTCCTCCTCGTCGCTGATCGTGAGCATGACGATCTTGGCGCTCGGCGCGACCTCCTTCATCGCCCGGCAGGCCTCGATGCCGCTACTGCGAGGCATCCGGATATCCATCAGCACGATGTCAGGAAGTGATTCGCCGGCCTTCTCGACAGCCTCGGATCCGTCGCTGGCCTGGCCGACGAGCTCGATATCCGCCTCCTCCTCCAGGACCATCTCCAGGCCGCGGCGGAACAATGCGTGATCATCAACGATCATCGTGCGAATCGGCTCGGGACGACCCAGGCGCTTCGGTCGCTCTGCGGCAGCCTTGCGGCTTCCGCCCATGATGCCTCCTCCCATGACCAGCCTCCTGCCTGCCGGACCGTTCCGCCAGCGCGGCTGCGGGCCGGCCTGGGTGCTGCGTGATCAACTCTTGCCGACCCGGGCGTCCGGCGCAAGCGCGGGCCCGCCACCTGCGGCTGGGCTCCCCACGGGCCAGCCGCCACCGACGGGACGCACGACCTGCCGCCCGCGACGGTACTCCGGTGGCAGTGCCGTGGTGACAGCCACCCGCGCGGAAACGCAACCCAAGCCGGGAGCCGCAGCCGCGATCGGCAGCGGCCCGGCGGAATCACCACCGCAACGGCCATCGGAGCCAGCACGCGGGAACCACCGCCTGGCCACCTGCGACCGGGCTAGCCGGCCTCCTGGTCCGCGGCCGGCACCCCGGCAGACCAGCCATCCGGGAGCATTGAGCCCGGCACCGGCATGGCGCTGCCGTTCCGCCGGGCGCTGCCGTTCCGCCGGGCACTGCCGTTCCGCCCGGCGCTGCTGTTCCGCCCGGTCCCGCCGTTCCGCCGGACCTTGCCCCGCCGCCCAGTCCGGCCGTTCCGCGCGGTTTCGGCATTACGCGCAGTCCGGCCGTTCCGCCCGGTCGCCTCATCCGGCAGCGGATCTTCGTCCGGCAGCGGCAGACTCGCCGCGCGTGATTCGTCGTCCCGGTGAGCCGCCCGCCCCTCCACGAGGCGGAGCACGCCGTACTGATAGCCGCGCCGCCGGTACACGACGCTCGGATCGCCGCACTCCTTGTCGCGGAACAGAAAAAAGCCGTGGCCCACCAGTTCCATTTCGAACAGCGCCTGATCGATGCTCATCGGCGCCGCACCGTGGAACTTCTCCCGCACGACCAGCGGGCCCTCGCCTTCCATCTGGATCGTGATGACGTCATCATCGGGGCCGGCCTGCTGACCTGGCCGCGCGACGGGCCGACCAGGCTGCTGGCCGCGCGCGGGCTCCGTGCGGGCCGCCAGCCCGGAGGCCGGCTCGGCGGGCTCGGCAGCCGGCTCATCCGGCCGAGCGGCGGGCTCGGCGGCCGACTCGGCGCCCCGGGCTGCGGGATGCCCGCCGTGACGGCATTTGCGCCGGTCACCGGCCCGGCGCAGCCGCGATTCCAGCTTGGCGAAGGCCATGTCGAGCGCCGTGAAACGGTCCTCGGCGGCGGCCTCGGCGCGGATCGCGGGGCCCCGCGAGGAGATGGTGAGCTCGACGCGTTCCCGGCGGCCGGACTGACGCGGGTTCCGCTCCTTGGATACCTCCACGTCGACCCGGATCGCCTTGCTGTCCAGCCTCGCGATCTTGCTCAGCTTGGCTGTTGCGTGCCTGCGGAACCGTTCCAGCACGTCCGTGTGCCGGCCTTTGAAGATGATGTCCACTCAGGAACCCCCTTCTGCCCGGTCGGAGGAGAACGGCACCCGCCCGGCCGACCTGGTCTTCGACCCCACATCCGCCTGCTGAGGGGTTCGCGGCGGCTTCGCCACTACTGCCCTTCTCCCGGTCCGGGGGATATCGGATCTCCCGGCGAGGCAGGACTTACCTCTAAGCCGCACCGTGATCGGTCGACGAGAAGTCGCCTTACGTGGGCCGTTTCGCCTGCGGCTGGCATCGGCTTGCCAGGGCGGGCACCCCGGTGAAGGGGGGACCTGCCCGACGCAACCACGGACCCGGGCGGGTGCCATGACACGAACGCTAGCCCCATCCGGATCGAATGTCAGGAGGGAAGAGCCCACAATTAGTAACGGAGAGTGAAGGGCTGATCTACTGCTCCGGGCGAGGCTCAGCCGGGGTAGGCCGGATCCTCGCCAGCCACCAGCGGCCCCCAGCCGCCAGCGAGCCCGCCGAAGGTCACGATCTGGCCGCCGCGAAGGCCAGCTACGATATGAGATCCGGCAGTAGCGAGCGAGACGATGCGGCGTTCCGGCAGCACCAGAGTCGGCTGGCCGCCGTTGACCGGAACCCGCTGTAGTGCCGCTCCGGCCCCGCCCGGGCTGTCAAGCACCATCAGGTAGTCAGCGTCGTACCAGCTCAGCGCCGTCGGATCCCGGATCCGCTGGCCGATCGGCACGAGCTGGCCGATGGACGCCGCGTTCTTCCCGCGCGTGATCGCCCCGATCTGCACCTGCGGCGAACTCTTGCCGCGGACAATCACGGCGATCCGCACTCCGTCCGGAGCGACCCGCAGCGCGCTGATCCGGTCTCCGGGAAGCAGCCCGATATCGACCGCGATGGGCGGCTTGCCGCCGGGTGGTCGCAGCCACACGCCGTGCGTGGTGGCCACCCAGAGATCGCCGTGGCTGTCCCAGCTCAGCGAGGTGCTCGTGCCGCCTGGCCGCCAGGAGCGGAGCGTCGCGCCCTTGGCGAGCGATCCGAACCGGACGACCTTGCCGCCTGGCGAGATGCCCGCGATGAACCTCTCATCCGGCGGAGATACGGCGATCGAGGTCATCGGGACGAGTCCGGTACCTGCCTGGCCGCGAACCGGACTGGGGTGCGCCGCCGCATGCGAAGCGGACAACAACTGGATCACGCCGTTGTCGCCGATGAAGGTCAGCCCGGCACCTGCTGACGGCTGTGGCACCATCCGCTTGTAGTTGCCAAGCAGCTCGGCGCCGTCAGCGGAGCCGCGCAGCCGCAGCGGGCGGCCGTTGATCTCGAGCCGCACCGACGCGATGGCCGAACGCTCGTAGGACGGGCTGGTCAGCGTCCAGACGAGCTGGGCGGCGGCATTGGCCTGCACCGCGGGTGCGGCCCGCGCAATCGCGCCGCCGAGATTCACGATCGCGCCGGAACCCGCTGCTTCAGCGCCTCGACCAGCCCCTTGGCAAGGTCCGTCGTCGTCGCCTGCAGCGGCACGAACACCGGATCGGGCACCAGCGTCCGGCCGGACGATGCGAAGAAGTAGAGATTCCGTGGCTGGTACACGCGGAGGAAATCGGCCTTGCTCAGCAGCAGCCGCGGCGGCGGGTTAGTGATCCGCCATTGACCGTTGATCTTCTTCAGCGAGAAGCGGATCTTCTGCGTGACCGAGCCGGGCGGAACCTGGTACTGGCCGTTGTCGTTCAGCGTGGCGAGTTTCTGGCCGCTGACCTCGACGGTGGCTGTCCCGCCCGATGACTGCCCGGTCAGGTGCGGGAATGTCGTTGGCTGCTGGACCTTCGGCTGAGAGACCACCGTGACTGCCCAGCCTGGTTTCCAGCTCTGCGCCCGCGGGGCCAGGTATTCACGCGCGACGGTGTCAGCGAAGCTGGCACTGGCCACCAGGAAGCCAGACACGATCTGCCGCGGGGTCCACTTGTTGCCCGGCGGCGCGGGGATAAGCTGCGGAAAATTCTCACCCTGCGTCAGGTCATGCGGTGGCCGCTTGATCAGGCGAGGCGGCCCGCTGGTGGGCACGGTGGCGCAGCCGCCGGCGGCGATCGCGGACACGCACGCCAAAATGGCCAGCGGCGACGGCCGCCGCGCGGCGCCCCGCGGCGCGCTAGTCACCGGCCGCCGCCACGGCGCTTCCAGTCGGCCCGCCCGGCCCGGGACGGCCCTTCGCCCCGATCGCCGCAGGCGCGCCTTCCTCCCAGTCCACGGCCAGGTCAGCTGCGTCGTCCGGGCTGAGTGGCAGCGGCGACCCGGCAAGCGCGGCACCGGTGACTCGCGGCAGGGTCAGCCGGAACACCGAACCCCTGCCCCGCTCGCCCCATGCCTCCAGCCAGCCGCCGTGCAGCAGCGCGTCTTCCAGCGCGATGGACAGTCCCAGGCCGGTGCCGCCGCTGGTCCGGGCACGCGCGGGATCCGCCCGCCAGAAACGGTCGAACACGAGGTTTTCCTCGCCGGGCGCCAGCCCGCAGCCGTAGTCCCTGACCGCGACGGCCACCGCGTCCCTGTCACCGGCCACGGTGACGATGGTGTCCTTGTTCTCGCCGTGCTCCACCGCGTTGACCAGCAGATTCCGCAGAATGCGCTCGACCCGGCGCCGGTCGGCCTCGGCCACGCAGGGCTCGGCGGGGAGCCTGAACGCAATCTTGGCCCCGCGGCGCTCGGCCAGTTGCTGCGCCACGTCGGCCGAGTTCCTGACCAGATCACAGATGTCGACCGGCTCCGGATCCAGGGTCGCCGCGTTGGCGTCGTATCTACTGATCTCCAGCAGGTCGGCGAGCAGCGCCTCGAAGCGCTCAAGCTGGCTTTGCAGCAGCTCGGCGGACCGGCCGGATGAGGAGTCCAGCTGCTGCTTGGCCGCGAAGAGCACGTCCGCGGCGATCCTGATGGTCGTCAGCGGGGTGCGGAGCTCGTGCGACACGTCAGAGACGAACTGGCGTTGGACATGCGAGAGTTCGTGCAGCTCGGCCATCTTGTCCTGCAGGCTGGCCGCCATGTCGTTGAAGGACGTTGCCAGCGCCGCCAGGTCATCGGCCCCGCGTACCTCCATGCGCTCGCCCAGGTTGCCGGTGGACAGCCGCCGGGCGCCCTGAGCGGCCTGCCGGACCGGGACGACCACCCAGCGGGTGACCAGCGAGGCAATCGCGGCCAGCAGGAACACCAGCGCCAGCCCGACCACGATGATCGTGCGCTGGACCAGGGCGAGGGTCTGCTGCTCCTGGGTCAGCGGGAACAGGTAATACAACTGGTAGTCGCTGCCCACCGGCGTGCCGATGACAATCCCCGGGACGCGCTGGCGGCCATCGGCGGAGACCAGCAGGGTTGGCTCGAAGGCTTGCTGATCATCGCGGGTCAGCTGCTCATGGTTGACGAGAGCAATCAGGGCTTGAGGGATGCTCGCCCGGCGATACTGGCTCTTGAAGGAGCCGAGGGCGTAAGCGTTCTTGCTGCGGAACTTATTGATCATGATTGCGGTGCCGGTCGCGTTGCCGGCGCTGCTCTCCCCGGGCAGCTGGTCGATGATCTCTGCCATCAGCGCGTTCGCGTTGGCCGAGGTAGGCGGAGTTGTGCTGAAACCCGGCGCGTTCTCCATCACGCTGACGCCGGTTTCCACCAGCGCGGCCGCTGATCTTTCCTTGTTCTGCAGCAGCCCGCCGGCGATCTGCTGGAGCAGGAAAAAGCCAAGCACCGCAATCACGGCCGCGGAGAAGATCAGCGTGCTGCCGACCACGCGCAGCTGCAGCGACCGGCTCCAGCGCATGCGCAGGGCCGCCAGCGCGGCCGCGGCATGATGCCGCGCCGCGGCGGCACGGCGCCGGGCTGGCGGCAGCAGCCGGATGACACCGGCGAATGCGGCAGCGACGACGCGGCCGGCGGCAGTAGTGCCGGAACGCGCCGCGCTCCCCGCCTCGCTACCTGTCGCTGCCCCCTTCATAGCCCTTCTTCGGTGGACGGAGCGGGAACCAGCCCCGCCGGCCGCGGCGGCCTGCGCACTCGCGCCTAGCCGGATCCCGCCTTGTACCCGACGCCGCGGACCGTCACCACGATCTCGGGGCGCTCGGGATCCTTTTCGATCTTGGCGCGGAGCCGCTGGACGTGCACGTTGACCAGCCGGGTGTCGGCCGCGTGCCGGTATCCCCACACCTGCTCAAGCAGGACCTCGCGGGTGAACACCTGGCGCGGCTTGCGCGCCAGCGCCACCAGCAGGTCGAATTCCAGCGGCGTGAGGTTGAGCGGCTCGCCGGCCCGCTTTACCGCATGCCCGGCAACATCGATGCTGACGTCGCCGATCTGCAGCATCTCCGGAGCCGGATCGTCGGTCCTGCGCAGCCTGGCTCGGACCCGCGCGATCAGCACCTTCGACTGGAACGGCTTGACGATGTAATCGTCCGCGCCCGATTCCAGGCCGAGCACGACGTCGACCGTGTCGCTCTTCGCGGTGAGCATGACGATCGGAACCCCGGACTCGGCCCGGATCTGACGGCATACGTCGATGCCGTCCAGGCCGGGCAGCATCAGGTCAAGCAGCACCAGGTCGGGCCTGGACTCATGGAACGCGTCCATGGCCTTGTCCCCGTCGGAGACGAATGTCGGCTCGAACCCCTCACCACGGAGCACGATCCCCAGCATTTCGGCGAGAGCGGCGTCGTCGTCGACGACCAGCACGCGACCTTTCATAAGCCTCATCGTTCCACGTAAACGTCGGCAGGGGGACCTCCAGCAAAGCTTGATCCCGCACTCAGAACACGCAGGGTACCCGCATTGACCGGCTGGGCAACCCCGCGTTCGGTGACGATGGCGGTGAGCAGGCCGGCCGGAGTCACGTCAAAGGCAGGGTTGTAAGCGCTGGTTCCGCCGGGCGCGGCTGGCTGTCCGGCAATGCAGGTGACCTCCTCGGCGGGGCGGTGTTCCACGATGATCGCGGCTCCGTCCGGCGTGTCGGGATCGATGGTCGACATCGGCGCGACCACCACGAAAGGCACCTGATGGTAGCTGGCCAGCACCGCGAGGCCGTAGGTGCCGACCTTGTTCGCGACGCTGCCATCCGCGGCTATCCGGTCCGCGCCGGTGAGCACCACGTCCACCTCGCCCGCGGCGAACAGCGATGCCGCCGCGGAGTCGGCCAGGACCGTGTGCGCGATGCCCGCCCGCCGCGCCTCATAGGCGGTCAGCCTCGCGCCCTGCAACAGCGGCCTGGTCTCGTCCACCCAGAGCATGGCCAGCCTGCCCGCCCGGTGCGCGGCGAGGATCACGGCGAATGCCGTTCCGTCGCCCGCGGAGACCAGCCCGCCGGTGTTGCAATGGGTCAGCACGCGGGCGTCCGGCGGGATCAGCCCGAGTCCGTTCGCGGCCATCGCGGCGCTAGCCGCGGCATCTTCGGCGGCGATCAGTCTGGCTTCGGCCAGGGCGCCGCGGGCTGCGACCCGTTTCAAATCTTCGTGCCCTTCGCCGGCCGCCTGGCTGGCTCGCCGGTACGCAGCCAGCGCGCGCCTGGCGCCCCAGCCCAGGTTAACGGCAGTCGGCCTGGCCGCTTCGATCGCGGCGGCGGCCTGCGAGACGTCGTCGCCGCGGCTGGCGGCGAGCGCGACGCCGAAGGCGCCGGCCACGCCGAGCAGCGGCGCTCCCCGCACTACCAGACGGCGGATCGCGTCGACCAGCGCGGGCACGTCCGTGCAGGTGACCGTTGCCTCCTGCGCCGGGAGCCTGGTCTGATCGAGCAACTCGACCGCCGGGCCTCTCGGCGGGTCGAGCCAGCTCAGCGCGGGAATGTGCACATCACGAGTGTGCCGCCGGAATGCCCTGCGCGCGAGCCCCGGCAGGATGGCGCGGACCTGGCCCGCACTGCCAGTATTGGCGCGAGCCGGCGCATTTGCGTCCCATTCCGCCTGATGGGCGGCGGCAAACGCGTCCACGTCCACGGCAGGAGATTACCGCCAGGACCCCGATAGCCTTGGCCGCAGATCGCGGACTGAGCAGGAGGACAGGCGTGGCCTTCCCGCGGCGGCCATCGTCGCCGCCAGGATGCCCAGCAAGACGGCCTCGATCGCGGCGTCGATCCCGACGCCGAGCAGTCTGCTCGGGGAACCTGGCGCAGGGCACGTCAAGGACGACGGCTTCCCCGGTCACCACAGAGGAGGACATGACAAGTGCGGGCAATAGCTGCGGCATGACGACCACGACGGGGCAGCGTCAGTGGAATGGCCGGCGCGTGGCTATCTCGGTTCTTGCCGTCGCGGCCATCGTGGCCGGCATCGTGGTGGGCAGGCACACGCTCGCCGAGTCCCTGCAGAAGCTGGCCGGGCTCGACTGGACCTGGTTCGTCGCCGCGATCGCGTGCGAGTTCATTTCCCTCACTGCCTTCGGGCTCAGCCGTCGCCGCCTGCTGCGGGCCGACGGCCACAAGGCCGGCTTCGCCTCGGTCATGGCGATCACCTACGCGAGCAACGCGCTGTCGATGACGGTCCCGTTCGCCGGGGCACAGCTTGCGGTTGTTTTCTCCTACCGGCAGTTCCGGCGCCGCGGCCTCGGCCAGGCCATCACCGGCTGGGCACTCGCGGTGTCCGCGATCCTGTCAATGTCCGCGCTCGCGGTCGTCCTCATCGCCGGGTCGGTCGCCAGCGGCGCGTCCGTCGCGACGGCCGTCGGCTTCGCCGGCGCTGCGGTGCTTATCCTGCCGGCCGTGGCCATCCTGGTGGCGCTGCGCAACCAGCGGCTACGCCGCATGCTGAGCGTGGCGCTTGCCCGGCTCATCACCGTCGCCTGGCGCCTGCTGCGCCGCCCGCCGGGAACGGCCGCCGACACCCTGGACGACATCCTTGACCGCGTGGCGAGCATCAGGATGTCGTGGCCGCGGTACGCGGAGGTGTTCGGGCTCGCGCTGCTGAACTGGATCGGCGACTGCGCCTGCCTGGCCTGCGCCATCCACGCGGCCGGCCAGCCGGTGCCATGGGGCGGGCTGCTGCTCGCCTACGCGGCCGGCGCCGCGGTCGGCAGCACGGGGCTTACCCCGGGCGGCTTCGCGCTGGTCGAGGCGACCCTGACGGCGGCACTGGTGGCCGCGGGGATGACCACATCGGCGGCGCTGACCTCGGTGCTCGCGTACCGGCTAGTCAACTTCTGGATGATCCTGATTGGCGGGTGGGCAGCAATGATCGTGCTGACCCGGGTCAGGATCCGTACCGCCACGAGTCCAGGTAGTCCTGCTGGACCGGGGTGAGCGCGTCGATTTCGGTGCCGAGCGAGGCGAGCATCAGGCTGGCGATCTGCGCGTCGATGGCGGCCGGGACGTCGTGCACGCCCGGCGCCAGCCCGGCGTGATCACGCGCGAGCCAGGCGAGGACGAGCGCCTGCGCTGCGAAGGACAGGTCCATCACGGCGGCCGGATGGCCCTCGGCAGCGACCAGGTTGACCACTCGCCCCTCGGCCAGCAGGATGAGCCGCCTGCCGTCGGCGAGCACGTACTCATCGGCATGCGGGCGTACCTCGGGGTGCACCGCCACGGCCAGGTCAGCGAGGCCGCGCACGTCGATCTCGACATCGAAGTGGCCGGCGTTGGCCAGGATCGCGCCATCACGCATGACCGCCATGTGCCCGGCCGCGATCACGTCGCGTGAGCCGGTGGCGGTGATGAACACCTCGCCAGCCGGAGCCGCCGCCGCCATCGGCAGCACCTGATACCCCTGCAAGACCGCGTCGAGCGCCCGGACTGGATCCGTCTCGGTGACTATCACCCGGGCGCCGAGTCCCCTGGCCCGCTCCGCGATGCCGATACCGGCCGAACCGAAACCGGCGACCACCACCGCCTTCCCGGCCAGCAGGGTGTTGGTGGCGCGGATGATGCCATCAATCGCGGACTGCCCGGTGCCGTACCTGTTGTCGAGCATTCGCCTGGTCTCCGACGCGTTCGCGGCCGCCATCGGGAAGGCCAGCGTGCCCGCCGCGGACATCCGGCGGAGCCTGGCTACTCCGGTAGTGGTCGACTCACAGCCGCCGAGCACCCCGGCGAGCAACTCCGGACGGTCTGCGTGCAGGGTATTCACGAGGTCACAGCCGTCATCGATGACCAGCGCTGGCGCAGCGTCCAGGGCCAGGTGGATGTGCTCGTAGTAGGTCTTCCGGTCCGCTCCTGACCTGGCCGACACGGTGGTGCCCGGGCGTCCCGCCAGCGCGGCGGCGACATCGTCCTGAGTGGACAGCGGGTTGGACGCGGCCAGGTGCACCCGCGCGCCGCCGGCCCGCAGCACGTGCACCAGGGCACCTGTTTCGGCCGTGACGTGCAGGCAGGCAGCCACGGTCAGCCCGGCGAACGGCTGCTCGGCCTCGAACCCGGCCCGGATCAGGCTCAGCGCCGGCATGGCCCGTTCCGCCCAGCCGATCCGGGCCAGCCCGGCGGCGGCCAGGTCGGGGTCCGCGATGTCGGACCGCGGGCCCGGCGTGCGCGCCGGGCTGGCGGCGGGCGCTGCCTCGCGCATCGGCTAGTAGCGGTAGTGATCGGGCTTGTACGGCCCGTCTACCGGCACGCCGATGTAGTCGGCCTGCTCCTTGGTCAGCCTGGTCAGCCGCACGCCGAGCGCATCCAGGTGCAGCCTCGCCACCTTCTCGTCTAGGTGCTTGGGCAGCGTGTGCACGCCCAGCGGGTACGCCTGCGTCCTGGTGAATAGCTCCACCTGGGCTATCACCTGGTTGGTGAAGCTGTTGGACATTACGAAGCTCGGATGGCCGGTGGCGTTGCCCAGGTTCAGCAGCCGTCCCTCGGAAAGGACGAGCACGGAGTGCCCGTCCGGAAATACCCACTCGTCCACTTGCGGCTTGATCGAGACCTTCTTGATCCCGGGCAGCGCCGTCAGGCCGGCCATGTCAATCTCGTTATCAAAATGCCCGATGTTCCCGACGATCGCCTGGTGCTTCATCCGGCTCATCTGGCTGGCGGTGATGATGTGGAAGTTACCGGTGGCACTGACGAAGATGTCGGCGCTGCCGACCACATCGTCCAGCGTTGCCACCTGGAAGCCGTCCATCGCCGCCTGCAGCGCGCAGATCGGGTCGATCTCGGTGATGACGACCCGGGCGCCCTGGCCGCGCAGCGACTCGGCGCAGCCCTTGCCCACGTCGCCGTAGCCGCAGACGACCGCCACCTTGCCGCCGATGAGGACGTCGGTCGCCCGGTTGATCCCGTCGACGAGCGAGTGCCGGCAGCCGTACTTGTTGTCAAACTTGGACTTGGTCACCGAGTCGTTGACGTTGATCGCAGGGAACTGCAGCGTGCCCGCGCTGGCCATCTCGTACAGCCTGTGCACGCCAGTGGTGGTCTCCTCGGTGACACCCTTGACCTGCCGGGCAACGGCCGTCCACTTGCCCGGGGCGGTGGCGAGCGACCGGCGCAGCAGGGCGCGCACGGCCCGCAATTCATCGGAGTCGCCGGTAGCGACGGGCGGTACTGCCCCCGCCCGCTCGTACTCGGCGCCGTTGTGCACAAGCAGCGTGGCATCGCCGCCGTCGTCGAGCAGCATGTTCGGCCCGTCGCCGGCTGGCCAGGTGAGCGCTTGCTCCGTGCACCACCAGTATTCCTCCAGGGTCTCGCCTTTCCATGCGAAGACCGGGATGCCCTTCGGGTCCTCCGGCGTGCCGTCCGGGCCGACTGCCACCGCGGCGGCCGCGTGATCCTGGGTAGAGAAGATGTTGCAGCTCGCCCACCGCACCTGCGCGCCGATGGCGGCGAGCGTCTCGATCAGTACGGCGGTCTGCACGGTCATGTGCAGCGATCCAGTGATCCGCGCGCCGCGAAGCGGCTGCGCCTGCGCATACTCCGCCCGCACGGCCATCAGCCCGGGCATCTCATGCTCGGCGAGCCTGATCTCCTTGCGGCCGAACTCAGCCAGCGACAGATCGGCGACCTTGAACGGAAGGTTCTCCGCGGACATGCGCGACTCCTCTGGTGGACTTCGTCGGTTCTCCGGGTGGACTTTTGTCGGGCGATCTATCCGACCGTACGAGACGGGCCGCGCTGATCGCACGCCTTTACCGGCGTTCTTGACAGGAATTTGTAAGATTAGCCGCATGCGCATCACGGAAGCGGCTCAGCGCCTCGGTACCTCGGCCCGGATGCTCCGGTACCGGGAGTCTCTCGGCCTGCTTCCGCTGCTGCGCCAGCCGCCCGCCCGCGCCCGCCCGCATCCCGCGCACCGCCAGCATTCCGCGCACCGCCAGTTCACCGACCGCGACCTGGACGCCGTCCGGCTGGCGCTGGCGATCGAGCGGCGCTATGACATCAGCCCCGCGGCCCTTGCCTTCGGCCTGCGGGTCATGACGGATCCGGCGGCACGATCCCAGGTAGCCGAACTCGGCAGGCGGACCGGGCGAAGTCCCGGGCCGGTAACGCGGGCTCTGGACTTCGAGCAGGAGCGAGCGCTCCGGCTGCTCGGGCTAAGAGGCCCCGGCAATAGGGCGCTGGATCAGGGAGCGGGTCATCCTCGCCCGGCTGGCAAGGCGGCGGAGGAGCGCGTAGCGGAGCTACTCGCGACGACGACCACGCCGCCAGCCGGGATGCGGGGGCCCGCGAGCCCGGCAGTCCTACTGCCGGGGCCTCTAACCCCGGGCAAGTAGCAGTCTCGCGGCACCGCCCGGCCTGCTGGCCGGTGGCAGTGCTCAGGACGGCGGCGCACTATCCGGCGGGGCTAACTCAGCGGGATCGCGCAGCACGGCGCGGACCGCGGGATCGCCCTCGTCCGCCTCGGCCGCCCGGTACAGGTCGGGCTCAAGGTAGATGATCCGCGCGATCGGCACTGCCGCCCTTACCCGGCGTTCCGCGGCATCGATTCCGCCGGCGATGCTGGCCCCGGTTTCCTCGCGGCGGATCGCGACCTTCGCCGCGACCAGCAGCGCGTCGGGCCCGAGGTGCACCGTCCGCAGGTGAATGACGCGCTGCAACTCCGGCCCGTCCTCCAGCGCGGTCACGATCGAGTGCTCGACGTCCGCGCTTGCCGACTCCCCGATCAGCAGGCTCTTCATCTCGGTCGCAAGGATCACCGCCACCACGCCGAGCAGGCAGCCGATCGCCAGCGAGCCGGCGCCGTCCCACTCTGGATGGTGAGTAATCGCGCTCAGTGCCACCCCGGCCAGCGCGAACACCAGCCCGGCCAGCGCGGCCAGGTCCTCCAGCAGGACGGTCGGCAACTCCGGCGCCTTAGCGTGCCGGATGAAATGGCTCAGCCCGTGCTCTCCCCTGGCCAGGTTGGACGCGGCGAGCGCCGTCCGCAGCGAGAAGGACTCCAGGACGATCGCGACGCCAAGCACGGCGAGCGCCACCACCGGCGATTCCACTGCCTCCGGGTGCGTGATCCGGTGCCATCCCTCGTAGACGGAGAACAGCGCGCCCACGGTGAAGAGCACCACGGCGACGATGAACCCGTAGAAGTACCGTTCCTGGCCGAAGCCGAACTGATGCTGCTCCGTCTCGGCCCGCCGCGACCGTTTCCTGCCGACCAGCAGCAGCACCTGGTTGCCCGAGTCGGCCACCGAATGCACGGACTCGGCCAGCATCGAGGCCGACCCGGTGATCACGAAGGCGACGAATTTCGTCGCGGCGATACCCAGGTTTGCGCCGAGCGCGGCGAGCACGGCCCGCATGCCGCCCTGCCCATGCGCCCGGCCGGCCGGGTCCTGGCCGCCGGGGGGCTCCGCGGGCGCGGGCTCCGCGGGCGCGGGCTCCGCGGGCGCGGGCTCCGCGGGCGCGGCATCCGCGAGCGGGGGCTGTACTGGCGAGGGCTCCGCGGACGGAGGGTTCGCGGGCGGAGGGTCCGCGGGCGCGGCGTCCGCGGGCGGGAAATCCGCGGGCGGCATTTAGCCAGCCTGGGGGTCGCGCGCCTCGTCCACCAGCAGGACGGGGATGTCGTCGCGCACCGGGTACGCGAGGCCGCACTCGGCATTGGTGCAGACAAGCTCGCTTGCCTCGGCGTCGGGTTGCAGCGGCGCATGGCACTTCGGGCAGGCCAGGATTTCCAGCAGCCAGTCGTCGATCTTCATGACGTCTCCCATGGGGTCGGGGGGTCGGTTGGCCCGCGGGCGGCAGCTCCGGTACCAGCCCGCCGACGGCGGGCACCGGCCCGCGGGAGGCAGCCAGCGGGCCGGGCGGGCGGCCTGGCGCCGCTGGCCGGGCGGGCGCCAGCTAGCCGGGCACCGGCTGATCGGGCCTCGGCTGATCGGGCCCCGCATGATCGGGCACGGCGGGCATGACGAGCTATCCGGCATCGCCGCGCACCATGCCAAGGACCTCATCGCGGACCGCGGCCAGCTGCTCCGCATCGGGCGCCTCGACGTTCAGCCGTAGCAGCGGCTCGGTGTTCGACGGCCGCAGGTTGAACCACCAGCCAGCACCGGTCACGGTCAGCCCGTCCAGTTCGTCGATGGCGACGCCGGGGCGGCCGGCGAATGCCTCGCGGACGCCGGCCGCCACCGCAGCCGGATCGCTGACCTCCGTGTTGATCTCCCCCGACGCCAGGTACCTGGAGTACTCGGTGAGCAGCGCCGACAGCGGCCCGGGCTGCGAGCCGAGCGCCGCGAGCACGTGCATGGCCGCCAGCATCCCGGAGTCGGCGAACCAGAAGTCGCGGAAGTAGAAATGGCCAGAGTGCTCGCCGCCGAAGATCGCGCCGGTAGCGGCCATCTCCGCCTTGATGAACGAGTGCCCGACCCTGGTCCGCACCGGGACGCCGCCATGCTCGGAGATGATCTCCGGCACCGCGCGGGAGGTAATCAGGTTGTGGATAACGGTCGCGCCGGGCTCTCTCGCCAGCTCCCGCACCGCGATCAGCGCGGTGAGGACGGACGGCGAGACAATCTGGCCGCGCTCGTCGACTACGAAGCAGCGATCGGCGTCACCGTCGAACGCGAGCCCGATGTCCGCGCCGGACCTTGTCACGGCGTCCTGCAGGTCGCGGAGGTTCGCCGGGTCAATCGGGTTGGCCTCGTGATGCGGGAAGGAGCCGTCCAGCTCGAAGTAGAGCGGCACGGTCTGCAGCGGCAAGCCACTGAACACCTCGGGAACGGTGTGCCCGGCCATGCCGTTCCCGGCGTCCACAGCCACCTTGAGCGGGCGGATGCCGGACAGGTCTACCAGGCTCCGCAGGTGCTCGGCATATCCGGACAGCATGTCGAGGCTGCCGCTGGCGTAGTAGAGCATGTCGGTCGAGCCAAGCCCGCCGGAGACGACGTCGGCGCCTTGGGCTGCCGCCCCGCGCCCGAATGCGTCCGCCAGCGGCACCGAGGAGGCGCGCATGTCATGCACGGTGACCAGAGACTTCGCTCCAGTCAGGCACGCGAACGCTGCGCCGATCCGTTCGGCCGCGTCCTCGTCGAGCTCGTCAGGGACGAGCCCGCGGATGTCGTATGCCTTGAAGATCTTCGCGTACTGGGCCACTCCGGCCTGCCTCCCCGCACCTGATCGCGCTGCACCTGATCGCGCCGCATCTCACCGCACTGCATCTCACCGCGCCGGGCAGCGCCGCGCCGCGGACAAGCTGCCTGGCCGCACCGCGCCCGGTGATATTGCCGCGGCGCGGACACCGAGCCTACCGGCCGGCCAGGCCGGCCCGCGCCAACGCGCCCGGCTGGGTGCTGGCGGTTTCCTGCAGCGCAGGCCAGCGGGCGCCGCGAGGAGCCGGGCCGGCTAGCCGATCCTGCCCTTGTCCTGCGGCGACGAGCGGAGCACCCGGAGGTGACCGCGCCGGCCGACCTCGACGCCCTGCCCGACGGGCTCTGCCGCGGCGCGCGGCAAGGCCGCCTCCCTGACAGCGTTGGCCAGCGCCTCCAGGTCATCGGCTTCCTGCTCGGCCGGCCCGGCCGGGAGCCGGACCACATCCCAGCCGCGGGGAACCGTCAGCCGGTCGGCGTGCGCTGCGCACAGGTCGTAGCAGTGTGGCTCCACGTAGCCGGCCAGCGGGCCGAGCACGGCGGTGGAGTCGCGGTACACGTAGGTCAGCGTGTAGAGCGCGACCTGTTTGCACGCGGGCCGTGAGCAGCGCCGAGGGCTCACCGGCCCACCTCGCTCACGGTGCCGCCCGCGGCCGCGATACCCCGGCCACGGCGCGCCCGCGGGCGGCGCGGCAGGCAGAGTCGCGTAGATCGCTCACAACGGCTGACGGTATCGATCCGCAGGCGGTAACGCCACCACCCGGGGCACTCTGCACGATCGTGTCTCCGCGGGCAGGTACGGGCGCCGCCGGTCTGGCGGCCGGCCGGCCCCGGACCCGCCGCGCCGGGATACGCTCGATCATTGTGCAGACAGGCGAAAGCCGCGCTCCGGCTCCTGGCCGGATCCGGCGGCGGGACCGGCACGGCCGCGGCCTCCGCGGCATGCTTGCCCCGCAGGACACCCCCATCTACCGGAGCCGCGCGGAACGCTTCGACGACCTGGTGCTCCAGGCGGTCGCCCAGCTCGAGCCGCGGTGGGCAGCCGAGTTGTCCGGTGTCGAGTTCGCCGTCGAGGAGATCCCGGCGGCTGGCCTGCCCGCTGACCTGCCGGATCCGGTGCCGCTTGCGCGGCTTGACCCTGGCTCGGGCAGTCCGCGCGATGCCGGCCGCCCGGCGTCCCCGCCGCGGATCGTGCTGTACCGGCGCCCGCTGCTTGCCCGCGCGGACGGCGCGGAGGATCTGGCCGAGCTGGTGCTTGACGTGGTGGTGGAGGAATTCGCCCGGCTGCTCGGCGTGGACCCGCATGCGGTGGATCCTGGCTATTCGGCGGACGACTAGGTCCCGGCCAGCGGGCGGGCACCGGGGATGATCGGCTGCTAGGGCAGCGCGGCGTCGAGCGAGTTGCGTACCGGGCGCAGCGGCACCGAGGTCAGCGAGGTCAGCACCGGGAAAATCGACTCCACCGTGCCGTGCACGGTAAGCACCCGCCCGGCGTAGACCGGCCCCGATCCCGCGAGCGGCGTGATCACCACGGTGAACGGTGACCGCGCGCCGGATCCGCTGGGCGCGCGGATGCGCACCACCGCGGTGTGTTTCGCCGCTACCTCAACCACCCGGGCCGGCTGGCCGGGCTGAGCGGCGGCTGTGCCTTCCGTGGTGATCTGGATCCTGGCCGCGCCGCGCGGGGCGGACAGCACCAGCCTGGTGGTTTCGCCGGATCCGCTGGGGTTGTCGGCGACGACGCCTTGCTCCTGCACCGGTGCCGACGCCGCCGTGAATACGCCGGGGGCGCCGGCCGGGCCGCCAGAGACCCGGATGGCGGCCGCAACTGGCACGTTCGAGGTCAGCTTGATCGCCGAGGCGACACCGGCGAGCGATGGCAGGGCCACCATCACCGCCGAGCCGCCGGGCAGGTCGATCCCGCTCCCGCCAGTCGGGTGATAGGAGCCTTTCGCGGTTACTGCGGTCAGCTTGACCTGCGCGTTTCCGGATCCGGGCACGGCGACGTACAGATCACGGCTGCCTGCTGAGGCCGGCAGGCCGGGCAGGATGACACTTCTGGCGGGCGGCTGGCTGACCGGCAGCCATCCGCCCGGCTGGCTCGCCCTCTTGGTCTCCCTGAGCCCGGCGACGAGCCGCCCGACGCTGGTGCGCACGTGCAACGCGACCACCCTGGACTTGTGCAGCAGCTTGGCTAGTGACTGCACAAGCAGGCCATGGGCGGGAACGGAGATCCCGGTATCGGTGGTGCCGAGCATCGGGCCGCTGTCGGTGAAGATGTCGACTTCCGCGTCTGCGGGCTGGCTGTCGGCGTTCATCAGGTACAGCTGAATGTCGGCCACCGCATGCTGTCCTGGGCCGACGAACCAGAAGTCGGTTCCCGGGCCATTACAGACCGCGGTCGGCAGGCCGCCGGCGCCCGTCTGCTCTACCTCAAGCGCGCGTGCCATGGACCCGGTGGCCCGGACGACCACGCCGCCCCGCGCCGTTCCCGCCGGTATCTTGCCGCCGCCGGCGCCGTCGGCCGCCCGCCCGCCGCCCGGCAGGCGGCCGGACCGAGCCGTGGCGACCGGGATCCGCGCCCGCGTGAGCACGCCTGGCCGGGTACGGGTGACGAGCGGCTGCCCGGCGTCGGCGCTGCCAGCGGCGGACAGGCGGGTCACCGCGGCCGTTCCCGCGCCAGGCGGCCCCGCGGCAGATCCGCCAGCCGCGGCAGCGATGAGCGCCACCTCGCCGCCGCGCAGGCTGCCTGGTGACGGACAGGCCCGGATCGCAGCCGTCACCGGTGCGCGGTCCGCCAGCCGCGGCTGGGGGCCGACCGTCGCGGCGACCGGATGGCTAAGCCAGGCCAGCCCGTACTGTGCGCCAAGGGCGAGGACCACCAGCGCGCCGATTACCAGCTTGTTCGCGAATAGGCGCCTCACCAGTGATCATCTCCGCGGTCTTCACCTGGCACCGGCCAGCGGGAGTCGATTTCCTCCTCGGCAGGCGGCCAGACCGGACCGGAGCCGTTGGGGGCTGGCAGCGGATCCAGCCGGTCACCGCCCGATGGCCAGGCCGGATATGGGCCGGCCGGCCCGGCCGGCGGTTTGCCTGGCGCGGGCGGCGGCTGGCTGTCGGGACGGTATGGCCGGGATGGCGGAGCCTGGCCGGGCTGCGGCGCTGGCGGCGGCCAGCCCTCCGGCCGGGCCGTGCGCTGGTTCCCTGGCCAGGATGTCCGCTGATCCCCCGGCCAGGATGCCGATTCGCCCGCCGGCCAGGACACCGGCTGGCCCGCTGGTGCGGGCGGCGGCTCGCCCTCCGGCCGTGCGTTGCGCTGGTCCGCTGGCCACGACGTTTGCTGGCTCTCCGGCCGCCCCGCACGCTGGTCCCCTGGCCACGACGTTTGCTGCCTCTCCGGCCGCGCCGCGTGCTGGTCGGCCGGCCACGATGATCGCTGGTCCGCC
>WNGH01006386.1_pt1 | contig 22191 bp, 20 predicted proteins | sample 5400631 | NCBI WGS metagenome assembly WNGH01 (sample SAMN13153373, study PRJNA577476) | soil metagenome | isolation source: 115 cm soil or saprolite under Garry oak tree replicate 1 | place: USA:California | collected 2016-06-15
GCACCACGCTGAAAATTATTCTCGGCCTGGTGTCTCCAACGCGCGGCCGCACGGAAATCTTCGGGCGGGATAGTCGTCTCGTACAAAGCCGGGACGCGGTCGGCTTTCTACCAGAGAATCCGTACTTCCAAAAGTTTCTTACTGGCAAGGAAACGCTGCGTTTTTTTGGGCGCCTTTGCGGACTGCGAGGCGCAAAACTTAGGAATCGCGTGAACGAATTGCTCGATCTCGTCGGGCTCAACAAGGCGCGCAACCGCCGGCTGGGGACTTATTCCAAAGGAATGTTGCAACGCATCGGGCTTGCGCAAGCATTGATCCACGATCCAAGGCTGGTAGTGCTTGACGAACCGACCGCCGGCGTCGATCCGGCAGGCTCGCGAGACATTCGCGATTTGATCTTCGACCTAAAGCGCCGCGGAATCACCGTACTGCTTTCTTCGCATTTGCTCGCACAAGCGCAGGAGATTTGCGACCGCGTCGGCATCCTTGCCGACGGCGTGCTGGTACGCGAGGGGCATTTGCAGGAACTGATCGCGATCGAAAATCAAACCGAGTTTGTAATCGCCGATGCTTCCGATGAGCTGGTCCGGGAAATCGAATCGGTCGTTAACCGCTCAAGGGCGAAACTGATCGAGCGGCGCAAATCGACCACCACACTGGAGAGATTGTTCCTCGAGGCGACAGCCAAGAATGACGAAGAAATGACCAAGCAGAAATGACAGACGCATCAACGCTTCAACCCTTCCCTGGCCCCGAAAACTTTCGGGGCAACGCTTCAACGTCCGCAAAGCGGTATCGGGCCTTTTCTTTCTCTCGCATTTACGCGATTACAACCAACACCGTCACCGAGCTGACACGCCTGAAAGTCTTTTATGTGCTGCTGGTCTTCGCGCTTGTTTTGATTGGCAGCTCAATCTTCATGGCACAGTTTTCGTTTCAGCAGGAATTCCAAATCTTGAAAGATGTTTCGCTCGGCGCGATCTCAATTTTTACCTCGCTGCTGGCAATCGTTGCCACTGCGCGGTTGCTTCCGCAGGACATGGAAGACCGCACGGTCTATACCATTCTCGCCAAGCCGGTGCCGCGCTTCGAATACGTGCTGGGCAAAATTGCCGGAGTTCTTTTGTTGCTTGCGATCAGCACCCTGGTGATGGCCGCAGCGTTTGTGCTTGTCCTGTATATGCGCGAACAAGCCGTGGTGCACGCGATAGCGAGACAAATGTCCGGCGCGCCTGCCGATCAAGTCGCTGATGCTCTGCGCGTGGTACGATCCTCCGCTTTTAATATCGATATCGTTCCCGGAATCATCATCATTTACCTGAAAGCGTGCCTGCTCGCGGCGCTTACCCTTTTTGTTTCCACATTCGCCACTTCAAACATTTTCACCATTGTGGTGATGGCTTTCATTTATTTTATCGGACATTTGGAAGCCACTGCCCGGGAATATTGGCTGCAGGAACATAGCAGCGGATTGCTTGCTCGAGTCTTTCTCGCGGTTGTGGCGCTGCTTTTCCCCGACTTGCAGGCTTTCAACCTGATGGATGATATCGTCGCCGGAACCGCCATTTCCCTGGCGCTTTTCGCCAAAACGGCCGCGCTCGGCGTTTTTTACACGGTAATCTACACGCTGTTAGCCGCGTTTGTGTTTTACGGCAAAGAATTATGATGCGGGGCCTTGTTGCGTTGGCAGTCCTGATCGTGGTCGGGACGGTCAAGCTGCCAGTTGAACACAACCTGGCGGCCCTTCATCGACAGGAACATTTCCGCGGAGTCGAATTTAATCTCGATCTTCGCGAAAAAATCGGGCAACTCGGGTTCATCGCGGCCCTGAGCGGGTTTCGAGCGATCGTCGCCGACGCTCTTTTCATCCAGGTGTACTCGGCATGGGAAAACACAGAATGGGGCCGGATGTTACTGATGTTCCGGCACATCACGACGCTCCAACCACGGGTGCTCCTGTTTTGGGATACGGCCGCCTGGCACATGGCCTGGAACGCGAGCGTGGCCGCGATGAATGATCAAAAGCAGCCGCGCCTTGCGCTGCGAGTCAAAGCGCAGCGTGAATATTTTATTTTATGCGAAGGCGGCGGACCTGCCCGGAGCCGCGCCGTGGGACAAGCGTTTCTCGGCCTATGAGCTTTCTTACTGCGAGGGACGCGAGCGCGAAGCGTATGAGCGCCTGCGCAGCCTGTACGACGAAGGAGAGAAGGAACGGCTCCCCACTTTGATCAAACGGCTGAAGTTCCTCGAAGATAAAGTTGGGATCCGGCTAGAACAACGAATTCCCGATAAGCAAAAGTAATCGTAAAGAGCTAAATCGTTGAATCGTTAGATCGGTGCGACTGTTAAATGGTTGATGCGCGAAGGCGCGTCCATTGTAAGATTCTAATCTTTTAACTCCTAAGCCCGTCTTGTATGCGCTTCGCAATTTTCAGCGACATCCACGCTAATCTCGAAGCGCTCGAAGCAGTACTGGCAGACGCGCGTGAGCGCAGATGCACGCACTTTGTGTGCCTGGGCGACGTGGTAGGCTATAACGCCAATCCGCGCGAATCGATCGAACGTGTGCGCGAACTGGATTGCCCCGTGGTAAAAGGCAATCACGACGAGGAAGCAACGCTGTCTGCGTCCTCGGAACGTTTCAATGAATTAGCCGAGCGCGCCATCGAGTGGACCCGAGACAATTTGACGGATCAGGACAAGGAATGGTTGCGCGGCCTACCGTTACAAAAGCAGGTGCACGATTTTACGATCGTGCACGCCACACTCGATACGCCCGGGCAATGGGGCTACGTTTTTAACAACCTCGACGCCGTCGCGAGTTTCACGTATCAGCGCACCGCCGTCTGTTTTTTCGGCCACACGCATGTGCCCATGGTATTTATTCGGGGCCAGAGCGGCGTGCGGCAGGAAAGGAAAGAGCACGTTCGCATCGAGCCTGGCAGGAAGTATTTCATTAACGCCGGAAGCGTGGGGCAACCACGCGACGGTAACTGGCGCGCGGCGTACTGCATTTACGATGTTGAGAGCAATCTGGTCGAACTGTTGCGGGTAAAATACGATCTGGCGACCGCGCAAAAGAAGATTGCTAAAGCCGGTCTGCCGCAGCCCCTCGCCGAGCGGCTTGCAATTGGACGCTGATGCGGCACCACTCAATTCGCGACAGGTTTCCTCCGTTGCGCCAGAACAAACTCTGCCAGCGGCAAGTCGCGTGGATAAGTGATCTTGAAATTGAAATCATCGTTGAGAACGAGCGTGATCTTTCGACCGAGTCGCTCAAGTGCTGAGACCTCATCGGTCACCAAAATGTTTTCCGCGTAAACAGCGCGGTAGGCTTCATCGATCAACGCGCGCTCAAACATTTGTGGCGTTTGCATGGCGTAAAGTTCTTGGCGATCCACCGAGCCTGTGACGACAAGATCGGCATCTGCGCGTTTTAATGTGTCGTTGATCGGCTCAGCCAGAGCGGCAGCGCCATGGATCTGACACTGCTGGAACAGGCGTTCGATCTGCTTCGGAGTAACCAGCGGACGCGCGGCGTCGTGCACGGCGACATATCGTGCAGCGGATTCCAGATGATCCAGCCCGGCGCGCACGGAGTCCTGTCGGCACTTTCCGCCCCGAATGATCGATCGAACCTTTTTGAAATTTTCATCGCGCACGATCGTTTTGATTTCATCGTGTCGATCTTCGCGCGCGACGACAACAATTCCATCGACAGAGTTGGCGCGCTCAAATGCGCGTATTGTATGAGCGATGACTGGTTTGCCGGCAATCGCCGCAAACAATTTATCGAAACCCATGCGGCGGCTGTCCCCAGCTGCGACAATGATGGCCGTTAGCATGAGCGAAAAAAGAAACGCCCAACGCCCAACGCCCAACGCCCAATCTTAAATCCGAATCGGAAGAATTCGGTGTTAGGTGTCAGGTGTTCCGCGTTCGACGTTTTCCTCACTGTAGTTGCTTCTGCACTTCAGCGCTCAGCGTCTTGCCATCCGCGCGACCGGCGACTTTCGCCTGCAACGCTTTCATCACGGCGCCCATCTGCGCCTTTGATGTGGCGCCGACTTCCGCAATCGTTTCACGCACTACCTTGGCCAACTCATCGTCTGTCATCGCCTGCGGCAAATACGCATTCAAAATCGACAACTCTTCTTTCTCTCTGCTGGCCAGTTCGGCGCGTCCGCCTTTTTCGAAGCTTTCGATCGAATCCTGGCGTTGCTTGACTTGCTTCCGAATGACCTGCGCGGCTTCGGCGTCACTCAGTTCGGCTTCTGGTCCTGATTTTGCAATCGCAGCGTACTTCAAAGCTGATTTGAGCATTCGCAAGACGCCAAGCTTCGTGGTGTCCCGGGCACGCATGGCTTCTTTCAAATCCAAATCAATGCGCTGTGAAAGATCCATCTTCTGAGGCTACGGCAATGATGCTCCTCCGCAACACTGTCGCAATGAATCGGCGGTCGCAGACCGCCACGACGAGAATCGCCTAACGAATAGTCACCACGCCAGCTTCTATCTCATCGCGTTGCGGTTCAGGAATCGGCCGGGATTTGGCCGGCGGGATTTCCAGCCAGCCTGCTTCATCAAAGAACCACGAGCGGCGTTCTAGTTTAACAAAAATGGCGGACGCAGATGAAAAACTGGAGACCGGAATGGTGAGTTGGCCCGCGAAAGCGTTGCCGTAATATCGTGCCCCAGCGACGTCGTCCGGCGAGGCGGAATCCAGCATTTCAACGCCTGAAGATCGGGCCGGGACGCGCATTGTCGCACAACGCAACGCGCCGGCTTCGTCGCGTCCCAAGACAAAAAGCGCCGGTTCAGTCATACGCATGGCTTTGGGAGCGAGCCGCAGCGCTACGCGAAGCGAATGAGGCAACCTGAAAACTGAAGTAGTCGAGCCATCGGCAATGGTCTCGTCGCGCACCCCAAGTTTGACCAGCCGCTCCGGCCGGCCGGCGTATGCGAGAAATCGTTTTCGCGATAATTTGAGCTGCGTTTTGTGGCAGCGAATCGCCCGCAGCTTGGTTGCTGCTTCGCGATGGGATTGGCAGATCGTCTTTGAACGATCAAAGAACGCGGAGCTCCTGCCGTGAACGACATAACTCCAGACAGCCATTCGGCCTGCCGCCATCGCGTCTGAAAAGGATTCGCTAAGGACCAGACGAAGCATTACCGCAAGCGCGCTATGGTCGGGATGCGTATCACAAATCGACGGCACCAGAAGATCCGTCGGTCTCCAATCAGCAATGATTGCTGCAAGGAGCTCAAGCGCAGATTGACCATCGCATATTAACAAGGCGGTCAATTTTTGATCGGGTAATCCCAGAAAACGTGTGGCCGAACCGTTCACGCCCAGAACACGCAATGCCTTGAGCGCTTCTGTACGGCGCAACCTTCCCCAGCGCCTGCGGTCGGTTGCGTTCAGACGCCACTTGCGTTCGAGCACGCGTTGCGGCCAGGGATTATCGTCGCCGTCTGTAACATAAACGACGCGAACCGCTGCACCGGCGCGCACTGCTCGTTGCAGAAGAACGCTGCACGCAAGCGATTCATCGTCCGGATGCGGTGCGAACAGCAACAGGCGAGAACCCGAAGTAAAAGCTGGAACCAGCACGGCTAAGTCTTCTAGCAGAAGCGCAGCCAAACGCAATGCCGGAAACTCCTACCATTTTGGCCGCCGCGGGAAGTATTTCTCTGGGAGAAAATTCCGATCCACTGCCCGGGCCCAGAGAGCAGCCAGTTGTGTTCGCGATGACGTTTGCACAAAAGTGTGTTCGCCAGGTGCGAGAAAACGCGCACCCTCATATGGCGTCCCGTCGAGCGTTCCCGTTACCGGGCCATCGCGTGCGATAATCTTGTAAGGCGCTGGAATCACAACTTCAAACTCCATCCGCCTGCCGTCGGTTGGAGAGGGTCTCAAGAACCTTCCCACTACCCTCAAGTCGTTGCCGACAGAAATATAATTTTTCCAGATAAATTGCTTCGCCCTGAGTGGCATCCTCCCCTTCATTGCTGCGACGCAGGCACGGGTTTCAACTGCTCGCGCAGCGGCGTTGTCGACCACAAGGTGGCGCGCGAGACGCTCTAACATGATTGATTCGGTAACGGGCCAAAAGCAGCGTTGCCGAAAGATAGTTTCGCCTTTGCAATCCAGAACGTAGTCGCCGGGATCGGTCAATTTCAAAACGCCGCGAAGCAAACCTGTCTCGAGTCGGGCACGATCAATCCAGAACGGCCGACTTGCGATGAGCAGAATCAATTCCAGTAAAGCGACAAACGCCGGCAACGGAATGCGGCGGAAATAACGCCCGATACGCGAGTCGTATCTCGCGAAGTACGGCGAAATGGCCAGCAAACCTCCGCTGACGAGGATGAATGCCAGAGGATAATATGGAAGATCATCCTGACGCGTGAGCAGATTCCAAAAGCTGTACAGAGCGGGCGCATAGAAGCCACAGACGAGAAAAATGAACCCGCGCCGAAATGCTAACGCTGGCTCAGGAGCTGCGCGAACGATTAGCCGCGCGGCGTAAATCACAAACGGGAAAACGATGGGAAAAATAAAGATCCACCAGGCTGGATGATTTTTACGACTAAGATGCGGAAGAAGGTTGTGAAGAAAATTGCAATAATAAAACTCGCGCCACACACCGCCGAGAGCGAACGCGGCCGCGATGATTCCAGGAACTAAGAAGGTTGTGAAGAAAAAAGCCGCCGTACAACGCGCCAGATGTGGCCATGATTGACCCAGCTTTTTTCTCCCCACCAGAAAGAGCGCAATCGATGCGCCGACCAGGAGCGCAAGTAGCAACAAAAACGATTTCATGGAGACACTGAAGCAAAACCCGAGCAAAAGCCCGGCCTTCAAAGCTCGAGGCACTGTCAGCCTTCCACTGACAAGCGTAAGCACGCACAGAAGCCATAGCGGCGCCCAGAGGTTGTCGGTCCGAAACTCGAACGAGGCGAAATGATACTTGGTAAAAAGACCGGTCAGAATGATCGCCCACACGCCAGCGCGCCGTGAGAAAAGTATTTCGCCAATTCGGTAAGTGCACCACGCTCCGACAAAATACATCGGCAACAGAATGAAACGCATCCAGTAAAGAATAGTCGCCCGGTCGCCGATCAGTCCGAAAATCGGCGCAAACATTATTTGGAAAAGAGGCATGTGATTATCGAACACATCGCGGTATTGGACAAAGCCGCGCGCCCACGCCCAGATCACGTGCATATGCTGCGACTCATCGCTGTCGAAGCGGTAGTGAGGCATGTTTGCCAGCTTAAGCGCGATCATCAGCGCGAAAAGAACTGCGGCAGCCGCGAACTCCGCCGGCCCGGACATGCCAAAGTAATCGGCGCAGCGTTGCGCGAGCGATCTGCGGCGCAAGGGTGCAGGTCGACTTGTCGATGTTGTAGATTCCAGCGCCATCTAGACTTGATTCCCAGCGAGACTAACCGTGCGCAGTAATTTTCTCAGCGCACTTCCGCACCGACTCCGCGTCACTCACGGACATCACGTCTGCGTCTTTGCGTGCGCGCCGCAATAAACCAGCCAGCACACCGCCCGGCCCCAGCTCGATGAAAAAATCGCAGCCAAGTCCTGCTAGCCGCTCCTCGCAATCGAGCCATCGCACCGTTCCCGTAACCTGATCCAGCAGGGTCTGACGAATTTCAATCGGCGTTTCAACTTCTCGACCAGTCACGTTGCTAATCACAGGAAATCGCGGCGGCTGCACCGTAACGTGCTGAAGTGCCGCCCCCAACCTTTCATAGGCAGTTTCCATCAAACGCGAATGATACGCGCCGGCGACATTGAGCAGCGTCGCGCGGCGAATCCCATATTCCCTCGCCACGCCGACTGCCGCTTCCACTTTCGCCAGCTCACCCGAGATGACGATCTGGCCGGGCGCATTGATGTTCGCAATATCGACGTCTTCATCCGCGGCAAGCTGGCGCACCACGTTTTCATCTGCACCGATCATCGCCGCCATTGCTCCTTTTGTGGCCGCGCAAGCTTCATCCATCAATTCGCCGCGTCGCTGCACAAGCTTCAGGCCGCTCGCAAAATCAAAAGCGCCAGCCGCCGCGTGAGCGGTGATCTCCCCTAACGACAATCCGGCTGCGCCGCCAATCGGAAAATTGCCCGCCAGCTCGCGCAGGACCGATAAGCACGCGAGTCCGTGAACGAAAAGTGCCGGCTGGCAGTTTGAAGTCTTCGTCAATTCTTCGATCGGACCGTTCCACGCGATTTGGCTTAACTTCCGCTCGAGAATTTCGTCCGCTTGCTGAAACAAATCCGCCGCGGTAGGAAACTGCTCGGCGAGATCGCGCCCCATACCGACGCTTTGCGCGCCCTGACCTGCGAAAAGCAGTGCGATTTTTTTGGGCATAGCGAGTTGTAGTTAACGCGAGGCCTGGGAGCTTGCGAGCGAAAGTTCTGGGGAGCGCACGCGTGTCGCGTGCTGGTTGCGGCATTCTGCCGCAACGAACTTTCCGTTGCCGCCAGATAAACTCGTTTTGGCCGCGGACTACAAAGTTCGCGATGGCAGAATGCCATCGCCAGCACTCTGCAAGCGTGCGCTCCCCAGAATTATCTTGCGCGCGATGGTTCACGCGGCAGCGTAGATCAACTGGTCCTATGCCATTTACGGTGCGCGAAATTGAATCGCCTGACCCGGTCACGCGAGTGGCCGCGGCCGATGCAGCGTTGCATCTCGAGAGCGACGACATCGGCGAGAAGATGGTGCTTAACATGGGGCCGTCGCATCCGGCCACGCACGGCGTTTTGCGCCTCGTGCTCGAGCTCGATGGGGAGATCATTACCAAGGCCACTCCGGACATTGGTTTTCTCCATCGCGGCAACGAGAAAATCGCCGAGAACATGCAATACAATCAGTTTGTCCCGTACACCGACCGGCTCGATTATCTCGCGCCGCTTTCGAACAACGTGGCGTACGCGCTCGCGGTGGAAAAATTGATGGGCTGGGAAATCCCGCCGCGTGGAAAAGCGATTCGCAACATTTGCTGCGAAACCTCGCGCATTTCTTCGCACCTGCTTGGACTTGGTTCGATGGCACTCGATCTCGGCGCGATGACGGTGTTCCTCTACACATTCACCGAGCGCGAAAAACTCTATAATCTTTTCGAGCTCCTCACCGGCGCGCGTTTTACGACTTCTTATACACGCGTAGGCGGACAAATCCGCGACTTGCCCGAGCGTTTCATCCCACAACTGAAAAAATTCCTTGACGATTTCGAGCCGAGCCTGAACGAGTGCGACAGGTTGCTGACCCGGAACAAAATTTTCGTCGATCGAACGAAAGACATCGGCGTTATCTCAAAAGATCGTGCCATTGCTTATGCGCTCTCCGGCCCAATTCTGCGCGGGAGCGGAATCGAACACGATTTGCGCCGCAAACATCCATATCTCGATTACGACAATTATGATTTCGATGTTGTGATCGGAAGTGCGGGCGACTGTTACGATCGTTATCTGGTGCGGATCGAGGAAATGCGCCAAAGCGTGCGGATCTTGCGACAGGTGATCGATAAACTGCCCGACGGACCGATCAATGTCGCTGACTGGAAAAACATGACGCCACCCAAATCACGCGTGATGACGAAAATGGAGGAGTTAATTCATCATTTCATTGTGGTAACGGAAGGACTCGACGCGCCGCCTGGGGAGGTTTATTTCGCAGCGGAAAATCCGAAGGGCGAGCTTGGCTTTTACATTAACAGCAGAGGCGGCGGCGTGCCGTATCGGTTAAAAATTCGCGCGCCATCGTTTGTGAACCTCAGCATCCTGCCAGAGCTTCTGCCCGGATGTATGGTGAGCGACGTGCCGGCAGTGCTCGGGAGTCTGGACTTCGTCATGGGCGAATGCGACAGATGAAGGGAGGAATGACGAATGTCGAATGAGCGAATGACGAAGGAAATCAAAATGACGAGTGAGCAAGGGACGAAAGAACCTTCCCACAGGATAGCGTCGTTCGGGCTTCGTCATTCATTCGTCATTTTTTCGGCCACGCGCCTCTTGCTTGTGATTCTGATCGCGTTCTGCGTTTCCTGTTCCGGCAAACGCATCACGAAGGCGAACGTAGATCAGGTGACAGAAGGCATGTCGAAGAAACAGGTGGAATCGATCCTGGGCCCGCCCACTTCTCTTACCACTGAGGATTTCGTGATCATGAAAAAAACGACCTACGTTTATCGCCAGGACAAAGACACGGTCACAATCGTTTTCAAAGACGATAAAGTGCAGTCTAAAGACAGCACATTATCCAATTAATCGACCACTTTCGGTGGACTCGACGAGCATAGCTGTTCCCGCAGAGCTGGAACGGAAAATGGACGAAGCGATCGCGCGCTATCCGAGCGATCACCGGCGAAGTGCGGCCATGCCGCTGTTGCATTTGTGGCAGGAACACTTCGGATTCATCAGCGACGAGGCCGTGCCATGGATCGCTGAGAAGCTGGGCTTGCAACCCATCAATATTTTTGAGCTGGTCACCTTTTATCCAATGTTTCGCCAGAAGCCGGCTGGCAAAACTCACATTCGCGTCTGCCGCACACTCAGTTGCGCGATGGCTGGCGGTTTCGAGCTGATGGAAAATTTGTGTGCGAGCCTTAAAATCCAGCGCCCGCCTGATGGCGATGGAATGCACAATCCCATTACTGTTAGCGCAGATGGAAACTACAGCGTCGAGTTTGTTGAATGCCTGGCAAGCTGCGGCACCGCGCCCGTCTGCATGATTGGCGAACAGCTACATGAGCAAGTCAATCCAAGTTCGATTGGGGATGTCCTCCGAAATCAAACATCAAACATTAAACATCAAACAGCCCCTCACCCTCTCGAACACCGGTTAATTTACAAAAGCATCGGACGCACGGATTGGACAACCGACATCGATTGTTACCTGCGCGATAGCGGTTACGAACAGTTGAAGCAAGCGCTGACCATGTCGCGCAGTGACATTGTCAATAAAGTCAAAAACTCTGGCCTTCGCGGCCGTGGCGGAGCCGGATTCTCCTGCGGTCTGAAATGGAGCTTCATCAAACCGGACGAAAAGCGGCCGGTCTATTTGATTTGCAACGCCGATGAATCGGAGCCGGGCACCTTCAAGGATCGCTACATCATTCACGAAGACCCGCATCAGCTGCTGGAAGGAATCTTGATTTCGTGTTACGCGCTCAATGCGCGCACGGCTTACATCTACATACGAGGCGAATTCCCGGAGGGCGCGAAAGTCCTCGAACGCGCCATCGAAGAAGCGCGGCAACACAATTTTCTCGGCAAAAATATTCTCGGCTCTGGATTTGACGTCGAGGTGTACGTTCATCGCGGCGCTGGCGCTTACATTTGCGGAGAAGAAACGGGGCTGATCGAATCGCTCGAGGGCAAGCGCGGTTACCCGCGAATCAAGCCGCCGTATTTCCCGGCGGTGCTTGGCCTTTACATGTGCCCGACAATCGTCAACAACGTCGAGACGCTCTGTGCTGTAAAACACATTATCGCCATGGGCGGCGCAGAATATGCGCGCCTCGGCCGGCCTAACAACACCGGCACGCGAATTCTCTGTGTGAGCGGCGACGTCCAGCGCCCGGGATATTTTGAGATCGAAGTCGGTGCGGCGACGATGGGCCAGTTGATCTACGAGATGGCTGGCGGCCTAAGACCGGGCCGAAAACTGAAGGCGATTATTCCGGGCGGGAGTTCCGCGAAAGTCTTGCGCGCCGACGAGCGATTCAAGCTTAAGGTGAAACAACCCGACGGATCGGTAATCGAACAGGAAATGTCGATCAACGACATTCCGATGGATTTTGATTCGCTCGCTGCGGCCGGTTCGATGGCTGGTTCCGGCGGCGTGATCGTGCTGGACGATTCGCGCGACATGGTCTGGGTGTTGAACAACATCAACGAGTTTTACGCGCACGAGAGCTGCGGCCAATGCACACCCTGCAGGGAGGGCTCGCTTTGGATGCAGAAAATCACCGACCGCATGCTGCACGGCGGCGGCGTTGTGGAAGATCCACATACGCTCAAGACCATTGGCGATAATATTGCCGGCCGGACGATCTGCGCGTTTGGCGAAGCATGCGCGTGGCCGACGCAAAGTTTTGTCGAAAAATTTCCAGAAGAATTTGCCGCCCGTGCGCAGAAACCAGTCCCTCCGCCACTGCCGCCTGAATACACGCCGGAAGAATTAATCGAGGAGGAATCGATTCCCACGGTTCCGCTGGCGCACGATCCCGGCTGGGAAAAAGCTGGAGCTGCTGGAACAGTTTGATTATGTCTGAGCCGAATACGCCGATGTTCAACGTCCAGATTGACGGCGTGTGGCATCAGTTTCCCAAAGGCACGCGAGTGATCGAGGCGTGCGAGCAAGCCGGCAGTTATGTGCCGCGCTATTGCTATCACAAAAAGCTTAGCTCGCCCGGCAACTGCCGAATGTGCTTGATCGAAATGGGCTTCCCGAGGCTCGGCCCGGATCGTAAACCGGAGCTGGGCGCCGGCGGCAAACCGATTATCAATTGGATCCCACGTCCGCAAATTTCCTGCGCGCAGGATGTGTCCGAAGGCATGGCTGTTCGCACCAACTCGCCGCTGGTGAAGGAATGTCAGCGCGGTGTGATGGAATTCCTGCTTATCAATCACCCGCTCGATTGTCCGATATGCGATCAGGCCGGCGAATGTCGTTTGCAGGAGTTCAGCGTCGATTTCGGCAACTCCAAATCGCGTTTTCTTGAGAACAAAGTCAAGAAACCAAAGAACGTTGTGCTCGGACCGCGGGTCACACTTGATGACGAGCGTTGCATCCTCTGCTCACGCTGCATCCGTTTTTGTCAGGAAATCGCACACGACGACGTCCTCGGGTTTGTCGATCGCGGCAGTTATACTGTGCTGACCGCGCACCCCGGCAAGCGGCTGGAGGACAATTACTCTCTCAACACCGTCGATATCTGCCCGGTGGGTGCGCTCACTTCGACTGATTTTCGTTTCAAGATGCGCGCGTCTGGTTCCTGAAAGAAACAAAAAGCATCTGCACCAGTTGCGCAACGGGCTGCAACACCATCATCGGCACGCGCGAAGACGTCATTTACCGGCAGACACCGCGGGAAAACGATCACGTCAACTCCTGCTGGATGTGCGATTACGGACGGTTGAACTTCAAATATCTCGAAGCCGAAAACCGTTTGCTCGAGCCGCAGATTCGATCCGGGGGAAATCTGATCCCCGTGGTTTGGCCGACGGCGATCGCAGACGCGGCGCTTCAGTTAAAGCAATTTGCCGGTTCTGAAATTGCCATCATTGCTTCCGGCCGCATGACTAATGAGGAGCTTTGGCTTACGTCGCAGTTGGCGAAATCCTTAGGCGTGCAGTGGATCGACATCGTCCCGCGGCGCGCGACCGGTGATGACATTTTGCTCAGCGAAGACCGCAACCCGAACACAAACGGCGCGCGCTTAATTCTTAGATCGACGTCTGAGCCCGGTGCGAGACTCACGGCGATTGCTGAAGCTGTAAAATCAGGACAAGTCAAAGCGCTGATGATTTTGAAAGAAAACACGATGCATCTTGGCATATCGGTCGAACAACTCGCGCGCCTCCCTGCACTGATCGCGATGAATGTTTTGTCGAACGAGGCGACTGAAAAAGCGACTGTGGTTCTGCCCGCGTGCGGTTTTGCCGAGAAGCGCGGCTCGATGATCAACGGTAAAGGCCGATTGCAACGATTGAATCGCGCCGTGCGCCCGCCCGGGAATGCGCGCGATGATTGGGAAATCTTACGTGATTTGCTCCAAGCAGTTGGCGGAGGCGACTCAATTTCCTCTATCGAGGATATCTTTCACCGGATCAGCGAAACAGTGCCGCAATTCGCCGGTTTGACCTTGAGCAAAATCGGCGATCCCGGCGTGCACATTTTGCAAATGGAAGAATTGCCGCCGATGCATCCCAGCGACGAAGAAGCCATCGAGCAAGCGATCGCGGTCCAGACCGCACGCCGCGCCATTCGGCCAACGTGACATGGATGGGTTTTTCATCATCACCTCGCTGCTGAAAATTGTCGGGATCCTCTTCGTGGTGATTCTGCCGATGGTTTCCTATGCGGTTTACGCCGAGCGACGCGTGAGCGCGTTTATCCAGGATCGGCTGGGACCGAATCGCGTCGGGCCTGCCGGTCTCTTCCAGCCCGTCGCGGACATGTTCAAACTGCTGCTGAAAGAAGATTTCACGCCGCGATCGGCAAACACATTTTATTACTGGCTCGCGCCATGTCTGGCCGTAATGCCCGCCATCATCACGATTGCTGTGGTCCCGTTTGGCAGCACCCTGTTTGGTGTTCCCATGGTGATCGCCGATGTGAACGTGGGAATCCTCTTCGTATTCGCCATCGCCTCGCTGGGCGTTTACGGAATCGTCATCGGCGGTTGGGCATCGAATTCCAAATATCCATTCCTCGGCGGCATCCGTTCTAGTTCGCAAATGCTTTCCTATGAACTTTCGCTCGGCCTGGCGGTAATCCCCGTTTTTCTTTTGGTTGGAAATTTACGCCTGACCAGCGTGGTGCGTTACCAGATTGAGCACGGCTGGTTCATCGCGCCGTTTGTCGGCGACTGGACGAATCCGTGGAAGTGGCTGCTTGCGATTCCGATGATCATTTCCTTCCTCGTCTTCATGATTGCTATTTTTGCAGAGACAAACCGCCTGCCGTTCGACCTGCCGGAAGCAGAGCAGGAACTCGCCGGCGGTTACAACATCGAATATAGTTCGATGAAGTTCGCCTTATATTTTCTCGGCGAATACGCCGCGATGATCACCGGTTCGGCCGTCATCGTCACATTGTTTTTAGGAGGCTGGCATTTCCCAGGAATCCCCGACGGCTCGCATGGATGGATCTTCGGCCTGATCAACATCGCAGTGTTCTTCGCGAAAGTCGCCGCCGTGATTTTCATTTTTATGTGGGTGCGCTGGACGTTGCCCCGTTTTCGCTATGATCAACTCATGCGGCTCGGCTGGCTCTTCTTTTTCGAAATTGCGCTTGTGAATATTTTTCTTGTCGCAGCAATTCTTCCTTACACTCAAAGGTTATGAATCTGGAAACCAGGAAGCCAGGAACAATCGAAAAATCTTTGATCGTGGATTTTTAGCTTCGAGATTAGCAAGTCATGGCCATCACTGTTCCACGACCAAAACTAAACTGGCGCGAGCGATTGTATCTGCCCGCGATCGTCGCGGGCCTGGCTATCACGTTTAAGCATTTCAAGAACATGCTGCTCGGACGCACCAAGGTCACCATGCAATATCCTGAGCAAAAATGGGATAGCAGCCTGCCGGACCACTACCGCGGCGCGCCTGCGCTCGTGCAAGACGAGGATGGCCGGGTGCGCTGCGTGGCCTGTCAGCTCTGCGAATTCATTTGTCCGCCGCGTGCGATCAAAATTATTCCTGGCGAAATTCCCTCAGCAGATCGCTTCGCCAAAGTCGAGAAATTTCCAGAAGCGTTCGATATCGACATGATCCGCTGCATTTTCTGCGGGATGTGTGAGGAGGTTTGCCCCGAGCAGGCGATCTTTCTCCGTAAAGACTATGCGATTACGGGCTTCACGCGCGCGGAAATGGTGCATCACAAGGAGAAACTCCTCGAAATCGGCGGCGTAATGCACGGTGTCGTGTTGAAATGGAACGAGAAAAAGTGACCGGCATTGCCAATTGCCAATTCCGCAATCCGCAATCCGCAATCCGCAATTGATTATGTCGCCATTCTTATTTTGGGTCTTTGCACTGATGACGTTGATCTTTGGGGCAGCGGTTGTGGTCAATCGCAACCCGGTCGCGAGCGCGCTCAGCCTCGTTGTTTCGTTCCTTGGGTTGGCTGCTCTTTTCATGTCGCTTGACGCCTTCTTTGTCGGAATCATTCAGGTGCTGGTTTACGCCGGCGCCGTAATGGTGCTTTTCCTTTTCATCATCATGCTTCTTAACCTGCAGGCTGAAGAACGGCGTCGAATCAATTGGCTCGCAGCCGCGGGCGGCATTGGAGTGGCGGTCATCTTGCTCGTTCAAATTTGCTTTGTGATTGGACACTTCCAAGCCGCCCAGCAGACTTTTCCGCCGCTCGCGGGATCGACAACCGACGATGTGTGGAATATCGGCGCTCTGCTTTTCCGCAACTACAATCTGCCGTTTCAAATCGTCGGGGTTCTCGTGCTGGTGGCGACTGTCGGCGTGGTGCTTTTGAGCAAACGCGAGCCTCGATAGAATGATCACGCTTGGCGATTATCTCCTCGTAAGCGGCATTCTTTTTTCAATTGGGTTTGCCGGAGTGATGTTGCGACGCAATCTCATCATCATCCTCATGTCACTGGAGTTGATGTTGAATGCGGCAAACCTGTCCCTCGTTGCTTTCTCGCGATTCCGTCTCGATCCAAACGGCTTGCCCAATTACAACGCGCAGGTGTTTGTCTTTTTCATTATCACGGTGGCGGCTGCCGAAGTTGCTGTGGGTCTTGCCATTCTCGTCGCTCTATTTCGCGCAAGGCAAACCACGGACGTCAAAGACATCAGCAGCTTGAAATTCTAAGCGGGCGAATCATCCCATGAACCCAATCTTGCCGTGGCTCATTCTGCTCGCGCCGTTAGTGAGCGCGGCTGTGATCACGCTGTTTACCCTTCGATTAAAAACGTTGAGCAGTTCGATCTCAATCGTCGCGGTGCTCGTAAGTTTTGCTTGCAGTTGTTTGATCTTTGCGCAGCACACCACCGCCGCGGCTGAGTTCACATGGATCGGTATTAGCGGCGTCTTCCAAGTCCCGTTTGGCCTGACTCTGGATCCGTTGAGTAGGACAATGGCCGTTCTGGTGTCGGGTGTAGGGGCGGTCATTCACATCTATTCGCTTGGTTACATGCGAGATGACGAAGGCAAGTCCCGTTATTTCGCGGCGCTCTCACTCTTCATGTTCGCGATGCTCGGAATCGTCTTGGCGAACAATTTCGTCATGCTTTTCATGTTTTGGGAATTGGTCGGCTTCACCTCTTATGTTCTGATCGGCCACTGGTTCTATCGCGACTCCGCTGCGGATGCGGCCAACAAAGCATTCATCACCACGCGCATTGGTGATTTCGGGTTCATGATTGGAATCCTGATGGTTTGGATAGCGACCGGCTCTGTCGTTTTCGCTGAGATCGCGCCACGGATGTCGACACTGGCGAGTCACTCGACGTTTGTCACAGTTGTCGCGCTTTTGGTTTTCTGCGGTGCAGTTGGAAAGTCGGCCCAGTTTCCGCTGCACGTCTGGTTGCCGGACGCGATGGAAGGTCCGACGCCAATCTCTGCTTTGATTCACGCGGCGACGATGGTCGCAGCAGGCGTTTACATGCTCGTGCGCGTTGCGTTCGTCATTCAATCTTCGCAAACCGCACTTTTGGTTGTTGCGTGGATCGGCACGATTACCGCGGTGATGGCTGCGCTAATCGCCACCCAACAGAACGACATCAAGCGGATCCTCGCCTACTCCACGCTCTCGCAACTCGGTTACATGGTCATGGCGGTGGGCCTTGCCTCGAATGATGCAGCCATGTTTCATCTGTTTACTCACGCGTTTTTCAAAGCGCTTCTTTTCCTCGCCGCCGGCTCAGTCATCGTCATGCTTCATCACGAGCAAGACATCTGGAAAATGGGAGGGCTTTCGCGAAGGCTGCCGATCACATTTGTGACTTTCGCCGTTGGGGCGCTCGCGTTGATCGGCTGCCCGCCGTTCAGCGGATTTTTTAGCAAGGACGCAATTCTTGCGCTCGCCTACGAACGCGACACGCCGATTTTCGCCGTGGCGTTGTTCACGGCGTTTCTGACAGCGTTCTACGTCATACGGATGCTCGTCATTGTTTTCTTCGGAACCCCACACAGCGACATCGCGCGCGAAAGCCGCGAATCACCACCGGTAATGACGGTGCCGCTGATCGTGCTCGCGCTCCTGGCGGCACTCGGCGGATTTGCATTTTTCGCGCGAAACTTCCTCACACTCCCAGTTGAAAAGGAAGTCGCAATCCTTGTTCCCACGCTTGCAATCGTCGCGTTGATTGCGGGAAGTGGACTAGCGATTGCTCTTTACTGCAACCGGGCCGTTGAACCGGTAGATATCAAGCTGTTACGTCACAAGTTTTATTTCGACGAGTTCTACAACAGGCTGATTTACTGGACGCAGGAACTCCTCGCACGCGTGTCAGGATTCTTTGATCGATGGATCATCGATGCCGGCGCGGTGGGCGGAAGCAGTCGCGGAACCTGGGGCGTCGGCGCTCTTTTGCGGCTGGTTCAAGTAGGAAATCTCCAAGCTTATGTGTTCCTGTTTGGCTTGGGTATCGTCGCGCTCATCTACTTCGCTATTTTCCGCTAATGGTTCTTTTTATCATTTTCTGCCCCATCATCGCGGCCATCTTGATCATGGTTGGCGCGCCTGGGCGCAAGACGGCGTTAGCCGCGTCGGTTTTGACGTTTGCCGCGGCGCTGTTTCTCCTTGCGTCTTTTGGCTACGGCCAACCCGATTTTCAACACGTCACGTCGTTTACCATATCCCCCGAGTGGCGACTAAGCTTCACGACGGGCATCGACGGCTTGAGTCTGATCATGGTGCTACTTGCCGCCATCGTCACACCCGCCGCGGTGTGGTTCGCCGGCCCGATCGACAAACATGAAAATGCGTTCTACGCCTGTCTTTTGTTCATTTCCGGCGGCGCAATCGGCGCATTTGCATCACTCGATTTATTTTTCTTTTACGCATTTCACGAGCTGGCGCTCATTCCCACATTTTTGTTGATCGGAATGTGGGGGACGGGGAATCGGGTGGCAGCAGCATGGAAAATCACAATCTATCTGGCGATCGGAAGTTTTGTTCTGCTGCTGGGTTTGATCTTGCTTTACCAAAGCGTTCCGGCCCCATTGCGCAGCTTTGACATTCGTGCATTAACGGTTGCAGCTTCACTGGGCCAAATTGCAGCAGATGCACAACATCACATCTATCTCTTGTTGCTTATTGGTTTTGGAATTCTCGTTTCGCTCTTCCCGTTTCACACATGGGCGCCGGAAGCTTACGCGTCGGCTCCGGCGCCGGCGGCAATGTTGCATGCGGGGGTGCTAAAAAAATTTGGGCTGTACGGCCTTTTGCGTCTGGCCATTCCCCTCCTGCCGGAGGGCGCGCGACACTGGACGACTCTGCTCGTCGTCCTGTTGCTGGGAAACATCATCTACGTCGGGCTGGTCACAATTGCTCAAAAGCGCCTCGATTGGATGCTCGGTTACTCGAGCGTGATGCACATGGGCTACATCTTTCTCGGCATCGCCAGTGCTGGCATTCTTGGCGTGACCGGCGCGGCCGTGTTGATGTTCGCTCATGGTGTTTCAATTGCGCTGCTATTTGCCCTTGCAGGCGAATTACGTCAGCGAACGGGCACGTTGGTCTTCGATGAACTTGGTGGTCTTGCCAGAGTGATGCCCTTCGCCGGACTCGCTTTTGGGCTCGGTGCATTCGCTGCGATCGGTCTTCCCGGCTTCACGAACTTTGCCGGAGAAATCATGATCTTCTTTGGCGCGTTCAAGAACGGCTGGACGATGGATGGCTTTCATATTTTTCAAATCACCACGGTGCTTGCGCTCTGGGGCGTTGTAATCTCGACGGTTTACATGCTGCGCGCCTATCGCAAAACGTTCATGGGCACGATAAGCGACCAGTGGAAGGCAGTTACAGATCTTCGCCCGGTGTTGCGTGTGCCGGTGGCGCTGTTGGTGGGCGCGCTTCTTTGCTTCGGATTCTTTCCGCAAGCGCTGGTGCAAATCGTCACGCCTGGGTTTCGCGCGTATCTCACGGCGAATAGCTATCTCACAGGTACCCAGCGCTATAGCCACGGCGCTGTGCGCCGTCCGCGAATCCTGACGCAGTATGAAGAAGACGCCCCACAGGGGCGTGGCTACCTGCAATGATCACAGCGCCCATGCTTGAGATTGCAGTGCTGGTGCTGGGGATGGTGATCTTATTGGTAGAAGCATTTGCCACGAAAATCGACAAACGCATTCTGGCCTTCGCTGCTATTGCCGGTCTGGCGATCGTTCTTCTCGCCAGCTGTTTTGTGACTCCTTTTCCGTCGCCCAATCAAGCGACCGGTTTCTGGAGTTTTTATACCGCTGATCGTCTATCGATCTTCTTCAAGCAATTCGCGCTGCTGACCACAATCTTCGTGCTGATTATGATGATCGACTACGCCCCGGTGGTGCGCAGTTCCTTTCCCGGTACGCAAGACGGGCTGGGCGAGTTTTTCGCGGTGCCAATCTTCACTTGCGCCGGACTGATGTATCTGGTGTCGGCCATCGATTTCGTCTTCATCTTCGTCTCCCTGGAGCTGGTGACGATTTCGTTTTACGTGCTGGTCAGTTTTACCCGGCGCAATCCGATCACCCTCGAGGCGGGCACGAAATATCTGGTGCTCAGCGCGCTCTCCACGGCGTTTCTCGTCTATGGAATCGCGTGGATTTTCGGCGTGACCGGCCAGACCAATCTGCACCGCGTCGCCGAGGCGCTAGCGAATCCGGCTACAGATCGCGGCGCAGCACTGCTTGGCATGGTGTTTGTTCTGGTCGCGCTTGGTTTCAAAATTGCGGCGGTGCCGTTTCAAATCTGGGTGCCGGATGTTTATCAAGGTGCGCCCACGCCGGTGACCGCGTATCTCTCCGTCGGTTCGAAAGCGGCCGGCTTCGTGGTGCTGCTACGGGTTTTACTGCCATTCCTGACACTGCCGCAAACACAACGGCTGATCGTCTTGATCGCGCTACTGACATTGATTTACGGAAATCTCGCAGCGCTCCCGCAGGCGAACCTGAAACGGCTACTCGCTTATTCCAGCATCGCGCATGCGGGCTATCTGCTTATCGGAGTCGTCTGTTTCGATGCCCGCGCGGTCACTTTCTATCTTGTGGCTTACTTGCTGATGACTTTGCTCAGTTTCGCAGTCTTAATAATTGTCGCACAGCAAACCGGCGACGAGATTTCCGACTTTGACGGCCTAGCCCAACGTTCGCCATTTCTCGCATTCGCGATGCTAATCGGGATGGTCTCGCTCGCCGGTGTCCCGTTTACGGCGGGATTTTTGGGCAAGTTTTATATCTTTTACGCAGCGGTTTTGCAGCACCAGGTCGTGCTGGTCATCGTAGGGGTGATTACCGTTGGCTGCGGATTTTATTACTATCTAAAGGTCGTTCGCGCCATGTACTGGCAATCCACCGCCAACGTTGACAAGATTTCCGTGAACGGGTTGTCACGTTTGGCAATCAGCGCGTTGATCATCGGGACGATTTGGCTGGGTGTTTATCCCCAACCGATCTTTGACGCATTGAAGCGTTGACAAGAAACGACCGTTGGAGCCGTGGTATGACGTCTGGGCCAGACGCCGGCGTTTCTAATCGCTTAATTCGACGTTCCAGTAAGCGAGATCGACAAAGTGTTTCCAGAGGTCGTGCTGGGGAGCAGAAAAAGTAATCTGAACAAACGGCCGCCATTTGGGCCGCTTGGGTTTGCGGATCAGGCTCATGTGCGTTTCACGCGGAAGCCGATTGCCCTTGCGCGTATTGCAGGCGATGCACGAACAAACGACGTTTTCCCATGTCGTGGTCCCACCGCGATCGCGCGGCACGACGTGATCGAGGTTGAGTTCGCTGCGGTCGAAAATGTCGCCGCAGTATTGGCAGGTGTTCTTGTCGCGCTCGAACACGTTGTGGCGGGTAAACTTTACTTCCTTTTTCGGAAGCCGATCGAAGACCAGCAGCACGATCACTCGCGGGATACGAATCTTGAACGAAATGGTCGTGACCACCTCGTGGTCGGGTGCGTTCGCCGATAGGTCGCGCCAGCTTTCGAAATCGTGCGTCAGAAAATTGTTCGCGTCGTCGTCGGACGAGACAATCTGGGCGTGACCCGCATACACCAGTGCAAACGCGCGGCGGGCAGTGCAGATGTTCACCGCCTGCCAGAGACGGTTGAGCACCAAAACCTGACTGTTTAACACCGTATGCAAATCTCTATGGGGAAACCGCGTTTTGCGGACTTCCGCGTAAATTTGCGCGACGGTACCACTGGCGCTTTTCGCTGTCAACGGAGTGGACCAACCACGAATTAACGCAATCGACACAAATAAGTTGTTGTCTT
>WNGH01001452.1_pt1 | contig 22181 bp, 20 predicted proteins | sample 5400631 | NCBI WGS metagenome assembly WNGH01 (sample SAMN13153373, study PRJNA577476) | soil metagenome | isolation source: 115 cm soil or saprolite under Garry oak tree replicate 1 | place: USA:California | collected 2016-06-15
GCGCTGCCGTTGGCGAAAACGGCAGACGACTTCGAGGCGCTGTTGCCCTGGCGCCTCTTCACGCCCACCTCTTAAACTGAATCCCGCTACGCAACGAATCTGGCACCGCCGTCAATGGCGCTGTCAAAAGGTCGCTTACCAACGAACTGATCGGCGACGAGTTCATACCGCTGCTCAACAAGGCTGGCGGAGCGGGGTTTCAGGTGACGGCCTATACCCAGACCTGGTCGGACGTCGAGGCGCGCATCGGGTCCGAGGCCAAGGCGGGACAGATCGCCGGGAATTTCAACAGCATGATCATGCTGCGGGTCAAGGAGGTGGCCACGGCGGAACTCCTGATCGACCAGCTGCCGGAGGTGCGCATCGTCTCGACCGTGGTCGCCTCGTCGGTGTCCGATACCAACGATCCCGGCGAATTCACCGATTTCACGAGTCGGAACGAGGACCGCATCACCACGGAGAGCGCGCCGATGCTCTCGGCCAGCGATCTGGTCCAGTTGCCGAAGGGGCAAGCCTTCGCCCTGATCCAGGGCGGACAGCTCTACAAGATCCGCATGCCGCTGCCGGATGGCAGCCACGATCCGCTGATGCCTGGCAGCCTCGAGGATATCGGCAATGAAGTGACGCAACTGGCAGCCGGCCGTGTCAACGCGATGCCGGCTGCGGTGACAGTGGAAGGGAAGGGTAGTGGCTTCTAGGAATTCGTCGTTTCATGAGCGCGGTATTCCAGGGGCGATGCTGGGTCCGCTGAAGTTCCTGTTCGTGCTGATGCTGGTGATGCTTGGGATCAATCTCCTCGCCTGGATCGTTGACTGGGTCTTCGTCTTCAAGGTGTGGCCCGAGGGGGTTGAACGGCTGAAGAACATTCTGGCCGCCGATTTGGCTCGCGCGGTCGACCTCGCGGACGGAATGGGCGGATGGTCCGGCATGGTGACCGGGACGGCGAACGCGCTTTATGCGCTGCTGTTCAAGGCGACGGGCGTCCATGACATGGGCGTGCGTTTCTCGACAGGGGAGGCGCTGTCGATTCCGGACACGGTGGTGCGCAATGCATATGTCGCCAACAGGCAGGCGATCGAGGTGGCGATGATCGGTACGCAGCTCGTCGGGGTGCGCTTCGCGAGCTTGTGCCTGATGCTGCCGCTCATCGGTCTCGGCTACCTGGTCGCGCTCGCCGATGGACTGTGCCAGCGCGCGATCCGCCGGGTGTGTGGCGGAAGGGAGTCGGCCAGTCTCTATCACCGCGCCAAGTATTTGCAGGAGGTGGTGGTCGCAATGGGATTGCTGAATGTGTTGGTGATACCCGTTGCCATCGATGTGCGCGGGATCGGCATACTGGGCGCGGTTGGCTTGGGGGCATTGACGCGGCTACAATGGGGGTATTACAAGAAGCACCTTTGAACCACTGTAACGTTGTCTTCCCGCGGTCCGCATCGTTCACATGCACCCCTCGACATAGGTCACCGGTCCAGACAACCTGGCGTATAACCCTGATCCCGGCCGCCAGTGGTCTCGAAGCGCTGTCCGAAGTGGCGATTAAAGTGGCGAAAAAGCGATCGGACCGTCAGGTATCCATTAAAATTTTGCATTTGTCGGATGCTACGAATTTGGTCGCACAGAGGTTTCCGTACCAACGAGCGTACGCACTAATCTACGCAGACGTAATTCTCGATTCAAGAAAATGTCATCTCCGATGCCACTTGTACTGCCACAAAGCGGGCAGTTCAGTGGCAAACGTGGGACCACCTCGCGTAGGTTCGGCGATGGAGTTTCCTCGTAGCGAATCCAGTTTGATTGCGAAATATCCCCGCTGACCAGCTTTTCGAGCAGTCGCAATCCCAAGTGGGCCGCGATTTGGTTCACGCTGCGCAGCGATCCCGAGCGGCGCCTCTGCCAATGTGGTGTCTCACTCGAATCGAATTTGGCGAGGCGATGCAGATCATCGGGTTGGGCAAACCCTCCGAAACACGCGAGGCATCGGGGAGGCGAGTCGGGCACGATTAGGCGGATGTCGGCACCGGCGTTCACGAGGCCGGCGGCGTTTCGAAGTACTTGAGTTCCGATGTCCAGATGTACGCGCAGGCAGCTCGTCGCCAGCAAGGACGCGATCAGCCGTGCTCCGTCATCGTCTACGGCAGTGATAATTACATCCGCCTCGCGGGCGGCCGAGAACGCCAAAGTTGCAGCCAGGGGAAGACCGTAATCTTCGACGCGGCCGCCGGGGACGAGAACCCTACGAATTTGTCTGGCCGTCGCAGCGGCCTTGTTTTGTCCCTCGTCGAGGAACGGGTGAAACTCACCAGCATCGGCGTTATGCGGCTCGACGACGTCAGGGTCGACAAGACAGATGTCCCGGGCACCCATCCGCGCCAGTGAGTGGGCAATCAGCGAGCCGACTCGCGACACGCCGATGACAGCGTAGCGAAGGGTCCGCAATCGTTCGAGTATTTCGCTGCCAAGGGCGCCCGAGAGCCGCGAGTCTCGATCATCGTAGTCGGCCGGTTCCTTGGCCAGAGTTGGTTTCGGAATGTGGTGGACGCAAGGCATTCCGGGGCCGGGCCAGTGGAACTCCGTGATCGGTGACCAGCGTCCGTCGGATCGCAACCACCCACTGGCCGACCCGTCAGACGATATGGCCAACAGTCCGATGGACCGATCGTCGACCATTCCGGCAGAGGTCAGCAAGTCCGCCGCCCATTCGGTCGATACCGATGCCGGCCTTGAGTCAGCCCGAAGCAGGAACAACACTGCGCCAGGCGTTTCACGGCGCAAGTCGAGGTCCAACCTAATGGTTTTCAGGTTGGCAATAACGAATTCAATACTGTCACTCCGATGGACCGTGCCGGCGAGTCCCCACGCGAAACTGCTATTGCCGGCAGCCAGTAGTTCGGCCAATGCCGACAGCAAAGCGCTTCTCGGCAGGGTGACGCGGAACTTCCCCAAGTCGCCGGCCCTCAATCGGCGGCAAAGCGCGCCCGCGCAGCCACTGCCGCTCGGTTTCGCGCTTCATGCTCGCGCCGGTGCAACTCGACGAGTGCATCGGCGTTGTCGAACAGCCTTGCGAGTGCAGGGCTCTTGAGCTGAAACGGCGGCGTCTCAGGTCGCGGCGGGACCAACGTGGTCTCTGACGCCGGCCGTAGAAAAACTCTGCAAGAGGCAATCGGCGATTCTCGTGCGGCGCTGCCTTGGGGGCGGTTTGAAATACTGGCAATTCGTGTGTTGGCGGTTGTCGTCATTGGCCTCTCCTGCGTGATCGTCGGGAACTGCAAATGCGTTGTGCTGGATCAGGAGGGGAGTGGTTCCTCCCTCCTGTCCTGAATATGGCAAGACGCCGGCAGTTTTTTCGCGACAGGTGGCCCTCCACTTGGAGCGGCAGACGAAAGTCTGCAACACCGCCACTTGCAACAGGCAAATGCAGGAACAAATCCGATCGAAACGCCACAAGAATGGTAAGGCTCCTCGGAACCGCTTGGCTTCTGCACGCGGATGCCAAGCGGCAAGCGTGCGAATCCGATTTGTCGATTCCGTCACGGCATGAAGCCGCACGCCGATCAAGGTGGAGACAACAACGCGCCATTAGAAGCGAAAGCGTCTGCTCATCGTGTGGTGGCTCAACCGTGGCTCAATCCGTGTCCGCAAACCCCGGACGTCACGAGCAGACATGCGTAAGTACCCGGAAGTATCGACGCAGGGAAGGCCGTTGGACGCCGCCACCGGCCAAAATAAACTTCCCTTCCCGCCATGTAGTGGTGTGACACAAGCGTGATTCGCAACGCCGGAGATATGCCATCGGTGACTTGTATCAATTTGCCCGCGTGGTTCCTGGCGCACCCCAGACGACGGTATGTCCGGAACTGCGACCGCCATCGAGGTGGCGCTCGGAAAGCAAACTCGCCATGTTCGCTTTGTTAGCCGTGATGCCAACTTCGCCTCCGGGTCTGCGACCGCCTGCGAATAGAAGGCCGCGCAGTTCCTGTCTGCCACAGGTGATCAGACGTGCCAAGAAACGTAGCGCTGTGCGAAGAAGATCTGACGAGGAAGTCATGAACGCCCAGGAAGGGACGCTGTCGCAACCGCTGCGTCGCCGTTGGCATTGTGTAGACACGGTTCGCAAGCTACTCCCAAAAATTTCCTCGGCATGCGCCATTTCACCAATACAGAAGCAGGATTTCTGAATCACCGGAGAAAACATCGTGAGCTACCAGTTCGCCACCGAACCCCCGCCCGCCCACAACGAATCTCGCCCTGCGACCGGGACCCCGCGCAAGGCATTTGTCGATGGGGCCAATCTGCTCCTCAACCTCCTCGAAAACGGCAAGCCCAGCACGCTGGTATTTGCCAATGTCCTGGATACGTTGATGAAACACGACTTCGACGTGGTTGCAATCTTCGACCAATCGATCCGCTATCACCTCAGGCGCTGTGGCTGCACGGCCGAATGGAAGAAGCTGCAACGCCTCGCCGACGCATCGAATGGGAGGGTCTGTTTCCAAGTTCAAGCTGACCCCCATCTTCTGGCGATGGCCGATGCCTGCCGAAAGGAAAATGCTGTGGTGGTCAACCACACGGACCGCTGCAAGACGTGGATTTCGCAATTTCCGAACGGACTTCCCGAACTCGTGCGTGTCCAGTATGCGGCCGGACTGCTTTCGCTCGTGTTCGAAAAATCGAGCCATTGCCCGATCTCTGTGCCGATCGACAGAGGGTTGAAAGTCTACGGCGTGTCGTTGTCGGAGGATGCGGCGAATGGGGCCGACCAAGGGTCGGCGCGACGCACCGAGAAGATCCTTGCTTCCCGGGATCGAACGTCCAGAACGCTCCGCGCCCGCTTGATCGTCTTCGTGCTCGATGCCTCCGGGAGCATGTTCAACGATGCCGATGGCGCGTGCAAGACCTTCGATGGTCGTCGCAAGAGCGCGCACCTGACCGAGGTGTTCAAGGACTCCGTAAGTCGGCTTGCCCGGTCGAAGTCGAGTCCGTCCTTCTACACGGGCTTGGTTTCTTTCGCCGGACGGGCATCGGTCGTGGATGTCTCGGGTGCTCGCATGATCCACATATCCCACCTCAATAGTCACGTCTCCGCGCCCGGCTTCGATTACGTTGCGCATGCCAAGGGGAATGGTACCGACCTTTCCGCGGCCCTGGATTCCGCGGTGGCTCTGATCGACGGGGTCCTCGCTTCGCCCGACGCGAAGTACATCGCGACCCGGTGGTCGGCCTGCATCATCCTGATCACGGACGCACTGGATTCCAGCGAGACCCGGGTTCGGGAGACCATCGCTCGCCTTGGCATGACCCGGGCAGGTCTTTCGTCCGGACAGATCGACATCGGCTGTGTGGGAATCGGCTCCGATGTCCGCGAGTCGCTGCTCATCGACATCGCCTCGTGCCCCAGCCCGGCGACCCGCCAGATGCTCACCAAGCAGGGCCTCGATTCGCGGCTTCTTTGCCGTTCATCCGGCGATCCCACCTTGGCGCTGAAGGTCAGCGAAAAAGACGCCAGTTATCCCGACGTGATTCGCAGCTTCGTCGATGTCGTTTCCCAAACCACCCAGTCGTAATCAGGGGGAGAACCATGGTCGAACTCGACTTCCAAGGTATCGACGATCCCCGTCAGTCCGCCCGGGTTTCGGTTGCCGAGCAGGCACTCGGCAGCGGCGCCCAGGGGAGCGTTTACCGCGCCAGCATCCACGGCATCGACGGATATTGCGTCAAGGTGCTTGCTGGAGTTGCGGCAGGAGAAGTACGGAATGAGGTCGCGATGTTTCAGCGACTTCGTTTGCGCACCAAAGCGCAGTTGGCCAACCCCGGGGTTCAAGGCGCGCTGCGTGAAAACGCCGAGGCGCTGCAGCGCTATCTGCCGGACTACGTCGCGTTTGGAAAGCTGCCAGGGTACAACCGGGCCGAGTTCCTGCTTGCGCGATCCTACTGTCCAGGGGTTCCCTTGCACGAGGTGCTTCAGGACCCGGCGTTCGAAAACCGCGACGCCTTCTGGCGCATCACGCTCGCCCGCAAGATTTGCCGGCTGATGGTGGCGATGGAACTGTTCGGCATCGCGCATCTCGACGCCTATCCTGACAACATATTGGTCGAGAATCCCCACGATCTCAAGACCATGCGCGTGGCGATGATCGATCTCGAAGGCGTTGGGGTTCTTGCCCACGCCGGCGAAGAAAGCAATGATCGCCATCGCTGGCGAGACGAGTTCGAACGGTCGCCGCGGTCGTTTTCCAAAGACGATTTCTGGGCGCTGCCGTGGTGGTTTCCGGTACCGGGCAAGTCCCGTGCCCTGAGCGACTGGTTCGTCCATGCCGCGCGCTACCAGATGCTTTCGTTGGTAACGCTGACGCTCACATGGGGCTCGACACCCGGTTGTTGGCTGAACCAGGAGGCGCTGCATGAGCTTCAGACCTATGCCGAGCAACTTCGCGCGACCGGTGGCGAACCGACCGAAATCGATCGGCAGGTCATGGCGTCATGCGTCGAATCTTCGCAAATCGATACCGATGTAATGTATGAGTTCACGGCGCGGTGTGGGAATCCGGCTTTGGCCCGCCAGCTGATGTCATGGTTTACCGCCGGCTTCATTGGCCCGGCCGGAAGAAGCTGGCACTGGTTTGCGGGCCGGGAACTCCAGAACGCCTTGAACGAGGCACGGGTATGAAGCCGACTCGTATCGAAGTTGCTCTGTTCGCGGACAACCGCGCCCACGACGAGGATGCGAGTCACGTGGCAACGACAGACGGCTACGTCTGCGCAGTCGTTGCCGATGGCGTTTCGAGTTCCGGTGCTGGCCGCGTAGCGTCCGATTTTGCCGTCCAGACCGCGGTGCGGACTTTCTTTTCCCACTACGGCGCGGAAGACAATGCCTACGTTGACTTCGACATCTTCGTCGACGATCTCTGGCACGGGCTTGACTCGGGAATTCCCGGAGGCTCAGCGAGAGGCGCGGAAACGACGCTGACCATCGTCGTCATCGACCCACGGGGAGGACGATCCGACGAACGGTCCTGGGTTACGGCGCATTACGTTGCCCTCGGGGACTCGCCGATTGTCGTATGCCGTCCGCGCTGGCGCGGCGTCGGAAAAAGCGACCTCGCGTATCTATGCCATTCCATCCATGATCGACCGCTTGTCATCGACGACGAGGGGTGGATCTATTCCTGGGTGGACGTCTCGGCCGGAAGGGTCCGCGGCGCGCCGTCAATCGGCAGCTTCCGACTGTATGAAGGGGATATCTGCCTTGTGATGACGGACGGCATCCCGGTCTTCGAACACATCGCCCGCGACGTCGGCGATGACAGGCAGTTCCGCTTTCTGAGTGCCGTGACATCGCAGGGATGCGAGGCGGGTGTCATTTGGATGCAGGATCTCGTCGAACACGAGCCTCTGCTGGACGACGGTTCCATGGCGATCCTGCATTTTCCTGAGCAAGTGCCCGCGACCCCAAAGCAGACCGCCGCGATGGCGATGGCGATCTGGACCGCACTCGGCGTATTCGACGGGCCTGCCCTGTTGCCGCCGATGTTCACCGAAATGACAACTGAAGACTGATATCGCGTTCCAGTTGGCAAGGCCGGCCAGCAGATGCGGAAGGGATGTCAAAAAATCGATCACGAAAACCCATAAGGATACAGAAGCGCCTTCCCGGGAGGAGTCGAGATGACAGTCGATCTGCAGGCCGCACTTGCCACGTTATTCTACATGCTCGCGTACGCGGCCCCGCTCTGGCTGACCCTGGTGCATGTTCGCGAACGGGCAGAAGGTTCCCTCGGGCCGAACTTATACGCCGGACTTGTGGCGACCTTGGCGGTTATCGCGATGAATGCCCGGATCGGCGCTTTTCTCGACGCCCACGTCACCGATGCCGGATCAATGCAAGCCGGGACACTGGTGGCACTTTTCACGGCAGCCGCGGCTTCCTTCGGGGTGGCCGTCTTTGCCTGGATCCTGCCAGTGATCAGTGCACGGTCTGGTCACTTGATCGCGACCTTAACGTTGCCGTCTTCGGTAGCGCCGCTCCCTCGGACTTCCGAGGCATTTTCCTTGGACGTCGAGAACCGAACCGTAATCAGTCGTGCCACCGGGTTCTCGGCGACTGTGATTGGTGATCTGGGCGCCATTTTCCTTGGCTTGGTGGCGATTTCAGGCTACCTGTTATGGCCCGCGCTTCTTCTCGTTACCGACGGGCAGCGCCGCATCGCCGAGAACGCGACCGCACGGCAACAGGAGTCCGCAGCCAGCGCTTATCAAAGTGCGCTGCACAGCTATTCGATAGCTGCTGGCGCAAGGGCCAACGAACTCGTGCAGGCACTGACCGAACGCTACGACCGATGCAACACCGATTCCTGCCGAACGGCGACGAAACGACCCTGGGATGAGGCCCTTGCCGCGTTTACTGGATGGCATATACGTCCCGGCAACGACGGCGTCTTCGCGGTCGACACGTTCACCGCTCAGCTTAAGGACCGGGAGACGGCCCTGGCCGTTCACGCCCGCATCGACGAACTGGCCAAACGCCATCGCGTGAGATTGCTGACCGGCGCGACCATACCGAAGGAGCAGTTGTTTGATCCCGTTGAGGCCGAGCGTCGCGAACGTCAACTGGTCGACAAGAACTTGGTCGAGACTGGGCGCGAACTGACAGCAACGATCGGTGATCCCCGGCGAGCGATGTCCCTGATCGCAGCCGACACCAATATGACTCTCGCGATCTTCCTCGAAATTACGGCGATCGCATTGTCGCTCGCCGCCACCTTCAAGGTCAGGAGGGCGACATGACTCGCCTATTCCCCATTTTCACGAGCCTTGTTATATTCGTCGCAGGGTTCACCGCGCTGGGCGCCGCCGAGCGGAGCCTATGGCGCAACGCGCCGGCGGAGTCGCTTGACCGCTATGCGATCGACCGAGTCCTTCCAGAGGAACTGCCGCCCGTCGTCACCGAAGACGAACTCTGGCTGCTGTGTGATAGGCCGTGGTGGTCTCATCTGTGGCAAGCACGTTCAGCCTTGGCGGCGTGTCTGGGCAGAGACGTCGGCGGGCATGCGCACGTCGCCGACGCTCCCAGTGCTCGATGGCAGGTGGTGATCGACTCGCAGATTGCTTATGCCGGTCGCGTCGAGTCGATCCCGTTCGAACGCGTGCAGACACAAATCCAGAGTCTTCGAGCCTTGCGTCTTGTCCTTCTGGAACGGTCGGGCGGACCATTGCTGCCACTGTTTGACGCAATCGGAGCCGACCGGCCGGTGCACGAGGCCACGCTGACGCCGCCGCCGGTCGCTGCGGCCGATGTTGCACTGATCCGGGGCGCCTTTGTGTTCTCCCGAAATTACACGGAAGGTCGCCGCCATGCTATCGGCGGCACGTCATCCGGTGCCGGGACGGCGGATGGTGCCTGGAGGACCGCGCGCGATACGGGCCTTCTGGCGGCCGGCCTCAGCCTGGACTACGACAACGCGCGGGCTACGCCGGAGCCGCACATTGTCGTCGATCACGACTCGCTCGGGGGTCGCCTCGACCGCGCGCGACGTGCGATGTCGCATGCCGTGAACCTTGAATTGACGCTGAGCGGATGGCTCGCGATGATGACCGCGTCGGGGCTGCTTGCCGTTCTGGTGGCGGGCATGATCGGAGCCTCTCCGGTACTTGTTGCCTGCCTATTCATTTTCGCCGGGCGGGGTGCCATTCATTTGGTCGATGTCGCGGTGACCGGACCTGCTGCACTCCGGCATTTACCGACGCGCGATTTCGGCGAAGGCTTCGGCAACGCCTGGGGCTACGCCGGCGGGATGATATGGGGGCCCGCGACCGTGTTCCTTGTCGCCCTGTTGGCGTCGAGACTTGCATCCAGACACCTGCATCGTGCGACGGACCGTCTGCTAAGGTTGCCGACGCGAGTTATCGCCATCGGCATGGTCGCGGTCATCGCAGTCGCGCTGAGCGTTCCGGCCAGTCCGGCGTTGCGTACGGAGATCCTGGCCTTCGTCACAGCGGCCGGCAGCGCAATTTTTGTCGCCAGGTACGCGCCGCTTATGGGTATCGGAGCGAATGGCTTCATTCTCGTGTACGTCGCCCTCCCGCTTATATGCGCCGCCCTGACCTCTGCGACGTTGGGCGCACTGGTCCGCGTTGATCCACTGGGCACGCTGGCGGTTTTTGTCATCACGGGACTTGTCATGACACTGCTGGTATCGAATGGGTGGACATGGCGAACGGCCATCCTTGTCCTGCTGGTCGCGGTTGTCTGGACGTACGCGCACTTCCTGGCGACGGGTCAGGATGTCACCGGTGTCATCGACCACGTTCTGCCCGGTCACGGGAGGACGCGTTTCCTGGCGGTATACGATCCGCTTGCTCATGGCATGCCCGACATCAAGCAAGTCGAGTGGTTGGTTCGCTCGGGCATGAATCCCGGAACGCCGGCCGCTGGTTGGGGCTTTGGCAATGTCCCATGGTCCGGCTTTCCCGGAAACGGCCGGGCTCAGGCCCTGCCGATCCCCGCGGTTTCCGATCTTTCGGCAGTCCTACTCGCCACTGTCGGTGGCGCCACCTATGCGTTTAGCGTCTTGGCGTCGCTTGTGGCCGTGCTGCTGATGCTGATCCAGCGCGGCTTTGCCGGCACGTTCGGTACGGAAGTACGCCTGAGCGAAAGGTTCCTGTCTGCAACCGGAGCCATCGGGCTGCTTGCTGTAGTGCTCCGTATCATCGTGAACGTCGCGGGAACGTTTCAGGTCCTCCCGCTCGCCGGCGTGCCGATCGCCTTCTTGGCGCATGCTCCTGCGGCAACCAATTTCGCCCTTGCTTATGCCGGAATCCTGCTCGGCGCCGCGTCTGGCCGTCGGTCGGGTATCACGGAGACGGCACCATGAACATCCAGTCGAGCATGATGCAGGCGAACCCACATTTCGACGGAGCCGCGCTTGGCTGGCGTTACTCCGCCATCACGCGCGCCAAGGCGGACTTCGACGGACTACCGAATGACGATGCTTGGCTTGTCCATCAAGGCCCCGCCCATCTTGACGTGGTTGTCATCGATGTCGCGACTCACAAGCGCCGTGTTCTTGGTAGCGAAATCCAGAACGCGATCGCCGACACGTTCGTCGCGGCAACTGCGCACGCCGGCCCAGCGGAAATCATTGCTGCGGCACATTTTCGTCTGACAACGTTGCTGCGCGAACGCGATGCGCGGGGTGTTGCATGCCTCTTGATTGTGCGACTTCTTGCGGACGGACGCTGTGAATGGGCTCACGTCGGAGACACCGTTTTGATTCGCTGGCAGAGCGCCAAATGGTGGCGACGAAGCATTCTGCGGCCATTGAACACCCGGCATCGTCGCGGTCACGGTTTGACGCAATGCGTCGGTAGCGAAAGAAAGGGCGGCCCCTTGATCGAGGAGGGCTGCGTCGTCGCGACACCTGGCGAACGACTGCTCCTCGCCTCCGATGGCGTCTTCCACGACGCCATAACCTTGCGCGCGATTCACCAGTGGGTCGATGCGCATCACCGGCAGCGCGACGTCCTTTTGCCACGCGATCTCGCGGAAAAGATCGAAGCCGAAGCACGGATGACTCAGCCCGATGCGGACGATACCACCCTGATCGTCATCGAACGGATGACAAGGAGAACGCCACCGTGCTGAACCGTCATGACCCCATGCCGGGGCGCGTGTCTGCTGTCTGCTCAAGTCTCGCGATCGTTTTCGCGGTCGTCGCCGCGGCTGGCGTCTATCGATTCTATTACCGGGCCTCTCCGGACACGCTCGTTGAAATTCACCGGCCGACCGAACGCGCAGCGATCCTCGCCCGGCTTGCTGATTCGATCGTTCCCGAACATACGGCGGGCGATTGGGTTTCTCCATGCGCGGAAATCGCCAATGTCAAACGCGCGGTTGACGCCCGCCTTGCTTCATTGGCTGTTCCGTCAGCGTCGGCGCCGCCGACCGTGACAACCCGCTATGTCATAGATTTCTCCCGGTATCCGGCCAATGATCCGGCAACCTGCACGTCGATCGCGCGCGATGTTGATTCCGAGGTCAAGCGCTCCTGGGCGCTGTTCGCGCTCGCCGACGCCTGGCGCGAGAACGCCGGGAACCGGTCCGATATGGTATGGGGTGCACGGTCCTGGCGGCCGAATATGCGTGACATCGAAACGCGCAATGCGTGGGCTGTCCTGCCCGGGTGTATCCGGGGACGCGACGGGGCCGCGCTTGGCGGGGCGTGCGACGGCGCGCCGGCCCGCGGACTCGATGCATTGATTGACGATCCCTTGCTGGCGGACGCGATGGCATATCGGCTAGCCGACGCGGCGCTGACACCGGCAGGCAGATCCAGCAGTTTTCGTGGCAAACAGGTTCCCGCCGGCAGTGATGTCGTCATCGGTCTGAATTCTGCGCTACAGGCTCGTGCAGTCGCTTTGGCGCAATGTTTCACGGGCGATACGCACCGTTGCGCAGCCGTGCTGCCCAAGCCTCTGACAGCCGACTGGCATTTTCAGGCGGGCAGTTTGCGGGCCGGCGCAGCCGCGGCCGTCATTGTCCGGGTGCGCGACGGCGAGGTTGTCGCCGCGACCGGCGCGATTTCCGACTGCTCTCGGCAAAATCTGGAGCGGCCAGCGGAGGCCATTCGTGTCGGCGGGCAAGAAAGGATCCCTGTGTTCCGCCCAGGAACCACACAGCTCTGTGCGCAACTTCCAGACCGACGGGGGGCACAAGGCTACCTCAGCCTGCCGCCGATGCTCTGGCCGGTCGGCCCGGGCTCGACAATGAAATCATTCGCAATGCTCGCCGGTATTGAGAGTGGCGTGGTGCCCCCATCTGCCAACGATGCCTTTTACCGAACACTCCTAGCTCGATCACATGATCCCGACGGCAAGCAGGCCATTCCGCAACGCATTGCCCGTCAATCGGCGCCTCAATTTCGCCGCCTGCTGGAAAACGTCGGATTCACCGGACATAAATCCGACATTCTTTTCGGGAGCGGCGGGAGTGCTGCCTGGAATGTGGCGATCCGATCCGGGTTTTCCGACGTGGATTTTGCAATCAACGAAGTCGATTTCGCGCAGATCCAAGGCGCGAAAAAAGCCGGCCGAAATGCGGACGCAATATTCGGCCAGAAGTTGGTTGCCGACTACCTGCGAGCCCACACGCTGGGCATTGCGGCAATCGGCTCCGGCGACATCAGGCACTCGGCGTGGGGCCTGGCTGACTGGACGCGCCGGCTGGTCCTGCGCTCGCAAGGCATCGACCGGATGGTCCCGACCCATATTGCGGAAATCACCGGTTCGAGCGTGGCGCCGGTCGATTTGAATTTCGCGAAGCCCGACTCGGTGCGGCGCCTGATCGGCATGCTGAATAGTGCGACGTCAAGCCACCTCCGCGGTACCGCCGCTGGCAGCTGCAGCGTCGCGTTCGGCTACTGTCCGCCAGCTGGGCACCCGGCCATACTGTTTTCGAAGACTGGCACAAGCGAGGCGACCGACGGCGGCAAGGCCAGTCCGTTCATCAAGGCCGGCGGCGCGGGCACGGCGCCGGCGAAGTTATTCATGGCGGCCTTTGTTGGCGCTGACGGAGAAGTCTATGCCGGCGGATCCATGACCCTGCGCATCCGCGAGCGGCCGGGTTCGACCCGGCCGGAACTCGACTCCAACAGTGCCGCAGAATTGCTTCTGCTAATCGCTTCTCCTTTGATCAAAAAAATACGTTGAGGCGAACCATGTGCACGGTGTGTAGCGCCACATTCGATCCGACTACAGGGAGGCAGACATGCACGACTAATCTCGACTAGACCGATGGAAATGCCAGCCGTGTGAAGGACTGCGCCGGGACCGTCAAACCACCGATGGCGTCGCAGCATACGCATGCTGTTGATACTTTCGTCGTTGATCAAAAAATGCATCGACGCGAACCATATACACGGTGTGTAGCGCCACATTCGATCCGACTACAGGGAGGCAGACATGCACGACTAGTCTCGACTCGGCCGATGGAAATGCCAGCCGTGTGAAGGACTGCGCCGGGACCGTCAAAGCACCGGCGGCGGCGCAGCACACGAATGCTGCTGATCGCCTCGCCGGTTGATCAAGAAATACATTACAACGAACCATATACAGCTGAGGGACGCCACATTCAATCCGAATTCAGGGAGATAGGCATGAGCGATCGATTTCGACTCGAACGTTGGAAAGACCTGCTGTTTGGAGGACCACGCCCGGACCGTCAAACCGCCGGCGGCGTCACGGAATTCGCGTGTCCGACGCCTGACGCTGCGCTCGCTGTCTGTACCGATGCGCTGCGGCCGGACGTCGAGCGGGTCGAGGTGCGTATCGGTCGTGATCTCGCCGCCAAGACAAACCCCGAAGTCTTCAAGCGCAACGCACATCACGCGGCCCGCCGCTTTGTGCGTAACGGGCTGACAAGCTATGCGCTCAGTTGCGATTGGGCTGACGCACTTGATCGTCAAGACAAAGTATTTGTCAGGGTTATTCAGCGGACAACTGCTTCCCGGCAGGGCGGCAAGACCCGCGCGCTTTCGGAGCGCGAGATTGGCCAGATCAGGGGCGAAATTGCCGCCGAGATCAAATTCGCCGTCGAAGAACTGGCCAAGTCGACCAGAGAACCCGTCGTGCTGTCCGGGATGACTGTAGTTTGCCGTGATACCGACGCCCATTCCTGGCTGTCGCATGTCGCCGCAGATTCCCCAGCCTTCACACGCTCCGTCATATCCCTTGCCGAACCGAAAGCGCGCGCGGCGCCAGATTTCGCGGCGACGTATCGTTTCGAAAGCGCGTTGCCCAATACGACGGCCGTGGGGCAGGGGCTCATTGCCATTGAACTTCAGCAGCACGCTACGAACTTGAAGCCGACGGCTAGCACCGCCGCACGGGCGGCGGTGCCGGCACGGACGGCCACTTTCGAGATCTACGACGAGTCCACGACAGGCGGAGGGCAGACGCTGCTGGTGACTTTCCTTGGACTTGGCCGCGAAATGGTCACTGCCCAGTCACCGATTTCCCTCGACCTGCCGGCGGTAATCAATCGCCAGGTCTTGTCGGCGACGGCGTTGTCCCAACATGCGGCCAACTTGCTCCTTGTTTCCGAAAGTAACCCATTGCAAGTCAAGGCGCAGGGCGGACACCTGTGTCTCGCCGCAAATGCCCGGAGGGGCCGCAACGGCATAGACCGCCCCGGCTACTTTCTGATCGACGGCGAGCGCGAAATCCCGATCGTCGGCGAGCGGATTATCGCCACCGACAGCGCAGAAGTGGTCATCGGCTCCGAGTCGCATCGTTCCGGGCGAGCACCCGACGGCACTGTGCTGCGTCCGCCGAGAATCCGCCTCGTCCTCGACAGCTCTCGGAGCTCCTGATGCACACGGCGGAAATCGGACGTGATCCCATACTGTCGCCAGCGATTCCGCCGCTGCACGTGGTTTCGACCGCGCTCAAAATCGAATCCCGTATCGAGGTGGTCGGCGCCGAACCTTCGGACACCTTTCACGCGCGGTCGTTTCCCTCCGCCCGCCGCTTCGTGCTGGCTACAGGAGTCGGGCACGATGCGGGGAGCGTGGTGCTCGATGCACTCGATCAACTGCCGGACCTGCCGGTTAGAGGCGTTGTCGCGGCTGTCATCCAGTGTCTTTCCCGGCATGCGCGTAGCCGCCGCACTACGCCACCGCCAGTCAGCCTTCGTGTGGTGCGTGTCGGTACGCGGCGCTTCGAATGGACAGGACAGGGCCTTGCGCAAATGCTTCTTTATCGGCGTCCGACATTCTGGCGCCGCGCCAGCTTGATCAGCCTTTCGGCAAACCCTCAAGACACCACGGGGGTCTGCCCCATCGTTCGCGGCGACGACGTCATCCTCTGGGTCGGTAGCGCGCTTGCCGAAAATCGATTGGCAGGACTTATCGGACAGATGCCTGATGCACGGGCCGAGCACTTGGAGGGCGCTGCTGTTCACGGCTGTCTCGTTACCTTGAGGAGGTGCTAGATGGAAACACGTCTCTGGATCGGACAGTCTCGGCCGCGAAACCCCGAGCGGGGAGACATCACCGGTGGCAGTCAGTTCTATTTCCACTATCGGCCGGGATTTCGTGATGCCATCAGCCGCGAGCTGCTTGCTCACGGCATGGTCGCGCTGAACGCCGAGTGCCTGGTTGCATGGGAGCGGCGGATCTATCAGATCGCGCGCGATCGCGGCGCCGTGTTGCCCGCGCTGGTCGACGCAGATCGCACGACGGTCACCACGGAGCTGGTTGGGCCGTCCGTGCGGATGCTACTCGAGCGTCACGACTTGCCGATCGCGTTGACCGAGGAAGAGGCTGCCGCGCTGGTGACGAACACCTTGCGCGCGGGTATAGCGCTCGCAGACGCCGGTCTGATGCCATTCGATGGCCATCTTCACAACTACTGGGTCTGGCTCGAGAATGGGGTGATTGGCGGCCATCTCGATTTTGCCCGGATACTTCCGGGCGACCACTCCTTCACGCTTGCGCGAGACCATACGTTCGGTCGGCCGTTGTGGTGTTCGGCCGAGGTAACACACTTTCCACCGGAGGCGAAGGTATTCAAGCGCGCCGACGAGGCTGCATTCGCGGAAGAACTGCGGCGGCAAGGCTTCGCCGGCGAAACGCTGAGTAACGTCTTGAAGGTGCTCGCAAACGCTCCAGAACGCGAGCAGCGCATGCTTCGCTGGAGACTGGAGCAGGCATATGAGCAGCATCAGGCACCTCAACAACTTGAAGCTGCCCTGGATACCGGGGCGATCGAGCCTCATCGCATGATGCAGTTCTCGGTGGGTGCGCATCTGTTGGCCTTGACCAAGCTTCCGGGGCTGCCCGCTGCGACGGCAAGAATGCTGAGCAGGTGCGCCACTGCTATTTCGCGGATGGCCGACGTTCGGCCGGAAGCACGGTTCGAATCACTTGCCGAAGCCGCTGACGCCGTCGCCATGTGCTGGTCCAAGCCTTTGCCGCAGCGCTCCATCGCTGCATGGCCGGAGATCACACCGTCCTGGTTGATCTGGGACGTGCGCGGCGGTACTGACCCGGAGCCCTCTACCTCGAAGGCGCAAGGCAGTGCCGGCGCAAACCCGGCGGCGACGTCCGAGTTTGATGCCGATTTCGCTACTGGCGACCGAATTTTGCCAGACGCAAAACCAACGAAGCTTGATCCTGGCCAGCGCGCTCCGATGCAACGAGTTGCCGACGTCTTGCGCCGCCTGTTCCGTCGCGTTGCCGCGAGGCCGGCCATTGCAGCGGTCTCTGTCGCCCTAACGATGGCAGTGCTCGCGGGTATCCGGGTGCCCCAGACGCCCGAGGCCGCTGCTCTGGAGCGGCGGCACACGCAAATCGGACGCCTGGTGCGACAGGCGGTCGAAATCGATCGCAAGAAGTCGAGCGAAACAGTCGGCTATCTGCAATCGGTAATCCGCGATGCTAGGAATCCTGATCAAGAGTATGCCAAAATGCTGATCCAAAGGGCATTCTCGGAGTTCGAACAACGGCACCTTGGGCAGCCTCTGTTCAGCATCGGAAGTGCTGTTAATTATCGAAATGCGAGAAATGACGCAAACCTTGTATCTTGCCTTGAAGTGTTTGCGAGCCTGGATCACGAAAGGGCAAAGCAGTGGCTGCAAGTGATCAAGGAAACGGCTGTAAGATCGCTTGCGCGAAGTTGATGCCGAGTTCGGCCGTCATGCACGGGTACCGGCGGGCCGGTGGCCAGCAGGACCACGGAATTCCTTCGAATGATTTGAGGGAAGTATGAGCCACAAGAGTGAAGAATCGGATTCCGAGAGAGGGATTGTCGATTTCGTCTGGAAGAATTGCACGGCCACCTACTTGACTGATGTCCTGCCGGCCGCCATTCACGTGCGCGGTGGATTGGCGGAGGAAATTTCGAAAAAGCATAGTCTTGATTGGAATATCGATGCCACGCGGAAGCTCGCCCGAGGGGTGCTCAGCCATCTGAAGATTAAATGGTCCAATCAGGAACATTCTCGACTTGGGGAGGGTTGGGATCCCGGGGGACTGTCGTGCGAGCTTCTTGTTTTCTTGGCGGGTAGGGTCGAGCAATCGTTTGGCCGGCTCCCGGCTACGGCCACGTTCGCGAATGCCGACAACGCGATAAGCTACTTGATTGGTGTTCTTTGGCGGCGGCTCTGCAATGATTATCGACGTCACACCACTAATGGCCCTGAAGTGGAGATTAATCCGGAAGCAGACGACCAAGACCCAGACCGTCGTCCAACACCCGAACCGCCGGAAACGTGGGTTCATCCCATTGAACCCGTCGTGATCGGCAAACGCGACGAAGACTTGGAAGCGGACCTTGTGCGGCGCTGGAAGCAGTACCCGCTGGAAACGAAGGCGGGGAAGTATCCGGATGAGTTCCTCTACTGGTTTGATTATTTCGAAGAGCAGTTCTCTTGGCTGCAGAGCGAGCGACGTCAGCGGGAGATGGAGATTTTTGAGCTGCTGGACGATTTACTTGGACGTCCGGTTAAGCGTTTCCCGGGAAAGCGGCAGTTTGTGAAACAGACGCTGCAGCGGCATTACGTAGCGCCGCTTCCAGTGCCGATACCGTTATCTTTCACTGATGAAGCTGACCTCAATGAATACACGGATGTTGCCAAGAAGCGAGATGCTGCTTTTAACGAAATCGAGAAAGCAGTTTGTAATGAATTGAGGCTCAAGTGAAAGGAGCGATTATGACTTCCGCATTTGACGAGGGCCTTTACCGCGCTGGGTTATGGCAGCGCATTCAACTTGTCTCCGAACGTGAACGCTTGATTGAGGCTATCCGGTCACTCCCAGAAGCGGAGCGATCACAATACGCGTCGTGGATTTCTTTTTTTGAGAAGTCGCCGGAAGAGTACGACAGATTCAAGCGCCACATGCAGATCATCGGTTTCGATATTGAAGGGTTTATTCAGTCGGTTCGGAATTTGCGCACCATCACGGAACGCGTTAAATCGCAGACAGGGTTGCAGTTCAAGGGGCTTGTTGTCGACGCAAGATCTGTGGTGATCCATTTGTCGCCACGTGCGGCAAACGATGCTCAGCTTCGGAAGGCCATGCATTTCAGCACTTCCGAACAGACTGCCGGACCACCGCCACTGGTATTCGAGGGCGCGCTTGGCGACGAACTCGTTAAGGTGTTGGCAAGCTCCGATCCGAGTGGAAGGAGAACCAGATTTACGGTCGCGATAGATGACCCGAAGGCAACTGCTGCCGGTACGTGTTTGTTCGTTTCTGTACGCGATGCGGATGGCGGCGCAGTTACCGTGTCGGTTGAACTCGAGGAAATTGACACACGGCTACAGGGAACGGCCTCCGTGGCAGTGAAATGGGCAGATTTTGTTGTGCGAACCGGGCAGGGGTTGCAAATTCGTAAAGAAACGCACTTACAAGGTTGATTCGCAACATGCCAAGAATACGAGACTACGAGGATTTCAACGACTATTCGTCGCGGCAACACGTTCGGCGCCGCCGCCAGGACGGTGGCTTCCATCGGGAAGACGAGCGGGAGCACTCTCGGTGGGACGCGGTTGGGAATTCCGAAGCCGGACATCGTGCTACCCCGTCGATTCCGAAGGAGATCGAGTTCGGCGATGTATTGCAGGTTCCGGACAACACTTGGGGATTTGCAAATGCCAAGAGTTTGGATCATCCGGGCGTCTGCGTTGACGAAGAGCCGGGAGAGGAAATCGCTTTCTTCAAAGGGACGGATGCGTCGCGGCTGAATCAGCTCTACCGTGCTCAATACCTTATCTTCGATGGTTCGCCGAATAGTGGGTTGAAGAAACCGACCGCCTTCGGGCTTCAGCGTTTCCCGCTTCGATTCCGGCACGTGCGACTGTTTTATCCACAGCGGCACATTGGGCAGTTTGATACGGCCGAGCAAGCTGGCCTCCGCGCAGCGCTCGCGACAACCGGTGGCGGAGAAGATGGGGAGGCACCATGAATCCCGCAGGCGCCTCCGCATCTTCGGAGCAGATCGGACGTTCCTACGACCTCGCGTTAATCGCTCGCGCGGCTGACGAGGTGTGGGTTTGCTTTGCCAGTTCAAAGTCGAACCCGGAAATCCTTCGTCTGGCGCCCGCGACCCGTGAGCAGCGCGTCCCGGGTGCCGTGCGCATCGAGTCACACAAGGCCGAGATTCGGTGGTTGATTCCCGGTGTCGAGGCGGCAATCCATTCGGTCGATCTGGCGTCGGCGAAGGCGGGCGATACTTATGGCTTCTCCGATGAATCGTATACCAGTCAAACTGACATCGATCAAGGAACAGGTGAAGCCCTGTACGATCGCCTTGCGCTGGTGGCGCACGAGATCGAGATGCACTTCCACGAGTCGGACCGGCCGAGCATCCCATCGATCGATGAATGCGAACTGACGAGCATCGATTCGGGGAAACCGACCGCCAGGTTTCGCTGGACGCTGGACGGGCGACGTGCGTATCGTCTGACCGAGGATCTGGACAAGTGGTGGTTGCAGCAAACATATGACGATGCCAATGCTGTACCGAGTGACTCGCTGGTCCCGCTGATGATCGGCAATACGCCGTTTACATTCGCGGCGACGGCAGATCCCGGAATGCCATTGCCGGCAAATGACGCCGTCGAATTGATCGCCCGGCTTGGCTTGGAGTACGACAACTCGTCCAAGGCATTGCGCAGAAGAGATCACACAGCCCTTGCCGAGGCAGTGGCCGCTGGCGCGCAACGGATACGAAGAGGAGTCGGCGAATTCGTTGAGTCGTTGATCGTGAGGCTCGTTCCGAGTGATCCACTGTTCGGCATGGCCGCCAGTTTCGCGACCGACGATGCGCCCGAGATTTGGCCGCAGCGAATCGTCGAGTTCGAGTGGAAAGGCGATGTCGTTAGGCTGTTGGCGCGGCCTGACCCTGCCCGTCGCAGGGTTCAGTTCGAGGCGTCGATCGACACTCCAGCGATAGTCCGATGCGGGATGCGATTGACGATCAGCTTCGCCGGTCACGCGATCGAACCCACATCGCTCGTGTTCGATGATCATGATGGGCGGCTCCAGGGTCGTACGTCGGTTCGCCTTGCGTGGCAGGACTTCGCTGCCGAAGCCGAAACGGCAATTGAGATCCGGATCGAACCGGAAGACGAGGTGTGACGGTGACGGCTGTCGTTGATTCGTTCTATGAGCGGCTAGATGAGCTGCTGACGAAAACGTGTGAATGGAATCCCCTGGCCGACAGGATGATCTGTAGCGGCCCAGGTTCTTGGGCCCCGTACTGCCTTCCAGATAGTTCGGCATCCGTTGATGGAAGCGTTGGGCCGGTCGTCAAAAAGCTCGGGAACCCGCTTACAGTGGGGGGAAGCGAGTATGCCGAAGCATTGAGAGCGAAGTTGCTCGACAGGCTCAATGAAGAGCTTCGTAGCATAGACGACGTAAGCCCCACTTGGCGTGTTGAAAAGGTCGCGCGCATCGGATTTCCTCTGCATCTTCGGCTGCTTCGCGACCTACTTCCGCCGGGTCGCAAACTCACTTGGGGTAATGATGGAGAGGCAATTGCTAGTGCCTGGGGACTCCCAGATCACGCCGGATGCGCATGGTTCTGGCACAGGATGTTTTGTCCAGAGAGTATCCGCGTGGTTGAAACCGTCTCGACACGCACGATCGCAGTAATTCCTGCAGGACCTGGCGAACCACCCGACGGGATGGTCGGCGTTCTGACCGTAGGGCTGATTGAGTGGCCTGAGAATGTAAGGCCGCCGGCGAGCGGCTATGTGCCCCATCCCGAGAGCTTTGGTTTCTGCCTTGACAACGAATTTGTGAGAGCGTTGGCGAACTCCCACATGTACTTGGCCGAGAAATTGCGGTTATGGCCCCATCGCGCAGTAATCGAGTGGACGTTGAAAATGGAAGATCCGAACTGTGTTCCAATTCTTGCTGGCGGTTCGGCTGGCGCCGCGATGACCTTGGCCTCAGGCAGCCTTCTGGCGAAGCGTCTTGGTCTGGAGCATGCCGCAAGCTGATCGGCGTTGGTTACCTATAGTGTCCGCGACCCTGATTTCTCACCTTATCTCGCTTTCGAAAGGCGAAGGCGGCGGCATCCTCGGCAACATTGTCGTCACCGCGACCCTCGATTCGGGGAGCGGCAAGCTTGGCCGAGTCGCGGGCGTCAAGGACAAGCTCAAGGCGGCGATCCAGGACACG
>WNGH01001454.1_pt1 | contig 22171 bp, 21 predicted proteins | sample 5400631 | NCBI WGS metagenome assembly WNGH01 (sample SAMN13153373, study PRJNA577476) | soil metagenome | isolation source: 115 cm soil or saprolite under Garry oak tree replicate 1 | place: USA:California | collected 2016-06-15
AGCAGATGGTGTTCGGCGATGGAGACGGGCAATTGTTTAACCGTTTTACCATCTCGCTGGATGTGATCGGGCATGAGCTGACGCACGGGGTCACACAAACGGATGCCAAACTTGTCTATCAGGACCAGTCTGGAGCGTTGAACGAGTCCATCTCGGATGTGTTTGGGTCGCTTGTGAAACAGTTTGCGCTCAACCAGACAGCGGATCAAGCTGATTGGCTTATTGGGGCAGGGCTCTTCACGGCAAACGTACAAGGAGTTGCCTTGCGCTCAATGAAGGCCCCTGGCACAGCCTTTAACGATCCCGTGCTGGGGCAGGACCCGCAGCCGGCAACCATGCAAAACTATGTGCAGACAGCAAGTGACAACGGTGGGGTCCATATTAATTCTGGCATCCCCAACCACGCTTTCTATCTCGTCGCCACACAAATAGGTGGATACGCGTGGCAGAAAGCCGGGCTCATCTGGTACAATACACTGCATGACCCAGCGCTGCAGCAGACCTCCGACTTCCAGTCATTTGCTCAATTGACGGCAAATAATGCCGACCAACTCTTTGGTCAGGGGAGTGCTGAAGGACAGGCTGTCAGAGCCGGCTGGAATGAGGTGGGAATCACACTTACCTAGGCGAGGAGGTCTTCCATGCGGATACAGTTGAAAATCGAGGGTGGCCTGGCTTACTTTCCTGGCTTGAGCAAACCAATCACGATAGACGGTAATGCCTTGCCGCCTCAGGAAGCTGACAAATTGAAGCAATTACTGGATGCGGCACACTTTTTCGATCTGCCACCAGTGCTGAATGCACCTGCGCCTGGCGCGGCTGATTACTATCAGTATACCATCACCGTCGATGATGACAGCAAACATCACACGGTGCAGATGACTGATCCCATTGAAGAACCCAACCTTCAGGCCTTACTCAACTACTTGAAGACCCGCAGGTAGCTTCGCACTCGACCGAGCTAGAGGTATCGTGAAAGCTATCAAGCGCTCCTCTCAACGTGTCTAGCTCCCTTTCGTTGGGGTCACATTCGAGACCAGCAGGACTGGGCTTCAACCAGTGTAGGCTTCGCCATACACGTCTTACGCCGACCACCCAGAGGATTGGGAACTTCCCCCTACGTGGCCTTCCCCTCAGGGGTAGGTATTTTGTGAAACGGGCAGGGAAGCGGATTCGCCTCGTAGGGGCGGGGGTGGCAGGGAGGAAGGGTGGGGACCCTTGGGTCGCCCGGCGTCCTGTTCCCCTGCTGCTTCGCCCCTGCCCCCCCATGGGCGACGCAAGCGTCCCCACTCCACTTCTCACCTCTCCCGCCCCTACGACTGTGACGATCTGCCCCAAAAAACCTACTGTTGAAGGGTAGGGTAAGCAGGGTGTGCATGGAACCTTCCATCAGTTCCAGCGACTCTCGTCGCGCTCTATATCTGCCGCTTCAACGGCGCACGGGGAAAAATGTCGTCACCCCAAATCACCAGAATGATCGTAAAGAAATCTCCAGGGGAACAGGCAGGTATTGAACCAATTGATATATGAGACATATTGATCCTCCAAAAAAGAGGCTGCTATCGTCTTTCTGTAGAAGGAGACTACGGCATTGAGAAATCTGGGCCAACTGTGCCGATTGCAAAAGCTTCACTTTCTGGGACGGTGCGCCGCCCCATCAATAGCGTCTCATTCCCTAGCCTTCCTGTTATAAATGCGCAATTTCTCTGAATGGGGCAAGACCCTGGAGGTGTCACATTATCTACTATCGAGTTGCCTTACGGAGCGGCCAAACTACCACATGGCGTTGGAAGTCAAGTCTGCTCACCTCACTTCATTCCGTGATGGGCTTGCTGAACGTGTACCGTGGTGTGCCCAGGGAGCACATCCGTGTGTTTCTGTCTTCCTCGGTTGAACAGATGGATGATATGCTCAGCCGAGCTAACCAGGGCTTGCTCTCAACTGCAGTCACCGTGGATCAGCTCTGGGACAAGAACTGTGTGAGTTGGATCGAGGTGAGGCGCCTGGAGGTAGAGCTCGGTGCGGGTGGCGATCATGATCAACTCTACAACTGGAGCTTGCCCCCCTCAGGATCGCAAGTGCTCGCCTGGACGAAGTTGCTTGCCAGACGAGAGCGTGGTGAGCTAGAGCCATAGGCTGAGAACGTACGTCTAAAAACAAGTATGAGCCTTTTCTTTCGCAAGAAAAACTTGCACATCGGGTTAGCCAGGTTTTCCTGGTGCTTCACGCCGCTTAAATGCTTTTAGGATGGAACATCTCCATTGGTCACTCAGGCCAACATGCAGTTCTATCATATGCCCATGATCATCAACATAGGCCACTTGCTTGGTAGCACCCCATACCCAAGCGTAGCCAGTAAGAGGTTTCTGGTGGAGCAGAGGAGCTCCAGTGAGTGCCGTTAAGTCGACCCATTGCCATGGGCTGCCCCTGGCCACAAATAGTTCTATCACATGCCCCTGATCATCCACATAGGCCACTTGCTTTGTCTGCCCATTGGGCCAGTCGTAGCCAGCAAGGGCTGGACCACCGGGTGGAGGAGCTCCAGTGAGCACCGTTAAGTCAACCCATCGCCACGGGCTGCCCCTGGCCACAAACAGTTCTATTATGTGGCTCTTCTGATCTCTATAGGCCACTTGCTTCGTCCCCCCCGCTGACCACGCATAGCCAGCAAGGGCTGAATCACCGAGTGGAGGAGCTCCAGTGAGCGTCGTTAAGTCAACCCATTGCCACGGGCTGCCCCTGGCCACAAACAGTTCTATCACATGCCCCTGATCATCCACATAGGCCACTTGCTTTGTCTGTCCATTGGGCCAGTCGTAGCCAGCAAGGGCTGGACCACCGGGTGGAGGAGCTCCAGTGAGCGTCGTTAAGTCGACCCATTGCCATGGGCTGCCCCTGGCCACAAACAGTTCTATCACATGCCCCTGATCATCCACATAGGCCACTTGCTTCGTCCCCCCCGCTGACCACGCATAGCCAGCAAGGGCTGAATCACCGGGTGGAGGAGCTCCAGTGAGTGCCGTTAAGTCGACCCATTGCCACGGACTGTCCCTGGCCACAAACAGTTCTATTATGTGGCTCTTCTGATCTCTATAGGCCACTTGCTTCGTCCCCCCCGCTGACCACGCATAGCCAGCAAAGGCTGAACCATCGGGTGGAGGAGCTCCGGTAAGCACCGTGAGGTCAGCAGATTGCCATAGGTCTCCAAATCCTACAAACAGTTCCATCATGTGGCTCTGACCATCCACATAAGCTATCTGCTTCGTCCCCCCCTGTGGCCAATCGTACCCAGACAGATTCATTTTTCTCTCTCCTCTCCGCACTCGTATGTCAATAGCGCCGGACTTTTGAAGAGTAGTATAGCATACCTATATTAAGGTGATGTAAACGTCGAGTCGCATCAGCGAACTGGCGGGAGAACCTGGAAATCTGGCAAATCACGAGCTGGACCTTCCTTCCTTTGGAACGGATTGCCCACCTCCTGGAGGAGGACCTCTTATCTGCGAGTAAGAAGTAAGGCCGCAATTGTTAACACCGCTATGCCCACCACTGGAATCAGGAGAACTGCAATCGCCTTGCCTCTACTGAGACGATGTACCGCCATGATCACGACGACCTGGACGCCAATTCCATACAGGCTGAGTATGGAGTTCAGTATTCTTCCCACAACAGGGATTAAGGCCAGGATTTTGCTGATAATACCTAATGGCACCTGAATTTGGAGCGAGCTATGGCACTGTTGCAGAAATGTTCCCTGCCCTCCAAAGGCTCTCGCCAACAGATAGACGATGCCCATAAGAAGAAAGAATAATACCGGTACGACAATAATTAGACCGATGGAGGAAGCAAGCGAAAAGAGTTGAAGAGCGAATGAGCCAGTTGCAGGAGGAGAGAGAAGATTGACCAGTTCCCCGAGGAGGGCATCGAGCACAGCCCAGGCAAGGAGCTGTACCCAGACAAGGCTCCAACTTGCGTTGCCGGTACCTTTGGTAAAGGTAGCCACCGATGGTTTGATCACTGCCGTGGTGTACAGGCGGGGTAATTGTGGAAGCGTACGGCTGAGTGAAGGAGACGAGTCGTCTCGTGTGCTTAAGATGGGTTGGTCTGAAGCAGGAGTTTGCTCACTGCTTGTCTGTATCTGATTTGGACTGTGGGACATAGAGTTTTCCTTTCTGGCTCCTATATATTTCTACCAACTCCGTATTGCTGCATCTCAGCAATGCGTAACGCAGCCAGGGTACCATATTTCAACATGGTGATCTACAGATATAGGACAAATGGGAGTAAGCTCAATACGATAATATTGTTGTAGCGAGAGATGCGGGGCTTGGGTGACCGCAAGGGCGGGGCTTGGGTGACCGCAAGGGTCACCCCTACTATATACGAATGGGCTTGAGCAGGGGCGTTGTGGCATGGAAGGCTGGCGAGGGGAGAGGGTGACCGCAAGGGTCAATACCGTTCAAATAAGAAGAATGTCAGCAAAGGAGCGGTGTTTAAGATGAAAGCCCTGATCGGTGGAGCGCTTGTGGCGAAAATGGGAGGAGTGCTTGAGGATCCGCGGATTGAAGCGCAAGCGGCGTGGAAGAAGAAGATGGTCATTTGGTGACGATGGGATTGACTGGAGCGCCTACGGCGCGGGAGAAGGGGATGGGGCCGGCGCAAATGAAGGCTTCATATATTCTGTCTCTGGCGCTGTCGTCGGCCCACTCTTCGAGCAGGAAATTTTCTCCTAGCATGAGACCCATATAGACGATGCCGACAGCGTGTATGGGCAGCCAGAGGGGCGTTTTACTTGGTATAGCTTCAAAGGCCCATGTATCAGACGCAACGGCGGCGACCTGGTGTTTGTGCAACCAGGGGAGGACCTCCAGGCAGGGTCCAGGCGCATTGGTGTACGTGTATTCGTTCCATTCTCCGGATGAGAGGAAACGGGCCATATGTCCAGTGCGAAACAGGAGTATGTCACCTGGCTCAATAGCGACATCCTGTTTTGAAAGGGTGTTCTCAATCTCTTCCACAGTGATGGCGTGATCTTCGGGCAACCAGGGCATGCTCATTGCTCGCGGAAAATCTAAGAGGACGGCGCGTGACACGATTGGCGAAGACGCGACAGTGATGCTATTTTTTGTAGCACCCTCAGAACTCACCAGGCTGCAGTGGCGATTATTATACATGTGGTAGTCGTAGAACATGTGAGAGAGTGCATTCCAGTGTGTAGCTGCTTGTAGTGCCATGATAATCATGTCGTCAGCATATCCATAGCCGTCTTTCTTGCCAGGCTGCGTTCCTGCGATAAGGTCGGAACCAGATGTCAACATGATGTGTTGCGGGTTCAAGCGCCGGTCCATTGGAGGCTGTAGCCCAAAGCGGTCGAGTGGGAGTGACAGGGAAAACGTAGCTCCGCGGCGCACCAATTGGGCCGCACGGACTCGCTTGTCCTGCGTGATGTAATTCAAGGTGCCCAGTTCGTCATCTGGCCCCCAACGCCCCCAGTTGTTTACCTTTTCAATGACGGATTGAATAGTCGGGATGTGCATGCAAGTGGATACCTCAGGTGTTTAAAGCTACGTTTACGAGTAAGTATACACTAAAGCGGGATAAGGTCAAGATGCAGGTAAGGTTGCTCTTCGCTCAGTTTTACGGTATGCTTTCTTGAAGACTGTTTATTCTACACTCTTTATCAACAATGGGGCAAAGCCGAGATTTGATCTGAGTGTATGAAATAGTTGTCGGTGTGCGAGGTGATCACCATGGCGGGAAATAGTCACGTCACCATTGCAGATGTTGCTCGAGCCGCAAACGTGTCGCGGACACTGGTGTCATTTGTTCTCAACGGACGAAAGGACGTTGCTCCTGGCACACGAGTTCGTATCTTGCAGGCTATCGAGGAACTGGGGTACCGACCCAATGCGGTAGCGCGGAACCTGGCGAGGAAGCGGGCCGGAGCTATTGGCATTGTTTGTGATATGGAGACGTACCAGGATCCACTCGATATGCAGTTTCTCGCTGCTATCCTGGCAACAGCCTCCGAGATGGAACAGCGGGTGATGCTGATTCCCTCGGACGACCGGCAGATACAAGAGGTGGCTCAAGATCACGCTGTGGATGGAGTTATTTTTCTGGATGAGCGGGTCTCCGATCCACGCGTCGCACATCTGCTTGCAATGGGGATTCCTGCTGTTGGGTTGTGGGGGGGCAACCTGGATGAGACCTTACGGAGGGGAGTTGAAGAACTGGCCTTGCACCTGGAGTCACGTGGTCTTAAGCGCGTGGTTTGCCTCTACGAGTCAAACGACAAGCTATTTGTGAAGGAATTCAAGCAGACCTTGACAGACATTCTGCAGGAATACAACATTGCCGCCACGGCCTACCACTGTCCTCCTGATACGGAAGCAGAGGTGGTGCGTGCTGTTGCACAGGATTTGAAGAAGGATGGAGCTACAGCAATTGTGGCTTCTTCCGATAAGCTGGCTATCAATGCCATTCATGGGCTGCACGCTGCACGGTTACACGTTCCCGACGATTGCGCGGTCACCGGTTTTGGTGATGTGCCAGCGGCGCAGTGGGTACAGCCGCGACTGACTACTATCCGCGTTCCTGTCAAGGCGATGGCTTTAAGGGCGGTGGGTAAAGTATTCCAGGAGGAGGAGACAGATAAGCAGTATCGTGCTGTTAGCTGCCGGCTTATTGTGCGGCGTTCGTGTTGATTCCTCCTCGCTTCGCTCCTCGCAATGATATCAGGTGAGATTGAGCGGGTGTGGCAGACGCCGTCTGCCACACCCGCTCAATCTCACCTGATGGTGTGTGCGGGGGGGGAGTTGGGATGGTCAGGATTGCTGTTGGATGTAGACGACACGGCGTTGAATGAATTCCGCGAGCCCGTGTTTGCCGTCTGCGCCGCCGATGCCGGACTGCTTCCAGCCTGAGTGAAGGGCCTGGATGGCTTCCGAGTGTTCGCGGTTGATGTAGGTTTCACCGAATTGGAGTTCGTTTGAGACACGCATTGCTGTATCCAGGTTTTGCGTGAACACGGAGGAGGTCAGTCCGTATTCGGTGTCGTTTGCCAGGGCCAGCGCTTCATCTAGGTCGTCGAACGCGACAACAGGCAGGACGGGGCCGAATGTTTCTTCACGTACCACACGCATGTCCTGAGTGCAGTTGCTCAACACTGTAGGCTCGAAGTAGAAGCCACGAGGATAGGGACCATATCCGCCTCCGGTGAGGAGTTCGGCTCCATCATGGACAGCCTCTTGCACAAGCTGGGCCACTGCTTGCCGCCGGGTGCCATTGATGAGGGGGCCATAATCCATAGATTCATCAAGTGGATCGCCAAAGCGCACCTGCTGCACGGCTTGCACCAGGAGGGTACAGAACTCGTCAAACCGCTTGCGATGGACATAGACACGCTCTGCACAATTGCATACCTGTCCTGCATTGTGCATACGCGAGTCGCGGATACAGCGCACCGCGAGTGCGATATCGGCATCATCCATGACAATGGAGGGCGCCTTTCCTCCGAGTTCCAGGGAGACTCGTGCTACATGGGAAGCCGCGGCAGCCATAATGCGTTTTCCAGTTGGAACACTGCCAGTAAAGGTGATCATTCGCACATCCGGGTGGCTGCATAGCGCCTCTCCAACGTCGCGCCCACCAGCGAGAATGTTCACAACTCCCCTGGGAATGCCAACTTGCTGCACCAATTTTCCTACGATACAGGCATTCACAGGGGTTTCTTCCGAGGGTTTGATCACGATGGTATTGCCGGTGAGTAGTGCTGGCGCAAGTTTGCGGACCAGGAGAAAGAGGGGATAGTTCCAGGGAAGAATGCCGGCAACTACGCCGACTGGCATAGTGAACATAAAGATATTCTCGCGGGGACGGTCGCTCTGTAGAATCTCACCTTCATAGCGACGCGCCCACTCAGCGGTGAATTCGAGGTAATTAGCAGCAGCGGCCACCTCTCCACGCGCAAGAGACAGCACTTTGCCCTGTTCAAAGGTCAAGGCTTTTGCGAGGTCTTCTGTGTGCTCGCGAAAGGATTGGGCCAGGGCACGCAGAGCCTGACCTCGCTCGATAGCCGGACGTTTCGCCCAGGCAGGTTGTGCACGTTTCGCTGCTGCTACTGCTTCAGCCACATCCTCCACTGAAGCGCAGGCAACCGTCGCATAGGGCTCTTCAGTGGCGGGATTGATGACCTGCATGCCATCACCCTGCGCGGAAGCTCGAAAGGAACCATTTATGAACAGCAAGTAGTCGATCACTATTATCACCTCCAAAAAGAAAGTCTTAAATATCATTGACAGGAGACCTAAACCGGTTTATACTATAGTATAAACCGGTTTAGGTCAAGAAAGCAAGTATGTTACAGGAGAAAGATGTCTATACGCATCACGGACATTCGCACCCGGCACTATACAATTCCCCTGGACCCACCTTTCCGGGCCTCGTGGGATCACCAGGTGCGGACGAAATTTTCGGCAACGGTCGTCGAGGTGCACACTGACGAGGGATTGGTTGGCTATGGGTCAGGTGACTCGATGTACGGCTTTGAGCAGTTCAAGCACCTGTTCATTGGACAGGAAGTCAGCCAGATGGAGCGGCACAGTGATGTGCTAGCTACGCTCGCATTTCATTATGCAAGATACTGGCCGCTTGAGATCGCGCTTTGGGACCTACTGGGAAAGGCTGCAAACCAGCCACTATTTCGCCTCCTGGGGGGGTACTCCAATCGTGTACCAGCCTACTGCTCGACGGGCGAATTTCACGCTCCGGCCCAACGAGTGGAAGAGATACTCCAGTTGAGGAAACATGGTTTCCGGGCTGTAAAAATCCGCATGCGACACGAAGACATTCAGCGCGACGTTGAGGTGGTGTCAGCTGTACGTGAGGCAGTCGGAAACACGATGGAGATCATGGTTGACACAAACCAGGGATGGCGCATGCCCGGTGATACGCGCCGGCCCTGGGATTTGAAGCGAGCATTGTTTGTCGCACGAGAACTGGAGCCATATGACATCTACTGGCTGGAAGAGCCACTCGAACACTCCAATTTCACCGGCCTCTCCGAGCTGCGCCATGCGACGCCTCTGCGTATCGCAGTAGGTGAATTGAACCGCAGCCCTGCTGACTTCCGCGAATTCGTGGTTCGCGGCTGCGCAGATGTTTTGCAACCCGACATTGTAATTTGTGGTGGATTCAGTCTTGGGTTGAAGGTAGCACATCTCTGTGAACAATACGGGCTGCGGTTTAGCCCACACACATGGGGTAATGGTATTGGACTGGTAGCTAATCTCCATTTAGCAGCCGCGACGGGTCTCTGTCCCTTCATCGAGTATCCTCTGGATCCGCCGAGCTGGACTGTAGAACGACGAGATTTCGTTCTGGCGGAACCCATCCGGGTGTCTCGCGATGGTGAACTGGTGCTTTCGGAAAAACCTGGATTGGGCATTGAGCTTTGTGAGGACATCGACAAGTTTGAAGAGCGCTAGGGAGCGCCAAGGAGGTGATTTCACATGGGTGTGACCTTCGAGAATGTGACCAAGGTGTATTCAGGTAGTCAACCGGCTGTGAAGGACCTGTCGTTCGAAGTGCAGAGCGGCGAGTTGATGGTATTGATTGGACCATCCGGCTGCGGCAAGACCACTACGCTGCGTATGATCAATCGTCTGGAAGAGCCGACGAGCGGGACTATTTCCATTGAGGGACGCGAAATCCACAGCTACGACCCGATTCAGTTACGGCGCGGAATCGGGTATGCGATTCAGCAGGTGGGTCTGCTGCCACACATGACGGTCGAGGAAAATATCGAACTCGTGCCAAAGCTGATGAAATGGGATAAGAATCGGCGGCATAGCCGGAGCCGCGAATTGCTTGAGATGGTAGGCATGAGCTATGAGACATTCGCCCATCGCTACCCTCGACAGCTTTCGGGTGGTCAGCAGCAGCGTATCGGTGTGTTACGCGCGTTGGCAACGGACCCTCCTGTCATTCTGATGGACGAACCGTTCGGCGCGTTAGACCCTATCAGTCGTAAGGTGCTGCAGATGGAACTCAAGCGCTTACAGGCAAAGTTGCAGAAGACGATTGTATTTGTCACGCACGACATGGACGAAGCCATGCTGGTAGGGGACCGAATCGCCATTTTTCGTGAGGGTCAGCTCTTGCAGGTGGATACACCAGAGGAGTTGTCTCGTGCGCCAAAAGACGAGTTTGTCGCCACGTTTATAGGACGCTTCTACAAACTGCGGGAGATGCCAATGGTTTCAGTACGGCAATACATGCAAACGGGAGTGTTGCATACTAGCCAGGAACTGCCTGATGGTGGAAGAATCGTGCAGATAGCTGATGTGCCATGGTGGTTCCGGATCGATGGTGAGGGAGTTCTCACGGGTTTTGCCCAAGAGATACCTGAGGGCATCGACCAGGCTGCGTGGATGGACGGAGACGCAGTCTGGGTGAAGGAAACTGATCCGGCAGACGAGGTGCTAAGACGGCTTGCCGATGGAGAGGTCGAGGCATTGCCAGTTGTTGATAGCGCACACCGACTGGAAGGTGTCGTCACGCATCGCTCAGCCATCAAAACGCTGTCGGGTGCTTTGAGGAAGGTAGAGGTATGAGTGGGATAGCAAACTTTTGGAGCGTATACGGCGGCCAAATCATGCAGGCACTCGTGCAACACCTGTTCCTGGTAGGAGTGGCGCTGGCGATTGGGACCATCGTGGCTGTACCACTTAGTATCATCTTGACCCGCTTTCCCCGCTGGTCTTCGCCGATCATCGCTGTGGCCTCAATCGCTCAGACGATTCCGAGCCTGGTGTTCTTCGCGCTCCTCATCCCGTTTATCGGCATCGGCACGCAGCCTGCCATACTGGTACTCGTCCTCTACTCGCTGCTGCCCATCTTGCGTAATACGTATATTGGTGTGCGCTCAGTGGATCCCGCGCTGATTGACGCATCGCGGGGTCAGGGCATGACCTCGTGGGAAATCCTGTACATGGTAGAGTTACCGCTCGCTGCGCCCATCATTGTAGCGGGCATCCGTCTTTCGGCCATTTATTTGGTGAGTTGGGCCACCATCGCTGCTTTGATTGGTGCGGGCGGGTTAGGCGATCTCATCTTCTCTGGCATCGACAGCGAGGACACCACCTTGTTGCTGGCAGGGGCTATTCCTGCGGCGTTGTTGGCGCTTGCCGTCGGGTTTTTGTTCGGAGGTATTCGGCGTCTCGTTACTCCACGTGGCATCAGGGCAGAGGTGGTGACGGGGCGTGACCGCAGGACGAAGGTGGTGACTGGATGAATCTATCAGATGTCGGTCCGCTGACCTTAGAACACCTCTATCTCGTGGTTATTGGCTCGTGTATCGGCGGTGGTGTAGGTTTCTTGTTGGCCATCTGGGTGCGCCGACGACCCCGCTGGGCTGCCGCATCGATCGGATTGGCCGAGGTCGTTCAGACGCTCCCCGGTATTGCGCTGCTGGCGTTCCTCCTGCTGGTATTCGGCCTGGGAGACACAACGGTGATCGTGGCGCTGAGTCTCTACTCTATCCTGCCGGTTCTCAGCAGCACCTATGTGGGACTCGATAATGTTGACCCGGTGTACCTGGGGATTGGCAAAGGAATGGGTATGACACCTGGGGAGATCTTTCGCCAGATCGAGCTTCCCTTAGCGTTTCCCGTCATCCTGTCCGGGGTGCGGATCGCACTTGTCACCTCGATTGGTATCGCGACCATCGGCGTGTTTGTGGGTGGAGGCGGTCTCGGTGTGCTGATCTATCGCGGATTACAAACCATCGATACCCAGACCATGCTGGCAGGAGCTATTCCTGCAGCATTCCTAGCGATCTTGATAGAGGTTGGGCTCTCACTGTGGGAACGCAGGTTAGCGAGAGCCACCTCGTCTAAATGAACAACCGGAGCGAAGGGAGAAAAGAAAAATGACGAAGAAACTGGTTTTGACATTCGTTCTGATCACGACACTGGTAACCACGCTGAGCGCTTGCGGGTTCTCCTCATCCTCAGGAGGAAGTTCCGGAACCGGTTCGAAGGGTCCCGTGATCGTCGGATCAAAGAGCTTCACCGAAAACATCCTGATCGGGAACATGATGTACGACCTGCTGCAGGCGAATCTCAAGGGGGTGACGGTTCAGAACAAGTCGAATCTCGGCGGGACAGCAGTGCCGTGGAATGCCCTCCAGAGTGGCCAGATCGACATGTACACTGAGTACACAGGGACGGGCCTGGTGAGCATTTTGAAACAACCAGTCGTTCAAGACCCCAATCAAGCCTATCAGATCGTGAAGGCGCAGTATCCACAAAAGTATCACATCGACTGGCTCCAGCCACTCGGCTTCAACGACACCTACGCAATAGCTGTCCCTATGGCCATTGCCCAGCAGTATCACTTGAAGACGATGTCAGATCTGGGACCTGTATCCCCGAAGCTGAGCTTTGGTGCAGAACCAGAGTTCTTCACCCGACCAGAGTACACCTCGATGCTCAAAGCGTACGGGATCCACTTCGGCTCTAACACGAAACTCAACGTCGGCCTGAAATATGAGGCAGCTGGCTCCGGCAAAGTGCAGGTCATCGATGTGTTCTCGACTGACGCTGATCTTATCAAGTACAACATGGTGGTGCTCCAGGACGACAAGAATGTCTTCCCTCCGTATTACGCCGCGCCGATTGTGCGCGAGGATACACTGAAGGCATATCCACAGATTAGTTCGATACTGAATAAGCTGGCAGGGAAAATTAATAACTCGACTATGCAACAACTGAATTACAAAGTGGATGTGCAACACCAGTCGGATGTCGACGTGGCCAAGCAGTTCCTCGTATCACAAGGACTGCTCTCATCATAAGCGCCCGCCCGGGTGGAGAATAATCAGGGACAGCAGATTCTGCTAATATGAGTGGACAGAAAGGAAGACTCGTGAAAGCAGCCATTCTGGAGGCACCGACTACTGACCTCATTGTAGAGTACATTGATTGCCAGGAGCCTAAAGCCGGGGAGGTGCTTGTGCGGATTGCCGCAAGTGGTGTGTGCCAGAGCGACTTGCACGTGGTTCACGGCACACAGACGACCCCGTTACCGGTCGTGTTGGGGCATGAAGGGGCGGGAACAGTCGAGGCTGTAGGACCCAATGTGACGCGGGTCAAGGTAGGGAACCATGTCGTGCTGTCGTGGTTACCCTACTGTGGTCAATGCGTCTACTGTCTGTCGGGACATCCTAACCTGTGCAGCGTCGCTTACGCGGCACTCGCGAAAGGGACGTTACTAGATGGTACGTCGCGCCTGTCGCGATCCGGCAAGCCGATATACCACTACTCGTTCATTTCGTCTTTTGCGGAATACGCTGTTGTCCCAGAGGCCGGGTGTGTCATCATCCGGCCAGATATACCACTTGACAAGGCTGCTCTCGTTGGCTGTGCAGTGATGACCGGCGTCGGTGCGGCAATAAATACGGCTCGTGTACAACCGGGCAGCACAGTTGCTGTTATCGGGGCTGGTGGTGTGGGATTGAATGCGATGCAGGGTGCTCAACTTGCGGGAGCTATGTCTATTATTGCAATCGATGTCAATCCAACGAAGCTAGCGCGAGCTGCCGCATTCGGTGCCACGCATGTCATCAATGCAGCAGAAGTGGACGCCGTAGCGGCTGTCCGCGAACAGACTCAAGGCATTGGAGTGGATTACAGCTTTGAGGCAGTCGGGCGACCTGAGACCATGCGTCAATGCTGGGAGATGGCACGCTCAGGCGGTTCAGTGGTTATGATTGGCATTGCGCCAGAAGGCAGCGAGCTATCGCTGCCCGCCAACCGCGTCGTCCGCGAAGAGCGCCGCCTGATGGGGAGCTTTTACGGGTCGGCGCGGCCTCACGTCGATATGCCAATGATTCTAGAACTGTATATGGCTGGCAAACTCAAGCTGGATGAACTAGCCACTCATCGCTTCTCTCTAGAAAAGATTAACGAAGCTGTTCGCTCGCTGGAATCCGGAGAGGCTGTTCGCCCGGTCATTGTCTATGATAACGGAAAGTAGATCAACTGATGGAGAGGACTAAAAGTGTCTGGTATGCCGAGGCCTGGGTCGGTGCAGGTGTCAATGCCGCACACCTTAACTTCGCAATTGGGCTGAAAGGGGGGCCCATCGAGCAGGCATTTCTGACAACCATGGCTATGCCCCGTACGGGTGTCATACCATTTTATACGGTATTGCAACCGAACTGGCCGGTCAAACCCTTCACCCTATTTATCAACAAGGCAGACTTTCGTTCCGAACGGCACTCCCGACTGACGTGGGGCCCTGCGCAAGCTGGTATCGCAGAAGGGATTCTCACGGCTGTTCAGCGTCGTATCATTCCACCAGACCAGGTTGATGAGTACCTGGCTATCGCTACGGTGTGGGTAGATTGGAATGCGGACAGCGAAGAGGAGGTGTATCAGAACAATAAAGATGCAGCACTACGCGCGATGGAGCGAGCCCTGGGTGGTGAACCTGGCATCGACGACCTGTTAGCACGCCTTGGACATGCAGAGAATCCTTTCTTGACGCGGTCACATGGAGAAGCAGAGGTATGAAGACGAAAGCTGCCGTACTTTACGAGGCTGGACAGCCAGCTGTCATCGAAGAGATTACACTGGACCCGCCGCGTCAGGACGAGGTGCTGGTTCGCATGGCGGCAGCTGGTGTCTGTCACAGCGATCTGCACGTGCGTGATGGTTCCATACCCGAGCCAATGCCTCTCGTGCTCGGTCACGAGGGCACCGGTGTCGTAGCCGAGGTCGGGCCGGGAGTCACCGGTCTGCATCCGGGAGATCACGTTGTTTTGACACTGGTGCCCTCGTGCGGGAACTGTTACTATTGTCATCGTGGCGAGCCGCATATGTGCTTAACTTCAGCAACAATGGCAGCGGGGGGCGTTCTGCGCGATGGTACCAGTCGCATGAGCATAGGAACACGGAAGTTATACCATTTCAATTCTGTCTCCTGTTTCAGCGAATACGTGGTCATTCCCCGGGAGGGCGCGGTCAAGATTCCGAATGACATTCCGGTGGAGATTGCAGCGCTGCTGGGCTGTGCGGTCATTACCGGGGTGGGTGCTGTGGAGCGAACTGCGGGAGTACGGCCAGAAGAGAGCATCGCGGTTATCGGCTGTGGAGGCGTCGGATTGAACGTTATTCAAGCGGCGAGCCTGTCTGGCGCCTATCCAGTCATCGCTATTGATATCCGGCCTGATAAGATTGAAGCGGCAAAGGCCTTTGGCGCGTCGCACGGGGTGAATGCTCGTGAACAGGACGTTGTCGCTGTTATCCAGGAGATCACGGAGTACGGCGTGGACTGGGCTTTCGAGGTACTGGGAAATCCGCGCACGATTGAGCAGGCCTGGGAGTTGATTCGCCCGGGAGGTACAGTCGTGGTCGTTGGCCTTTCTCCAAAGGGTTCTAAAGTCACATTACCGGCTTTCGACTTTATCTCTGAGAAGAATATTCGCGGCTGCTTTTACGGGTCATCACGCTTTCACGCGGATATACCAGTGATTCTCGAACGCATTAAGACAGGTCGAATGCGGATCGAGGGGATGGTGAGCCACAGTGTGCCGCTGGAAGAGCTGGAAGAGGCGTTCAGCAGATTGAGAAATGGCGATGGAATGAGGACTGTGGTGCGGTTTTGATGGGGTGGTTAAGTGGGGGGGGCGAGGGTGACGAGAGGGAGAGGGTGACCGCAAGGGTCACCCAATACGCATCAACCTAAGAAAAAGCTCATCAAATGCTATAAGGGTGAGTGCAGTAAGGAGTGGCAGGGATGACCAGAAGAGCTGAGCGCGGCGAAGCATCTCGAGGCCCATCCAGACAGACCCTTCGCTGCGGCTCAGGGTGACACGGTGAGGCAGCTTCGGTTGATGCGTATAGGGTGACCGCAAGGGTCACCCCTACTATATACGAACGGGCTTGAGCAGGGGCGTTGTGGCATGGAAGGCTCGCGTGTTGTGAATGTTGTCTCTCCGGAGAGACGATATCCACGACAGGCGAGCCTTTTCTGTTGGTGGTTGGGATGCTCGTGGTCATGCCTTTTAGCTGATACAATAGGGAATGTAAAACCTTTTGCCTTTCCTGGTAGTATTTATTTTGTATGGGCTATTCCTACGGAATAATTGTGAGAAGAAGGCTGATAACGATGCCATACCTTTCTATACGCGAAGCTGCAGATGACATTCGTTCCTGGATGACGACTCCTACGGAGCTGGTGGAGGAGGCGCTTGAACGGATTGATGAGCTTGATGGGGAGATCCAGGCCTTTATTACTGTTTTACGCGAGCAGGCGTTGGTGGAGGCGGCGAAGGCGGAGGCTGAGCAGCGGACGGGATTCTATCGCAGCCCGTTACATGGCGTTCCTATTGGCATTAAGGATATTATCGCGGTCAAGGATGTGCGCACGACGGCCGGGTCTCGGGTGCTGGCGGACCATGTTTCGCTGGAGGATGCGATGGTGGTTGAGCAGTTGAGGAAGGCCGGGGCGATTATTATTGGGAAGACGAATACGCACGAGTTTGCTTTTGGGACGTATACTCCTCCGACGCGCAATCCATGGGATCATACGCGCATCCCCGGCGGTTCCAGCGGCGGCTCAGCGGCGGCTGTGGCGGCGAGTATGTGCCTGGGGGCGATTGGCAGCGATACGGGCGGCTCGATTCGTATCCCGGCGGCGTGTTGTGGTGTGACGGGATTTAAGCCGACGTTCGGGCGCGTGAGTTGTTATGGCGTTATCCCGCTGAGCTGGTCACTGGATCATGTTGGGCCGCTGGGGCGCAGCGCTGAAGATTGCGCCGTCCTGTTTGATGCCATTGCCGGGTATGATCCGCGCGATCCTACCAGTGTGTCAGGCCCGCCGAGTCGTTCGGCGGCACTGCTGATCAAGGGGGCCGAGGGTCGCGGTCCGCTTTCATTGCAGGGGCTGAAGATAGGTCTGCCACAAGATGCGTTTATTGGGCTGCTTGATGCCGAGGTGCGGCAGGCATGGAGGGCGGCTTTGCTTGTTTTGCAGGAAGAGGGTGCGGAGGTGGTGGAGGATGTGGAGTTGCCACGCCCGTCTTTGGAGATGTTTCGCACGATTGAGAAGCCGGAGGCGGCGCTTGCGCATATGCAGAAAGGGTGGCTTCCCGAGAAATCTGATTTATACACGGAGCGCACACGGGGACACTTGCTGGAGGGACAGAAGATTCTGGCGGTGGATTATCTGCATGCCCAGTATGAAAGACGGCTCTTCTCCAGCGCTGTGCGCGCTGTTTTGCAACGTGTAGATGTGCTGTTTTTGCCGACACTACCCATGCCTGCTATCCCGATCGCGCAGATTGACCAGGATATACAGATCGATGGGGAGACGCAGAATGCGACGGTTTCTCTCCTAAGCTTGACGATGCCCTTTAATCTCGCTGGATTGCCTGCCTGTTCGTTTCCAGGTGGGTTTTCTAGCGATCATCTGCCGATTGGGTTGCAGGTAGTGGGCAAACCGTTCGAGGATTCGACGGTTTTACGTATTGCTCATGCTTATCAGCAGTTGACAGACTGGCACCGGAGGGAGATAGACTGAGGAGGAGTGTCAGGAATAATGTTGTATGAAATGGGCTGTTCCTGGCAGCGCCAGGAACAGCCCATTTCATACAAGGGGTGAAAAAACTTTTCAAATTTCATTGACATACATGGACATTTCATGGTAATCTATGCCCATGAAATTGAGCCAGTATGCAAAGAAAATCGGAGTGAGTTACAAGACCGCGTGGAGGTGGTACAAAGCCGGAACCCTGGACGCCTACAAAACACCGACCGGCATGGTGGTAGTACGTGACCTGCAAGTGGAAAAACCGGGGATTGGACGCATTGCCTTGTATGCGCGGGTGTCCACTGTCGATAAAAGAAGCGATCTAGACCGCCAAGTGCAACGTCTGCGCGACTATGCAGCAGCGCGGGGCTACCAAGTTGCCAAAGAAGTGACCGAGATCGCTTCGGGTCTCAATGACAGTCGCCCAAAGTTTTTGAAGCTCCTGGCTGACGCAAGCATTGGCACGATCATTGTGGAACACAAAGACCGGGGCACGCGCTTTGGGTGGAACTACCTCACGACGCTATTGGAAGTCCAGGGACGCCGCATTGAAGCGGTCTTTCCCAATGAAACCCAGGATGATTTGGTCAGTGATTTTGTGAGCATCATCACCAGTTTGGCGGCACGCATCTACGGCAGGCGTGGCATTCGCCGTAAAGCAGAGCGCATTAAGCAGTGTGTTGAAGAAGTGATGAAGCAGGAGGTCTGATGACTGAATTTCGCAAAGAACAAGCGCTTGCTCGCTATATCGAACTGTGGGAGCGGCGACATGCTGAGTTCGACCAACTCCCTAATGTCGAGCGCAGGGTCGCACGTGGCGACCACGAGTTCTTTTCGAGCGTTGAAATCGAGTTACGGGAGCTTGAGCAGGTAGCCCAACGAAACGGCTTTGTCCTTGAATGGAACTGGGACGGGCAGGACTTTGTCTACACCATAGAGCAGCTGTCTCCAGAGGACTATGCAGCTTTTTTGGCAGAAGAGGAAGAAGTGATGCTGGAAGACCTGAAGTGGAAGTACTCGAAGGGATTTCTTCCGACATGAAGGTTGTCAGAGGCTACAAGACCGAACTGGATCTCAACCACAAGCAAATCACGGACTGCAAAAAGCATGCTGGGGCCGCCCGCTATGCCTACAATTGGGGCCTGAAGCGCAAGCAAGAGGTATATCAGGCGGAAGGCCGCAGCATCACTGCCATGGAGCTTCACCGGGAACTCAACCAACTGAAGCAAACGGACCTGCCCTGGATGTACGAGGTCTCGAAGGCGGTTCCTCAAGAGGCGCTGCGCGATCTCGATAAAGCGATGAGGAACTTTTTCCGCCGGGTGCAACTCAAAAAAGAGGGCAAATGGAAAGGCCCGCCTGGGTATCCCACCTTCAAAACGAAACGGCAAGGGCTTGGCAGTTTCAGACTGACCGGCTCCATTCATGTCTACGAGAAAGCCATTGAACTACCTCGTTTGGGCCAACTTCGACTGAAAGAATGTGGGTATGTGCCGAGAAGCTCGGTGAACATTCTTGCTGCGACCATCTCAGAGGAGGCTGGACGATGGTTCGTCTCCGTCCAGGTCGAAGAAGAAGTGCCTGATCCACCTGCCGCTACAGGTGAGCCGATCGGGGCAGATGTGGGGATCAATCGGCTGGCACAGTGCTCCGATGGTCGAGTGGTGGAGAATCCCAAAGCCTTGCGTTCCGAACTCAAACGCCTCAAACGTCTGCATCGTCGCCTTTCACGCAAAACGAAAGGCAGTAAGAATCGCGCCAAAGCCCGCATGAAGCTCGCCCGCAAGTACGCCCGCATCGCCCATGTCCGTCGAGATGCCCTACACAAGGGTACTAGCCTACTCACCCGTGCCGCTCTTTCCCCTGAAGAACGCGCTGCCCGCAAAGCTGAGATTGCTGCTTCCTTACCAGAACCGAAAGCCAAGGTCAAACCAAGGAAGGGCAAGAAGATACAGCCAGCGGAAACGCCCTCGTTGCCAGAACAGGTGGCGCGAAAAATCAAAAAGAAGCAGATGAAACAACGGCTCCGGCAGGCTACACCAGCCAATGCGTATGTGCGTCCGGCAGTGGTCGTGCTGGAAGATCTCAATGTGGATGGCATGAAGCGGAACCGCAAGCTGGCCCTCTCTATCAGTGATGTGGGTTTCGGCGAGTTCCGCCGACAAACGACCTACAAGACCACATGGCAGGGAGAAATACTGCTTCTGGCAGATCGTTGGTTTCCTTCCACAAAGATGTGTTCGAGGTGTGGGAATGTCAAGGAGGATATGGACCTCTCTGAACGCTTCTACGTGTGCGAGAATCCAGCATGTGGTCTGGTCATCGACCGGGATGTGAACGCCGCGCTGAACCTGGCAGCGTTGACCAAGCCAACCAGTCAACCAGGTCCCTACCGGGAGTTCCTCGGGAAGGGTGAAACGCCTGTGGAGAGGGGAGCGCTGGCTGACCTGTCGCAAGATGGATCAGTGAAACTCCCCTCCGCGAAGCAGGAACCGGATACCAAATATGGTTTGTCCATAAATGGGTAGATTCCGGAGAACGGTTTGTTATGATGTTGCTTTCTCCTTCTGGTGATTCCATGCGCTGGTCTGCCAGTCGTCGACGGTGTTCTCTTCGGCCAGCCAGCCGGAGAGGGGCATTTGTAGGTATTTTGCAAGGGCGATGACGTATGGCTCGTATTGATCACGCAGATCGGCAAGTCGCTGTTCGGCGGTTTCTTCCTCGTGCAGTGATATACCCATTTCAGTAAGCGACTCTTTTAAACGAAGAAAGTCATCGTGGGGAAGACGGCGTATTTGCGACTGGTCAGGCGAGGCTACAAGGAACTGACCCAGGTCTATCGCCGCGTGGCAGGCGATGGCGAAGGTGAACAAGGCTGACTGCTGTGGTACGTCGTCAATGCCGACTGCCAGGAGCGCGCTGACATCAAGGATGGCGGTGAGAGCGGCCAGCCAGGACTGGCGGTCATGTTGGGAACGATAGTACATCAAAACGGGGTATGAGAGATGGCTCTCCAGCAGGTCCGCCGACCAATTTTCCCAGTTATGCAGGTGTTCGACCAGTTCGTCCATAACCTGGCCTCGTCTGTGGCGGCGCAGCATTTCTACGGCGCTGGGGGGTGAGCCTGCATGGGCGTCGAGCAGGGAGATACCGACTTCGCGCCGGGAAAAGGCCTGGTAGATGATAGGCAAATAGCCGATGACGAGTGCGAGGAAGCCCAGACCTGTTCCTCCTTCTATTATCGTCAAAGTGCGTGCTAAGCCAGTGCGTGGTAACACATCACCCAATCCCAGGGTGACAAGGGTGGTGCCGCTCAAATAGAGATCAGTGCCAAAGTTCACGACCTTCTCAGGCGCGCTCAATGCGGAACCAAGCGCAAATTGGAGCAGGGCGAAGCCGAAGATCAGACATATGGCCCATAAAATCAGGAGCAGTATCAGAGATAGGGGGCCGTAGAAGCTGAGATAATATTCTTGACGGTCGTCGGAGTGGATTTTTTTGGCGATGAATGACCAGAGTTGCCAGGTGAAGAAAAAGAACAATCTGGTCAGTCTGATGCGACGAGAGACGCGCCTGGGCAGGACGATGGTTTCGAAGGCGTCTTGTAGGATGATGAAGATGAGGGTGATGCCGATGATGCCTGCTATTATGTTCATGTTTGCTCCTCCTAGAGGTATTTTTGGGGTGTTCCCACTTTTCTTTTTGATTTGTGTTGATTGCGGCCTCGCGACCTCTGGTCGCTCGCAAGAATTTTTTTGTGTCGGCTGGACAGATCGCGGCGCCGCCGCGATCTGTCCAGCCGACACAGTGAATGGATCAGGACTTGTTGCTATCCGACACAGTGAATGGATCAGGACTTGTTGCTATTCTGCCGCTCATGTACAATGATGTCACATTTGTGATTAACAGAGTAATTTTGCGGCGTATTCCCGTTGCTAGTTTGAAAGATTTAATAAGGATTGTTGTTTAGACTAATTTCTTACGAAGCCAGGTGGGAAGGCGTGTGAGCCATATTTTATGAAAATCGCATGAAACCAGTCTCAAGCTACTTGACGTGAAATTAGTCTAAACTCCAATAAGGAGGAGTGTTATGAAATCTAGACGTTGACTCACGATTTCGTTGTTGGGCGTTGAATTCATCCTCGTCCTCCATTTTTGGATACCCCTGGCTTCCAGCCATGGGGAGGAAAAAAAGGCTGCCCGCAGGCAGGAAACCCTTTGACGTTTGTTCCATGCTCTGCTACACTTCTCTTATGAACGAAACACTCACTAGAACCATCTGTATCAAGCTTGACGTGAACGGTCACGATGCCGTGTTGCAAGAGACACAACAGCGTTTCAATGCAGCGGCATCCTGGATTGCTACCGTGTGTTGGGATCAGCGCATCACGAACACCAACACCGCTCATCACCGCGTCTATCGTGAGACGCGTTCCCGTTTCGGGCTAGGGTCGCAGTTGGCCTGCTGTGCGCGTGCGAAAGCCGTTGAGGCGGTCAAGGCCGCCCGAACCCAAGAGCAGCAACGCAAACCCCATCAGAAACCTCTCACCTGTCCGCAGTTTGGTTCTCGTGG
>WNGH01003557.1_pt1 | contig 22155 bp, 16 predicted proteins | sample 5400631 | NCBI WGS metagenome assembly WNGH01 (sample SAMN13153373, study PRJNA577476) | soil metagenome | isolation source: 115 cm soil or saprolite under Garry oak tree replicate 1 | place: USA:California | collected 2016-06-15
ACGACGTCTCGCGCGCCGGCGTCGACCCGGGGCGCGCCCGGGCTCCAGCCGGCGTCGGCCGCCGGATGAAAGAGGCCGACCGCCGCGATGCGCGGATCGGGGGGTCTCGCCTCGCCGCTCCAGTCGAGCGCCAGGAGCGCGTCGCCGGGCGTCCGCGCGACCCAGCCGGCGAGCGCGCCGGCCGTCGCCAGCGTGGCCACCGGCCCGCTCGGCGCCGGGCCCGCCGCCGGCATTTCCTTCAGGAGGCGCGAGAACTCCATCTCGGTCCAGAGCGCGCGGAGCCTGCCCCAGTCGGGCTCCCCCCGGCGAAAGGCCTCGAGATCGAAGACGAGCGGCACGTCGCGGCGCACGACGGCGAGCTCGCGCGAGAGCAGCGCCTCCTTGCGGGCCCCCGCCAGCGTCTCGCGCAGCTTGCCGCCCACGAGCGTGAGGTTCTCGTAGAGCCGGGCGACGGAGCCGAACTGCGCGATGAGCTTCACGGCGGTCTTCTCGCCGACACCCTTGACCCCGGGGATGTTGTCGATCGCGTCGCCCATCAGCGCGAGCACGTCGGGGATCTGCGCCGGCTCCACGCCCCAGCGCTCGCGCACCTTGGCCTCGTCGTAGACGATGCGCTCGCCGGTGCGCCCGAGCACCGAGAGCACGCGCACGCGCGGCCCGACGAGCTGGAGCAGGTCCTTGTCGCCGGTGACGAGGACGATGTCGACGCCGTCGTGGCGCAGCGCGTGCTCGACGAGCGTGGCGAGCACGTCGTCCGCCTCGAAGCCCGGGACCTCGACGACGGGGGCGCGGAGCGCCTCGAAGAGGCGCCGCACCGACGGCAGCTGGCGCGCCAGGTCGTCGGGCATCGCCGCGCGCGTCGCCTTGTACTCGGCGAACAGCGCGTCGCGGAACGTCGGCCCGGGCGGATCGAGCGCGATCCCGAGGTAGTCGGGCTGCTCCTCGCGCAGGAGCTTCCAGAGCATCGACGAGAGGACGAGCACCGCGTTCGTCGGCACGCCCTTGGACGTCGAGAGGTAGCCGACGGCGTGATACGCGCGGAAGATGTGCGAGTGGCCGTCGACGACGTAAAAGGTCCGGCTCATTCATCTACCTGGGGGCCCCGAGATGGCCCCCAGGCCCCCCGCGCTCGGACGCGCCCCGGCACAGCCGTGGCGCGCCTCGATGTCGACGTCGACACAGGAGGTCTCACCGGAGCGCCTCGGTGTACGCCCGGCGCACGGCCTCCGTCCGCTCGCGGTACAGCGCGAGGAAAGCGTCGCGCGACGGCAGGCCGAGCGCCGTCGCGACGCGGGCGGGCATCGGGCCGGCGAGCTCGAGGGTGTCCGTCGGCCGGGCGCCGAGCAGCCGGAGCGCGAGCGACACGCGCCGCAGAAAGCGATAGTCCACCGTCAGCGTCGCCGTCGTCGCGGGAGCCAGCGCGCCGATGCGGGCCAGCCCGGCGAGCCCGGCCGCCGTCGCGGGCCGCCGGATCTCCGGATGGCGGGCCCCGTGCACCAGCTGCAGGGCCTGGACGAGGAACTCGACGTCCACGAGGCCGCCCCGCCCGAACTTCACGTGCCGGCGGCCGGGCGTCTCCTTGCCGACCTCGAGCTCCATGCGCGTGCGCACCTCGACGATCTCCTTGAGCGAGGCGTGCGGCAGCGGCGCGCCGTAGACGATTCGGCGAAGCGTCGCGCGGACGCGCCGCGCCAGGATCCGATCGCCGAGCGCGAGCCGCGACCGCGTCAGGCTCTGGCGCTCCCACAGGTCGCCGTGCTCGACATAGTACCGCTCGAGCGCCCCCAGCGCGGAGGCGAAGCCGCTGCCCTTGCTCCCGGGGCGGAGGCGCAGGTCCACGGCGAAGGCGACGCCCGCCGGCGTGATGTCGCCGAGGTCACTCGCCAGCCGCTCGACGGCGCCGCTGTAGAAGGTGTGCGCATCCACCGGCTCCGGCCCGTCGGTACGGCCGTCGTCTTCTCCCGGCTCGCCGAAGGTCACGAAGACGTCGAGGTCGGATCCCGTCGCGAGCTCGCGGCCGCCGAGCTTGCCCAGGCCGACGAGCACGGCGGGAATGAAGGCGCCGTCCGCCCGCCGCGGCACGCCGTGACGCTCCGTCTGCGCCGCGAGGGCGAGCAGCCAGCCGGCGTCGAGCGTGGCCTCGGCGAGCGCCGTCATGTCGCGCGCGTACCGCTCGATCGAGGTCCGCGCCAGCAGATATCGCCACACGATCGCGAGCTCCTGCGCCTGCTTGAGGCGCCGCAGGCGATCACGCCGCTCGGCGCGCGCGACCTCGGGCGCGAACACCGGCGCCAGCGCCGCACGGAGCGAGGCGCGTGTCGGCGAGGCGTCGAGCACCCGCGGGTCCGCCAGGGACGAGAGCAGCTCGGGCTGGGCGATCAGGAGCTGGGTGAGCAACTCTCCGCCCGCGCACAGGTTGACGAGCCCGGCGAGCAGCGGGCCGCCCTGGGCGAGCATCTCGACGTACCCGGCGCGTGGCCCCGCCGCGGCGATGAAGCGCTCGAACTGGTTCAGCGCCTCGTCCGGATTGGGGCTCTTCCACAGGGCGTCGAGGAGCGGGGGCAGGAGCCGCTCGAGCGCCGCGCGCAGCGCGCCGGCGTACGGCACGAGCGGGCGGCCCTCCACGATCAGGCCCAAGTTCTCGCGCGCGCGCTCCGGATCGGCGAAGCCGGTCGCCGCGAGCGCCATGACGCTCGGCAGCCGCAGCCGCCGCTTCGCCGCGGCATGCGCCTCGCCGAAGAAGTGCTCGAAGGCGCGCCGCACGTCGCCGGTGATCCGCTTGTGGGCCGCGCGGAAGCGCGCGGCCGCGCGCCCCGGCGGCCCCTCCAGGCCCAGCCGGCGGGCCAGGCGGCCGAGCTCGCGGGCATCGGCGGGCAGCGTGTGCGTCTGGAGCTCGTGCAGCATCTGCAGCCGATGCTCCACGGTGCGGAGGTGGACGAGCGCGTGCGACAGCATGCGTCCCAGCTCGGCCGTCAGATAGCCGCGCTCGGTGAGGCGGAAGAGCGCCTTCAGCGTGTTGCGCTCGCGCAGCCACGGATCGTCGCCGCCGTAGAGGAGCTGGAGCGCCTGCACGAGAAACTCGACCTCGCGGATGCCGCCGCGGCCGAGCTTGACGTTGCCCGACGGCCCGCCGTCGTGCCGGGCGAGCTCACGGTCGATCCGACCCTTCATCTCGCGGATCGCCGGCACGATCTGCGCGTCCACACCCGGGCGCCAGACGATCTCGGCGACGAGGTCCATGAATCGGGCCCCGACCGTCCGATCGCCGGCGGCCGCGCGCGCCTTGAGCAGCGCCTGGCGCTCCCACAGCTCGGCGCGCCCTCCGTGGTAAGCCCGATAGCCGTCGAGCGAGAGCGCGACGGCGCCCGAGCGTCCCTCGGGACGCAGGCGGAGGTCGACGCGGAACACGGAGCCCTCCTCGGTGACCGACTCGATGATCGCCACGACGTCGCGGGCGACGCGCGCGAAGAACTCGCCGTTCGGCAGCCCGCCGTCGCGGCCGCCGGACGTCTCCCCGTCGGCGCCGTACACGAACATCAGATCGATGTCGGACGAGTAGTTCAGCTCCTCACCGCCGAGCTTGCCCATGCCGACGACCGCGAGGCCCGTCGGCGCGCCCGATGCGTCCCGCGGCGCCCCCCACCGCGCCCGCGCCTCTGCGTCGGCCAGCCGCGACGCTTCGTCCAGACACGCGTCGGCCAGCCGCGACAGCTCCTCGGTCGTCACCCCGACCTCGGCGTCGCCCAGGAGGTCGCGCGCGCCGATCCGTAGCAGGTGCCGATACTTGAAGCGGCGGAGCGCGTTCATGCGCACCTCGCGCTTCGTGAACGGCTCGAGCGATCGGGCGAGGTCCGCCGTGTAGTCCTCGGCGAACCACACGCGCATCGTCGCCGGCTCGAGCAGCCATGCGAGCGTGGTCGGCCGACGGAGAAGCGCGTCGGCCAGGACCTGGCTCGACCCACCCACCCGCGCCAGCAGGTGCGCGGCGCCCGGATGCTCGGCGAGCGTGCGGAAGAGCACCGCGCGGTCGACCGCGGCGGCGTAGCGCTCGAGGTTGTTGAGCGCCATGTCGGGGTCGGCGGCGGCCGCGAGCTCGGCGAGCAGGCGGGGCCACGCCGGCGTCAGCAGCTCGGCGTCGCGCGGCGTGGGAGTGAGGCTCTCGAGGTTCGCCGCCGCGGCGGACGGGTTCGCGAAACCGAGGCGCCGGAGCAGCCGCGCCCGCGCACCCGGGGTGGACGCGCCGTTCAGGAGCGCGACGGCGTCGATGGTCAGACCGCCGACTCGCCCTTCTCGCCCGTGCGGATGCGGATCGACTCGTTGAGGGGCAGCACGAAGACCTTGCCGTCACCGATCGAGCCGGTCTTCGCCGCGCCGGCGATCGTGGCGACGACCTTGTCCACGAGCCCGTCCGGGACGACGACCTCGATCTTCACCTTCGGGAGAAAGTCCACCGTGTACTCGGAGCCGCGGTAGAGCTCGGTGTGGCCTTTCTGGCGTCCAAATCCACGGACCTCCGTGACGGTCATGCCCACGACGCCCAACTCGGTCAGCGCCTCCTTCACGTCGTCGAGCTTGAACGGCTTGATGATCGCTTCGATCTTCTTCATGGCCTCACACCTCGTCGAGGATGCGGGACTCGTGATAAAACGACGATCGCTTCGATCGTACGCATGGCCTCATACCTCGTCGAGGATGGGGTACATCAGCGCCGACACGTGCGAGCTGATGCGCTTGAGATTCGTGAGGACGTCGAGATGGATCTCCGACGTCTCCAGCGACTCGGCGAGTCCGGCCCGCAGCCGCCCGAGGTGGGACTCGCGCAGCTCGCGCTCCCTCGCGCGCATGAGCGGCCGCTGCTCCAGCACCTCCTGCGCCAGCGCGCGGTCGTTCGCCGCGAAGGCCGCGATGCCGCGTTCCAGGTTCTTGGTCACGAGACCATGGAACTCGACGATCTCCGCCCATCCGGCCTCCGAGAAGCGGCGGCCCTGGTACAGCTTCTTGCGCGCCAGCTCCATCAGGTTCTTGTCGATGATATCGCCGATGTTCTCGAGATTCCCGATGAACGAGATCAGGCCGATCTCCTTGCGCGACAGCTCCGCGCCCACCGCCTCGTGTCCGACGCCGGCGAGGAAGAGCTTGATCTCGCGCTCGAGGAAGTCCGCCTGGTCGTCGCGCTTCTCGACCTCCTCGAGCAGCGCCTGGTCGTCCCGGCCGAAGACCGGGATCACGTCACGGAGCATCGACTGCACGACGTCCGCCATGCGCAGCGCCTCGCGCGTGGCCTGGCCGAAGGCCAGCGAGGGCTGGTCGAGGGCGCGCTCGTCCAGGTAACGGATTCGGAACGGCGTCTCGGCGGTGGGATCGTCGGGCACGAGCGCTTCGATCGCCCGCGCCGCCAGCGGCGTGAAGGGCAGGAAGACCAGGCTGATGCCCAGGTTGAAGAACGTGTGGGCGTTGGCGATCTGCCGCGCCGGATCCGCGCTCGTCGCGGCGACGAGCGCGCCGAACGGCCCGATGAGCGGAAAGACGAGCGCGGCGCCGAGCAGCTTGAACGCGATGTGGGCGGTGGCGACGCGCTTGGCCTCGGCGGTGGCGCCGACGGACGCCGCGAGCGCGGTCGCGCACGTCCCGATGTTGGCGCCGAGCACGATCGCCACGGCGCCCGAGAGCGGGAGCAGCCCGTAGCTCGCCAGCGCGAGGGCGAGTCCGATCGTCGCCGCCGACGACGTGACGAGGGCGCTGAAGCCGGCGGCGACGAGCAGCGCGATGATGGGGTTCCCCGCCGTCGCGCCGAGCACCTCGACGGCGAGCGGGTTCTCGGCGAGCGCGGCGCCGCCGTCGAGGATCACCTTGAGGCCGAGGAACATGAGCCCGAGTCCGAGCGCGGCCTGGCCGACGTCGCGCACGACCGAGCGGCGCGCGAGGTACCCGGTGAGGAAGCCGACGCCGACGAGCAGGAGGGACCACTCCGTGACCTTGAACGCGATCAGCTGCACGGTCAGCGTCGTGCCGATGTCGGCGCCCAGAATCACGCCGAGCGTCTGCCGGAACGTCATGAGCCCGGCCGAGACGAAGCCGATCAGCATCAGCGTCGTCGCGGCCGACGACTGGATGATGCCCGTGGCCACGGCCCCCGACGCGAGGGCGACGAGCCGGTTGTGCGCGATCCCCGTCAGCAGATGGCGCAGCCGCGTCCCGGCGGCCCGCTGCAGGCTGTCGCCCGACAGGCGTATCCCGTAGAGAAGGAGCGCCATCCCGCCGAAGAGCGCGAGGAGGATCATCACGCCGACCGGTTCCAGCTCGCGCGCTGCAGATGCGCCGGCGCGAGCTCGCCCACCAGGTGCGCGGTCGTGTTCAGCGACACGAGCCGCGGCGGCCGGACGATCGTGAGCGACGCGTTGTCCACGCGCAGCCGCCAGAGCGTGTTGAAGGAGGCGCCGAGGAGGTGACACGCGTAGACGCTGATCACGCCGCCGTGCGAGACCACGAGCACGTCGCCGCCGTCGGCGTGGGCGGATGCGATCCGGTCCATCGCGACGAGGACGCGGCGGCACACGGCGTCGAGCGGCTCGCCGCCCGGCGGCGGGCAGTCGTGCGGCGCCCGCAGCCACGCGAGGTACGGATCGCCCGCCTGGCTCCGGATCTCGTCGACCGTCGCGCCCTCCCACTCGCCGAGCGAGAGCTCGCGCAGCTCGTCGAGCGCGCGTACCGGTACGCCGCGTCCCGCGAGCGCGATCTCGGCCGTCTCCACGGCACGGCGGAACGGACTCACGTAAGCCGCGGCGATGCGGCGGCCCTCCAGGGAGCGGCCGAGCGCCGCCGCCTGGCCGCGCCCGATCGCCGATAGCGACACGTCGGTCGCGCCCTGGAACCGTCGCTCGGCGTTCCAGACCGACTGGCCGTGGCGCGCGAGCAGGAGCCTCACGCGGCGCCGCCCGCCGCGTGCGCCCGCGCGGCGCGCAGCCGCGCCAGGGTCTCGTCGCGGCCGAGGATCGCCACCACGTCGAAGATGGGCGGTGACGCCGTCCGACCGGTCACCGCGACGCGGGTGAGCTGCGCGAGGTCCACGAGCTTCAGGCCCAGGGAGTCGGCCAGCTCCCGGTAGGCGTGCTCCAGCGCCTCGACCGTGAAGGTCGGGATCCCTCCGAGCCGCTCGATCAGCGCGTCCAGGCGCGCGGCGCCCTCGGCCGTCAGGAACTTGGCGAACGCCTTCGGGTCGTAGCCCTGCGGCCGCTCGAAGTAGAAGCGCCCGACGTCCACGGCCGGCCGCGCGCACGAACGGCGCCGCGAGTCCCGCGAGGTACCCCGGGTCCATCGTCTTCATGTAGTGCTGCGAGAGCCACTCGAGCTTCATCCGGTCGAAGACCGCGCCGGAGGACGAGACGTCCTTGATGTCGAACTGCTCGACCAGCTCGTCGCGCGAGAAAATCTCCTGGTCGCCGTGCGACCAGCCGAGCCGTACCAGGTAGTTCACCATCGCCTCGGGCAGGAAGCCCTCGTCGCGGAACGCCTGGACGGACGTCGCGCCGTGTCGCTTGCTGAGCCGGCTGCGGTCCGCTCCCAGGATCATGGACACGTGCGCGAACTCGGGCACCGCGTAGCCCAGCGACTCGTAGCAGAGCACCTGCTTCGGCGTATTCGACAGATGGTCGTCGCCGCGGATCACGTGGGAGATCCGCATCGTGACGTCGTCGACGACCACGCAGAAATTGTAGGTCGGCGTGCCGTCGGTGCGGACGAGGATCCAGTCGTCGAGCTGACGGTGGTCGAAGGTCACCGGGCCGTGGACGAGGTCGTTCACGACCGTGGCGCCCGCGTCGGGAATCCTGAGCCGCAGCGCGCCCGCGCCCAGCCCGCGCTCGCGGCAGCGCCCGGAGTACCGGAACGTCTCCTTTCGGGCTTCCGCGGCCTTGCGTTCGGCGTCCAGGCGTTCCGGCGGGCAGTCGCAGTAGTACGCGCGGCCCGACGCGCGGAGACGCTCGGCGTGGTCCCGATAGAGGTCGAGGCGCTCGGTCTGCCGATAGCCCGGCGTCGGAGGCCCCTCGTCCCAGTCGAGGCCGAGCCAACGGAGCGCCTCGACGATCGAGTGAATGTTCTCCTCGGTCGAGCGGGCGCGGTCGGTGTCCTCGATTCGGAGGATGAACACGCCCCGATGATGGCGCGCGAACAGCCAGTTGAAGAGCGCGGTCCGGGCACCGCCGACGTGCAGGTGGCCCGTCGGGCTCGGCGGAAAGCGCACGCGGACGTCGCCCGCCATCGGCGTCAGTACGTCTCGAAGCGGCGCCCCCACGGCGTCGCCGCGAAGGCGCGGATGCGTGCCCGCCCGATCGTGGGGTACCACAGCCAGTCGTGATAAACGTTCGACGCGAACGGCGCCCAGACGACGAGCGGGGAATGCAGGAGCAGCCGCTTGAGCGGCCGCAGCGGACCTCGCCGGATGAGCTGGTCACCCCAGATCACCAGGCTCCGCCGCGTCCTGAAGCCCATGTTCGTCTCGGCGGCCTCGACGTCGCCGACGATCTCGATGTCGCGCGGATCCGCGACGCCGAGGCCGCGCTCGTGACACATCCGGAGGTACGGGATCGACAGCGGATCGAAGCCCATGATCCGCGCGGCAAGGGCGTCGATCGCCACCTGATCCGCCGAGGCCAGGATGAGGTTGCCGACGCGCGGCACCATCGTGCGCGGGCCGGCGCCGTCGCCCATCACCGTGCCGTCCATCACGGCGAAGACGCCCGGATGCAGCTCGCGCTGCATGAGCATCAGATCCACCATGACCTCGTGGATGAACTCGTGCGCGTAGTGGCGCACCTCCTTCAGCAGGCCGCCGAAGGCGTTCTTGATCGCGCCCGTCGTCACGCTGTGTCCGTGGACCTTCTGCGTCGGCAGGTGCAGGACGTTCTTGCCGACGTACATCTTCGGAATCTCGATTCCCTCCGGGAAGATCCGGTTCAGCCGGAGCAGCGGCGACTTGAACGCGTAGGTGATCCACTCCACGTCCGTGAGCGGGACGAAGCTCATGCCGTGCCGCCGCAGCACCGGCAGCCACTTGTTGTTGCGCGCGCCGGCCACGGGATCGGTGACGACGGTCCGGTTCTCGACCGGAAAGATCCGCGCGCGGTCGTAACCGTCGGCGCACAGCGTGGTCGCGACGCCGTCCACCTGCCAGGGCTGGCTCGAGCACGCCGGGAAGTACTTGGTCCAGGAGAGGTTCAGTTTCAGGATCAGGTCTTGGTCGCGCGGCAGGACGTGGTCGTACTTGACGAGGCGCATCAGCGTCCCGTAGTCCGCGACGACGGACTCCGGCCGCGTGCGCAGCACCGCCACCTGGCTCGCCATCCGTCCCATCTTACTCCAGCGATGGTCCGTAGATGATCGCCAGCACCGCCAGGAGCCACACGAGCGAGTTCACGAGCAGCGCGCGATCGGTCAGGAAGATCTCCGACGGATTGCCCCCGAGCCGCCGGTGGTAGAGGAGATAGAGGTAACGGAAGACTCCGTACAGCACGAACGGCAGCGTGGCCGGCAGCAGGCGCGTGTGGAACTTCGCCACGGTCTCCGGCGACATCGTGTAGAGCGCGTACGCGGTCACCGTGGACGCGGTGACGACCGCGATCATCTGATCGAGCAGCGCCGGGCTGTACTCCGCGAGGATCGGGCGTTGCGTGGCCGCCGCCTCGAGCGTCATCACCTCGTGGCGCCGCTTGCCGAGCGTGAGGAACAGCGCGAGGAGGATCGTGCAGATCAGCAGCCACCCGGAGATCTCGACGCGGATCGCGAGGGCGCCGGCGACCGCGCGCAGCACGTAGCCGGTGGCCACGGTCAGCACGTCGACGATCACGACGTGCTTGAGCCACGCCGAGTACGCGACGACGAGCGCCACGTACGCGACGGCCGTCGTCAGGAAGCCGCGGCCGAGGCACGCCGAGAACGCGAGTCCCGCGATGGCCAGGCCGACGGCGACGGCGAGGGCCGCGCCGACCGGCAGACGGCCGGCGGCGACGGGCCGCAGGCGCTTGACCGGGTGCGCGCGGTCGCGCGCGACGTCCGCGACGTCGTTGACGAGGTAGACGGCGCCGGACAGGGCGCAGAAGATCGCGAAGGCGCCGAGCGCCGTCCAGGCGTCGGGCGTGAAGAGCCGCCGCGCGAAGATCAGGCCCGCCAGGACGAAGAGGTTCTTGCTCCACTGCCGCGGGCGCAGCGATACGACGACGGCGGTGAGCACCTCCGCGCCCTAGAGGCGGATGACGTTGGGCGCCGTCGGAATCCCCGCGGTCGCGTTGCGGGTATCCACGACGATCGGCGCGTCGCGCACGATCGCGGCCCAGTCGTAGCCGCCGTGCGCGGTGAGAATCAGCACGACGTCCCGCGCGCGGAGATCCGCCGGCCACGCCACCGAGCGGAGCGTGAGGTCACCGATCGCGAGCTCGGGCACGTGCGGATCGTGGTACTCCACCCGCGCGCCCTTGGCGGCCAGCGCGGTGAGGATCTCGAGCGCCGGCGAGTCGCGCGTGTCGGCGACGTTCGCCTTGTAGGCGACGCCGAGCACGAGCACGCGCGCCCCGCGCACCGCGCGGCCCCGGTCGTTCAGGACGTCCGCGACCAGTCCGACGACGTAGCCCGGCATCTGCCGGTTGATCTCGTCCGCGAACGCGATGAACCTCGGCTCGTACCCGGCGAGTCGCATCTTCCAGGACAGGTAGTGCGGGTCCGAGGGCAGGCAGTGGCCGCCGAGGCCGGGCCCGGGATAGAAGGGCATGAAGCCGAAGGGCTTCGTCGACGCGGCGCGGATCACCTCCCACACGGAGATGCCGAGCCGGCGGCACATGATCGCCAGCTCGTTGACGAGCGCGATGTTCACCGAGCGGAAGGTGTTCTCGTACAGCTTGACCATCTCGGCGGTCTCGGGGCTCGACACCGACACGACCTCGCGCGCGACGCGCGCGTAGAGCGCGGCCGCGAGCTCCCGGCACCGCGGCGTGACGCCGCCGACGACCTTCGGGATCTCGCGCAGCGTCCAGCGCGTGTTGCCCGGGTCGATGCGCTCGGGCGAGAAGGCGAGGAAGACGTCCTCGCCGACGCGCACGCCGCGCGCCTCGAGCCGGGGCCGCAGCACCTCGTGGGTCGTGCCGGGATAGGTCGTCGACTCGAGCACGACCAGCTGGCCGGGGTGGATCACCGAGGCCACGGCGTCGGCGGCGGCGACGATGTACGAGATATCGGGCTCGCGGGACTTGCCGAGCGGCGTCGGCACGCAGATGACGATCGCGTCGGCGTCCTTGAGCGCGGTGACGTCGTCGGTCGCGGCGAGCCGTCCGGTCCGCACGACGGCGGCGAGCGCCTCGGCGGAGACGTCCTCGACGAACGAGTCCGCCGCGCGGACGGACGCCACGCGGCGGGCGTCGAGGTCCACGCCGATGACGACGGCCCCCGACTGGGCGAAGGCCACGGCCAACGGGAGCCCCACGTAGCTGAGCCCGATCACGCCGACCCGCGGCGTGCCGGCGAGCCGCCCGCCGAGGGTCGCGGCCGCGTCGCTCATCCCACCCTCCCGCACGCCTCGCGGACCGCGGCGCCGACCGCCTCGATCTCGTCGTCGCGCAGCTCCGGGTAGCACGGCAGCGAGAGCACCTCGCGCGAGGCGCGCCACGCCTCCGGCCATCCAGCCTCGCTCGGGCGCGCCTCGGCGCCCCCGAAGAGACCCTGCCCGGGCACCGGAAGCGGGTAGTGCACCGCCGTGCCGACGCCGAGGTCTGCCAGCGTCTTGGCGAGCGCGTCGCGCTGCGCGTGGCGGATCGTGTAGAGGTAGTAGACGTGTCGCGCGGGCGCCCGCTCGACCGGCGGCGTGAGCGGCAGGCCCGCGAGGAGCGCCTGGTAGCGCCCGGCGATGCGGCGCCGCGCGTCGGTCCACGCCGCGAGCCGCGCCAGCTTCACACGGAGGGCCGCGGCCTGAAGCTCGTCGAGCCGGCTGCAGTAGCCGAGCTCGACGTGCTGGTAGCGCGCCACGTCGCCGTGGTGGCGGAGCCGGCGCAGGCGCTCGGCGAGGTCCTCGCGGTCGGTCAGGACCATACCTCCGTCGCCCAGGCCGCCGAGGTTCTTGGTCGGGTAGAACGAGAGGCACGCGGCGTCCCCCCAGCCGCCGATGGGGCGGCCCGCGTACGTGGCGCCGACGGCCTGCGCGGCGTCCTCGATCAGCGCCACGCCGCGCGCGCGCGCCAGCGCCTGCAGCCGCTCGAGCGGGGCGGCGTGCCCGTAGAGGTGGACGGCGACGATCGCCCGCGTGCGTGGCGTGAGCGCGCACTCGACGGCGACCGGATCCAGCGCGAAGGTGGCCGGGTCGACGTCGGCGAACACCGGGCGGGCCCCCGCCATCGTGATCGTCGAGGCCGAGGCGACGAACGAGAAGGCCGGCGTGATCACGTCGTCGCCGGGACCGATGCCCAGCGCGGCGAGCGTCAGACGGAGCGCGTCGGTGCCCGAGGCGACTCCGACGCCGTGCCGGACGCCGTGGAGCGCGGCCAGGTCGGCCTCGAGCGCGCGCCCCTCCGCGCCGAGCACGAACTGGCTCGAGTCGACCACGCGCGCGAGCGCGCGGGCGATCTCGTCACGCAGCGCCCGGTGCTGCCGCGTGAGGTCGATGAACGGGATCATCGCTGGCCGCTCGTGTCCTGTACGCCGACGCCGACCGACGTGCGCAGGGGCCCGCCCATGCCGAGCAGGTTGAGCGAGAAGCGGATCTGGTCTTCGCGGTTCTGGCGCCGGACGTACTCGAGGCCGAAGGCCCAGCACTGGAAGCGGATGTCCAGGCCGGCGCGCAGCTCGACGAGCGTATCGGACTCGACGTCGTAGTTCACCTCGATGCGCGGCGTGAAGAGCCGGAACTGCTCGGAGCGGAGCGCGGCCGTCAGGAAATTGATGTGCGACGTGTCGCTGTAGCGCGTGCCGACCGAGCCGTTCAGGAGCTTGGGGCCGAGGGTGAGGTCGGCCGTGAGGATCTCGATCCCCTCGCCGTGGACCCCCTGGACGACGTCGCTCCGCACGCGCACGAGCGGGCTCGGCTGGACGATCAGCGTCGCGAAGACCTCCCCCACCCGCTCGCGCTCGAGATCGTAGACGCTGCCGACCACGAGGCGCAGCAGCTCCAGCCGGCTCGCCTCGGTGCCGGGCGGCGCGATCGTCTTGCCGCGCAGGCGGTTCGTCAGCGAGTACTCGATGCGGCTCGTCTCCTGGATACGGTCCACCGACTCGGTCCAGATCGGAAGCTGGCCCTTGTTGTGCCCGGTGATCCAGATATACCGCACGCGCGGCTCGATCGTGTGCTGAACCGCGGCCAGATTCAGCGTGCCGTCGACGGGGTACACGCGCGCGAGCTGGGTCTCGAGGTCCACGCCGCCCTCGGCGAGCTCCCGCAGCCGGGCCTCGTCCGTGGTCACCTCGATCGGCGCGGAGACCCCCCGGGTGGCGGTGAAGCCGACGACGGTCTTGTCGTAGGCCGTGAGGCGGCCGCCGGCGAACGGCGTGACGGTGAAGAGGCCGCCGGGTGAGATGGGCAGCGAGACCCTGGGGTGAACGTCGAGCCGTGTCCCGTTGCTGCCGACCTCGCGCACGAACTCGATCAGGCTCGCGTCGCCTTCGTAGAGCAGCCCGGGGATGCCGGGCACGGGCTGGCGCACGCCCAAGAGGCTGAGGGCGGGCAGCTGGTTCAGCGCGTCCGGGCGCGGCGTCGTCAGGTCCTGGTAGTAGAACAGGTTGCCGACGAAGTTCCACGACTCCCACGACTTGGTGAGGAAGACGTTCGACTCGATGCGCTGCACCTGCGTCTGCTGCAGCCGGTCGCCGTACTCTTTCAGCACGTCGCGATCGGAGACGGCATTGACGTCGGCCTTGAAGACGAGGCCGGGGCCGAGCCGCCAGACGTGGCCGAAGCCGCCGAGCGCGCGCGTGCTGTCGTGCCGCTCGGTCTCCTGGATGACGAACGCCTTGAGCCGGCCGCGCTGCTCCGACGAGAGGACGTAGCGGTACTCGCCGGTGAAGCCGAAGCCGCGCTTGGAGTACGTGTCCAGCGCGAACGTCAGGTCCTGGCTGTCGGAGATCGCCCAGTAAAACGGGAGCTCGACGAAGAAACCCTTCTGGGACGAGTTGCCGAAGACCGGAAAGAGGAAGCCCGTCTGGCGCTCGCGCCGGATCGCCGCGGCGAAGAACGGGATGAAGGGGATCAGCGGGATGTCCTTCACCCTGAACGAGGAGTTGGTGCCGTAGATCGACTCCTCGAGGTCGGCCGTCGCCGAGCCGAAGTGGAACGACCACGCGGGAGGATCGTCCTCGCACGTCGTGAAGGCGCCGCGTCGCACGCGGTACACGCTGTCGCCGAGGCGCTCCATCGTCTCGCCGGACAGCCGGTAGAACGGCGCGATCTTCACCGCGGACTTGTAGACGACGCCGGTGCCCGTCTTGATGTTGTAGTCGATCCGCTCACCGGTGATCTGGTCCTCGCCGTCGTAGAAGATCACACGCCCCTGGGCGACGGCGTCACCGGTCTCGCGGTTCAGCTCGACGCGGTCGGCGATCAGGCGCGAGGCGCCGCGCGTGATCTCGACGTTGCCCGAGGCGACCAGGAGGTTGTCTGCGCCGATCTGCTCGAGCTGGTCCGCGAGGACGGTGACCTCACCCCCCGCCGTCCGCACCGAGACCGGTGCCCGGCCCTGGGCGTGGGCGACGGTCGCGCCGGCCAGGAAGAGGCCAAGCAGGACCGCCACGAGACCGCGGAATGGAGACCTCAAGTATCTCGAAAGTCCTCGTCAGAAAAGGAACTCCATGCTATCAGCCCCCTTTTCGAGGGAGCAAGGTTTATCGCCCCCGAGGCCCCGCCGGAGCACGTCGCCGATGAGCGACAGCGAGCCCGCCACACAAACGATTGGGGTACGCGGCGACCCGGCGACGAGGGCTAGTGCCTCGTCGCTCGACCGAGCCACCTCGGGCTCCGGAGCGCCGGGCGGCAGCGCCCCGCGTAGCGCCTCGGGGTCGGCGGCGCGGGGATTCGAGGACGCGGTCAGGATCAGGCGACGGGCGAGCGGTACCAGAGGGGCCAGGATTCCGCGCGCGTCCTTGTCGCGCAGAATCCCGACGACGAGCGTGAGATCGGCGCCCGGGAAATACTCGGCGAGCGACGCCGCGAGCGCGCGGGCACCGGCCGGGTTGTGGGCCCCGTCGAGCACGAGCCAGCGATGACCGGTCCGGCGCACGTCGAAGCGGCCGGGCCAGCGGGCGCGCGCGAGGCCCGCGCGCACCGCCGGCTCGGCGACGCCGAGCGCCTGCGCCGCGGCGACGGCGAGCAGCGCGTTCGAGGGCTGGTAGGTCCCCGCGAGCCCCAGCTCGAGGCGCGCGATGCGCCAGCCCGGTCCCCGACAGTCGAGCCATTGCGCGTCGGGCCGGCGCGACTCGACGGAGACGGCGAGGTCGCGCCCCTCGAGCAGAAGCTCCACTCCCGCCTCGGCCGCACGCGCCACGAGCACGTCCGTCGCCGCGTCGTCCTGCGCCGCGGCGATCGCCAGCCCCGCGCGGATGATCGCCGCCTTCTCCCTGGCGATCGCCGCGAGCGTCGAGCCGAGCACCGCCTGGTGGTCGAGGTCGATGCGCGCGATCACCGTCGCCGCCGGGACACCGACCGTCGTCGCGTCCAGCCGGCCGCCGAGGCCGACCTCCAGCACCGCGACGTCTACCGCCTCGCGCGCGAAGTGATCGAGCGCCATCGCCGTCGTCGCCTCGAACATCGACGCGTCCAGGCGCGCCACGAGGGTGCCGAGCGCTTCGACCCCGTCCACGACGGCGTCCTCGGGGATCGCCTCGCCGTCGACACGGATGCGCTCGCGGAACGACACGAGGTGCGGCGAGGTGTACAGGCCGACGCGCCGGCCCGCGGCCCGCAGGCACGCGGCGATGAGCGCGGCGACGGAGCCCTTGCCGTTGGTGCCGCCGACCTGGACGAGCGCGTAGCGCTGCTCGGGACGGCCGAGGGCCTCCAGCAGCGTCTCGATGCGCTCGAGCCCGGGGCGCATTCCCGCGTGCTCGCCGCCGCGGAGCGCGAGCACTCGGGCCACCGCCTCGGCATACGTCATGAACCCGGGTCGCGCTGGTCGGCGAAGAAGGCGAGCAGGCGCCGGAGCGTCTCCTTGAGGTCCCGGCGCTCGACGATCATGTCCACCTGGCCGTGCTCGAGCTCGAACTCGGCGCGCTGGAACCCTTCGGGCAACGGCTGGCGGATCGTCTCGGCGATCACGCGCGGCCCCGCGAAGCCGATGAGCGCGCGCGGCTCGGCAAGGATCACGTCGCCCAGCATCGCGAACGAGGCGGTGACCCCGCCGGTCGTCGGGTCCGTGAGCACCGAGAGGAAGGGCAGCCGCGCCCGACCGAGCCGCTCCAGCGCGGACGAGGTCTTCGCCATCTGCATCAGCGAGAGGATCCCCTCCTGCATCCGGGCGCCGCCGGAGGCCGCGACGATGATGACGGGCATGTGTTTGGCGATGCCCTGTTCGATCGCGCGGGTCAGCTTCTCGCCGACGACCGACCCCATGCTGCCGCCGAGGAAGCCGAACTCGAAGACGCAGAGCACGGCCGGCAGCCCGCCGACGCGCGCGATACCGGTGATGACCGCCTCCTCCATGCCGGTCTTTTGGCGCGCCGACTTCACCCGGTCGCGGTAGCGCTTGCTGTCCTTGAAGGCCAGCGGGTCCCCGCTGACGAGCCCCGCGTGCTGCTCTTCGAAGCTGCCGGCGTCGACGAGGAGCGCGATGCGCTCGCGCGCGTCGATGCGGAACGGGTAGTGGCACTTCGGGCACACGCGCCCGGCGCGCTCCACCTCGGCGCGGTACATGATCTCCTTGCACGACTCGCACTTGATCCACTGCCCCTCGGCGATGTGGACCTTCTTGGGGGTGCCCTCGGTCTCCTCGGGCTTGCGCTTGAACCAGGCCATGGGGAACTAGCTCCGACCCGGCGACAGCCAGGGAGGTCTGGAGGGGGTCGCCCCCTCCAGCGTGGTTGGAGCCTGAGGGGGGTCGCCCCCCGCGACGTGGTTGACAGTCGGGGGGGGTCCGGGGGGGTCGCCCCCCGCGACGTGGTTGACAGCCGGGGGGGTCCGGGGGGGGTCTCCCAACCCGGCTTTAAGACTCGCGATGAAGTCGCCGACGTCGCTCACGAGCGTCGCGCTGCCGGTCTTCTGCTCGACGAGGCGGACGATCGCCGAGCCGACGATCACGCCGTCGGCGAGCCGTCCGACGGCGGCCGCCTGCTCGGGCGTGGCGATGCCGAAGCCGACGCAGACGGGCTTCGGCGTCGCCGCGCGCAGGGCGCGGATCTGCGCGGCCAGGTCCGGCGGCAGCTCCTTCCGCTCGCCGGTGACGCCGGTCAGCGAGACGAGGTAGACGAAGCCGCGGCTCCGGCGCGCGATACGACGCACGCGCTCGGGCGTGGACGTCCGCGCCACGAGGTAGACGAGATCCAGGCCCGCCGCCTCGGCCTCGGTGTCGAGCGGTTCCGCCTCCTCGAGCGGCAGGTCGGCGACGATGACCCCGTCGACGCCGGCGTCCACAGCCGAGCGCGCGAAAGCCCTGAGCCCGAAGGCGAGCACCGGGTTGTAGTACGTGAGCAGGACCAGCGGCGCCCGCACGACGCCGCGGAGCTCCGCCACGGTCTCGAGCACGCGCGGCAGCGTCGCGCCCGCCGCGAGCGCGCGCATCCCGGCGCGCTGGACCACGGGTCCGTCGGCGATCGGATCCGAGAACGGCACGCCGAGCTCGATCACGTCCGCGCCGCGCGCCGCGGCCTCCCTCACGAGGCGCCGCGTCTCGGCCAGCGAGGGATCGCCCGCGGTGAAGTACGCCACGAGCGCGCGCTCGCCGCGCGCGCGCAGGGCCGCGAATGTCTCGTCGAGCCGGCTCATACGACCGCCTTGCCGAGCGCCTTCGCGACCACGTGCACGTCCTTGTCGCCGCGGCCGGAGAGGCCGACAAGGATCGCCTTCGAGCGGGGCAGCGTCTTGGCCAGGCGCATCGCGTGCGCGACGGCGTGCGCGGACTCGAGCGCCGGCATGATGCCCTCGAGCCGTGTCAGCGCCTGGAAACCCTCCAGCGCCTCCTCGTCGGTGACCGAGACGAACTCGAAGCGGCCGGCGTCGCGGTAGTACGCATGCTCGGGGCCCACGCCCGGATAGTCGAGCCCGGCGGAGATCGAGTGCGCCACGGCGATCTGGCCGTCGTCGTTCTGGAGCAGATAGCTCATGCAGCCGTGGAGGACGCCGGGGGCACCCGCCGTCATGGACGCGCCGTGGCGCCCCGTCTTGATCCCCTCGCCCCCCGGCTCGACGCCGACGATGCGGACCGTACGATCGCCGATGAACGGGTGGAAGAGACCGATCGCGTTGGACCCGCCGCCGACGCATGCGATCAGGACGTCGGGCAGGCGTCGGAGCGCGCGCCGCGCCTGGCGTCGCGCCTCCCGGCCGATGACCGCGTGGAAGTCGCGGACCATCATCGGATAGGGATGCGGGCCGAGCGCGGAGCCGAGGAGATAGTAGGTCGTGCGGACGTTGGTGACCCAGTCGCGCAACGCCTCGTTGATCGCATCCTTCAGCGTCCGGCTGCCCGCCTCCACCGGAATCACGCGGGCGCCGAGCAGGCGCATGCGGAAGACGTTGAGCGCCTGGCGCTCGATGTCCTCGGCGCCCATGTAGACCTCGCACTCGAGCCCGAGCAGCGCGGCGGCCGTCGCCGTCGCGACGCCGTGCTGGCCGGCGCCGGTCTCGGCGATCACCCGGGGCTTCTTCATGCGCGCCGCGAGCAGCGCCTGGCCGAGCACGTTGTTGATCTTGTGGGCGCCCGTGTGGCAGAGGTCTTCGCGCTTGAGATAGATGCGGGCGCCGCCGCAGTTCTCGGTGAGACGCCGGGCGAAGTAGAGGGGCGTCGGCCGGCCGGCGTAGTCGCGGAGCAGGTCGGCCAGGCGCGCCCGGAACGCGCGGTCGCGGCGGGCCGCGGCGTACGCCCGCTCCAGGTCGATCAGCGGCGCCATCAGCGTCTCGGGGACGAAGCGGCCGCCGAAGCGCCCGAAGTGTCCCTGCGCGTCGGGCAGCCGCGTCATCGGACCGCCTTCGCCTCGGCGATGAAGCGCCACACCTTGTCCGGGTCCTTCTTGCCTGGGCGCGCCTCCACGCCGGAGTTGACGTCGACGGCGTACGGCCGCGCGGTCGCGACGGCCCGGCCGACGTTTTCGGGCGTGAGTCCCGCGGACAGGATGATGCGCGCCTGGACGCCGAGCTCGCGCGCGAGCCCCCACTCGATGGGCTGACGCGCCTCGCCCTCGCTCCACTTCTCGGCGCTGTCGAGGAGGATCGCCGACGCGCACACCAGGTACTGCGAGATCTGGATTCTCGGCATCACGTGGTACGCGGTCCAGCCCGTGGCGTCGGGCTCCGGCGGCCGCGGCACCTTGAGCGTCTTGATCACGGGCAGCGCGTAGCCGGTGAGGTCCTCCGGCTTTTCGTCGCCGTGGAACTGGAGCGCGCGGAGCCTGCACGCCTCGGCGACCGCCTTGACGTGGCCCGCCGGCTGGTCCCAGAAGATGCCGACGGGCGTCACGAAGGGCGGCAGCGCGCGCACGATGGGCGCGACCTGCTCAGGCGTGACGAAACGGGGCGTGTGCTCGACGAAGATGAAGCCGAGCGCGTCGGCGCCCGCGTCGGCGGCGACGCGCGCGTCCTCCAGATTGGTGATGCCGCAGATCTTCACCCTCGTCATTGATGCATGGGGGGGGCGAGACGCCCCCCCCATGTCCCCCCCGATTCGCGCGGCGAGCAACGCCCCTTCACGACGCCCCCCGGTTCGCGCGGCGAGCCACCACCCGTCACGATGTCCCCCCCGATTCGCGCGGCGAGCCACCACCGTTCACGATGTCCCCTCCGGTTCGGTCGGCACGCCACCCTTCAACTCTCGGATCTTGGCGCCGACATCCGGGGCGCGCACGAGTCCCTCGCCCACCAGCACCGCGTGGGCGCCGGCGGCGACGACCCGGCGGACGTCCGCGCCCGTGAAGAACCCGCTCTCGCTCACGACGATCGGCCCGGGCGGGATCGCCGGGAGCAGCTCGAGCGTCGTCTCGATCCGCGTCTCGAACGTCGCCAGATCGCGATTGTTGATGCCGACGAGCCGGCTGCCGACGGCGAGCGCCGCGTCGACCTCGGCCGGGGTGTGGCACTCGACCAGCGCCGCGAGCCCGAGCCCCTTGGCCGAGGCGAGAAGATCGCGGAGGAGGGGGGCATCGAGGATCGCGACGATCAGGAGCACCGCGTCGGCGCCGGCGGCGCGCGACTCCCAGAGCTGATACTCGTCGAGCGTGAAGTCCTTGCGAAGCAGCGGCGCCGGCACCGCGCCGCGCACCGCGCGCAGGTCGTCGAGGCTGCCGCGGAAGTACTTGACGTCGGTGAGCATCGAGATCGCGTCGGCGCCGCCCCGCGCATACGCCGTCGCGAGCGCCACCGGATCGAGGTCCGCCGCCAGCGTCCCGCGCGAGGGCGAGGCGCGCTTCACCTCGGCGATCAGCCGCACGCCCCCCGGCGTGGGCCGTAGCGCGCCCTCGAAATCGAGGCAGGGCCGGAGCGCCGCGCACGCGCGCTCGAGCGACGCGCGCGGGATTTCGACGCGGCGGCGCGCGATCTCGTCCCGCTTGTCGGCGACGATGCGCTCGAGGATGGACGTCACGACCGCACCTCTAGAAGTCGCGCCGCAGCCCCTGCGCGCGAAGCGTCTCGAGCGGAACCGGCCGCAGCTGTTCGAGGACGTGGTCTCGGATCGTGCGCGGTGGCGGCAGGTCGCGCGTGATGCGGCCGCGCGTCACGAGCGGCTTGAGGAGCGCGTCCCACTGGCTTCCGGCAGGCGCGCCCCCCGGGGGCTTCGTCCCGGCGGGGACGACGACGGTCTCGAGCGACCCCCGACGCCGGTAGACGTCCTTCGCGCCCGACCACTTACCCCGCTTGGCCATCGGCCGGCCCTCGATCTCCATGATGTCGAGGCCGAAGTTGAGCACCGGCGCGTTCGCGATGGACGTGCCGACGCCGTACGCATCGACCACGGGGTTCAGGCGGAGGATCTCGTACTCGTCGATGCCGCCGGAGGCGACGATCTTCACGTGCTCGAAACCGCGCAGGTTGAGCTCCCAGCGCACCTCCTCGACGATCCGGTAGAGATCCCCACGCCGCGACGACGGCGTGTCGAGGCGCACGGCCCAGAGGTCCTTGCCGAGCGCCTCCGCCACGCGGATGGCCTCGAACTTCTCGTCCTGGAGCGTGTCGATCAGCGCCACGCGACGCACCTTGGGCTCGATCACCTGGTCGAACGCGCGCAGCGCCTCGACCGTGTCGCCGACCATGAGCACGAGCGAGTGCGGGATCGTCCCCATCGGGTCCGCGTCGATCAGCTCGGCGGACTTGGTGACGGCGACGCCGTCGCAGCCGCCGACGAACGCGTTGCGCTCGATCATCGGCGCCAGCGTCGGGTGCATCCGCCGCGCCCCGAAGGAGATCACCTGCCGCTCGCCCGCGGCCTTCTTGCACCGCGCGGCCTTGGTCGCGATCCCCGAGGCCTGGCAGAGAAGGCCGAGCAGCGCCGTTTCGTACTGCGCCCACTCGACGTAGACCCCCTCGAGCGTGAGCACCGGCTGATAGGGCGCGAAGATCGTGCCCTCGTCCATCGCGGCGACGTCGACCGGGAGACCCTCGAAGAGCGCCGCGGCCTCTTCGATGCCCGCGAGCACGCCCCAGTGCCAGTCCTCGGGCAGCGACTTGAGGTACACCTCCGCCTTGACGCGCTTTCGATCGTTGCGCGCGTTGAGGATCTGGACGGTCCGCTGGAAGTAGACGTCCGAGACCTGCCCCGACTTGATCTCGGGGTCGGAGGCGGTGTGAAACGGACGCTTGGGAGTCGGTGCCATCGGCCCTCAGGTCGGCGTCAAAGTCAGCGTGAAAGTGCCGAGAATACTGACAGAATCACCGCGTCAAGTCAATCGCACGGCGGCTAGAGCCGGAGCGTCTTGAGGTAGGCGCGGAAGGCGTCGGCGAGGTCGGGGCGGGCCAGCGCCAGCTCGACGGTCGCCTGCAGGAACCCGAGCTTG
>WNGH01004943.1_pt1 | contig 22154 bp, 20 predicted proteins | sample 5400631 | NCBI WGS metagenome assembly WNGH01 (sample SAMN13153373, study PRJNA577476) | soil metagenome | isolation source: 115 cm soil or saprolite under Garry oak tree replicate 1 | place: USA:California | collected 2016-06-15
AGGATGTCAACGTCCAGGCTGTCGCCGATCATCAGGGTTTCGCCGGGCTGGCTGTGCAGGATGTTCATCGCTTCCTGGAGTAGCAGCGGTTCCGGCTTGCCAACCACCTCCGGAGTTACGCCGCTGCCTGCCTCGATTGCCGCGGCCAGGGCACCGCAGCCCGGTATGAAACCATCTTCAACTGGCAGCAATGCATCGCGGTTGATAGTAATAAAAAACGCCCCGGCGCGGATGGCACGGATGGCGCTGTTCAACTTTGCATAGTCGAAGGTACGGTCAAGGCCAACGAGTACAGCGTCGGCTTTTTCCGCGTGCGGATCGGCCACAACCAGGTGTTGCGACCTGACCAGGTCGAGTAAGGGCCGCTCGCCGATGACATAGACGACCCCGCCGGGAAAACGGCGAGAGATATGCTGCACTGCCGCCTGCCCGGCACTGAGCAGGTGAGCGGCATCAGCGGCAATGCCCAGGCGCTGGAGTTTTGCCAGGATCTGCTCTCCAGTAGCGAATGAGTTGTTGGTCAGGAACAGGTACTTCTTGCTATTAGTTTCGAGCCAGGCGATGAATTCTCGCGCGCCCGGCAATAATGTATTGCCCCGGTAGATTACACCATCTAAGTCGATCAAGTAGGTTGTGTATGGTAGCATAACGCCTTTCTGTTTCAGGACCGTGCAAAGGCCTTTTTTCTCTATCTCTGCCGCAGGAGATGTTCGCGGATGGCGACGATCTCGCGGCGCAGTGTAGGATTGATATCGTTTTTCACGGCCTGCTCAATCTTTTCGCACGCGTGCAGGACGGTGCTATGATCACGCCCACCGAAGAGTTGCCCGATCTCGAAGAGAGAGACCTTGGTCTCCAGGCGCATCAGGTACATAGCGACCTGGCGTGGCATGACGATATGTTTGTCGCGCTGCTTGCCGCACATATCCTCCAGCGAGATGTGGTAGTATTCTGCTACTGCCTGGGCAATCTGTCGAATGTTGAGGTTAGACTCCCGGCTGTCGTTGCCGAGCGAGGACATGGCGGTACGTGCCACGTCAATCGTGAGGTCCGTGCGGTGCAGTTGCTGATAGGCCATGAGGCGGTTCAGGCAGCCTTCCAGTTCACGTATGTTCGTCTGCACGCGGCCGGCAATGAAGGCAATCACATCATTAGGCACACGATAGTGTAACAGGTCGGCCTTGACACGTAGGATAGCCATGCGCGTCTCCAGGTCAGGTGGCTGGATGTCGGCAATCAATCCCCACTCGAAACGGGAACGCAATCGCTCTTCCAGACTGACAATCGCCTTGGGCGGGCGATCACTACAGATCACGATCTGCTTGCTCATCTCGTGCAGACTATTGAAGGTGTGGAAGAACTCTTCCTCTGTCGATTCTTTGCCCGCGATGAACTGGATATCGTCCACCAGCAAGATATCTACAGAGCGGTATTTGGCGCGAAATTCCTCGGTCGTGCGATAGCGGATAGCATTAATAATTTCATTGGTGAACTGCTCAGACGAGACGTAGAGCACTGCCAGCCCGGTTTGTACGCCCTGGTGGCCGATAGCATGTAACAGATGAGTCTTACCTAGCCCCACGCCACCGTAGAGGAAGAGGGGGTTATATGACTCGCCTGGGGCCTCGGCTACCGCCAGAGAGGCGGCATGCGCCAGGCGATTGCTGTTGCCAACAATGAATGCATCGAAAGTGTAACGCGGATTGAGGCGGTTTTGCATCAAAATGTTCGCACGCTGCTCGTTATCCCATTCATCAGATGCATCGTTGAAGCCCGCTCTCGCGTACCGTGCGTCTTGCTGCATAGGAGGCTTGACCACGCTTTCATAGTATGCATAGTTGCCTGCCTGGTAGTTTGTTGTTGGCGGAGGATAGTCCATTGAGTCTACGCGAGAAGAAAATTCAGGGGGGGCTATATCGCTATCGAAGCCTTCGGTGACACTGATGGCAACAGGATACCCGGTGACATCTGCCAGGATATCTTCAATGGAACGCCGCCAGCGCGTGATGATGTCGCGAGCCATGCCGTTGGGCACTTGAAGAGTAAAGTAGAGCGACTGATCCTGGGCGCCTGCTAAGGAGGCATCGCTATCATCTACCTCTATATTTGGAGCACTTGTCAGTTGGGCAGATTGTAGCCACGCCTTCGATGCGGTGTCGATGGACATTGATTCGAGGCGATCGAGCGTAGCACGCCATATACCTGCTGCATTCACCAATTTTCCTTTCTGGATGCCCCTGGCTTGAGCCACGGGGTTCCTGACCTCTACTATCTATTTTAGCTGTCTTCGATGAGAGCCACGCACTCAATTTCGACGAGGGCTTTGCGTGGCAACTCGGCCACGCCAACGGTCGAGCGAGCTGGGGCCACGCCAGTAAAGTAGGTAGCATAGATAGCGTTCATTGCCTGGAAATCGTTCATATGGGCGAGAAAGACGGTAGTCTTGACGATATTGGCGAGCGAAGTACCAGCGCTTGAAAGCACGGCCTGAAGGTTTTGCAAGGCACGATGTGTCTGCACCTGGACATCTTCGCCGACCAGTTCTCCGCTTACTGGGTCCAGGGCAATCTGGCCGGAGGCATAGACAAATTGTCCGCAGCGAATCGCCTGGCTGTATGGGCCAATGGCAGCGGGAGCTTGATTTGTGCTGATTTGTGTACGTTGCATAGATGTACTTCCATCCCAGGGCAACCGCAAGGGGTCGCACCTACTATTTAAGACAAGTCAATGACCCCCGGCTCAAGCACGGGGGCTTGTGTCTAAGCTCCACCGCAATTCGGCATACCGGGAAAGGCGTGCCGCTTTGGTCTCATCGCTCGACACATCAGGGCGTATCGACAAGACGCCCGTGCTCATCCAGTCTTGCCGGACGAGCAGCGTTCTCAGGGCAATGTTGCGCGCCCCAACCAGGTCAGCATGAAGGGTATACTGGCAACTCTGACACACAAAATCGAGTCCTTTGTGGGGACGGTTCGCATCACTCGTGTATCCGCACATTGGGCAAGCCTTGCTAGTGTAGTGAGCATCTACCTTCACCGCCATGCTCCCCACCAGCGCGGCTTTGTAGGCGATGTAGCTGTGTAACTCAGCAAAGGCCCAGGACGATGCGTGCCGATTGCCCTTGCGCTGTTTGCTGGGGACTGGCTCATGCCCTTTCCCGTTCTTCTTACGTCGATAGGTACGGCGTTTGGTGCGTTCGCGAATGTGTGTCAGGTCTTCCAGGCCGATGATGCTGTGTGGGTGCGCCTCCACAATGCGTCGACTGATCAGGTGATTGCGCTCTTGTTTCAACCGTCTCTCTCGTCCACTGATGACGATAAGGCGTCGTGTGGCGGAACGAGTGCCTTTCTTCTGCAAGCGCTTTCTCAGTCGCGCATAGTGGTCAGCTGTGGCTCTGACCTGTTTACCGGAATAGAAAGAGGCATCATTCTTTGGCGTGGCAGTCACTGCCAAGTAGCGTTGCCCGACATCTACCCCAACCACCGAGGTGTGGGTCTCTGGTGTTGGATCTGCCACCTCGACTTCTAGGGAGACGAGCAGGTAAAACTGTTTCTTTGGCTTGTCATACCAGAGCTTAGCGGCTCCGATAGACGCACCATGCTGGATGAGTGCCACGTGGGAGTCTTTGCCTGTATAGAAGACGATCACACGCCCATCCAGGGTGAGGACGCTCACTTGCTGCTCTGGCTTAAAACTGTAGTCATACTTATAGTTGTAGGTGAGCGTGGGCGAGATGTACTTGGGCGGGTTATCCAGTCCCTTGTAGCGTTTCTTGGTCCACCCGACCTTGCGGGCGGCAGCATTCTGCTTGACCTTCGTCCACAGGGCCTTATAGGTAGCGCCTACCTGACGAGGAACATTACATGCCATTTGGGCGGGAAGGCCAAATTCGGCGCGGATGTCATCATAACAGTCTCGCTGCAAAGCACGTCCACTACTCATTTTGCCATGCTCAAATGCGTAGCGGGAGACAGAGTTCAGGCCATTGCGGTACGCCAATTGTGTTTGGCGCAAAGCCTGAAATTGTTCGGGCGTGGTATGCAGTTTGAGTTTGGCTGTGAGCATCTGTTTCATGCCTCAAGTATAGCAAGTGTTCACGCACTGTGTCAAGATGGTATGACGCGTGAAGATTTCCACCCTATCCATACCCCAAATAAGGAACGCTCATTCCTACCCGCTTAAAAGACGGGGACTCCTGAGCGGATCATTGAGAAATTGCCGCCCTGGTGCGGGATATCGGATCAGGATGAGTATGGCCCGCGTGCAGGTGGGATGCCCGGGTCTTGCCCATTGGTTCCACCTGGATATTTGCGCAGAGCCATGGATCCGGGTGGAGATTGTACAGACAGTTCTCTAGCACACTGGCGCAGCGCCTGCTGCATTTCGGCAGCCGAGTGGAAGCGATCCTCGGGTTCCTTCTCCAGGACCCGCATCACTATTTCTTCGGCCGCTGGTGGCACATTGGCATTGAATTGGCGCAAGGGCGGCGGGTTTGTCGATGCATGCTGCATTGCGATAGAGACCGCGGTAGGGCCAACAAATGGCGGACGGCCAGTCAGCATTTCAAACATTACAACACCTAGAGAATAGAGATCGGAAGATCCAGTGAGGGTCTCGCCGCGCGCCTGCTCTGGCGAAAGATAATCGGCGGTACCCAGCACAATACCACTGTTGGTGAGGCCTGCATCCTCAACCACGCGCACAATACCGAAGTCGGTGAGCTTGACGAGGATGCTGCCGCCGCCAATGCCTCGACCATCACCGAGAATTCCCGCGCCTATTGAACCTGCGCCGCGTGCCAGCATGATGTTCTGCGGCTTAATGTCGCGATGAATAAAGCCTCGTGCATGGGCAACTTGCAGTACAGCGCATACCTGCGCCGCGATTTCCAGCACCTCTTGTGCCTGCAACTGGCGGCGTTGCGCAATCAGTTGCTTCAAGGTGGGACCATGAATATACTCCATGACCAGAAAATATTGCCCCATCTCCTCAACAAAGTCATAGATGGTGACTGCGTTCGGGTGTGTAAGCGCGGCGGCAGCGCGCGCCTCGCGGCGGAAGCGTTCTACGGCTCGCAGATCATTTTTGTCCAGGGAGCGCAGGACCTTCATCGCCACGATGCGCTCAACACGGTGATCCCAGGTCTTGAAGACGCTGGCCATACCTCCGGTGGCGATATGTTCACGAATCTCGTAGCGCCCAGCAATCAGGGTGCCGTCAAACTGGTTCAACTTTTAACCTCGAACAACCCAGGAAAACACGGTACGTTGATACATTCGATACGATCGTGGGCTAGTATATCATTAACCGGCTCATGCCGTCCAGACAGGACGCGAGTCTCCATCAATGCCGCCATTTGTGAGTTGAACAGGGCTCCCTTTCATAATATAGTGGCCTGTTTTGGGGTTGATGCTCACGGTTGCCAGCCAGATATCAAATGATTGGTTGTTATAGGACAGGTAAGCAATCTGCTTCCCATCAGGAGACCAGAACGGCTGGCTTATGAATTGCCCTTTTATGATGAGAGAAGATTGCTTGTAAGGCAGCAAAGCTTTCTTAGCGACAGTAGAGCTATTTGGACTGCTGGTAATATTTTCTGGCGTGGGCATCACATAGAGCCCCATTTGATCTGTGCTGATGCGCTTGATATAGGCAATCAAGTTACCATCGGGCGAAAAAGCTGGCTCTATACACTCTACATTGGGCGGTGTGATCGCTACCCCTGGGTCAAAGCCAGGTTCGCCTGGATAGTAGTGTCCACGAGGGTAGCTGGCTATCGCATTTGGGTTCTCCATGAAGAGTTGGACGACCTGTTGTGTACGCGTGACATCATAGGCGTAGTGGGTGTAGATGATTTGATTAGGATGTCCCGGGCGATAGCTGGGGTCCCTGTTGCCGCCATCGCCGAAGTAGGCATAGGCGACATCCTGCACCACGCTTGGATTACTCATTGGGATTGAGAACACCTGTAAATCCAGTAGAGGGGCGTCAATACCCGTATAGCTGTACCAATCCTCCTTCTCAAAGTCGCTCAAGAAGAGCAGGTGCGAACCATCCGCCGACCACGCGGGCTGGACGTTCCAGGTGTTGGAGGAGTGGACGAATTGTCCCTTATAGTAGAAACCTCCTGCGCCGCTGCGCAGCATACGTAATTTGCCGCCATTGATGGGCATGTAGACCAGGTCGGATGAGTTTTTGTAAATGACATCAAAAGCCATCCACTTCCCATCCGGAGAGACCGCAGGATCCCGCACGGCGGTTTTCCCGCCTGTCAGTTGATGCAGGTTGCGTGTTCCATCCAGGACCCACAGGTGGTGATTGATAGTAAAATAGATTTTTCCCTGGAAAACAACCTGGTTGCCCTGATTCACACCTAGCTGTCCACTGCCGGTGTTGGTGCTCTTAAAGTTTGAGTTGCCGTTATTATCGCCCAAGCCCAGGCAGCTCTGCAAACTGAGAGCCAGGAGCAGGAGCAGAAGGGCTGAACGCCAGTTAAGATATTGCTTCATTATGCTTCCTCGAACATACCTATCAGGCCTGTACAGCATCAGGCGACTCAAAGACTACGAGAAACAGAAGATCGAGGAGGCTATGTATGCCCGACCAGTCGCTGCCGCCGCTATTCAGGCTCATCGTGCTTACGTTCACCATTTGCCCTGCCGTCTGCAAGACACCGTTGGAAGCGGTCTGGGCAAGTGCATTTGTTCCAGGCGATGTCTGCGTCGATGCGAGCGAGGACGTATTACCACTGGCAGCAATATTGCAACTGGCATTAGCCGTTGAACCGAACATCTTGGCAATCACCGGCACAATGAGAGCACAGTTGGGGAACACAACCGCTTGCCCGTTTGGCCCGATTCCAGATTGCGAGTAGGGTGGACCCAAAGTGAGGCGCTGGATGTTACTTGTATTGATGTTGCGAGCGAGACGCATAAGATCGAAGACCTGGTTCAACTGCATGTCCGTCTTGACATAGCCAGCCAGGTCTTGCGCCAGTTGTGGCAGTTCTCCAATAACACCCGGATTGTTCAGTTTGTTCTTGAGCTGGGTCAGTATCTGCTGCTGGCGAGCGGAACGGCCGAAGTCACCTACGAGGTCGGCATGGCGCGAGCGTACGTATTGCAGGGCCTGCTGCCCGGCGAGATGCTGCGGGCCGGGAGCAATGTACAGTCGCCTATATTTGTAAATATCGGTGGTGTGGTTGCCTACGTCATCGGGATAGTTGTCATCGGTGATAGGATGAAGGACATCTACATCGACGCCGTTAACGGTACTGATTACCTTCACAAAGCCATCAAGGCCCACCCAGGCATAGTAGTTGATGTGGATGCCGAAATCCTGGGCAATGGTGAGGCGGCTGAGAGCTACACCACCCAGGGCATAGGCCTCGTCCAGCTTATGCATGCCACTACCGGGCACGTTGATCCAGAAGTCGCGCGGTATCGAGAGCATAGCTACCTGTTTGGTGGCAGGATCGATAGTTACGACAATATCCGTTTGGGCCAGGTAGGTCCCTTGAAATTTCTCATCTGTGTCGCTGCCGAGCAAGAGAATGTTGATACGGCCCCCGCCTAAGATACTGCCGCCAGTGCCGCGTCCCTGGTTGGGATCATCATCGCCCTTCAGGCGGGGCACCTGCTGGTTTACAATTCCACTGATCGGAGCAGACAGGTTAACATAGTAATAGCCTGCTACACCGCCGGTGCCAGCGAGGAGCAGAGCCATCACCCCAAGGGCTACACGCGCCCAGACCGGGAAGCGGCTCCTTTTGCTCTGTCGAGGTTTAAAGCCAGGCCCTGGCCTGACGCCTACCTGCGGCTGCACCGGCATCGGCATGAGCGGGGGCATGCCAGGCTGGTACCATGCCTGCTGGCCTGGAGCGGTTGTCGGGCCCGGCGTGGGAAACATAGGCTGGGGCTGCTGGTAAGGGCCCGCCACGCCGGGATACTGTGCAGGCATAGACATTGGCGCAGGCTGCTGGGGCGGCGATAAGATCATTGCAGGGGGCATACTGGCCTGTTGATACAATGATAGCGGCCCAGGGGTGTTTTTTAGCCCGTTACCTGGATAATCTATCTCCGGCCTGGGCGCTGGCCGAGGCTGTGGTGTATTCCGCTCTGCGACTGGCTGTGGGCTCACATTCCCACCATTGTTGCCGTAACGCGATTCACCGGCCTTCCAATTCGATAGCAGTCCTGAGCCGGGGGGCCGCGGCGCTGGCGCAGAGGGTCTATTTTGAGCGGGAGAGACACCAGGCTGAGGCCCTGCTAGCTGCCAATTTGCGGGAGATGGATTTTGTTCTGGTTGATAGCCATTACCCTGTTGGGGTGCCCTTTGCATAAATTCCTGATTCAACGCCATTACCTTCCTCTCGACGATCTGATCGCTCGCATACCTTTTTTAGACCTCCACTCTTCTCCCATCACCACACCCCCTCATAGTACCTATTATTCCTTTTGCGCAATCCTTGTCGTCTTTAGGGACGGAAAAAAGAGATCATTATTCTTCTTACGGGATATAACGAACTATACAATAAAACTTCACAGAGTGGCTTGCCTGTTCCCCTTGGAATAGGACCTTTGGCACCTTCGCTCAGTTTGTGCATAACCGGTCTGTTTACATCGCCCGCCGTGGCTAAGCCCTTCCAGGGCGACCGCCGTTGTAGCTCCCCGATTCATCGAGGGAGCGATTGATCGAGCACGTGGTTGCCCCTATATGTCTGAATTGTGTTCTGATTCTTCGCGGCGAGCCTGCAAGAATGAGAGGATAAGCGAACCGATTAACACGACCAGCAGCACGATTTCCATTGTGCTGAACGTCTTTTTTTTCTGCATCTTGTAACCTCATCTATCTTACCCACAATTCCATACCCTGCCCATAAGCGTGCAGGAGGTGGAAGTGAGCAGCGACCCACTCGTGAAAGGGTCTCACGTTGCGCAAGTAGAAACGACCCGAGAAAAAAAGCACGGCATGCACCTGCGGCTGCGATGTCGCAACAATAATCTGCTGCAGCGTCAGATCGCCGGAAGCGATGCGTACCATAGATGTGTCCACCAGCTCAGGCGGGGTGTTGCGACCAGCCATATCTGCTATGAATTGCGCGTCGGTCACGACCCACTGCTCCGGGGTTATAGCCTGGCGCAGGTCGACGCTGATACGAGCTTCCTGCCGGACCAATCCATTCGTACTCAGCGCAGCATCGGTAACATAATATGAGATGTCTTGCTGTATAGCAAATGCCGATGCAACGAGTATGAGCAGCAGAGCTAGCGGCGTCGCCAGTCTTTGCAGGACAGGCACGAAGCTCTGCGGCATATCCCACTTTGGCACCGGCGTAGTACGGATGCCCATTACAGCCAACGCGATCAACGGGGGCGTCAACGCACCCAGGTGATGGGGGAAAAGCGGGACCAGGCGCCAGAGCCAGAAAGCTGTACCGAGCAACCAGGCGACTAAAGGGATAACCCGCCAGTCGCGCCATAGGAGAGCAACAAGCGTTCCATAGAAGGCCGCGAGACCTAAGGCCGATAGCAAGACCTGTCGCACAAGTTTAGTATTCTCAGCCCGGCCAAATATAGACGCGGACTGGGTATGATAGCTGACCACATCCTGGAGCAAGCTATGAAACGAACTCAGGAAAGGCAGGAGCACCAGTGCCCGGCTGCTTCTGCCAGATTTGCCACAGGCGGGCCAGTATCAACAGAGCTACCGCTGCAAAGGTGACCACGCACAGCAGCTTGCTCAGGATGCTCAAAGCGAGCGCGATACCTGTGAGAGCTGCCCAGCAAAGACCGCGCCGGCCTTCGGGATGCTCCCACCAGAGATAAGCCAGGCCTACAGCGAGCATGGAGAAGGCCACGCTCGGCGCCTCAGCCATCAGTTTCCGCGATTCCACCAGGTAAAGCGTGTCCACCACCATGAGCAAGAGCGCCATAATCGCACCCAGGCGCCCGGCGAGGGCTTTACCCAGCAGGAATGCACCCAGCATGCCGAGCAGCGATACCAGCGCTATGCCGAGCCGCCCCGACCAGAGCGTGCCGCCAAGGAGCGCAAAGCTGGGGAAGGCCGAGAGCAAGAAGAAAGGCGGCTGAGAATAAAAAATCTGCTGGTAAAGGGGATGTCCGGCGCTCATAGCCCGCAGGGATTGCCAGTAAACCCCTTCGTCGTACCCATCGCGGTCAAAGAGGAGGCCAAGGTTGTACAGGCGCATGCCAGCTGCGAGGAGGAACAGCGCCAGTGCTGCTGCCCAAAAGAGTATCGCCTGCCAACGGAGACGATGGACCTGTGCCGTCTCGCCTGTCGTCGTACTATTTATCAGCGTACTGCTTGACATTGCCTTGATTACTCCTACAATTGCCTGTATTTCACATCATTTTCTTGACGCCTATGAGGTATCATCCGCAAGTTCGCCCCTACCCGGCAAAATATCGAGTAGGGGCGACTGGTAGTCGTCTGAATATGTCAGGTCCCACGATACATCGGGGACCTACGCACTTTTTTATCCACCTACGAAGAACGATGGACCGGGATTCGTGGGCGGAAGCTGCACATTGCTCGTTTGACCATCGCTAAAGGGCAGTGGCTGCGAGTCCGTGGGTGTCTCAGTTGTATGCCCGTTACCAGTGCTACCAGCCAGGGCATAACCGCCATTCTTGCCGTTACTATGGCCATTGCCCAGCATCGGCTCGAAGTCGCTGATGACGACCCTGCTGACACGCCTGGCATCAGCATCATCGATCAACTGCTTGATCTCGTCAGCCACCAGTTCATTGCGCTCGATCAGTGCCTCGGCGACAGCCGTCACAGCCTCGCTGTGTTCCTGGAACAGGCGCTTGACTGCCTTGAACTGTGACTGTAGCACAGCTTCCACACGATCAGCCATCTTTGGTAGAGCCATTGGGTTTACGCCAGCGAGAGGGTTAGCGAAAGCCAGGTACGAGGTGATCGTGCCATCCATACCAAAGGCGCCAATGTATAACGCAGCAAACTGCGTTGCTGATGCAAAGTCGCTAGTAACTCCGCTCAGGTTCACATCCAGGAATAACTCTTCAGCAGCGCGAGAGGCCAGTGCCACCTGGATGCGAGCGAGGATATCTTCCTTGCTTTTTGTGATGACCGTCTCTTTTGGACGCCAGGCAGCAAATGCTGCCGCGCCCTCGAGCTCACCATGCTGGTGCAGCGTGACAAATGCGGGGAAGAAACGATCCATAACGTAGTAGCAGGCCACAGCATGCCCGGCCTCGTGGTAGGCAAGACGCCGCCGCTCAATCGGGGTCAACTCACTCAATTGTTTCAGGCCAAATTCGTGTATGTCTTGAGCCTCTATCAGGTCTTGGTAGGTGATCATTTCGCGACCATCGAAGTGTGCAAGGATCACCGCTTCGTTGACGACGTGCTTGATCGCCACGGGTGTGTAGTCAACCAGGCGCTGCACCAGTGCAGAGATTGAGATCTTTGGGTCATACTTGACCTTGTTGAGGTAGTACTCGATCACTTCGCTGCGATACTTGTCGGTTGGCGGGGCAACGTGAATCTTGCGGTCAAAGCGACCGGGGCGCAGGAGGGCAGCATCAAGTTGCTCGGGAATGTTGGTTGCGCCGACGGTGAGCACGGGCTCATTCTGAACACGGCTATGGTAGAGGCCAAGGATGCGCAGAATTTTCTTAAACCAGCCAGTCTCGATGTTGGGCGGGTCCATCTCCATCAGCAGTTGGTTGAGAGTGCCCATACCACCGCCCATCATTCCCAACATTCCGCCGCCCATTGCGCCACCCTGGCGTGAACGCGACGTGCCGATTGCATCGATCTCATCCATAAAGACGACACAACCACCATATTCGCGAGCCAGGCGACGCGCTTTTCTGTAGAGCCGCCAGACCATCAGGACGCCCATACCAATGAACATCGCCTGGAAGCTGGCAGCGCTGGCGTAACAGAAGGGCACGCCAGCCTCAGTACTCATACACTGGGCAAGGTAGCTCTTACCAGTTCCTGGATCCCCTGTGAGGAGAAGACCGCGTACCGGCTGGCCACCCATGTCTTTGAATTCTCTAATACCCTGCAGGAGCAGTATAATGCGCCGCGCAGACTCCAGCACCTCGGGGTTGCCTTTGTAGTCGTCAAACGTCACACCTGTCTCACCAGGCATGACCCAATAAACTCTAGCACGCCCCAGAAACATGAAGATAGCGACGAATTGAATGACCGCAAAGAAGATGGCAAAGGCAATCTGGAACGCATAAACCAGGATTGTGCCTGGTGAGGGTACACTCAACGTTGGAAGCGCGTAAATGACGAGGTACCATAGCACTATCATCCCAAGGGTGACCCAGAGCCAACGCATCTTGAGAAAACGACCAAACTGGTCCATGCCCCGGTCAATAGACCTGTCCAGGTCATTCTGTTTTTTCCGTGTTTTTTCTGCCACAGTGGTAATCCCTTCCGTTTTGGGACGAACTTCCGGCGCTATTATTAAGGTGCGCGGAAATCTACGAGGCTGACGTTTACGATGACCCCTCCCTGCGCCTGAACCGTGGTGAAATGCCAGATCAGTATGCCGCTGACGCTGCCACCTGGTCCAGTAGCCGAGAGGTCTACTTCTACGAAACTATCTATGGTACCATCCGATTCGCTATATACACCCATGACGTTGATGGATTTCCAGGTCAGGTGAGCTTTCGTCTGGCTGTACTGGCTGATGAGTTGATTGGGGTCCGGCGGCTGTTGTACAAATCTCTGGTTGAGCGATACGGCGGCAGTATCGCCATCGCGCACAGCATACAACCAGTTTTTTACTGCATCGCCGCCGCCATTGCCACCACGAATATGGAAGTTGAAGGGGTCATTGCCGATGCCAAGAGGCAGTGATCCCGTTGTCAGGTAGGTGGCTACGGTGGAACTTGCCAGCAAGATGAGAATGAACACCAGGGTGACCAGCTTATGGGTCCTTATTCCCCGAAGCAGATAGTAGATACCCTTGAAGATGGGACGGAAGATGCTCTTGACGAACAAGGCTTGGGGAGTCTCACCCATCCTTGGCTTAAGGGGAGTACGGGCGAATTCCTTCTTTTCAGGTGCTGGTGCAGGCGGCTGCTGGGTGGGTGAAGGGCTTAGCATCAGTTGTGCATCTCAACTTTCTCAGGCTTATTACTCTATAACATGTCTAGACAAGGCTCTCATTACCAGGTATAGATGATCCAGGTCCTATCGGTATTTTCACAATTCCTACGATAGCATTGATTATAGCACTGTCTCGTTAGCCTAACCATACACCAAGATTGTGTTTTTGACAAGATGCTAGTTGTCAATGGGCAAAAGATGCGCTAAAGCGGCCCTACGAATCTGGCACCCCAGGGACTCTCATCTGATATAATAATGTACGTCTACAGGTTGCAGGATGATCACATTCTGATGGCCCGAAATGTCTTTAGAAGTGAGCAGAAGGTAGGTGCGATAAATGAATAGAGAGATCGACAAGCCGCAAGGAACGAGCGGGGCAGGCGATCACCCATGTATCTGGCTGCGTTATGCTACACAGTTCACCAGCGGTGGACGCACACATACGATCGAGATGGGTATTCCCGTGCCGCTCGGCGCGAGCGCGGAGATGCGCGCGCAATTGATTCGCGAGGCGGAAGCGGGCATGAATCAATTGACCAGCCATGTCGAGAGTCGCGTTAACCAGGTGCTCCAGCGCAATGCACGCCCCCAGGGTACCACTTCTGCACCAGTGGCAGCACAGGGGCCTAAACCGGCGGCTAAGCCACCTGCCAGCGCTCCTTCGTCGTCTTCACAGGATGTTGCGCTCCAGGAGACACAGAAGATACCGGCCCAGGATCAAGGAGTAGTGGTACCGCCGACCCGCACATACGTAGGATCGAGCATGCCTGCTGCCCCCAGGCTGTCAGCAGATGCTAATGGAAGTCTAACGCTCCCGCAGTTTCTGCACATGATTAAAGAATCGATGAACCTGACATCTCAGCAGGCTAAGGAGTTGCTACAGGTGCCAACGTTGAATGGGCTGAACCTGCGCGATGCCCTGGATCGCTTGCAGCGCATCGTTGGGCAACAAGGCAGCTCGGCAGCAGGCCCGGCACAAAAACCACAGGAGACGAGCCAGGCCGGTCCGGCGCAGAGATCCGCAAGTTCGCCTCCTCCGTCACCTGCGAGGCCGCCGGTGGTACCCATAGCGCAGGCCAGGCCAGCACCAGGCCAGGCTCCTGCATCCATCAGGCCAGTTTCGACGCCGACAGCACCACCGGCAGCAAGTATACAGGCCAGGCCGGGGACATCACCTGCACCCCAGCCCGGAGTTCCAATCCCCATTGATCTCAGCAGGCGCGGCGGGGTGAGCGACAAACGTCCCGGCTACAAATTCGACGAGGAAGAGGACGAGGAGATGGACGTGCTGTATGAGATGGAAGACGACGGTGAGGACCCCGGCCTCAGTGCAGAGGAACGCTTGAGGGCAAGGGATATCATCAGCAAGCTGCAAGGGCTACGGGGGGCCACTTCTGCCAACCCGGGACGCTTGACCGTGCTGCATAATGTGGTCGGCTCGCAAATTAGTAGTGAGCAGCTACAGCAGTTGCTGCAAGGGTTATGGGAGACGACGACGGAGAAGAAATTGAAGGTCGAACAGGTAGAGGCGCTGATTGCCTGGGCAAAAGAAGACGATTTTGTCAGCGAGGCGGACGCGGTGCTGGCGCTCCTCGAAGAGGAGTAACCCTATGCGTGTGGTGTCCGGCCAGGCCAAGGGACGCAGGTTAAAATCACCCAGGACGGCGGGGACGCGCCCCATTCTTGATCGTGTCAAAACGGCTCTCTTCGACATTCTCTCAACTCGCGTGGAGGATGCGCGCTTTCTCGATCTCTTCGCGGGCACGGGCGGCGTGGGCATAGAGGCGCTTAGTCGCGGAGCGGCCAGCGCGACTTTTATCGAGTTGAACGCCGGTGTGCTCAAGCTAGTACGTGAGAACTTGCAGATCACGGGCCTGGCAGAGGGGGCGGAGACCCTGCACACAGATGCTTTCAAGTTTCTACAGGCGCACTCTGGAGAAAAACTTGCAGGAAACCAGGACGTGATGGCTGTTCAGGGCGCCCGCAAGGGTCGCCCCTACATTATGCCGGATGACGATTCATCAAGGAGAATGGATAGGATTCCTTATGATATCGTTTACGTGGCCCCGCCACAGTACAAAGGGATGGCGGCACGGGCATTAGAGTTGCTTGACAGTTCGCCGCTCGTGGCGGATACAGGCTTGGTGATTATACAGATTTTTCCCAAGGAGCGGGACGAGGTGGCAGCAGTAGCGCTTTCACGCCTGGTACTGGTCGACGAGCGGCGCTACGGCAGCACGCTGCTGATGTTCTATGAAGCCAACAAGGAGAAAGTTAGCCATGTCGATACAATTACAGAAGCTTGATTATGTCGTCGTCTATGTCAGCGATATGCAGCGCTCCACGAACTTTTACCGCGACGTGCTGGGGTTGCCGCTGAGATTCTCTTCCCCAGGCTGGACCGAATTCAACACAGGCGCGACAACTATCGCGCTCCACACGACCGGTGGTCAAACACAGCCTGCTCAGCAAAGCTTGCCGCCAGCAGGACAGGCGCATCTCGGTTTCATAGTCGATGACCTCCAGGGGCTCTACGAGACACTGAAAGCGCAGGATGTCCACTTCTCGCTGCCGCCGCAAAAGCAAAGCTCCGGCGTTACACTGGCTGTACTACATGACCCTGATGGTCAGGGTATCACGTTACAGCAGCGCTAGAGGGGAGGCAATGACTATGGTGAGCAGGCCGGGTGGGGGGCGCTTCGCCTTCGTGGATGCCGGTGAGGCGGCTCGCATGCTTGGAATCGACCGCGTGACGTTGGAACAGTGGGTGCGCGATGGGCGCATTAAGCCACACCGGGGCGTGGGGAAAGATGTGTTCTTCCGTTCCGCCGACGTCCAGGCGCTCAATAATGAACTGCACCCAGCCACAGAACTGGCGGAGGCGGTGGCCGCGGATGAGCGCGAGAGCGCGGGCGAAGCGGAGAAGGGTCCCCCACGCAAAAAACAGGACCCGCAAATGCGCGTCTACCTGCGCTTGCAGGCCGATGCGAAATGGTACGATACCTCCGAAGAGGATATACGCACCTGGTTTCGCCAGCTTGCCCCCGATGGCTACGAGCGCAATAAACGCAACGCCGAGCATACTATTAAGAAGCTACAGTTCCTGGTGAGTTTGATTGAGGAGGCACAAAATCGGGAGTAGAGAAAAAGGTGAATGTTTCATTCCCAACCAAGCTCCTTTTCAACATCCTCCCAGGACTTTATTCTACCTGCCTCGATATCTTTTACGCCCTGGCGGAACGCTGCCATTAGCTCATCATCACCCAGGACCTCAAGCGTTTCCATGATTGATTCGTATAATGCCCATGGCAGAATAGCCATGATCGGCTTACCATGACGTGTTACGGTGACCATCTCGGGCTTCTGTTCAAAGTATTCAGGCAGGTGAGTGATTTGTTCGCGGATTTCCGAGATAGAATAGATAATTTCTGACATTTGCAATACCTCCCCTTGTATAATCGATTGCGCTATAAAACGTACAATTTGGCAACGCCCCCCCTGGTGCGGACCGGTCGAGCCCAGAGTCTTCGTTGCACATCTCTTATAGAATACGGTCTATCAGGCAATCCAGCACATCCACCACAGATCTGATAACAAAGTCCGCGCCTCGCTGCTGGTATGTTGCTACTTCATCCTCAAAAACAATCATCGCAGCGAGCATATCTGGCTCATTATCTTTTTTACCAGCCTGGTAATGCATCACAAGATCAAGGTCGTCGGCGGTGTCGCCTATATAGAGGCCACCTTTTACGCCGGTTGCTTCGATAGCCAGGCGCAGGGCACGCGGGTCGGGCTTGGGGCAGATGTCGGCGGAAATTACTGTCTCCCACCAGCGCTCACCGCAGTAAACTTCCATGCGTTCCAGTGCGCTATCCACTTCCGGCCCCACTCGACCGGTAATCATGCCCAGGTGGCGTATACCGGCCTTGCGCAGCTGCGCCGGGAAGTCGCGTGGGAAAAGCATCTCTTCGCGCTGGACGAAACCAGGGGCATCGGGAAGGTAGCGCGGGGCATAGCCAAAGCGTTTTTGAAATTCCGCTGCTCCCCAATAGGCCTCGTGGTAGATGTCGCCGATGACGTTGTAGTCGGGCACCGCTGTTGCAGGGATGACCTGGTTCACCCACTCGATACCCCCATGTCCACGCAGGTTGGCCTCGCGCGATAACGCCGACCACTCCTGGATACTGCGCTCGGCAAAGGATGTGCCCTTCCATTCACGCAGCCGCGCAGTGAACAGCGCCGAGAGCAAGTAACACATATCCCAGTCATTATTGTAGCCACCGGCCCGCTTGAAGGCGTTCACATCCTCGATGGTTACCAGGGCATTGCCCGTACGTTGGCCCCAGTCGAGGTCATTGATTACGCCTGCGATGTATTCCGCCACGGCGATATCGGTGGCATGAAACGAGTCTATAGTCCTGATGAGCACGCCGTCAACGTCGAAGATGATAGTATCAAATGGTTGAGGAAAACACAAATTTGGTCGTATCCAGATAATAGTAATCTCCTTTCACCTCGTCGTGGCCACCAGCACTTTCAGGAACTGGCGCGCTATGGTTACTAACAGTGTGTAGACAACGATAGCGACGAGCGTTGAGACCTCGACAATATATCCATTGTAGGAGAGTGCAGGCAACAGATTGTTGAACGGGGCTACCAAGGGCGTGCTGAGCAGGAAAATCCAGTAGGAGAATTGGCTGAGAGAGAGGCCAAAGAAGCGCAGGATAAAGCGAGTGAAGAGGAGGAGCAGCAGGACAGAGAGGGCAAAGGCCAGGAGTTGATTGATCTTATTAATGATGGTTGTAAAGAAAACTCCAATTGCACGCATCAGTCGCCTCATCCATGATTCGCGAGGAAGAGCGCTACGCGGTATCGGCTCTGTAATGCCCGGCAGCGCAGGCTCGGTGACTTCGCTGTGAATGGTGGTGCGCGCCCATGGTGATTTGCGCTGCTGGCGTTTCATTACATCCTCCTCGCTCTCTAGCGGAAAATATATATCCCCCGAACAAGAACAACGTAAAAAACCGCGGGAGATGACGTGGCCTCCTACCACGGCAGGTTTCAGTTCTCTCCTATTTCTATTTCCGCGTCCATATCTGCTTCGCCCAGGATGTATAACTGGTCCCAGCCTTCTCCCGGTGCGTCGAGCAGCGTCTGCTGCAACAGGCGAGCATGATAAGCGATTACCTGGTCACCTACCATGCGTTCACGTCTCCTGTCACGCTCAAGGCAGGTTTGTGCCGATACGTTAAAGATGAGCAGGCAGGCCAGGTAACCATACCTGCGTGCCAGCTCCTGTAGTTTACGGCGCGCAATTGGCAGAAGCGCTGTACTATCAGCTACCGTGAAACGTCCCTGAAACATCCTCTTATGAATAATATAGTAGAAGAGGTCAAAGGCATCGCGATTGACCTGCTGGTTGGCGATATCATCACAGATAAGCGCACGGCAGTAATCGGACGATACGCTGGTAGTTGCACCGTAGCGCTGGGCTGCGAAGGTGCTTTTACCGGATGCAGCGGGCCCGCATAGCACCAGCAGCGTCCTACGCGGCACTTTTATTAGAACTGGCATGCTGTCTCCTTAATACGCACGAGGATATGCGATGTCTTTTATTCTATACTCAATTGTGCTATACTCGTTAGGCGATATAAATAGTCATGCTCAGCAACAAGGCACTCTGGCGAGTTGCCTATCCACCGGACGGGTACACGCACGTAGTGCCAGATCAAACATACCAGGGCATACCTGTCCTGAAGCAATCATACAACGTCCTCCAGAGTGCGGCCTAGATATCTTTCAGCATCATACAATACGAGAATGACACGGTGAATGTTCAGCAATGCCCGTTGGATTCGGGCCGATTCCCTCGTTCATACTAGTATAGAACAGAATCTTGTGACGGGGTACAGGCGAGTGCAAGCGGGAGCCAGTATAGGGGACTGCAGCAACAAAGTTGAGCTTGGCGAGACACTGGATTTGGTGGCAAAATGAGTGAGAGAGCGCATCAAATAAATTTTGCCGCCATGATGGCTCTTGTGATATAACGTACACGACATGCAATTAAGTAGTTGATTGAGTGCTCATTATAATGAAGTGGACAGCACTTCATAGCAATGTAGTGCTCTGTCGACCCTGGTTTGGTGGGTAGTAGGGGCGACCCTGGCGGTCGCCCTGGCTCTCAACACAGTTTAGGACAACCGGAATGAGAAACCTCTTTCAACGTCTGCGTGGCTTCGTATTGGGACGACGAGAAGAGAACGGACGTTACGCGGGCGCGGAAAGCGCGTATGGCCAGCCGGGCATCTATGCAGGCAACCAGCGCCAGCTCTATACCGCGCTCGATATCGGCACGGAATTTGCCAAGGCCATCATCATCGAGGTACGGGAAGATGATGGCGTTGTGCTTGGCGTAGGACGCCATCACCAGAGCTATACCCACATGTCTGATGGCATCGTTACCGACATTCCAGGTGTGATTGCTAACTGCAACGAAGCATTGGTCGAAGCAGAACAGGCGGCAGGCGGCATCGTCGCTCCCGCGGCGGTGATTGGGATAGCAGGAGAACTGGTAAAGGGCAGTTCGATTACGGTCACTAAACAACGCCAGCAGCCCGGCAAGGCTGTTACGCCAGAAGAATTGGAATCTCTCATTTCAAGCGCACAGAAGAAACAACTGGCGAACGCGAAAGAGCGCATTGCCGAGGAGATGGGCATACAGAATATCGAAGTGCGCTTGACGAATGCAGCGGTCATCTCGGTACGCATCGATGGGCAGGTGGTGACAAACCCCATAGGTTTCAAGGGGCGCCACTTCACGCTCACCCTTTTCAGCGCCTTTGCACCACTGATGCAGTTGGGTGCGCTAGAAACAGTGGCGCAGGGGCTGGACCTGACGCTTGTCAGTATCGTTGCCGAGCCATACGCACTAGCACGCTGCCTGAGTACGAACGCCAGTGCTGATAGTGGTGCCATCTTCATCGACATTGGCGGCGGCACAACAGATATTGCGCTGGTGCGGCAGGGTGGAATCGAGGAAACACGCATGTTTGCCCTTGGTGGACGCACCTTTACGCGCCGCCTGGCAACCGGCAAAGGCATCTCAATAAAAGAAGCCGAGAAGCTCAAATTGTACTATAGTGACGGGAAGATCAAAGGAAGTGACCGTGACGAGGTACAGAATATTCTCGCGCCGGAGTGCCAGACCTGGCTGGACAGCGTGGAACTGCTGATTGAGGAATTGGCGAAAGGTGAACTGCTACCGCCGGCCATCTATATGGTAGGGGGTGGCTCGGCACTGCCTGACCTGCGACAGAAGCTGGAGAGTTTCCCCTGGACCCAGCGGCTGCCATTTTCGCGCCAGCCCATTATAGAGCTGGTACAACCAGGTATGGTGGCGAGCATCTCTGACCCCGAACACCTGCTGAAAAGCGCACAGGACATTACACCGATGGCGCTGGCATACCAGGCAATCGAGTTGCAGAACGAAAATAATGTCATGGAAAGAGCGCTCTACCGGGTCATTCACAGCTTGCATATCTAAAGTAGTCTGAAGTAGGAAGTACATAGGATTATGGCCGACGAGCAGATCATCTATCTGAGTCCGGAAGAAGAACTCACCAATGTACGTGAGCGTCTAGAGAAGACACAAGCCCGGCACATTATTCTGGTCATTCCACCGCAAACACAATTACGCAGCCACGTCGGTTGGCGGCTGCTGCGTTCCCGTACGCGGGAACTTAATAAGGATGTGCTGGTCATCAGCTCAGACCGCCAGATTCGTGCAGTAGTCAAAGCCGCCGGTTTCAGAGTGGCTGACTCACAGGAATCCCCTGCCTCGGGTGGAATACGTCCCGGCAGTCGCCCCAGCCGGAGTGGGTCTGGCGGAAGAACACCAGCGCGCGTGCGCAATGTGCCCGGCACCGGCACTGGCAGAGGAACGCCAGATCGAGGCAGCAGCACCGATATTCGTCGTCGCGAACAGCCTGCTCGCACCACTCCCGATAAGCAAAGTTCGACGCCCCAGGAACCGGTATCGCACGTGGATGATCCGAGCAAAAGTGGCACTACCAATCCCATTTCATCTACTTTTGGCCCGCAAGGCAAAGCATTTGGCCCAGACTACGATTACCGCATCGAAACATCACCTTCCAGGTTCACAGCAAAGCCAGAACAGGAAGACGATGAACCGGATCAGCTTGTAGAGGATTATAATGTTGCGCAAAGCATACTCAGGGCGGCAGAACAGGGCAAGATAGGCGCGGCGACCAGCCCTACCGAGGGCCAGCTGCCCCCACCCCAGTCGCCTGGTGCGCCTCGTGCTTTCAACGAGATAGCCCAGGACCCTTTTGCATTCATGGAGGACAGGTATCCTTCCCCTCTACCGGAACAGCGAGGCAGGTCTTCGCTCGAGGAGCTTGACGAAGAAATACCGGATATCTCCAACTATCCGACCAGTGTTCTCTCGTCCGGCGACATCGAAGACCTGGGCGATGAAGGAGACATAGTCAAGCCGGGCAGGCCCTTGCCTCGTTCGTGGAGCAAGCCAGTGCTCGAAGAACCGGAGACCGCGGAATCGTCGCGCATCTACGGTGTGAGGCCGCGCAATAACCGCCAGGGCAATATACCTCAAGATGACGAGGTTGAAGACGAACTGCCGCCCATCGCAAATCAATCGACGCGAGCCGTACCGCCGCCCCGGCGGGTGACGACGCCCCTACCCTACACGGGGACTCGTACACCCACACCTCAGCCCCAGGCGCAGCCCCCCGCGCCTGGACGCCCCAGGATGCCCACCAGGGGAACCCCGGCGGCCCCACCACAGAGAGGAACAGGCCGCCCTGCCTCCACTGCCAGCGGTAGACAGGCAGCAGCAAGAACGCCCGCAAGGACTGCTCCCGCAAAAGGAGCGCGCACCGGCGGTATGCGCGGCCTTCTTACAGCAATCTTGACAATTATCCTCATTGTCGTCGTTGCCGTCGTACTGATCTACTTCGTACCGAGTGCCGATGTCACCGTTACCATCCCTTCGCAGA
>WNGH01004493.1_pt1 | contig 22145 bp, 20 predicted proteins | sample 5400631 | NCBI WGS metagenome assembly WNGH01 (sample SAMN13153373, study PRJNA577476) | soil metagenome | isolation source: 115 cm soil or saprolite under Garry oak tree replicate 1 | place: USA:California | collected 2016-06-15
GCGGAAATCTCTTCCCGCGTCCGGAGCCTGCTACGCGACGCCCCGGCGGGCTTATCGCGGCGGGACTTGCACCCGCTAGCCTGGCACAGCACCGCGACCCTTCAACACCAAACGATGGGCCGCGCTCAGGACGCACCATCGGGGCGCATTATACAGGCCCGCATTCGACCGGCCGCCGCGCTTGCCCGGGGGGCGCTCCCGGCCCTATTAATAAGGATGCGGGCGGGGCCCCTGGGAGGCTCAGGGGAGCGCTTGCGATGCAGGTCGGTTCCTGCGACAATATGTCGCCATATCGAAACGGCGTTGCATTATACGAAACACAGCGCGAGGCCGGCGGAATGAGCGATCACACCCCACGCACGACGACGGCCGTGAGGCCCGCCACGCCGGCCCACCAGCCTTTCGAGTACCCGCTCAGGCGACCGTTCCTCGAGCCGGACTGGCGGCGCATCCCCGGATACCGCGACACCACGCAAGCCGAGTGGGAGAGCGCCCTGTGGCAGCGCAAGAACACGGTCAAGAACCTGAAGGAGCTCGGCGAGGCCCTCGGGCCGCTGCTGCCCGAATCCCTGGCGGCGGGGATCGAGCGGGACCAGAAGGAGCGCGCCACGATGTCGCTCCTGGTGCCGCCGCAGATGCTCAACACGATGCAGGTCGAGGACCTGTGGAACGATCCCGTGCGCCGCTACATGCTCCCCGCGTTCGAGGACCGGGACCCGGACTGGCCCAGCCATCCGAAGGCGCAGCGCGACAGCCTGCACGAGGCCGACATGTGGGTGGTCGAGGGGCTGACGCACCGCTACCCGACGAAGGTCCTGGCGGAGCTCCTGTCCACCTGCCCGCAGTACTGCGGCCACTGCACGCGCATGGATCTCGTCGGCAACGACGTGCCTCAAGTGGAGAAGCACAAGTTCAGCATCCAGCAGAAGGACCGCTACACGCAGATTCTCGATCACCTGCGCAAGACGCCGCAGGTGCGCGACGTCGTGGTGTCGGGCGGCGACATCGCCAACCTGCCGATCTCCGTGCTCGAGAACTTCGTGTCGCGCCTCATGGACATCGACACCATCCGCGACATCCGCCTGGCGACCAAGGGGCTGATGGCCCTGCCGCAGCATTTCCTGCAGGACGACGTCCTGCGCGGTCTCGAGCGGCTGGCGAAGAAGGCGCGGGAGCGCGGCGTCGACCTCGCGGTGCACACGCACGTGAACCACGCCGAGTCGCTCACGCCCCTCGTGGCCAAGGCGGTCGTGCACCTGCTCGACATGGGGTTCCGCGACGTGCGCAACCAGGGGGTGCTGATGCGCGGCGTGAACGCCAGCGCCAAGGCGCTGCTGGATCTGTGCTTCACCCTGCTCGACCACGCGCGGATCATGCCGTACTACTTCTACATGTGCGACATGATCCCGAACAGCGAGCACTGGCGGCTGGCGGTGCACGAGGCCCAGCAGCTGCAGCACGACATCATGGGGTATCTCCCCGGCTTCGCCACGCCGCGCATCGTCTGCGACGTGCCATTCGTCGGCAAGCGCTGGGTGCACCAGATCAAGGACTACGACCGCGAGAAGGGGATCACCTTCTGGACCAAGAACTACCGCACCGCCCTCGAGTCGGACGACGACGGCGCGCTCGCGAAGCGCCACGAGTACTACGACCCGATCTACACCCTGCCGGAGTCGGGCCAGGCCTACTGGCGCGCCTACCGGGCCCGCGCTTGAAGCGACCCCCGCCGTCCTGTGGTAGACTTCGGCTCCCGCAAGCGGCAACTGTTCGGGATGTGCGCCCATAGCTCAGCTGGATAGAGCGTCGGACTACGAATCCGAAGGTCGCAAGTTCGAGTCTTGCTGGGCGCACCACCCCCTCTGCTTCGAGCAGCAATCCCGCGAATTCCAATGCGTTGCTTCCCAGCCATGCCGCCTTTCCGTGCGGCGGATGGGCATTCGACAGGTACGACGGGGCACACATGTCATGACGACGCGAAGCCGTTCGGCGCGCTGAGTTCTGATAGAGTTCGGAGCGGTGGTCTCTCTGGAGTCACCCTGAGACACGGCGTCCGGATCGGCCTGGCCACGCTGCTGTTCGTTCCGGCTCTGGCCCTAGCCAACGACACGGGGCAGGAGTCCGGAGGCACCGTGCTTGTGAGGGCGCGCCACGGAGCCGCGCCCGTCCCCTCGGCCGTGGTCGACGCCGATGGGCTTCGAGCCACGACCGACGAGCGAGGAGAGGCGAGCCTTTCCCTGCCTGTGGGCGAGCACGTCATCACGGTCAACCACCCCGGATTCGCCGCCGTCACGCTCCCGGTCACGGTCCGCGCCGGAGCCCACCTCACTCTGGCCTTCCAGCTTCAGGAGCAAAGGTCGGAGTCGGAGGTCGTGGTCGTTTCGGCAACGCGAAGCGGGAGGATGGTGGAGGACCAGTTCATTCGCGTCGAGGCGGTGCCCGAGGAGGAGATCGAAGAGAACCTGACCATCGCCCCGGGGAACCTCTCGAGCTTGCTCAACGAGCTCGGCGGTCTGCGCGTGCAGACGACGTCGCCGGCCCTGGGCGGCGCGAGCCTACGGCTCCAGGGCCTGCGCGGCCGCTACACCCAGATACTGCTCGATGAGCTGCCGCTCTACGGCGGGCAGCCCGACGACTTCAGCCTTCTGCAGACCCCGCCGCTCGACCTGGCGCAGGTTGAGATCATCAAGGGCACCACCTCGGCGCTCTACGGAGGCACCGCGCTGGGCGGACTCATCAACCTCGTGTCCCGCCGTCCGGGCAGCGAACCAGAGCTCCTCGTCAGCCAGACCTCGGACGGCGGAACGGATGCCGTCGGCTTCGCCTCCCGCAGGCTTGGGGGCGGGTGGGGGTACACTCTGCTCGGCGGCGCGCACAGCCAGAGCCGCAAGGACTTCGACGGAGACGGCTGGGCCGACCTTCCCGGTTACTGGCGCACGGAGCTGCGGCCGCGATTCTTCTGGAACAACGAGGCGGGGCGCTCCCTCCTCGTGACGATCGGATCCACGGTGGAAGACCGCGAGGGTGGCACCCTCAGCGGCGCCTTGACTCCTGGCGGCGCTCCGTTTCGCGAGCGGCTCCACACACGCAGGTTCGACGGGGGCCTGGTCGGACGTTTTCTCCTGCCGAGCGAACGCCTCGTCACGGTGCGCGCATCGGTGGCGGGCACGTGGCACGACCGCGGATTCGGCGACGACCACGATCAAGAGCTGCGCGGCTACGCCCTGGCCGAAGCCACCCTCAGCGGGACCCATCGCGGACATACCTGGGTCGTCGGCAGCGCGCTCCAGCGCGATTCGTACAGGTCGCGAGACCTTTCGACCTTCGACTTCACGCACTTCGTGCCCGCCGCATTCGTTCAGGACGAATATGCCGTGTTCGAGCACTTCGCTGTCTCGGGCAGCGGCAGGGTGGATTTCGACGACGAGCACGGCACGTTCTTCAACCCGCTGGTCGCGGCCCTGGTGCGTCCCGGCGGAGGGTGGAGCGTGAGGCTATCGGCCGGGACCGGCTACTCCGCCCCCGGCCCGTTCACGGAAGAGACATCGGTCATTGGCCTCTGGCGTGTGCTTCCCCTGCGGGATCTGAAGCCCGAGCGCGCCAGGACATCCTCGCTCGACGTTGGCTGGTCGACTCCGGGGTTGGAGTTGAACGGGACGCTGTTTCTCTCCGAGGTCAGCCGCCCGCTCGTGCTGAGCGACTCTTCAGTACAACCCGGTTCGTTCGAGATCGCCAACGCGTCCAAGCCGACCGAAACCTGGGGTTCCGAGCTTCTGTCTCGCTTCACGACCGGGCCGCAGCAGGTGATCGTGACCTATACCTACACGTACTCAACCGAGGCGGATCCGTTGGGCCCCGCCAGGCGCGAGGTGCCGCTCACCCCTCGGCATATAGGTGAGGTCGCCTGGATCTGGGAGAAGGAGTCCCGTGGCCGTGCCGGCCTCGAGCTCTCCTACACCGGACGGCAGAGCCTGGAGCACGATCCGTATCGTAAGACCAGCCCATCCTACGTCGAACTGAATGCCCTCGCAGAGCTGCGGCTTGGGGAGACGCGGTTCTTCGTGAACGCCTTGAACCTCACCGACGTGCGCCAGACCCGCTACGACCCGCTGGTGTTGCCGGCTCGGGCGCCCGACGGCCGGTGGACGACCGATGTCTGGGCGCCGCTCGAAGGACGCGTCTTCAATGCCGGCGTGCGGCTGGAGTTCTGAGACAGGCCATCAAGGTGCATCGCCGTCGGTGCGGGGCGATTGGCGGAACAGCGTGCGGGGCTCCGCGTGGATCTCCAGGACCGTGTCGACGCAGACCGCGCCGACCACGGACATCCTGATGTCGATGCGCTGGGTCCCCCCGCCCACGACCAGGCCGCTGTCGAAGTGGGCCGGGTCCTCCTTGTCGACCTTCAGGATCATGTTCATCCTCTGCTGCACCGCGAACTCGCCGCCATAGAGATACATGCCCGCACCGCGCACCGGGAAGCCGGCGGACGAGCCGGTCGCCGTGGGGTCCTGGACGCGCCAGCGGGCGTTGACGACGGCGAACTGGTTCGAGAGGGGCGTAGCCGACAGCGGCACCAGGGCGAACGTCCCGGTCATCGGCAGCTCCTCGCCGATGGCGCAGTCGCAGGCGTTGAAGCAGCCTCTCTGGAACGAGCTGCCGGAGACCAGCCGGTAGGGACGGATCTGGTCGATCGGCACCGGCGAAGTGACGACGTGGAAGACGGTATCGAAGCAGATCATGCCGTTGATCGAGAGCGTGACGTCGATGCCCGGGTAGGGAACCGTCGATCCGACCAGACCGCTGTCGAAGTGCTGCACCGGGTTGTCGCCCACCTTCAGGTCGAGCGAGAGCTCCTGCTGCACGGCGAACTCGCCGCCCACCTTGTAAGTGCCGCTGCCGGTGACGAGGGTGTCGGTGCCGTTGATCGACATGATCCAGTTCACCTCTGTCACCTTGAAATAGTTGAACAGAGGATCGAATCCGGCCGGAGTCAGCACGAAGGTCCCCGCCGCGGGAGTGTTGACGAGCACGGGGCAGAGGCAGGGTCCGAAGCACCCCTGCTCGTAGTTGCTCCCTTTGTCGAGACGGTAGAGGATCGGGGTGTCGGTCGCGGTCTGGGCGACGACGACGCCGGTCGCGGCGAGAAGAACCGAAACGATCACCGCCGCCAGCAAGGCAACCCTGCGCCTCGTGGCCGGCCTCGCAGCAGCGTGCTGGACATGTCTCATGAGTCCTCCTCGGTGGCTCGGCGGGAGCCACCCCATTTCTTTGACTCCCCGAGGACCGCCCGGGTTGAGTCTCCCTATTCTGGTACTCCATGACGGCGGGTCTGTCAACAGGGAACCTGCCACGAAATCAGGGTAACACCGGAGGCCGCGGTGGGGTAGGATGCCGGCCGGAGCATGAGCCAGGCCGAGGCCCAGAAACGGGCCGACCGCATCCGTGCCTTCCGGGAGGAGCTTCGGACCCTCGAGGCGGAAGGTATCCTCGCGCTGGCGGACGAGCAGAAACAGCGCGTCGCGCGGCACCACGACGAGACGCTCCGCCGGCTGTCGCAGGCGTTCGATATCGACGCGACCGAAGCCCAGAAGCAGATGTCCTGGGGGATGCGCATCGCCTCGTTCCTGGGAGCGCTGGCCCTGTGCGCCTCGGTCTATCTCTTCTTCTATAGATTCTGGGGCCTGTTCGGCACAGCGGCGCAGGTCGCCCTGGTCGTGGCCGCCCCGCTCCTGGCCTTGATCGGGACGGAATTCGCCGCGCGCAAGGAGAGGACGCTCTACATCGCCGGGATCGTGGGGCTCGTGGCGTTCGGCTGCTTCGTGCTCGATCTCGTCGTCCTGGGCACGGTTTTCAACATCGCTCCGTCGCCGCGCGCCTTCCTGCCGTGGGCCGCCTTCGGCTTCATCCTGGCCTACACCTATGGCCTGCGGATCCTCCTGGCGGCGGGGATCCTGAGCCTGGCCGGCTGGCTGTCGGCCACGATGGGCACCTGGAGCGGCTGCTACTGGCTGTCCTTCGGCGAGCGCCCCGAAAACTTCTTCCCCGCGGCGCTGGTCCTCATCCTGATCCCTCTATTGCCCCACCGGGCCTATCGCGATTTCCTGCCGATCTACCGGATCTTCGGACTCCTGGGCGTCTTCCTGCCGATCCTGGTGCTCGCGAACTGGGGAGAGATCAGCTACCTGAGAGTCCCCAACGCCCGCGTCGAGTCGCTGTATCAGATCGCCGGGTTCGCGGTCTCAGGCGTCGCCATCTGGCTGGGGATCAGGCAGCGCCACCGCGACGTGACGAACCTCGCCTGCACCTTCTTCGTGATCTACCTCTACACGAAGTTCTTCGACTGGTGGTGGGACTGGATGCCGAAGTATCTGTTCTTCTTCATCCTGGGGAGCATCGCGGTCGGGCTGCTGCTGCTTCTCAAGAGGCTGCGGACGGTCAGCCTGAAGGGAGCGGCGTGAGACGCCTCGGTCCTCTCATCGCCTGCGCCCTCCTTCTGCTGACGAACGCGGTCGTGCTCGTGGGGGTCGCGTACAACCGGCGGGGGGAGCCGGAGGCGCGGCTGGTCCTCACCGAAAGGGAGCTGCGGCTCGGCTACGAGGAGAAGGAGAACACCGGTCTGTGGCTGCGGCTCGACGCCAGCGATGTCGATCGCTGGGCCGCGGCGGGACCGGGCTGGTTCGACCAGAAGAAGCTCGAGGAGATCGGCTTCGACTGCTCCCTCCCCCCGGCCGACCCGTCGGCCGAGCTCTTCTACGAGAAGGCCCTCCCCAGGCGCCTGTACGCCGTGCTGGAATTCGACGGGGAGGCCTGGAAATCCTGGATCTCCCGGCGGGAGCAGGAGCTCCTGAACCCGGCGCCGGGCACCAACGTGTCGCAGACGCTCGAGCAGCGCCAGAAGCAGCTCGAGGCGGAGCGCACGGGTCACTCGAGACTCTTCGTCGTGGACGCGGGGCTGGACCGCGTCGCCCTGCGGGGACGTTACGCGGACCGATCCCGCTACATCGTCACCGGCGCCGTCGCCCGCCTGCAGCTCGGGAGGTCGTGGGACGAGAGCACGAAGACATGGAAGGGTGCGCGCCTGGAGGGGTCCGCCTCGGAAATTCTCCCCTCCGAGATCCACGTTCCGCTCGACAGGAGAAGCGTGCTGGACGAGGTGAGGCAGGCGCAATTCAAGAACGAGAATCCGATCGGCTGGACCGACTACGGAGGGTACGCCGCCTACCTCCAGGGTCCGCCGCGCTACCGGGTCACTCTGAGCTACGGCCGCCGTCTCGAGCCCTGGATCGAAGACGTCCAGGCGCTCGCGACTCCCCCTGCCCCCGGCGGCTGAGCGCGCCGGGGCTCTAGCGCACCTCGTTCCTGCGGATCCAGCCGGGCCACTGGATGAAGCCCTCGTCCGAGAAGACGATGTCGCAGTCGTAGCCCTGCGTCGGCCCCACCTTGCCCAGCTCGTCGTACTTTCCATCGCTGGCGTAGGAGACCAGGATGTACCCCTTCCCTTCGCGATCGCTGTGGTACTGGAACGCGTGTCCCCAGGCGTCCTTCGTCCGCAGATTATCCAGGCTCCCGGCCGGGAGTTTCTTGGCCAGGCACGTATCGAGCACGGCGAAGTCGAAGCACACGGGGAAGCGCGGCCCCTCCTCCTGGGCCTGCTTCTTCGCGAAGCCGTCGAGGACAGCACCGACCGCCTTGAGGTCGCGCATCGTGCGGGTCTGGTTTCCGTAGGCGAACGGCTCGCCCATGCCGAGCGCGTCGGCCTGCTGCTGGGTCAGCGACTCCCCCATCACGCCGGTCAGCATCAGCATCCGGATGAACGTCTTCGCGGTGGGGTCCGCGGCGATCTTGCTCGCCACGATCGCCTTCCCCCGGTCCTGCTGGATGATCTTCGCCACCAGGTCGCCGGCGGCCGACTCGTCCTTCAGGATCCGATCGATGACGGCGGCCCGGTATTCGGGCGGACCGACCAGGCGGTCGATCACCTCGGCGCGCGCGGCCGGATTGGCGGCGAGCGCTTCGATGACTTCCTTGCGGCGGGCAGGGTCCGCCGCCAGGTTCGCCGGTTTGCTGAAGCAGGCCGGCAGGAGAACGCTCAGCCCGACAAGAACTCCCAGGACTGCGGCTTGATTGCGGCTCATCATCTCCCTCCGGACGCTCCGAACCGGGATCAAATCTATGCCTCCATCATCGGAGATCAAGTCGGGGGCGTCCGTCAGCCGCCGCCCCCCCCTTCCCGGCCGCGGTCCGCCATGTGGACCGCGTTGCGGTCCGGACTCCGCCTTCGTCTGCTGCTCCGATGCACCGCTGACGGATCGCCGGGAGCGGACGGGGGGGTTCTCAAACAGTACAGTTCCGTCATTAGTTAGGAGGGCCGGTCCGGTCCCGATCACTGAATCGCCCCCTGAGGCCTCCTTGCACCGGCCGCCTGAGGGGCCGGGGGCGGATCGGCCCAAAACGAACTCGAAATGGGGTCCCATGCTCCCGGCTCACCGCTTTTCCCGCTTGGCACACGGCAGATACAGTTCCCTTCCAGTCAAACTCCGCGTTTTCCGGAGCTGGGACCCGTTCCATTCCCGCGCGAGGTGACTCATGCTCGCAGCGCCAGAGTTCTCATCGCTCGTCGTGTCCCGACCCGGCTCCCGCGCCGTCCTCTTCGCGAGGGGGCGAGGCCTGGCCGTGGCGGTCGCGTTGTACGGCCTTGGCCTGACGGCCCTCCTCCTCGCCCCGCTGCTGGTCATGGAGGTGATGGATCCGCCCAAGGCGAGCGTCGACCTGCGCGTCGTCTTCAATCCTCCCGGCGGCCACCACAAGACTCCGGCCGGGAACATTCGTCAAGGGACAGGCGGCGCCGGGCGACGAAGGCCATGGCAAGGAAGGCCGCGCCCAGGCCGGCGGAAAGCCTGCTTCCCCCTCCCGAGCCGGAGAAGGCGGCAATCGACGAACCGACGAACGGTCCGACGGGACCGGCTGGATCGCCGGGCGATCCCGACGGCCGCGGAGACAAGCCGAACGGTGTCCCGGGCGGTTCCTGTCTGGATTGTCCCGACGAGGGACCGATCGGCCCCGGCGGCGGGCTTGACGGACCCTACGTGCAGGGTACTCTGGGGCTGATCCCCCCGTCGCTCGTTCCCGGCAGCCGCGCCCTGCCGAAGTATCCCGACCTGGCGCGCAGGGCGGGGCTGCAGGGGACGGTCATCCTCCTCGCCGTCATCGAGAAGAACGGCACGGTCGGCGAGATCGAAGTCGTCAAGAGCCCCGACCAGCGCTGGGGCTTCGACCTGGCCGCGATCGACGCGGTGAAGCAGTGGCGCTACCAGCCGGCCCTCATGAACGGCGGCCCGGTTGCCGCCTACATCCAGGTGATGGTCGAGTTCACGCTGGCCCGCTGAAGGCCCCTTCCACCCCTCCGCCTGAAATCCGACACGGCCCGTCGGTTCGTGTCGCTCGCAAACCATTGCCGCATACGCCCTTGCCCGGATCTCATTTGTGCAACTCCCTTGACGGACCCGAGGCCGCGCACGAAATTCATCGGGTACGGCGCAGCGCGCGCAACCGGACGGGACACGGCGCCTGTCCTCAATTCGTGGTGGGAGGAGAGCATGCGATCCGCAATATTGAGAGGCACCCTGTTGACCCTGACCATCCTGGCCTTCGGCGCCGCCATCGCGACCGCCGAGCAGCCGGACCAGAAGGGGCATCAGAACCGCGGCACGGCCGCCGCCAAGTCCGTCGCCCCTGGTCAGGTGAAGAAGTTCCACGTGACGGCGTACGACGGCAAGATCGCTCCCAGCACGCTGCGCGTGCAGCGGGGAGACAAGGTGCAGATCACGTTCGTGAGCAAGGACAGCACCTACTCCATCAAGTTCCCCGATTTCGAGATCAGCGACAAGGTCTCCCCGGAAAAGCCGGCGGTCGTCCAGCTGACGCCGACGACGGCCGGGACCTTCGAGTTCCGCTGCTCCAAGTCGGTGAGCTTCAAGCGCTGGAGCAAGAACGGCACGCTCGTGGTGAACTAGCCCGGCTGACGCCTGGGCTCCCCCGGCAACCACTCCGGGGGGAAGCGAACGGCGGCCCGTCGGGCCGCCGTTCTTTTTTGCTAGACTCCGGCGCGTGCGATCGAGCGACGAGACGTGGATGGACGCGGCGATCCGCCTGGCGCGCGCCACGGGACGCAGGGGGGAGGTGCCGGTCGGGGCCGTGGTCGTCTCCGGAGGCCGCATTGTCGGCCGCGGCGCCAACCGGACGGTCGGCGCGCACGACCCCACGGCGCACGCCGAGGTCGTCGCGCTCCGGCGCGCGACCCGCGCCGCCCGCAACCACCGGCTCACCGGCGCCACGCTGTACGTCACGCTCGAGCCCTGCCTGATGTGCCTCGGGGCGATGGTGCACGCCCGCATCGAGCGGCTGGTGTTCGGCGCCCGCGATCCGAAAGTGGGAGGGACGTCGCTGCTGAGGCTGGCGCGGCGCGGGCTCAACCACCGCTTCGAGCTGCGCGGTGGTGTGCGCGCCGAGGCGGCCGCCGAGCTCCTGCGCGAGTTCTTCCGCCGCCGGCGCTCCGGCTAGGGAACGGACCGGACAGCGACTCCGACCCCCGCACCCCCAGCCTCCACGGCTTGCCGGCCCACGCCCCCGCGTAGTCCACGCCGATGCGCGGTCCCCGCACGACGTCCGCGTTCCGAATCACGACTCCCGGCTCGATGTGGAGAGGTCCGGAGCCGCAGAGGTCCGCGCGATTCAGGGACAGGTCGATGCGCAGCGCGCGCGTCAGACGCCCCGGCCCGGCGGCCATAAGGCGCGGGGCGGCGCGGCCGGGATCCATGGCGTCGACCCCTTCGACCGGCTCGAGCGCCCGGATGAGCACCGCCGCGGGATAGCCGATCGGCCCGGTCACGACGTTCAGGCAGCGGTGCATGCCGTACACGAGATAGACGTACGCATGCCCCGCTTCGCCGAACATCACCTCCGTGCGCGGCGTCCGCCCCCTGGCGGCGTGGCACGCCAGGTCGCGCGGGCCGTCGTACGCCTCGACCTCGACGATGCGCCCCGCGAGCCGCGACGGCGCGCCGTGCCGGTCCGCGACCGTCCGCACGACGATCGTCCCGAGGAGATCGCGCGCGACCTCGTGGACCGGCCGGGCGTAGAAAGAGCGGGGCAGCGGCGCGAACGATGCGGGCGCGTCAGGCGCGCAGGCGCGGCTCATGGTCGTCACGCCGCAGTTTACCGCACACCCTATTTCAGGTCGCGCCGCCGGGATCTTCCGCTAAGATTCGTGCCGCGGCGGACCCTCCCTCCGCGCGACGGTCTGGGAGAGAGACGGCCATGACGTCGAGCGTCCCCCCCCTCGCAGGGCACGACGGCGAGCGCGTCGCTTACGCCAGGTACGTCCTCGCCCTCCTCACCTGCCTCAACCTCCTGGACTACCTCGATCGCTACATCATCGCCTCGGTCCAGACCCTGATCCGGAAGGATTTCCCGATCACCGACGCCGACTACGGCCTCTTCGGCACACTCTTCTTCCTGGTCTACCTGACGACGGCCCCGGTGTTCGGTCATCTCGGCGACCGTTACCCGCGCCGCCGGATCCTGGCGCTGGGCGCCGCGCTCTGGAGTCTCGCGACCGCCTGCTCCGCGTTCGCGCGCTCCTACGGCGTCCTGCTGCTGTCGCGCGGACTGGTCGGCATCGGCGAGGCCTCGTTCGGGACGCTGTCACCGCCTTTTCTTGCCGACTTCTTCCCGGTGCGCAAGCGCGGCCGGGTGATGGCGACGTTCTTCCTGACCATCCCGGCGGGGGCGGCCCTCGCGTACCTCCTCGTGCCCCTGCTCGGCGCCGAGCGGGGCTGGCGGTTCTTCTTTCTCCTGGCGGGACTCCCCGGCCTCCTTCTGGCGGTCCCGATCCTGTTCCTGAGAGAGCCGGTCCGCGGGGCGATGGACGGGCCCGGCGCGCCTGCGCCCTCCCCGGACACTGCCGAGGCGGCAGCGGCCTTCTCCTACAGGGCGCGCATCGCGCAGGTCGTGTCGACCTACCGGCGGCTGATCCGCGCGCGCTCCTATCTGTTCACGAACCTCGGCTACGCGGCGCTCACCTTCGCCATCGGCGGCATGGCGTTCTGGATGCCGCGCTACCTCGAGACGATCAAGGGGATCTCCCTCGAGGAGTCGAACCGCCTCACGGGCGGGATCGTCGCCGCGGCCGGGCTGCTCGGGACGCTGACGGGGGGGTTCGTGGGGGATCTGTTGATGCGCCGGACGCGGCGCGCCTACATGCTGTTCTCGGGCCTCGGCGTCCTGGTCGCCATTCCGTTCGCCTGGATCGCCATCGTCTCCCCCGATCGCCGGACCTTCTCGATCTGTTTCGCGGTCGCGATCTTCTTCCTGTTCCTGAACACGGGCCCCCTCAACGCCGTCATCATCAGCGTCAGCCCGGTGCGCCTGCGCTCGATGGCGGTGGCCGCGAACATCGTCATCATCCACATCCTGGGGGACGCCCCGTCCCCCTATCTCATCGGCTGGGTGTCGGATCGATCGAGCCTGCAGCACGGCATCCTGCTCGCCGTCGCCGCGATGCTCGTCTCCGGCATCCTGCTCCTCGCGGGCTCGCGCTATCTGCCGGACGACCTCGATCGGGCCGCGGCCGGCTGAGACCGCCGGCCTTTCCGCCGCGTGCCAACCGCCTCAAGATTCAGAATCACTGGCCCTGGACCGGTCCCATATCGTGTGGCACCGTACTGGATACGCCGAGCTGAAGAACACGCTGTAAGGAATTCCGGGAGCACGGATCTGCCGCTGCCCCGACGCGTCTCGATCACGCGGTCCATGGCGGCGGATCGATCATGGGCGGGTCCGGTAAGCACGACCGCGCCGGCCCCAAGCGTGGTGGCAACGTGGAGAAGCGGTGGCGCTACCGGGTCAGTCTACTTTTCGTCCCACTCGATCTCCTCCGTTGGATCGCGGAGATAGCGTGGCCATACGTGCTCATAAATAATCGGACCGTCATTGTACGGTCCTCGCCGGACGCGTGTGGCAGACTCCCAGATGCCCTCTACGCGGCGCAACCTCAGCACCTGCGTGAAGTACCCATTCCGAGCGCTGAAGAAGATGTTGTACCGAACCTCTTTCCTGTCCGGCATCTTCCACCGACCGTTAAGCACGTTCTGCCCGGGGGCCATGGTGGGCAACGAGAGGTTCGTGTCTCCCTTGACAAACTGTTCGAATGTGGTCGGATGCTCTATCACCTTGTCCCGGTCCACTATTCGAACGCCAACGTCGTAGAGGGGAAACTCTCCAACGGGCGTGAAGCCGTAGAGTGGCCCATCGGGGGACGGCTCATTCCGCGCAATGTACATGTAGCAGAAACTGTCGCCCCCGCTAATCAATGCCGCGAGGTCTTTGTCGGAGTGCGCCCGCTGGCGGGAACCCCAGTAAGCACCGGCCGCGCTAATGAGCGCTCCGACGAATACGACCATCGACGGGCCACCCACGTTTTTCGATATCCAGTCGAGCATTGTCGCCTCCCTGAACGGCCATCCATATCGCTGCTTGGGATTTCAGTCAAGGCCCCGACTGAGTGGCCCGATTCGGTACAGCCCGTACCCCTGGCCGCCCCGGGATCGTTGAACGTGGGCCAACGTCGCGGGCCGATTCCTGCGGTGGTCCCTGTAGGTCTAGGGATACGGCACGACGGGTGGAGCCCAATGCCGAGATCTGGCCCGGAAGTTGTTTAAGGGAATTGCGACTGCAAACCCGGGATCTGAGGACTTGACTTCGAGGCCGGATGTCGGGCCTAATCTGTCCATGGCATACCTGAAACGCAAGCGGATCGGTGGCGGCACATACCTGTACGTGATTCAGTCCTACCGGGTGGGCCGCAAGGTCCGGGACAAGGTGCTCCAGTACCTTGGCAGCGACGCCAAGGTGTCCAAGGCCGACGCCGCCGAAGCCGTGGCACACTGGAACAAGTGGACGAGGGCCCGGAAATCATGACCATTCAAGACATCACTGCAATTGTCGGAGCGGTCACCGGATTGATCGGTCTTCTTGTTGCCGCTACGGCCCTATGGACTTGGAGGCTTCAGGTGCGCGGCGCGTCACGGCACGAGGCCGCGAAGCGAGTCCTTGCCGCGATTCACGCTCTGGATGAAGCGATTCAGCGGGCCCGCCATGACTTGGTGCTGTTCGCAGCCATCCGAGATGGCCGAACCTTCTTGGGAGGTGGGCCGCCGAATCTCGATCCCTACAGAGAGGCGCGCCGGGTCGCCGTGCCGGTATGGGATCGGTTCAAGAACCTGCAAGACGCCGAGCACGATGCCTATGGACCCATCGGGCCACAAGTGAAGGAACGGCTGCGTCGCGTGTACCAAGTAACGGACATGTTCATGCGGCAGTTTCACGTGGAATGGATGGGGGAGACGCCGGAGGAGCGCCGCGAACGCTTGGCCGCCGTCGTGAAGTGGCAGGTACGTCCGAGGGCGCTGTATGACGACGACCCGGACGACTACAAGCCGCAACTGGTGTCGGCGCTGGAAGAAGCCGAGAAGTTCTTCAGGTCGAAACTGTGAAACGGCGGGAGGTTACGCGTTGAGCCTTGAACGCGCGTCCCTGACGCAATTGCGGTGGATCGAACAGATCAGCGAACACCTGCCGCAGTTTCACAAGAAGGCGGCAGAGATCTATCTGATGTTCAGGCTGGATCAGACGAGGGCCGCGTTTGCCTGTCTGCGACCTCTTGCGGAATGCGTCCGCCTGTACACCTTGCTGGAGCCTCACGAAGATGCCCGCTTGCGGCCCGGCACTTCTACGCGATCTTTCAAGCGGTGGCATTCACAGTACGACATCGTGCAGAAAACCGACCTTTCGGAAGCCGAGGATCTGATCAGACGCGCAGCAGGTCATGCTGGAGCACAGATGCCGGGAAGGAGGAGCCGGTGAGCACGTTCATGACGTCGTGGTTGCCGAACATCCTGTCGTTCTTGGCAGGGTCGGCGGTGACAACCATCGTTGCGATCCTGATCTACAGGCAGCAACGACGGGATGCAGCGCCGGGCCTTCAATTGCTGGTGCAAATCGAGCGCAGGCTGGGATCTGGATCGATCACCACCGATCAGGCGGCACGGGAAATCATTGATGCCCTCGAATCTGGCGCACTGAGCCCAGCGTCCATCCAGCACTACGAATGGGAATACAGATTCTGCCCGGAGCCCGGATGTGGTGGGCAGGTTGAAGTGGTCGGCTCATGGTCGGCGGACGACTACGATGCGTTCGGCGGCACGATCAAGTGCAAGAAGTGCTCGTGGAAAAGGGAATTCTCCTACTGACAGGGAAGCAACGATGGCCAACGTGTTCAAGCGAGGCGGGCCCTGCGGTACTGGAGGGTGGAGCCCCGCAGGGACGGGAGGTGACTGATGGGCGATGATCCAGACAAGATTCGGAAGATCGCGGAGACGCTCGCGCCTGCGTATTCTGAGGCGCACGGCAAGGCGTTCACAGTGCCCGAGGATTTTGTGCCCAGCCGCGAGCACGGGGTCGACTTCATCCTGCGGTCAGCGGATGGGATGGTGGCGCAGTTCCAGCACACACAACCATCTGGAGACGTGGCGGCCGAGCGTGTCCGCCCAGCCAAAGCATACAAGGTGATCGCCGCTCTCAAGAAGGCGATGAACGAACGCAGGGTGTTCGGGGTTTTCGTCAGCGTGAATTTCCACGCGCTGCCGTCGAACCAGAAGGATGTGGACCTACTCGCGTCGGACCTCTGCAGTTTCATCGTTCACAGGGTCCGACGCCGGTTCCTGTCCTATTTCACCTACGACGAGCACGACCACCAGCCCGGCCTATTCGACCACCTGAAGGAGTGGGTCTCCCGTCTGGACATCTTCCCGAGCCGCGACAACGTCCGAGCCGTTCTTGGCTGGTCGTCGGACCCGCTGGGCGCTGGCAGTAACGCGGCGATGCCCGACGACGTGAAATTCAAGGAGGCCGCGAATCGAAAGTCCGCCAAGTACGGAAGCGTCGGTGACGTGGTTCTGGTGATCGAATTCGATCCGTACCCCGTGGACGACGTCTACATACGGATCATCCGGGACGACAACAAGAACATCATCTACCCCTTTCGTGAAATCTGGGCGGTGAACAACCCTCTGGGCGACGGGAAGTGCTGGAAGGTTTGGCCGTGGAAGGGCGACGACAAGGAGGAGGGCAAGCAGTGAGCACGGAGAAGCACTGGATCGAGGGCGGGCGCGGGATGTACACCATCATGCCCACACGCGGGGCCCGCAAGGGGAAGACCTGCCCACGAACGTCGGGCGGTGAAGCGGCTGTCGCATAAGTCGTTGTAGAATCAACGCGGAGAGGTACCGAAGTGGTCGCAACGGGCCCGCCTCGAAAGCGGGTTGGGGCCTAATCAGCCCCACGTGGGTTCGAATCCCACCCTCTCCGCCATTCACCCTGTCGGCGGGCCGCTCCGCAATAGCCGGATCATGAGCAAACCGTCCCCGAAACCTGAACTGCGCGTCGTCTCCGACCTCGAAGAGCTGGAGCGGGCCGGAGCCGGCGAATTCGCTCGCCTGGCGCGGGGCGCGGGTCCGAAGCGACCGTTCACCGTCGCGCTCTCCGGCGGCGCCACGCCGCGGTGGGCCTACACGCGCCTCACGCAGGCCCCGTACCGCGACCTGGTTCCCTGGCCGGCGCTCCAGTTCTTCTGGGGGGACGAGCGTCACGTTCCGCCGGATCATCCCGACAGCAACTACCGGATGGCCCTGGAGACTCTGCTGTCGAAGGTGCCGGTCCCGCCCGGGAACGTGCACCGGATCCCGGCGGAGAGTCCGGACGCCGCGGCCGCGGCGAGCGCGTACGAGTCGACGCTGAAGTCATATTTCGGGCTGAAGGAGGGACAGGCTCCGCGCTTCGACCTGATCCTCCTGGGTCTCGGGGCCGACGGCCACGTGGCGTCCCTGTTTCCGGGAAGCGAGGCGCTGCGTGAACCCGGGCGTCTCGTCACGGCCCCCTGGGTGGAGACGGTGCGGGCTCGGCGGATCACGCTCACTCCTCCCGTCATCCGGAATGCCGCGAGCCTCGTGGTCCTGGTCAGCGGCGACGCCAAGGCGGAGGCGCTGCGGCGCGCGCTCGCCCCCGAGGGCAGCCTGGAGGAGTGCCCGGCGCGGCTTCTCCAGGAGGCGCGCGGCCGTGTCGTCGTCATCGCCGATCGCGGCGCGGCGCATCTCGTCCGATGAGGCCAGCAGCGCCGCTTTTGCCCGGCGGGGCGGATGTGATAGTGTGCCTCGCCGATGCGACGCCCCAATACGGAATGGCGGCCGCCCCGTGCCACGCGCGAGGGGCATCGGGGGGCACGTCGATGACGGTCGAGGGTGTCCAGTCACGGTTCCCGGGCGGTATTCCGGCCGGAGCGCAGGGGCCCGATCTCGAGTTCTACCGCATCGCCGATCGCTACCTCGATGATTCGCTGCGCGCCTATCCGACGCAGGCGACCCTCGCCGGGTACCACAAGTACGACTCGTTCCTGGAAGATCTGACGGCCGCGGGGATCGGGGAGAAGCTGCGCCTGGCGACGAACTACCTGGCGGAGCTCCGGGCGGTCGACCCGGAGCGTCTGTCCACGAGCGCCCGCATCGACTATCACCTGGTCCGCACCGACATCGAGGCGTCGATCTTCGCCCTCGAGGAGATCCGCCCGTACGAGCGCGACCCACAGAGCTACATCGACCTGCTGGGCAACACGACGCTCTTCCTGACCCTGCAGGAGGCGGACTCCCCGCTGTGGCCGGAACGCCTCGAAGCCCTTCTCAAACGCATGGAGGCGATCCCGTCCCTCCTGCGGGCGGCGCAGGCGAACCTCAAGAACCCGGCGCGCGTCGTGACCGATCTGACGATCCACACCAGCGGCGGAAGCGTCGGCTTCTTCGAGACGGTCGCTCCCCCTCTGTTCGCGAAGGCCCCGAAGATCCGCCGGCATCTCGAGACGGAAACCGGCAAGGTCATCGCGGCGCTGAAGGAGTTCAAGGTCTGGCTGGAGAACGACCTCGTGCCGCGGTCGCTCGGAGACTGGAGGCTCGGCGCGGACCTGTGGACGAAAAAGCTGCGGCACACGCTCCAGTCGTCCCTGACGCCCGAGGAAATCCTGAAGCGCGCGCAGGAGCAGCTCGAGACCGACAGGACGCACATGCTTGAGGTGGCCGCTCCCCTGCACGACCGCCTCCACCCGGGCCACCGTCACGCCGAGAAGGGGGACGCGCTGGTCAACACGATCGTCCGCGAGGTGCTCGACGAGGTGACCAAGCGGCACTCGACCCCGGACACACTGTTCCGCGACACACGGCGCGCCGTCGACCGGATCAAGGCGTTCATCCGCGAGCGCGACCTCATCGGCCTGCCCCCGGACGACGACAACTTCGTGGTCGAGCCGACCCCCGGCTTCATGGACGGCGTCGCGGTGGCGTTCTTCAATCCGCCGCCGGTCCTCGAGCCCGACCTGAAAAAGTCGTTCTGGATCTCCTCCGTGCCGCGCGGCGAAACCGAGTCCTTCCTGCGCGAGTACAACGACTATGCCCTGCAGGGACTCACCATCCACGAGGCCTTCCCCGGCCACTACGTGCAGTACTGGCACGCCCTGCGCTCGCCCATCGCCACGATCTACAAGAAGCTCTTCTCCTCCGGGACCTTCGCCGAAGGATGGGCGGTCCTGGCCGAGAGGCTGATGTTCGAGAACGGTTACGCCTCGGACGAGCCGGAGAATCTCCTGGTCCATCTCAAGCAGACCCTGCGCGTGCCCCTCAACGCCATCCTCGACGCTCGCCTTCACACGACCGCGATGTCCGACGAGGCGGCGGACCGCTTCGCCATGGACCTGCTGCGCGGACCCGGGTTCCAGGAGGAGGCTGAAGCGCGGGGCAAGCTGCGGCGGGCCAAGGTGTCGTCCACGCAGCTCTCCACGTATTTCGTCGGCTACCTGGAGATGTCCGACCTGCTGCGCGAGGCGCGGAGGCGGGAGGGGGACCGGTTCCGCCTGCGCGCGTTCAACGAGCGCCTGCTGTCCTTCGGGACGATTCCGCCGCGCGACGCCCGGGCGCTCCTCGACCAGCCCTCGCATCCCGGCTAGGCGTCGTCCGGTCCTTTCGTCTCCCTCCCGTCACCTCACGTCCACGAGAGCGACACGGAGAACGCCCAAAGTGGCGGACATCGAGTCGGATCTCTCGCGGGGTCCGGCGCATCCGTCGCGGCGGCCAGCGACCAACGCCTTCCATACGGCCGCCCTTCCTCCCGGAAACGAATGGCGGGGACCCAACCTCCCCGCCTTTTTCTTGTCTCCCCTTCACTCCGACGGCCCGCGCCGCGGAATGCGAATCTCCGCCGCCGGGCGATCCGTCCTATCATGGTCCGGTCAGGTCTCAATGCTCCGAGGAGGTGAACCGATGCGCGCAGCGGTGATGACCGAAATCAGGAAGCCGTGGACGATCAAGACCCTGCCCGACCCGAAGCCGCAGCCCGGGCAGGTGCTCGTGAGGATCAAGGCCAGCGGCATGTGCGGCACCGACCTGCACGTGCAGCACGGTGTCATGGCCGTTCCCCTCCCGATGGTCCTGGGACACGAGCCGGTCGGGACGATCGAGGAGGTCGGAGCGGGGGTCGCCGGCCTGCGGCGGGGGGACCGGGTCGGGGTGTCCTGGGCGCAGCGGGGGTGCGGGCGCTGCCGCTTCTGCCAGGAGGAGCGCGTGTCCTACTGCGCGGAGTACCAGTCGTGGGTCCAGATGGGCGGAGGGAATTCCGAGCTGATGCTGGCCTGGGCGACGGGCTGCACGCTCGTGCCGTCCGGCCTGAGCGACGAGGACGCGGCGCCGATCTTCTGCGCCGGCTTCACGGTGATGAGCGGTCTGCGCAACGCCGCGCCGCGACCCGGCGACACGGTTGCGGTCCTCGGCGTCGGCGGGCTCGGCCACCTGGCTGTGCAATACGCCCGGGCGCTCGGGCTCCGGGTCATCGCGATCACCGGTAGCGCCGACAAGAAGGAGGAAGCCCGGAAGCTGGGCGCCGACGAGGTCATCGTCGCGTCCAAGGACGCGGGCCAGGCCCTGCTCGACGCCGGCGGGGCGGATGTGATCCTCGGCACCACCAACTCGGCGGCGCAGGCGACGCAGGCGCTGCGCGGCCTGCGGCCCGAAGGACGGATGGTCAACATGGGGCTCGTCGACGGAGCGATCCAGGTGGATCCGCTTCACTTCCTGTCGCAGCAGGTCCGGCTGGTCGGCAGCAAGCAGAACCTGAGGCGCGACCTGGTCGAGGCGCTCGACCTCGCCGCCGCGGGGAAGGTGAAGCCGCGGCTCGAGGTCTATCCGCTCGATCGCATCAACGAGGCGCGCGACCGTCTCGAGGCCGGCAAGGTCCGCTACCGGGCGGTCATCAAGCTCTGAGCCGGCCGCCGCGCGGCCCGCGGCGTATCATTCGAAAGGCGGATCCCGTGCGCGTCGCGGAGCTGTGGCGCTACCCCGTGAAGTCGATGGCGGGCGAGCCGCTCCAGCGCGCCGAGGTGCGCCGCGACGGCATCGCCGGGGACCGCGTCGTGCACGTGCAGGACGCGCGCGGCCAGGTGATCACGGCGCGCACGCGTCCTCGCCTGCTCGGCCACCGCGGCATCCTCGGGACGGATGGCGAGCCGCTCGTGGACGGACGCCCCTGGAACTCCGCGGACGTGGCACGCGACGTCGTCGCGGCGGCGGGCGCGGGGGACCGGCTGGTGCGTTACGACGGTGAGGTGCGCTTCGACGTCCTTCCCCTGCTGGTCGCGACCGACGGCGCCATCGAGGCGTTCGGATTCGACCGGCGGCGCCTGCGCCCGAACATCCTGATCGAAGGGGTGCCGGGGCTCGCCGAGCGCGGCTGGGAGGGACGCACCTTGCGCGCGGGCACGGCCCTGATCGGGCTGCACAGCCTGCGCGCCCGCTGTGTCATGACGACGTTCGATCCCGACACGCTGGAACAGGATGTCTCGGTGCTGAAGCGTATCCACCGCGAGTTCGACGGCCGGCTGGCACTCAACGCCCTCGTGATCCGGGAGGGAGCCGTCTCCGTGGGGGACGAGGTGGAGCTTCTCGAAGCGGACCGCTAGGCTCGCGGGCGTGGGCCCGGACATGCGCTGGATGGATGTCGTGGCGTTCGTGATCGTCTGGGGGCTGGCGCTTCGCCACGGACCTCACACGTGGATGTGGATCTGCGGGCTGAGCCTGGGCGCCCTTGGTCTGCCGTTCTGGATTGTCGCGAGACTGCAGCTGGGGCGGTCGTTCACCGTGAGGGCCGAGGCGCGACACCTGGTGACCCGGGGTCTGTACGCCCGCCTTCGTCATCCGATATACATCTTCGGCGGCCTCGCGTATCTCGGTGCTTTTCTGGCTCTGCAGAACTGGGGCATGCTGGTAGCCTATCTGATGTTCTCAGTCCTGGTTCAGGGCATGCGTGCGCGCCGGGAAGATCGGGTTCTCGAGGCGAGCTTCGGCCAGGCGTATCGCGATTACCGCGTCAGGACATGGTTCTGATGGCGCAACCGATCCACATCCGCCCGGGCACCCGAGTGCGGCTGCGGGACTTCGACCCGGATGATACTTCCCTGTGCGCTGACAAGGAGGACGCCCGGAAGGCCGTCGAGAAGCAAGTCCGCCGCATGGCCGAGCTTCAGCGGGTCCTGTTCGCCGAAGGAAGACACGCACTCCTGATCGTCCTGCAGGCGATGGACGGCGGCGGCAAGGACGGCACGATCCGCCACGTCATGTCGGGGCTCAACCCGCAGGGCTGCCGCGTGACCGGCTTCCGCGCCCCGACCCCCGAGGAGCTGTCGCACGATTTCCTCTGGCGGGTGCACCGCGAGGTGCCGGCCCTCGGCTGGATCGGTATCTTCAACCGTTCACACTACGAAGATGTCCTGGCGGCGCGCGTCAGGAAGCTCGTGCCGCCATCCCTCTGGCGCGGACGTTACGGGCACATCAACGCCTTCGAGAAGCTGCTGGCCGACAGCGGCGTGACGATCCTGAAGTTCTTCCTGCACATCTCGAAGCGGGAGCAGAAGGAGCGTCTGGAGAAGCGCCTCGAGGACCCGCGGCGCGCCTGGAAGTTCGACCCCGTCGACTGGGAGAACCGCAAGCTCTGGAAGGACT
>WNGH01001456.1_pt1 | contig 22137 bp, 23 predicted proteins | sample 5400631 | NCBI WGS metagenome assembly WNGH01 (sample SAMN13153373, study PRJNA577476) | soil metagenome | isolation source: 115 cm soil or saprolite under Garry oak tree replicate 1 | place: USA:California | collected 2016-06-15
TCTTCCAATGCGGCGGTTCCAGGAAAAAGCGATGCCGTGTGCCCATCATCGCCCAAGCCCAGGAGAATCAGATCGTGTGTGTAAATGGGTTCACCACGTTGGCTGGCCATGAGATCGAGCTGCTCTTCGTACTCGCGCGCCGCGATTTGCGGATCAATTTCGCCGCGCATGCGCAGAATCGATTTTTCTGGAACGGTAGCGGGCGCCAGAAGAGTTTCCCAGGCCATTCTGAAGTTGCTGTCTCGATTGTCGGGTGGAACGCAGCGTTCGTCTCCAAACGTGATGCGAGCCAGGTCCCACGGCAGATTGTGCGCGATCGCCGCAACCCGCGAATAAACGGGCCGCGGAGTGTTCCCTCCCGAAAGCGCGATACGGAACTCGTTGCGTTCGCCAATAGCCTTGTGCGCCTGTTGAAGAATGAAGTCCGCGGCGTCAGCGGCGAAATTCTTCGTTCGAATGACGTGAGGCTTAGCTTCCATAGGCAAAATACGCTCTTCAGTCGCGGTAGCGCTAGGGATACTCAGTTGATTCATTCGCCTCTCCCTTGCGAAGGGAAAGGGTTCGGTGAGCGCTCGGCATTACGAACTGGAATCCCCTCACCTCAATCCTCTCCCCTTCAGAAGGGGAGAGGCGGAGTCGTGCAGACTGCAGAAAACGATAAGCATCAGATCGCGCAATGTGACTGCCCGCGCTTTTGCAAATAGCGCTGATGATATTCTTCAGCGCGCCAGAACTTCGGAGCCGGTTCGATTTGCGTTATCACCGGCCGATTGAAGCGGCCGCTCGTATCGATTCTATCTTTTGAAGCTTTGGCCGCCGCCTCTTGTGCGGGCGAATGGTAAAAAATCACCGAGCGATATTGCGTCCCAACATCGGGACCCTGCCGGTTCAAAGTGGTGGGATTGTGGTTCGACCAAAAAACATCCAGTAGCTCGTCGTAACTAACGTGCGACGGATCGAATTCCACTTCCACCACCTCGGCGTGCCCGGTCTCGTCGGTGCAAACATCCTTGTATGTCGGGTTCTCCTTTATCCCACCGGCATATCCGACCGCTGTGGATAAAACGCCCTTCAAATTGCGGAAAGTTTCTTCCACTCCCCAGAAACAGCCTGCACCAAATGTGGCTTTTTCTGTTTGCATACGAGATGATGCTGCGATTACTCCCGCCGCGCAACCAAGCGCTTGTTGCCATTCGACTGATCGAGTTTCTGTCTAGCGCCAAAGGCGCTATCTCAAACCAGCCTGGGGCATCGCCCCAGGAATTCAAGTCGTCAGGAAAATGAGCGCTGAAAGCGCGATTCAGTTGACCGATGGATTCGCACTGCTGTCCAAAGTGAATCGCGCTTTCAGCGCTGGTGTTTTCGGATCTCCCGTAATCCTGGGGCGCTGCCCCAGGGTTTGACATGAACGCCGCGCCTTCGTTCAGCACATACCTGCTTGACTTCTGGTCAGGCGTCTCGTTTCCATAGGCCTTAAGTCCAATTGCGATCCGACGCCACGGCTGCGACTATTGGATGCCCTAACCAAATGAACACCTCTGTCACTACTCTCCGTCAGATGCGTCCGTTGCTGCCTGTTCGGCTTCTGAATGGATGTGGCGCATTGCTGGAGAAAACGCGAATTCCATCCGCCTGTGCGCATGCGACTGATTTGATCGAGACCGCAAAGCGACGCTGCCGTCTCGACGATTTTGGTGAAGGTGAGTTTTTTGACGCACTTTCGCGTTTGCTTGAGTCCTGCCATAGCGAGGCACGCCTAAACCTGATCGGAAAGATCGCGCTTCGGACGAATATTTTACAAACGTTGTGCTCGCGTTTGCAGATGGAGCGCGATCGGCAGCTTTATCCCAATATCGCGCAACAAAAAATTCAGGAGCCGCTGTTTATCGTAGGGTTGCCCCGCAGTGGTACGACGCTGTTGCAGACGCTGCTCACTGTGGACCAGAACCACCGATCTCCTCTCATGTGGGAAGTAATGATGCCATCTCCACCCACTCGCACCGGTGAGAAACGCCGAATTCAACGCGCGAGGCAGAGTTGTAACTTCTTCAATTGGCTTGCGCCCACATTCCGTTACGTGCATGCCGTCGGCGCAGAACTCCCGCAGGAGTGCATCGGCCTTATGACTCCCACTTTTCTGAGTGATCAGTTCGATACGATGTATTACGTGCCATCATATCGCGCCTGGTTTTTTCGGCAGGATTTGCGGCCCGCATATCAATATCATTACCGGTTTCTTCAACACCTGCAGTTTCGGCGGGCTGCCCACCGCTGGATATTAAAGGCGCCTACTCACATGTTTGCCATCCCAGCGTTGCTGTCTGTCTACCCGGATGCGCTGTTCGTGCAGACTCACCGGACGCCGGTCGATGCGATGGCTTCGGTCTCTAGTCTTGTGACCATCCTTCGCAGCGCCTTCAGCAATGCCGTCGATCCGTTCATAGCCTGCCGCGAAGCCATCCATTACTGGTCCGAAACATTGGAGAAATTTTTACATGAACGCGATCAACTGCCCAACAACCGTATTTGCGACGTAGATTATCACGAGATTTCTCGCGACCCCATCGCGGCCGTCAGGCGAATCTACGATCGTTTTGGCTGGTCGTTGTCGAGGGAGGCAGAGCAGCGCATGCGTGTCCTGGTTACAAGCCACGCCCAGCGACAACCCGGAAACCATCGCTATCATCTTTCGGACTTTGGTTCTTCTGCGGGGGAAGTCCTCGGGGCGTTCGAGGCCTATTGTAAGCGATTTGGCTTGTTCTCGTTCGATGGTGAGAAAGATTCGTCAGCACCTCGAAATTCTTCTCTCTCGCAAGGACAAAGACGTTCTGGCTTCGTCTCGTTTACTAGAAATAATGGTGAAGTTGCCGGGTAACACGCCTGGACCAAACGCTCTCGTGGTATGCTGCCAAGCGACAGTCCATGATTCGCCAGATTGTCTGATTGTGGTGGAGGACGGAAACTTCGCGAATGAACATTAAATTCAACCGTGCAATTGGTGCTGATCATCCCAGCTTACCCGGACATTTTCCCGGTGCCCCACTCGTACCGGGGGTGGTGATCCTCGACGAAATACTGGCAGCGTTGCTCGAGTGGCGCGAAGAATGTGAGCTTACCGGCATACGGAGCGTCAAGTTTCTTGCGCCACTCAAACCTGAGCAGCCATTCACGATCAGTTTTTCCGCGGATGATCAACGGGCGGGCGAAGTCGATTTTTACTGCCGTATCAAAAACCGAATAATAGTTGAAGGTCGACTTGAAGTTTGTTGGGAGACAAAGTGAGTTCGTGAACGCGCTCGTACTTGACGCGCATAAGTTTGAAACCCGGCCAAGCGATCCGCGTCTGGCGGAGTGGCTCCAGCGATACCCACCGGCAGTATTCAGCGAACGCCTATATCAAAGCATTGAATTGATGGAGCGTTACAGCATTGAACTGGCCGTTGATTTATCGCGTCAGTTGAATCTCGTCGATCAGCTCGGCGAATGGCGATCAGCTGATGAACTTTGTCGCATGCTCTCTTTTCAGCCGCGTTTCAAGTTCGCCCTACGCTGGATTTTGGAGCGCCTGGTCGAAAGTGGCTGCGCAGAGGCACGAAACAACGAAGAGGCTCGTTGTTATCATCTGCGACACGCGCTATGGCAGCCTGACCTCAAAGCCTTGCGCGCGACAGGTCTCAACATCGATCCTGCTAACGCCGCGACCCTGGACTTGTTAGATCACGCCGCAGCTCTGTATGCGACCGTTGCCAATGGCCAGCAAAGTGGTGATCACAATCTGTTGGGACCACAAGGCGTGCCTCTGTGGCTGAATTATTTCCACAACGATAATTTAACTTACGCAGTAAACAATTGGGTGGGCGCCGTTCTGGCTGCTGATCATCTTTCCATTCCGCGCACGCTCCGAATTTTAGAAGTCGGTGCCGGCACCGGCAGCGCGAGCGAAATCTTGCTGCAGTTAATGAGCGAACGCGGCCTATTGCCACGGCTGGAGCGCTACCTCATCACAGAGCCGAACGCATACTTCCGGCGCTGCAGTCAACGTAAACTGACGTCGCAGTATCCTAATCTGCCGCTGGAATGGGCGCCTCTGGATGTCGATTCGCCGTGGAACAGTCAAGGAATTCCTTCCGGAGAATTCGATATCGTATATGCGGTTAACGTGATGCATATCTCCAAGGATCTCTTGTTTAGCTTGCGGGAAGCGCGCATGGCTTTGGCAGCCGATAGCTGGCTTGTGATCGGTGAATGCGTGCGGCCTTACGATAACCAACCCATCTATCCGGAGTTGATGTTTCAAATTCTGAATAGTTTTACAAATGTCCAGACAGATCCAGAAATTCGCCCGAATCCGGGCTTTCTAACTGCGGAGCAGTGGCGCCGCGCTTTTTGGCGCGCAGGCTTCAGCCATGGCAGCGTGGCGCCGGACATCGATCGCATTCGCGAGATTTATCCGCATTTTTTCACTGCCGCGATCTCTGGACAAAATACGGCAACCGCAAAATGATGCCGGAAGCTCTTGGGAGTAAAGTTTCGGAAGCAGATCGCTGGACGACGCTGCCGGAACGCGGCACGCCCGCTTCACTGCGGATAATCGCCTGGATCGCAGCGCACATCGGGCGCGGTGCAGCGAGGCTGCTATTGTACCCGATCACACTTTATTATGTGATCACGGCACGTGCCGCACGTCGGATGTCTCGCGAATACTTGAAGCGCGTGCGTGGCGGTTCAGCTCACTGGTGGCATGTTTTCCGCCATTTTTATTGCTTCGCCGCGACGATTCTGGATCGCGTTTATCTGCTGCACGGTCGGTTCGAGCGCTTCGGCGTGACGGTTCATGGAAAGGAAATCTTGCAGCGCCAGATCGAAAGCGGAAATGGCAGCATTCTCCTGGGCTCCCACCTGGGCAGCTTCGAGGTGTTACGCGCTTTGGGAGTGATGCAGCGCAGGTTTCCGCTGAAAGTGTTGATGGACACTGTGCACAACCAAAACATCACGCGTTTTTTTGACGCGCTAAACCCGGAGATCGCTGGAACCGTAATTGCACCCGATCGAGCGGATACGTTGATAAGAGTCAAGGAGAGTTTGGATGGTGGTTACTTCGTCGGCATGTTAGGCGACCGCGTCTCTGGCGGCGATAAGACGAGCCAATGCCAGTTCCTCGGGACGCCGGCGACATTCCCAGCCGGTCCTGTCCTGCTTGCTGCCATGATGCATTGCCCGGTCATCTTATTTTTTGGCCTGTATCGCGGTGGGAACCGTTACGAAATCTATTTTGAACATTTTGCCGACGAGATCGTTTTGGACCGTGATCGTCGGACCGAAAGCATCCAGCTCTGGACGCAGCGTTACGTCAGGCGCCTGGAACATTATGCACGCCTTGCGCCTTACAACTGGTTTAACTTCTATCCGTTTTGGGACTAACGACCCCCTATGTGAGCGAATGACGGACGCCGAAACAAGCCCCGTCGATCGTATTGTGATAGCAATGGCTAATGACCTGCCGATTAACAAAGCCGAAATTCGCACACTGATCCCCCACTCCGGTCTGATGTGCCTGTTAGACAAGGTTACGCAGTGGGACGATCGATCGATTGTGTGCATCACTAACACCCATCGCGATCCGGATAATCCATTGCTACGCGAGGGGCGCTTGTCAGCGTTGCATGCTTTCGAATACGGCGCGCAAGCTGCGGCAGTGCATGGAGGATTGCGAGCCCGCTCAGTGGGTACTACTGCGGCTCCGGGTTATCTGGCCGCATTGCGAGATGGACGCTTACACATAGCTCGATTGGATCACATCCACTTGCCGCTTCGGATTTGTGCGACGCGTCTTTTCGGCGATCGCGCCAATACAGTCTATGAATGCCTTGTCTCGGCCGCCAACATCCTCGTAGCAGAAGGACGTATCATCATCATGGAACGCACGTGATGGTAGTCACGTCGAACACGGCTCACAGAACCGTGGCTACAACCTTTACATTACGATCCCGCCATCGACGCACAGCACATGTCCGGTGATGTAGCCGGCTTCTGCGGATGCCAGGAACGCCACCGCACTCGCAATGTCGCCGGGTGTGCCGGTTCTTCCCAGCGGGATTTTAGCATGAATCGTGTTCTTGATTTCGTCGGAAAGTCCGGCGGTCATGTCCGTAGCAACAAAGCCGGGCGCTACGGCGTTGACAGTAATATTACGGCTCGCCAGCTCGCGAGCTAGCGATTTCGTAAAGCCGATCAAGCCTGCTTTGCTCGCTGCGTAATTCGTCTGGCCGGCGTTGCCCATCAGCCCAATCACCGAGCTGATGTTGATGATACGGCCGCTACGTTGTTTGGTCATGGTGCGAATGATCGCCTGAACAAGACTAAACGCGCCTCGCAGATTTGTGTTGATGACTGAATCCCAATCTTCCAGCGACATCCGCATCGCGAGCGCGTCACGCGTCACTCCTGCGTTGTTAACCAGGATGTCGACTCTGCCAAAGTCATCGAGAATTCGGGCCCCCACTTTTTGGACGGCTGCATGATCTGCAACGTCGACCGCATAAGCGTTCGCCGAATCCGCGCGCAACGCGTTAATCTCGTCGGAGACTTTCTTTGCGTTTTCCTCCGTTCGGCTGACACACGCCAAGCGCGCGCCTTCATTCGCGAGCCGTAATGCGATGGAATACCCAATTCCCCGTCCCGCTCCTGTGACGATCGCCACTTTATCTTCAAACCTCATATCGCTTTCCCGTTCTGCGCTAAAGAATAGCGACTTACCTTCAGGCCTGTCGAGGGCAGCGTTTTGCACCAAAGTCCAAACAGCGAGCCTAAAGAGTTAATGAACACGGAATAATAATCCTCTTTGCGTATCCTAGAACAGACGTCCGTTCCACCTGAGATTCTTGAGCGCGCACTGCTGGCCTGAGGGAAACCCTGCTATAGCACCACTCCGTAGCGACGCTGGCGGCGGCCAAATTCTTCTACCGCGCCAAAGAGGTCTTTCTTGGTGAAATCAGGCCATAGCTTTGGCGTGATATACATCTCGGTATACGAAGTCTGCCAAAGCAGAAAGTTTGAGAGACGCATTTCGCCGGAAGTGCGAATAAGGAGGTCCGGGTCGGGATAGTAGCGCGTGTAGAGATGTTTACTGAACATCTCCACGTCGATCATTGCTCTATCGATGTGACCCAGCTCAATCGCGCGAAGTAAGCTTTTGATGCCGTCGATGATTTCGAGCCGGCCACCATAGCTCAAGGCCAGGATGAGAGTAAGGCCGGTGTTGCCGGCAGTTTGCTCGATGGTTTTATGGAGTTGTTGCTGCGAACTTTGGGGCAAATCAGTTAGTCGGCCGATTGTCTGAAGCCGTACATTCTTTTCAATCAGTTCCGGCGTTTTTTCCTTTAAAAATTTTTCCAGTAAACGCATCAGCGCGATAACCTCGCTTTTCGGGCGCTGCCAGTTTTCAGCGGAGAAAGCGTACAGAGTCAGATATTCCACCTTTAATTCGCCGCAGCCTTCCACACACTCGCGAACCGCTCGAGCGCCGGCTTCGTGGCCCTTGATACGCGGCAGGCCGCGTGTCCTCGCCCATCGGCCATTGCCATCCATGATGATCGCGATGTGACGGGGAACGTTCTTCACGCCGGGAGGACTACCTACAAAACGATTGTCTCACCGCGTGCCGGGCCGACGCTGACCATCGACAATTTTGCTCCGGTTAATTCGGAGATATATCGGACATACTTCCTCGCCGCTGGAGGAAGCTGCGAAAAGCTTCGCGCTGCGTGAGTAGACGCGTTCCAGCCGCGCACCTCTTCATAAACGGGTTCGCAATTAGCCAACTGGCCCGCATCGCACGGCGGAACATCCAGCCGTTTCCCATGTATTTGATAGGCGACACAAACCCGAATTGGATCGACGTGATCGAGTCCATCCAAGTTCGTGATAGCGATCTCGTCGATTCCGTTGATCATGCACGCGTAACGAGTTGCCACGGCGTCGAACCAGCCACAACGGCGCTTGCGTCCCGTTGTCGCGCCAAACTCGCGTCCCAAACTATGCAGCATTTGTGTCAATTGCGCGTCCTCGGTGGGCAAAGCTCCCTCGCCAACGCGCGTGGAGTACGCCTTCATCACGCCTACCACGCGGTCCATCCGATGCGGTGGCACACCGGTGCCTGTGCAGGCGCCGCCCGCCGTCGTGTTTGAAGAAGTCACATAGGGATAAGTGCCGTGGTCGATATCGAGAAAGGTTCCCTGTGCACCTTCAAACAGGATTTCTTTGCCGCGCTCGATGGCACGATGGAGATACACGACCGTATTGGCTACAAAAGGCCGCAATTTTTCGGCGGCTGCCAGATAAGTTTCGTTGACCTCACGAAAACTGATTGGTTTTGCGCCGAGAGCCTGAAGGATTCTGTTGTTCTCGATTACTTTGGCTTGCAATTTCTTCGAGAACACAATCGGCTGCATCAAGTCGGACACCCGCAGACCGGTGCGCGCTGCTTTGTCTCCATAGGCTGGTCCTATCCCACGTTTCGTGGTTCCGATCCGACCCCGACGCAGTTCGCGCTGCTCGTCAAGCATGCGGTGGTACGGCAGAACAAGGTGAGCGCAATCGCTAATGAGCAAGTTCTTATCAATCTTGATTCCCAATTTGCGCAAACCATCGATCTCGGCGACGAGCCCGACCGGATCGATCACGACGCCGTTTCCAATCAGGCAAATCTTGCCGCTCCGGAGGATTCCAGACGGGATCAAATGAAGAACGTACTTCACGCCGCGATGGATCACGGTGTGGCCGGCATTGTTGCCACCCTGACTGCGGACAACAATGTTGGCTTGGGCAGTGAGCACGTCGATGATCTTGCCCTTGCCCTCATCCCCCCATTGCATCCCAATTAAAATTGTATTCGCCATTGAACTTAGAAATGGGCAAAAAATTTTCCCGATGCATCCGGCAGGACACAGTCGGGACTGCCTACAAATGATAAGTTAGCAAGGTGTTCGCGCAACAAATTTCGCGCTTTGTGCTCTTTCGCACTCTTTCTGCAGAGGAAGCTGGCAACTTTCCCGACAACGTCCCTGTCGGTTAAGGCGCGGGCGTTTGCTCGCTACGAGTTTGCGCCTTTGGCGAGGGAGTAGCACTTGGCTCCTCCCTTCCAGATTCGATCATCGTCGGCCGAATCGGGCCGATCCCTTCCAGCTTGTTACTTCCTGGCTTGGACATGGGTGACGTGCTTCTTTGCTCGACTGGGCTTTCCCTTTTCACTGGCCTGGGAGTTTCGGCAACAGTCGGAACGGGTGCTGGAGCAATCTCTCTGGTGGATTGTGGAAGAGGCCGATTTTCTAGCCCCTCAGCAGCACGCGCTCCGGCCATTCGCATTTGCTCCAGCGTCGGCACTGCGGACCCTGATTTCTCCTGGCGCGACTTGGGTTTGGCTGGTTCCGGCGCCAGCGATTCAGAAGGGCTCTGCTCCGAAGACGGCACTGCTTGCTTGGGAGCCTCTGGTTTCGTTTCGCGAGCAACGATTACCTCCTGCGCATGCAGGTAGGTCGAAACGATGAAACTGCAGAGTGCCGCGCTAAAAAATGCGTTCCGCATGACGAACCGCAAATAAACAACCGCAACCCATTAGAAAGCCCTCATGAGAATACGTTGCGAGCTTAACCAGTTGGCCGCGTGACTTTGATCACCGGCAACGGAAACCGCAGCCGCAATTCGTTTTCCAGATAAATCTCCACGTGATGCAATCCGTATTGCTGGAATTGCACGCCGCCAAAATAATGAACGTTCGTTGCATGCCCTTCCATCTCCTTTAACACGAACTCAACCTCCGCCTGCCCGATGACCTGCTGTTCGTCCACGCCGACAATGCGGGATTTTTGCCGAAATTTTCCCGCCCCACTGCACCAGCGCGTCCAGATGCAGAGCCGCATATAGTTAATCGGCAACGCCGGCGCCGGGATCACGCTGAGCACGCCTACGAGTGTTTGCATCCCGTTGATTTCGCAGCGGACGTCTTCGCAAAGAACGGCGCTTTGCAGATCTGGAAGAATGACGTCCGTTTCCATCGGTAGTGGATTATAGCATCCCGCGCACGAGCAGAATCAATAATCCGATGCCGAGCACAATCCGGTAAAGAGCGAACGGCGCAAACCCGCGCGCACGCACCCAGTTCATAAACCAGGCGACCACCGCCAGAGCGACCAAAAACGAAACGACAAAGCCGATTGCGAGCACGATCCATTCGTGAAGATTCATTGCCAAGGGTGCAATATTCGCCTCGTGATGATGCGGCATCACCGTTTTCAAGAAATCGAACCCCGTGGCTACCAGCATCGTGGGCATCGACAGAAAAAAAGAAAATTCGAGCGCCGCCGGACGCGACATGCCGGCAACTTGGCCGGCAGCGATAGTCGACATTGAGCGCGAAGTGCCGGGAAAAATGGCGGAAAGAATTTGCGCTGCGCCAATCCAGACCGCTTGCGGCAGGGTCATTTCCTCCATGTGCATCGTGCGCGGCCGTGTGAAAACGGCGTCAACGATCCACATGATGATTCCACCAATGAGAAGCGCCAGAGCCATAACCCAGAGATTCTCGAGGTTTTTGCCGATCTGTTTTGCAAGAGCCCACGCCGGAACCGCAGTCACAACAAACGCTATCAACGTGAGACTCAATGGATGCGTTAAAATTGTGCGATTGCCGCGTTCACCTTTCGGGAAAGTAGAAACGAACTGCACGATGCGGTGCCAGAAATAAACCGGCAACGCCAGAATGGCGCCGAGCTGAATAACGATTGTGTACATTTTCCAGAACCCATCGTGAAGATCGATATGAAGCAGCGCTTCGCAGATGCGCAAATGCGCGGTGGAGCTTACCGGAAGAAATTCGGTCACTCCTTCGACGATTCCGAGAAAGATCGATAGCAGGTAATCGTGCATGGGTTGGACCGTCAAAAGTTACATCGTTACAGCGGCGTGGCGCACGCAAATATTGCGTCGTAAAGAACAAATGCGTCCCCCTTTGTACCCTTTTAACGATTTAACTGCGTAAGCGCTCCGCGCTTACAGCGCCTCCATTCCCCGTTCGCCGGTTCGGATGCGCACGGCTTCTTCCACTTGAGTTACAAAAATTTTGCCGTCGCCAATTTTCCCAGTCTTTGACGCGCCCAGAATGGCTTCTACCGCTCGTTGCGCGCGATCGTCTGCAATCACGATTTCGAATTTCGTCTTCGGAAGGAAATCCACTGTGTACTCGGTGCCGCGGTAAATTTCACTGTGGCCCTTCTGGCGGCCAAAGCCTTTCACTTCACTGAGAGTCATTCCTTCGACGCCTGCGGTCATTAGCGCTTCTTTCACCGGCTCGGTCTTGAATGGCTTGACGATGGCCTCGATTTTCTTCACCGCGCCAAAGTAAAACCAGCGTCCTAAATGGCAAGCAGCGCCCGATGTCCATCATGGCGAGCAATCAGTGGGAGGTTTGTAAACAACAGGCTCACTGCGAATAACACGTTAATTGGCGTGATTGCCGGGCTGCAATCTTCATTGCTGCTTTTCGGGCGAACATCACCGATTGTCTCCCATCAGATTTTGCGTCCGAATTTTTTCTCCAGTTCAGCCAGCGAAATCTGGATCATCGTTGGACGTCCGTGCGGACAGCAGTAAGGCAGATCGCAGTCGAGCAAATCACGGATCATCTTTTCGACTTCAGGGTAACGTAACGGATCGTTGGCTTTGACAGCGTGGCGGCAAACAGTTTTGGCAATCGTCTCTTCACCCAGTCGCATCGCCGAGGTGCTGTTGCCGGCGCTTTTGAGATCATCAATCACTTTGCGCATCAATTGCACCGGATCTGAGACATTCAGAAAACTCGGAACAGTGTCGATCTTGAACGTCGCTGGACCGAAACTCTCTATTCCAATTCCCATTTTTTGAAGGACCGACAGGTTGCGCTCAATCCAGTCGGCGTCGCGCGGCGGCACGTCGAAGGTCTGTGGCAAAAGTAACTTTTGCGCTGGGACCCCCTGCTCTTCCATTCTTCGTCGCAATTCTTCAAAGAGAATACGCTCATGCGCGGCGTGCTGATCAACCAGGACGAGGCCATCCGCGTTTTCCATTAAGACATAAAGCTTGCTTAGCACACCGATAATCTGGAATTGCTGCTGACTACGATCGGGTTTGGGTGGAATTGGCGGTGGAGGTTCATCCGCCGTAATCTTCGTGCCGGAGTGAAGGTCCCCGGCTACAGCGGGTCTGGATATAACAGTTGGACCGAGATGTGGTAACTCGCGATGTGACGCCTCGGGACCAGCAATGTCCGGTCGCAGCGTCAAGTCAGGAACAGCTTTCCCGGAAACGGCCGGCGAACTGCCGGGTGCACGAAATTTTTCCTGCCATGCTGCTCTGCCACCTTCCAATGTCCGCTGAATGCAACGAACAATCGCTTCACGGACCCCGTTGGGATCACGAAAACGCACTTCGCGTTTTGCCGGGTGAACATTTACATCGACAGCCGCTGGATCGAGCTCAAGAAATAGAAATGTAACCGGATACTGCCCTTTCATGAGAGCGGTATGGTAGCCTTCGCGGATACCGGCAGTGATGAGGCTGCTTTCAATCGCGCGGCCATTTACGAAGACGAGCTGTTGCGTTCGGCTTTGGCGACTCAGGCCTGCTTGTCCGATAAAGCCGTGAACTCGAATACTCGGTGAAGCGACGTCGGTTACCTCAGCCAAGCGCTGCAACAACTCAACACCATACAAATCGCGGATTCGGTCACTGAGCGTCGCCGAGGGTGCTAACTGAAATAACATGCGGTCATCTCTCATTAACGAGAAGCCGATTTGAGGGTGACCTATTGCTTGTAAGTGAATCTGATGCTCGATGTTGCGACTCTCGGTGTTTTCGGAACGAAGAAACTTCCGGCGCGCCGGCAGATTATGGAAAAGCGAGCGCACCTCGACCTGTGTTCCGGGGGCTTCACCGCCGTCGCGCACAGTTTCGAGCTTGCCGCCATTGACAATAATTTCGGTTCCCGCGACCGCGTCGGTTTCGCGCGTGCTCAGGCGAAAGCGCGACACGCTGGCAATACTTGGCAACGCTTCGCCACGAAATCCGAGCGTGGCGACCGCTTGAAGATCAGCAGCAGACCGGATTTTACTGGTCGCATGTCGCTCCAGCGAAAGCAGCGCATCGTCACGATCCATTCCACAGCCGTCATCGATCACGCGAACTAGTGAAATTCCTCCCCGGCGAATGATGACATCGATTTTCCGGGCATCGGCGTCGATGCTGTTTTCGATCAGTTCTTTCACCACTGATGCCGGGCGCTCTACTACTTCGCCGGCCGCCACCTGGCTGGCCACAGTCTCAGAAAGCAAACGAATGCGGCTCATTTTGTATCGGAGATTGTAGGTTCCAGATTGCCGATTGCGAAGAAAAACGAATGCGCGGGACGGCGCGGCGCGCGATGGCTACCCTCTTTGACTTGCTGGCGCCGCAGCCGTATTTTTTGCAGATGATCAACGTCACGGAGAATGCTGTGCGACAGCTCCAGAGTTTGCTTTCAGAGACAGCGGAAGATTCGCCGAGGGGCTTGCGAGTGCAGGTCGCCAAAGGCGGTTGTTCCGGTCTGCATTATGAAATGACACTTGACGAAAAACGAGATGGCGACGCGGTGGTAGAGCGTGATGGAATGCAATTTTTTATCGATGGCGATAGCGTTCCTTATGTGCGCGGGGCGACTCTGGATTTTTGCGATGGCTTGACGGGCACGGGGTTTCGCGTCCTTAATCCAAACGCGTCGCGCACGTGCGGATGCGGTTCGTCATTCGAAACGGCGCAGTCAGGTTGAAACCGGGGAATCCTCGCGCACAGGACTGATGGACTATGGCACTCACCCATATGATCCGTACGAAGAGCCGTACACGCGTCCACGCCGCCGCATCAATTATTTTGCCTGGACCGTTGCCATTTTGCTTTTGACCGGCTTTGCGCTCGCAGCGTGGCTGGGCAGCTTTTACATCTTTGATCAACCAGAGCGGCCAGACAGTTATCGGATCCTGCAAAGACTGCACAAGATTGAGCCGCCGAAGCGGTTCGAGTTGACTGCTGCGCCGGCAGGCGAATTTCTAAACCCACAACAGCTCTATGAGCGCTACGTGGAGATGGGCGCTGCCGAGCTTGCTAGGGCGAACGCTGAACTGGCACGCAATTACATTCGAAACTATCAGCAGGTGCGCGGCCTGGTGCCGTACGTTGTAGGCAGGTACAGAATCATTGCAACGCGCGAGCTTGGCCCGGGAGATGTGTTTACCTCGGGCATGATCGCTCTGACGAATGCCATTGATAACGGCGAGCTCGTCATGGAGCACCTCTATCCCGCGAATCCTGAAGCCTTGCCTCTCATGAAGCAGACCCTCACCGTTGGATTGGAAATCAAGCTGGAACGCACGCACGATATTTCCGCGGTGATTCACGCGGAGCGGCTGGTTGATGGCCGCATCATGGTTACGGCTATCCCGTTGCTTTACGGAAGCTATACGGTCACACGTGGTCTGGGGACTTTTCGACTTGAGCCACCGCTTTCTTTGAACCTGGCGGCAGGCTGGCCACTATTTAAGGCGCACGAGCGTGCTGGCGTTGAGCAACGCTACGCAGAATACCGGCAAAAGACCGCAGCAGCACAAGGCGGTCCGGTCCCCGTACCTGGCCTGAGCCCCAGCACAACACCGCCGCCGGCCGAGAATGAATTGGTGCGCGTCGAACAAGCCCGGCCTGTTATAGCGTTTTCGCCCCCGCCTGCCTTGGCAAAGAACGGCAAGCTCGTCAAGACAACGCCGGGCCCGAAAGGGAAAAAATCGTCGAAGAAACAAAAACTGGAGTCTCCGTCGCCGGCGTCAAGTCCTGCGCAGCCAGTGATCGCTCAGAAACAAAGTGCGCCCACTCCGACACCAATTACAGTTGCGTCTGCGCGTACCCCGCCAAACGCTCCAAACTTTTCCTCTGTTTCACCGGCGCCAGTGGCGAAAGCTCCCGTAGCTGTGACTCAACCTGTAGCCCAGGCTCCGGCTGTTCCGACCGCCACGCCGGTGCCGGTGCTTCCCGCACAGCCTGCTCCGGCTGACAATTCCAATGTAGCTCTGGCGTCAAACGCGGGCGGTGGCAGTTGGAAAACGTTTCCACCTGGCAAGATGCCACTTGGCCGGCTTATCGGCACAGGCGATCTCCGAGACGTTGCTGACCATGGACTCGCGGGCGAACGCGTTTATTTGAAGGGACAATTCGTGGTGAATTTTTCTGACGCGAACAAAGCCGTGTTGCGGCCGCGCACGAAATTAACAGACAAAGTGCTGCACTTCGGCGGCGGTTCATCCGCGCGCATCATCGTAGAATTTCCCGGTGGCTATACCCCTCCAGCGCAGGGCACGGTAGTAAACCGGGATGAGTTGCGGCCTTACGAGATTACCGAAGTGCGCAAACAAGAAGACGGACAGCTAAACGTCTTCGTGCGCGAAATCATGCAGCCGAATTGATCGACACGCCAGCTGTCGCGCCGTACGAAGCCGTCCCGCTACTCAGTGCGGGATCGAAGAATCACTTTACCGTCGCGTACCTCAATCGTCCCGATGCCATGAATGTTTCGATAATCGCTGAGGTAATCATGCAATCGCCTGGAGCGATATTTCCATTTCAAAAGGTCAGTCGGTACCTGCTTCCCGTTCACAATAATCCGATTCAACTGCGGATTCTCCAATGATTCCGCCCCTTTGAATTCGACCGTAATGTCGCCGTTAAAATAATAGCCTCGACGGCCGATAAGTTCTCCAAAGGGAATACTCGTTTGGAGACGAAGTTGGTCGCCCTCGATTGACACAAAAACTCTGCCGCGCGCGTCCCGATTAGTGAGAATCAATGTGTTAATATCGTCCGCTGTCAGTTCGACCTCGGCGGGCTGACCTGCACGCGTCTTCTGTTCGAAATCCTGCCACCGTTCGCGGACACTTTGAATTTGATTATCCGACGCGCTGAATTCAGGAAGGGAAACTGGCGCTTCCGCGATCGAATGCGTTTTCGCCAGCCAATAAATAGCGTGCACTATTGCCGAATGGCGTTGAAATCCCCAATACACGCCAGCAAAACAAGCGATCGCCAGCACAACTGCAAACACCAAAAGAATAAGGCAGCCCCGGGCGAAACAGCCCAATCCTTTTCGCTGCGGCGGGGCCTCGACCCAACCATTCATAAAAGCGTGATCAGTGGTTGGTGGTCAGTGATCCAATGAAGCTTGTGCCTTGTAATTGGAATTTTCAGATCACTGATCACAGATCACCTCCTGCCATTTTTGCCTGAGCGTCCATCAATTTGTCATAAAGCGCGTGCAAGCCTTCCGAAAGGACCCGCGTTCCGGCGATGATCGGCATGAAATTCGTGTCACCACTCCAGCGCGGCACGATATGAATATGCAAATGATCGAGAACACCTGCCCCCGCGCATTCGCCAATATTCAAGCCAATGTTAAATCCTTGCGCTCTTGTCGCGGCGCGCAAAAGCGTCTGCGCATGCACAACCAAATTCCAAAGCTCGATGACTTCGTTCTCACCGAGCGACGAGAGCTCCGCCGTCTTGCGATACGGTACCGCCATCAAATGACCGACCGCGTACGGATAACGATTCATCATCAGAAAACTGTTCTTTCGGCGCGTGATCACAAAATGCTCGGCGTCATTGCTTGCCCGAGCCGCAGCTTCGAGAAAATTCCGGTCGCGCGGCTCCTTTTCGAAATACTCCACCCGCCACGGAGCCCACAACGTCTCCATTTGTTTCCTAGGAAATTCTTCGGTCGCCATTACCTGAGTTGCTCAGGAGAATAAAAAATCATCCACCGCAAAGTCGAGCGACCATTTCCGATCCTTTCCCCTTCTTCGGAACAATTGCGCCGACGCATCAATTGAAAGTGATCGAGCGTTTTGGCTTGCTCGGTTCAGGCAGGCCGGATAAAAGACGCAGCACCTTTTTGTGAGGTCACCTTGAAAACAATATTACTGACGTTTGTGACTCTAGCGCTGTCGCTGCCGGTGAACAACATCCAGGCGGGCGACCAGCAGGATCTGAAGAAGTTCCAAGGTACTTGGAAGCTGGTTTCCGCGACGCGAGACGGCAAGGCGTTGGCCGAGGACAAGGTGAAACAGACCACCATTGTCTTCAAAGGAGATACTTTCCGTTTTCCGGAGCTAGCCGAGTACGCAACCAGCAAAGAGGGAACGATCAAGCTGGACGCAACGAAGACGCCGAGGCAGATGGACGCCACCTCGACCGGCGGAGAAGTTATGCTCGGCATTTACGACTTGGAAGGAAACCGTTACAAGGTTTGCTTCGCCCCGGTAGGCAAGCCACGCCCCAGCGAGTTCGTTTCCACACCTGGGAGTGGCTACATACTGCAATTTTGGGACCGCCCAATGCTTCCGTGATCACCAAGCCTGATCGGTCAGCAATTCGTCAGTCGCTGTCCGGATCCGCTTCGCCTTCACTGGATGGCTCTGACTGATCTTGTGCCAGCGCGTGCAGGATTAGCCGGCCAATCCCGGTGGCGTGTTGTTTGCCGCGGTTGACGAGAATCACGACGCCTAGCTTCCGTTGCGGCGCGAACCCGATGTAAGTCGAGGTGTTGTTCAATCCCCCGTTCTTGTCGAGGATCCTGAGGTTGCCGGCGCTGACGTTCTGCCAGGCAAGGCCTAGCTTCAGACGCGCGCTCACCGTGAACACGGGTTGCTGAGCGAAGGCCATGGCATTCTCCATCGGACGATGATCGGAAAGTTCTCCCATGTTTGCGGCCAGGAACGTGGCCATGTCGCGTGACGACGAATAAATCTGGCCGGCGCCGGGCCATTTGAAAGTTCCCTGCTCCTCACCCGGCCGACCGATTGGCTGACCCCCCGGGCCGTACCCCTGCACGGTGCGCCCCAGCAAATCACGCCGCGCAGGCAGTGCGGTCGAACTCATGCCGAGCGGGACGGTTATCCGTTCGTGCATCAAGGCCGCGAACCGGGTGTTGAATCGGCGTTCTAGTGCCACCCGCAACAGGACCATGGCAGCATTGGAATAAAGATATTGTTGACCAGGCTCATGGTTCGGACCCGCCTTCCACGAGTTCAGAAACCGCACGAAGTCGGGCCACGTGTAATTCCCTCGGTGCCAGTGCTCATACTGCTGTGGCACGCGCGGCAACCCGGAGGTGTGACTGGCAAGCTGTCCAAGTGTTACCCGGCGGATATCCCCGCCTCTCTGCAGCTCGGTGACATATTTGGCGACCGGGTCGTCGAGGCCAAGCTCGCCGCGCTTCACGGCTTCCGCAAGAGTCGTCGTCGCGAACAATTTGCCTACCGAACCGAGATTGAAGATCGAGTCTGCTGTCACTCGTTCGTTCCTGGCGTCGTTGGCGAAGCCGTAGTTAAAGAATTGAGTGTTTCCATTCACCCGGACCGCGACCGCAACGCCGCCTCCTCCCTTGCCGTTCTCCGGCAATATCGGTTGAACTTTTTGCGCGACGATCTGTTCAACGTTGACCTGTTGAGCGCGCGCCGGACCAGCAGCGAGGAGAGCCACGATCACACTCGGAATGAGGATGCTTTTTACAATCATGGCCGCGACTCTTCACCGCTTGACCAGCTTGCGCAACGGCGAGCAACTGCACGATTTGCTCGCAGCTTAGCTTACTCGGTTCGGCAGGCCCTGATAAATAAGGAACTCGTGCCTTCCTTTTATCGGCATCTGCGCCTTAGACAGAGTGGAAACAACCTTTCGGCGAATCGTAGTTAGATGACGCAGATTAGTACTTATTATGCCGTGGCTTCTTAGGTTTGCGATTGGCTCGCTTCTCTTATTTGTCATCGGCGCAGTGATAATCACATGGGCGTGCATCTCCACCGGGTGGGAAGCGTTCGGCCCGTTTCGCGTGGGGTTCGCTCACCGCCAGAACCGGACTAATTGGGAGCGCCTTTTTCTCTATTGCGAGCGTGGTGATTCACCAGCCGTGGCGCACATTTTCTCTCGCGCTCTTGAGTGCCTCGGTTTTGCTGTTTGTTCTGCTGCTCGTTTTTGCCAAGTTCGCGTGATGAAACATCGGCTTTTTGTACTCCCGACCGGCTGTTCGTTATGCTCGCATTTACTATCGCAATCGCGAGATCCTTCGGGTGGATATTCGCAAATGATCCAACCATAAACATGTCGTTAAGCTGCGCCCGATCGTGACACGCCTGATCCTTACATTCATTGCGCTGGTGCTCCCGCTGTGTCTGACACTAGGTAAGCGCACCGCACCTGTGACAGTAACGCCTGTAGTTCATAAAGGCGTACGATACGTTGCACCGAATGACAATGGCCGCCGCGCATACGTTGAAGCGTGGGATGTACAGACCAATAAGAAGCTTTGGGAGTTAGCTGTATTTACAAACCGCATCGATCCGGGGTTAGAGGAAGATGTTCAATGGGTTTTTATTAAGGCACTCAGCGTTCGAGGTGGCATGCTCATCGTCACGTCTGAGCGCGGGGAGACGTATCAAATTGATTTAAATACGAGGACCATAACGCAATCCGATGTAGCGCAATCACCAACACGGAACGCAGCGACTCAACGCCGTGACATTCCTCAGGCCGTCGAGAGAGCCATCACGAATAGATCGCTTTCGAAGAAGTACGATCTCTCCTTTCGCATGGACCCATTCTATCTACGCGGAGATTTTAATGGCGACGGCAACATTGACGTAGCTGTCTTGGTGAAAGAACGCTCGACGGGAAAGCTCGGAATTGCGATTGTTCTCGGCGCGACGGGTAAAGTGACAATTCTCGGCGCAGGGACTGCCATCGGTAATGGTGGAGATGATTTCGAGTGGATGGATACCTGGCAGGTCTATTCCAAAGCGCGTACCGCCAAAGAACACGGCGAAAGAGAGGTCCCACGCCTGCGTCGCGACGCGCTCCTCGTCGGTAAGACCGAGGCAGCCAGCGCGTTGATCTACTGGAATGGGAAGCGCTATGTTTGGTCCCAGCAAGGCGACTGAGCGAAATGCAGAAAGAAGTGAGTCCGAGAGATGCTATCGCTTTCGTCGAGCGTCATGGAGTGGTGTTCCAGGCCACGCGCGATCCAGTGCCGAGCCTAGCGGAGGCCATTGCACGCGAACCAATTCGAGGCAGCTGGTGGGGACACCCTAAAGGCGGGCAAATCTTTCGGGCTGCGCGCGCGGTTTGTGAAAGTCCCAACGTTTTGGTTTGCAAGCTAATTGATAACAAAGTCACGTATGTTCATCGACGGGTTTGGCCGGCTCTCGTAAAGCTTGTGCCGCGCTTTGGAAACGAGCGACTCGCGAAAGTTTGGGACGAACATACAAAGACCGGCGCGCACGTGTCGCGACGGACTCCTTTCCCTAAATGGGTGCTAGGCGATGTGATGAAAGCGGCGGAGGCACTCTCGACACAAGAAGCAGAGCGAATCCTATCGGCCGTGTTAGCGAGGAAAAAGAGCAAGACCGCAAGGAGGCAACGACTTCGACGAATTAATGAATGAGCAAAACATAATCGCTCCCCTGCTCTTTCTTTCTGTCGTTTGACCTTACTTGAGAAAGGGTAGCATCTGGAAGCCGCGAAATAAGAGCCGGCGCTTTCTCTGTTGACGCTACCAACGCATCGAGATTGCCTTGGTTCCATTCGGCGCTCGCGCGGTCCGGCTCGATGAAATGGGTTTTCTGCAAATAAAGAAGCAACCCTTCGTCTTTCGCGGAGACGACCTCATATCGCCAATGATGCGCCGCCGCTTCGCGACGAACGTCGCGTCCGAAAACAGCCAGCGCGTCGCGATGGTGCCGGTAGCCGGTGATCACCTTCCAAATCGTGTAGCTGCCGGTGAACAACAGGGCGACCACGAGCGCTATAGCCAGGTAGGGACGCAGCGCCCAGGCGTCCAATCGGCGCGGTGCACCACTCCTGCCAATTTGCGCCGCTAACAGCAAACAGAACGGCGGTACAACTGGAAAAATTCTATCGACGCGCTTCGATGGAATTAACGACATCACGATCAAACCACCAAGGCTCCAGCAAAGCAGCCAGAAAGTTTCAGGAGACATGTCGCGAAGTGCTGAGCGCAACCGCCATTTTCGCGAATGAAGCTCGACGAGGGCGATGGCAACCAGAAGCAGGCTCCACGGAGCAAATTTGTGCAGTAGATGTAGCAAATAAAAATGGAGCGGTTGCGGCCGATGAATTGTTTCGCCAAAGCGCCCAACAAATTCACGCATCACGACCTCATCGAAAAATCCAGGCTGAAAAAGGATGCCGCCGATCCCCCATGCAAGAAAGACAGCGAGGGATGCGGCCCATGGCCACCAGCCGGGCCAGGCGCTTTGTCGCAATTGTGCTTTGTGAGAGTAGCCGGGGTCGGCGACCCCGGCTACCACAGCATCTCGCCCGCGCCACCACTCAAACACTCCAATACCAGGTAGCAGAAAGGCATAAACAATCGGCCCTTTGATCAGCATTGCGACTGTGAGCAGGACAAACACGACAACTTGGTCTTGCAGTCTCCACTCGGTTTGGGCTCGGATTTTTTTCCAGATCAACACGCCGATCAGAAAAATCACGAGCGCGAGTGGCATATCGGTGCGCACAAGCGTTGCCAGGCGCGGACTGAGCAGATTCAATCCAAATGCCGCCTCCGCAATTAAGCCGGCAATTAATCCATATGCCGAACGGGCAGAACGAAACAATAACAGTGCCAAAGCAACCGCCGCTAGAAAGGACGGCAACCGCCACGCTAAATCCCATGATCGGGTCAACTCGAAAAAACCAGCTGAAATCCACGCTACAAGCGGCGGCTTGGTTGCAACGTGTTCGTGGGGTGTCTGCTGGTACAACCAGCGGCCTGCTTTGATCATCTGGAATGAAGTGAATCCCTGCTTCGCCTGATCGTAGTCGTCGAGCTGCCACGGCAAATTACCGATTAGAAGTAACAAAAAGCTTACGGCAGCAATTACCCAAGCGATGCGTTGATCTTCAAGCAAGCCGCTCATCATGTGGCGCGGCCGTAGTGTGCGCTGTCCTCAGCGCAAACCCTTCTCGGACGGTAAAGCGATGTCCGCTGAGGACAGCGGACACTACAGCACGAAC
>WNGH01003753.1_pt1 | contig 22123 bp, 24 predicted proteins | sample 5400631 | NCBI WGS metagenome assembly WNGH01 (sample SAMN13153373, study PRJNA577476) | soil metagenome | isolation source: 115 cm soil or saprolite under Garry oak tree replicate 1 | place: USA:California | collected 2016-06-15
GGATCGCGTCCTGCTGGGCCTTGTTGAAGCGGTGGATCTCGTCGATGAAGAGCACTGTCCGCAGTCCGGCGCGGCGGTGCACTCTCGCCTCCGCCACCACCTTGCGCAGGTCCGCCACCCCGGCGGTGACGGCCGACATCGCCGCCATGCGGGCGCTCGTCTCCGTGGACAGGAGGCCCGCAAGAGTCGTCTTGCCGCTGCCCGGCGGCCCCCAGAGGATGATGCTCGGCAGGTTTCCGGTCTGGGTCAGGCGGCGCAGGACGTCGACGACCTGCCGCTGCCCGACCAGCTCGTCGAACCTCTTCGGCCGGAGCCGGGTCGCGAGCGGAGCTTTCGGCTCCGCGCCGGCCGGGACCGGAAAAAGCTCTCCCTGATCTGTCATGGGTCTAGATTCTGATCTCGACACGCTTGACAAGGCCCCCGGCCTACAATTCGCCGGTCATGACGACCTGCTGGTATTGCAGCTCCGAGGTGCCAGAGACCTCCCAGTACTGCCCGAGCTGCGGTCACAGCCAGATCGACCGCACGTCCAGCCCGCTTTTCGGGGTCGTCGACTCGACCACCGCGATCTGGAACGCCAAGTTCGTCAACGCCCTCGTCGGCCAGGAGGCCAACCGCGCCGTCCGCTACCACCGCCCGCTGTCTGTGCTGGTGGTCGAGCTCGACCACGCCGAGCACATCCACAAGGAGATGGAGGCCGTGCAGGTCGAGGCTCTGCTCCGGGAGATGGCGGAGCGGCTGGGCCAGGCCATTCGCGACACCGACACGGTGGGGTTCCTGGACGTGGACGGACCGCCGCACTTCGGGATCGTGCTGCCCGAGACCGACGAGCAGGGGGCAGCGCTGGCCGCGGACAAGATCCGGCGCTCGATCGCCTCCCACGACTTCGGCACAGGCTCCTGGAAGCGGATCACCGTCAGCTGCGGGGCCGCGACCATCGACGCCAACTACCGGCCGGCCGACGAGGCGGGGGTCATGAACCGCCGCGAGTACACCGGCAACCTGCTGCGCGAGGCCTACCAGGCGCTGGACTTCGGCCGGTCGGCCGGGACGAACCGGACGACCGTCGGCGCCTACCGACGCTGAGCCGAATCTTTCTGATTCGGCACCGGAGATTATCGCGCGCGAGCTCACTCCCCCGCCGCCCCTCGAGCAGGATCCGAAGCTCGTCGAGGCCGAGTTCTCGCGCTACCTGCAGGGCGTGACGTACTGGCAGATCCCGATGCGCCGGCCGCTCTGGTTCGTGCACAAAGCCAGGCGCGGCCTGTTGCCCGGCGACGAGACGATCGCGGTGATGGGGCAGCGGGTGCTCGACGTCGTCCGGCGCCTCGGAGTCGAGCGCCCAACCGAGGCGATGGCGCTCGTCAGCCACGCCGATCCGCTGAACGCCGCGTGGATCCTGCTGGACGGGCGACCGCAGAACGAGCGCGAGATGCACCGCAAGGGCGTGGGCAAAGCGGGCATGCTGCAACTCGAGATGGAAGGCGAGACGCCGAAGTCGTGGGAGTACGTCCCGCCGCCGCGGATCGACAAGCCGGCGAGCGCCGCCGCGTAGCTATGAAGACCTTCCCCAAAGGGTTTCTCTGGGGAACGTCGAGCGCGGCGCACCAGGTCGAGGGCGACAACCGCAACAACGACTGGTGGGAGTGGGAGCAAACGCCGAGCCATATCGACGACGGCGACACCTCCGCGGTCGCGTGCGACCACTACCACCGCTATCGCGAGGACTTCGCGATGCTGCGGGAGCTCAACCAGAACGCGCACCGGCTTTCGATCGAGTGGTCGCGGATCGAGCCCACTGAAGGTGAGTTCGACTCGCGCCAGATCAGGCACTACCGCGACGTCCTCGGCGAGCTGCGCGAGCAGGGAATCCTGCCGATGGTGACGCTGCACCATTTCACGAACCCGCTGTGGTTCATCCGCAAGGGCGGATGGACCTCTTCCGACTCGCCGCGCGCCTTTCTTCCATTCGTGCAGCGTGCGGTCGACGAGCTCGGCGACCTGGTCGGGATGTGGTGCACGATCAACGAGCCGACGATCTACGGCGTGAACGGCTGGATCAACGGCGAGTTCCCGCCCGGCCATCACGGGGACCTGGTCGCGCAGTATCGCGTGGCTAGCAACCTCCGGCGCGCGCACGAGCTCGCGTACGCGGCCATCAAGCGTCGCCTACCCGATGCCCCGGTCGGCCTTTCGCACCACAAGTTCCTTCTGATGCCGGCGTCGCGTTCGCGGCTTGACCGTCTGGCCGCCGCCGCCGCGCAGGCGGTCACAGACCGTTGGCCGGTCGGACCTGGAATGCTCGAGAAGGTCGTGGAGGCGTCCTGCGACTTCATCGGCGTCGCCCACTACTGGGGGCAGCTGTGCGCGTTCGATCCACGCCGGCCGCGGGACCAGTTCATCCGCCGGTTCAACCCGCCCGGCGTCCCGGTGACCGACATGGGTTGGGCGTCCGACCCCTCCTGGATCCGGCAGGTGCTGACCGACCTGAAGCGATATGGGAAGCCGGTGTACGTCACCGAGAACGGCATCGCCGCGCGCGACGACGCCATCCGTGAACGCTACCTGCCGGAGGTGCTGGGGAATGTCCACCTCGCGATCGAGGACGGGGTCGACGTGCGTGGCTACTTCCACTGGACGAACATGGACAACTTCGAGTGGGCCCGGGGGTACAGGGCGCGGTTCGGCTTGATCGCTGTCGACCGCGGCACGCTCGAGCGCACGGTCAAGCCGAGCGGGCGACTGTACGCCCGGATCGCGACCGCGAACGCGCTCCCGGCTTAACTAGACTCAGGCCGATGTCTCGCCGCTCGGTCGCCACCGGCGCTGTTGCCGTCGTGCTGGCCTCCGTCCTGATGCTGTCGCTAGCCTGGGGCCTGCAGCACGCCGCCCTCGCCAATCCGCCCGTGCTGGGCAAGCCGGCCCCTCACCTCGCGATCCAGACCACGTCAGGAACCGAGGTGCGCGTGTGGGACCTGCAGGGGAGGCCAGTGGTTCTGAACTTCTGGGCCTCGTGGTGCGGGCCTTGCGTCGCAGAGGGCGGGGTGCTCGCCGACGGCGCCGGCACGCATCCCGGCGTGGCGTTCGTCGGGGCAGACAACCAGGACACCCACGCCGGCTTCAGCGCGTACGAGCAGCGACATCCCCACGCGTACCCTGCCGGACCGATCGTCACCGGCAGCTACCAGTCGTACGGAGTTGCCGGCTTGCCCGCCACGTTCTTCATCGACGCGCAAGGCCTGGTCGTCGCGTCTTTCACCGGCCCGCTGGACGCCAACACCCTTGATCACTACATCGGGCTGATCGGCTCATGACGCTTGCGCTCAAATGGGGAATCCCGGTCGCGATCATCGCCGCATGCGTGGGCTATCTCATCTACACGGCGTCGGGGGGCACGAGCGAGTACTACGTCACCGTGTCCGAGTTGCGGGCGCACGCGCAGGCGGGCGACGTGCGGGTGGCGGGGGTCGTGCAGGACGACGTGCAGAAATCGGGCGGAGGCCTGCACGTGACCTTCACGGAGAAGGACGGCACCGCGTCTATGCCGGTCGAGTACTCGGGCACTCTGCCTGACATCTTCAAGCCCGGCATCACCGTGGTCGCGGAGGGCCGGCTCGGCAGCGACGGCGTCTTCCACGCGAAGGCGCTGCTGGCCAAGTGCCCTTCGCGCTTCTCGACCCAGCCCTACACGTCGTGATGGCCGGATACCTGGCGTCGTGATCTCAGGATCCCGACGCCGAGGGCCCTCGCATCTTCGCGTCCTAGGCGGCCGGGCGCCTGCGGCGCTGAAGCCTGCGTCGACTCCTGCGCGCGCTCGGCTGCCCCCGCGCAACCACGGCGCGGGGACCCCAGCTGGTGTGCGCTCCCTCGCTTGCTCGTCGTCTCCTTGGCTCCGGCCGCCGATGCCGCGAAATATGCGTCGGGCCTCGACGTCGTGATCCTGGGATACCTGGGAGGCGGCGCGCTCCTCGCCGGCCTCGTCCTCGGCGGATTCTCGACGCTGCTCTCCTTCTGGGCCGGCGCGCGCGAGGACGCGGTCTTCATCCAGGTCGGTCGCCGCGCGTTCTACGCGGCCGCCGCGATGACGCTGCTCGCATCCGTGCTGCTGGAGGTCGGGCTGCTGACGCACGACTTCTCGCTTGCATACGTCGCCGAGCACACCGACCTGAGCACGCCCATCGCGCTCGTGGCCGCGGGTTTCTACGGCGGCCAGGAGGGATCGCTGCTCTACTGGACTCTCATCCTCGGCCTGCTGGGCAGCGCGTCGCTGGTCGCGAGCAGCTCGCTGGGCGGCCGCGTCGCCGCCTACGCGACAGGGATCCTCGCCGCGATCCTCACCTTCTTCCTGTTCGTGCTCGCGGTCGTCGCGAGCCCGTTCGAGCTGCTGTCGGTGACGCCTCCCGACGGCCTTGGCCTCAACCCGGTCCTCCGCGACGGCGGCATGCTCATCCATCCACCGGTCGTGCTCGCCGGCTTCGCCGCGTTTGCGATCCCGTTCGCCTTCGCCTGCGCCGCCTTGCTCGCGGGTCGCGCCGACGCCTCGTGGATCGCGCACACCCGGCGCTTCGCGCTCGTCGCATGGTGCCTGCAGACGACCGGGCTCCTGCTGGGCATGTGGTGGGCGTACCACGTGCTCGGATGGGGCGGTTACTGGGGCTGGGATCCGGTCGAGAACGTCGCCCTCATGCCGTGGCTGGCCACGACCGCGTATCTCCACTCGGCGCAGGTGCAGGAGAAGCGCGGGCGCCTGCGGGCGTGGAACTTCGGTCTCGTGATCCTCGCGTTCCTCCTCGTGGTCTTCGGCACGTTCATCGTTCGCAGCGGCGTCGTCCCGTCGGTGCATACGTTCGCGATCAGCGCGATCGGGCCGTGGTTCCTCGGCTTCCTGGGATTCTGCATCGCCTTCTCCGGCGTGCTTCTCACGGCCCGCTCGGGCTCGCTCGGCGCGGCCACGACCCGGCCCGCCGCGGCCATCTCGCGCGAGGGCGCCTTCGTCCTCCAGAACGTGCTCCTGATCGGCGTCATCGCCGTCGTGTTCTGGGGGACGGTGCTGCCGCTGGTCTCGGGGATGTTCGGCCTGGAGCGGGTGGTCGGCGCGCCGTACTACGAGCGAGCGGCCGCGCCGCTGCTGGCGGCGATCCTCGCGCTGATGGCGGTTGGGCCGCTGCTGCCCTGGCGGCGCGCGGGGCGGCCGACGGTGCGCGCGCTGCGCTGGCCCGCCGCGACCGCCTTGCTCGCGCTGGCCGTCCTTGTGGCGGCGGGCGTCCGCTCGGTTGCCGCCCTGATCGCGATTCCGCTGGCCTTCGCCGCGGCGTCCACGGTCTTCACCGAGTACGGGCGCGCGCTGCGGCGCAAGCCCGAGGCGATCGCGCGCGGCCGCCGCCGCTACGGCGCCTACCTCGCCCATCTCGGCCTGGTCGTGGTCGCCGTAGGCGTCGCGGCCTCGCAGCTCGGCCAGCAGGAGAAGGACGTGACCCTGGCTCCCGGGCAGCAGGTCACCATCGCGGGCTACACGTTGACGTACACGGGAGCCGAGTCGCGCCAGGACGGCGACCACACCGATTTCATCGCCGGCATGCGGTTCGGCGACCAGACGCTCCAGCCCTCGCGGGCGACGTACGCCGGGCTGGGTGGCCAGGCGCTGACCCACGTCGCCATCTCGACCACGCCCGTCGCCGACGTCTACGTCGTGCTGGCGGACACCAACCAGGACGGCTCGGCGTCGTTCCGGGTCTTCGTCAACCCGCTGGTGACCTGGATCTGGGCCGGAGGCGCCGTGATCATCATCGGCGTCGTCCTCGGCAACCTGGGCGAGCAGAGCCCGGTTGGAGAGTTGGCAAGACGCCGCATCCCCGCTACGCTCCCCACGTAGCGATGGCCATCATCGTCGCGACGCTGCTTCTGTTTCTGGTGGGGCCATTCGTGCTGTGGCCTCTCCTCAAGACACCGCCCGAACAGCCATGAGCCTGGTCGTTGGCAACGGCCTCACGCACTGGTTCGGCCGCGAGCTCGCGCTCGAGGGCGTCGACCTCGTCATCGACACGGGCGAGCACATGGCCGTGCTCGGCGACAACGGCGCGGGCAAGACAACCCTGCTGCGAATCCTGGCCACCATGCTCAAGCCCACCTCGGGTCAGCTGCAGGTCGCCGGCCTCGACGCCTTCAAGGAACGGCGCCGGCTGCGCCACTACATCGGCTACGTGGCTCACGCGACAGGGCTGTACCCGGCGCTCACGGCTGTCGAGAACCTCGAGTTCTTCTGCGACCTGCATGAGGTGAGCCGGACTCGCGTCGAGGAGTCGCTCGACGTGGTCGGCCTGGCCTCGGTCGCCAGGCGCCGCGCCGGCGAGCTGTCGCGCGGCATGCTGCAGCGCCTGGCCCTGGCGCGGGCGATCCTGCACGAGCCTCGCCTGCTCATCCTCGATGAGCCGGACGCGAGCATCGGCGATGATGCGGCCGACCTGCTGACTCGCTTGATGCGCGACAGGACAGTCGTCATGGCGACGCACGACCACGCGCTCGCCAGCCGCCTCTGCCCGCGGACTCTCGTGCTCCGCCACGGCCGCTCGCACGGCACGGCGAGCCGCCTCCGCGTCGTCAAGTGAACCCGGTTCGCGTCGCGCTCGCCGTCGCGCGCAAGGATCTGAGGTCCGAGTGGCGGACGCGCGAGATGGTGCCCGCGCTCGCGCAGTTCATCGTGCTCGCGCTGCTGATCGGCAACTTCGGATTCCAGATCGACAACCACAACGCGCCCACCATCGCGCCAGGCATTCTGTGGATGGCGCTGGTGTTCGCCGGGCTCGTCGCTTTCGGGCGCACGTTCGCCGCGGAGCGCGAGCAGGCTTCGCTGGAGGCGATGCTGATGACACCGGCGTCGCCGGTCGCGATCTTCGCCGGCAAGGCACTTGCCGCGTCGCTGCTGCTCGTGATCTGCGAGGCGGTGCTGCTGCCGGCGCTGACGATCTTCTTCGGCACGCAGCTGAGCGGGGCCGTGATCTTCGCCGTCCTGCTGGCGACCGTCGGCATGGCCGCCCTCGGCGTGATGTTCGCCGCGATCGTGGCGCGGGTCCGCGCGCGCGAGCTCCTTCTGCCCTTGCTCACGCTCCCGCTCTGGATCCCCTTCATCATCGCGGGTGGCCAGGCGGTGCAGTCGGCGATGGGGCTGCCGGGCAACTACCAGGAGGCGATCGGCCTGCTCATCGACTTCGACATACTTTTCGTGGTGCTCACCTCACTCGCCGCCCGTTTCGTGCTGGATGAATAAGTACGAACGCTGGGCGGCAGCGGCGGTCGCCCTCATGCTCGTCGCCGGCGCCGCGATCTTCTTCTACGCGCCCACCGACTACCTGCAGGGGCCGGTGCAGCGGATCTTCTACCTGCACGTCAGCTCCGCCATCGCCGCCTACGGGTGCTTCGCCGTGGTGCTGGTCGGCGGGCTCATCTACCTGCGCAACGAGAGCGCCGTCGCCGATCGCTTCGCCCGCGCGGGCGCGCTCGTCGGCGTCGTCTTCACCACCGTGACGCTGGTCATGGGCATGCTGTGGGCCAGGCCGATTTGGAACACGTGGTGGACATGGGACGCGCGCCTGACCTCAACGCTCGTGCTGTGGATCATCTACACGGGCTACCTGCTGGTGCGCCGGCTCGCTGAGCCCGGACGCCAGGCGGCCCGACTTGCGGCAGTGGTCGGCATCTTCGGCTTCTTCGACGTCCCCATCGTCCATTTCAGCGTCACGTGGTGGCGGACCCAGCACCCCGGGCCGATCATCGTCAACGACGCGCTGCCGGCGCAGATGCTCGCGACCTTCCTCTTCACGATGGCCTGCACGCTCGTGCTGGCGGCTGTGATGGTGTGGATCCGCTACCGCATCGAGACGTTGACGGATGAGCGCCTGCATGTTGCCGAGCCGGTGCAGATCGCGACTGCTCGCGAGCCGGAGCCGGCCCAGTGAGCTACCTCATCCCCGCGTATCTATTCGCGGTCGCGGTGCTCGGCGGCTACCTCGTGTACTCGCTGCGCAAGCTCAGGGAGCTGGAACGCAGCCGGTAGGTCCCATCCTTGCCGGTGCTCCGCACCGTCAAGCAGTGATCGTCGGCGCCGGCCCGGCCGGCGACGCGGTGGCCGCCGGCCTGCGCGACGGCGGCTTTTGGGGACGCATCACGCTGATCGGCTCCGAGCAGGAGCTTCCCTACGAGCGTCCGCACCTGAGCAAGGAATACCTCCTCGGCAAGATCCCTCGAGAGCGGCTGGGGCTGAGGCCCCAGCCGCAGTACCGCCAGCTCGGGATCGACCTGGAGCTCGGGCGGCGTGTGGTCGACCTGGGCATCGACGAGCGTCGGGTGCTGCTCGAGGACGGTGGCACGATCGGTTGGGACCTTCTCTGCATCACCACCGGATCCGACGCCCGCCGTCTCGCCGGTTTCGACGGCGCGCTCTACCTGCGTGAGCTGGACCAGGCGATGCAGCTCAAAGCCCGCATCGAGGCCGGCCTGCCGATGCGGATCATCGGGGCGGGCTTCATCGGCTGCGAGGTCGCCGCGGCGGCTGTACAGAAGGGCTGCCAGGTTCGCGTCTACGAGGCCCTGGAGCAGCCGTTGATCCGGGTGCTCGGGCCCGATGTCGGCGCGTACCTCGCCGCTGTTCACCGCAGCCGCGGCGTCGACCTGCACCTCGAGGCCACGTCGTCCCAGGCCGATCTCGTTGCGGTCGGTTCGGTGCCGCGCGTCATGAACGGCGTGGACGTCGACGGCGGCGTGGTCGTCGATGAGCTCGGCCGGACGTCAGTCCCGGACGTGTTTGCGGCCGGCGACGTCACGCGGTTCTTCCATCCTCTGTACGAGACCCGCATCCGCGTCGAGCACTTCCAGACCTCGCAGCGGCAGGGGTTCGCGGTGGGGAGGACGATGGCCGGCGCACCGGCCGCCTACGCCGAGGTGCCCTGGTTCTGGTCCGACCAGTACGACCTCAACCTCCAGTACGCGGGCGCCGGCCTTCCATGGGACGACACCGTCGTGCGCGGCGAGCTCGGCAAGCCGCCGTTCACGGTCTTCTACCTGAGCGGCGGGAGGCTGATCGCGGCGGCCGGCCTCAACGACCACCACACAATCGCGCGCGCGCGGCGTGTCATGGAGGCGCGCAGGAGCGTCACGGCTCAGCAGCTGGAAGACCCGAGCTTTGACCTTCGGCGAGCGCTTGCCTGAGCCGCGGCGCCAGCCCGTAGACGATGCGCTCCGTCAGCCCCCAGACCATGCTCTCCTCGTGCGCGAGGTAGCGAAACCTCCACGTGTCCTCGGAGATCCGCCACTCGCTGTCATCGAGCAGGCGGTCGAGCGGGATCGCCAGCATGCCCTCCAGCTCGCGCACGTCGTGCACGAACGATTCGACGGGGTCGGGCAGGTGGGCGACAAAGGGCACCACCGAGAAGTTGGTGACCGCGGCGTAGATCGGATCACCCGCGCCGAGAGGTACGAGGCGACCCACCGGCACGCCGATCTCCTCGGCCACCTCGCGCTGCGCGGCCTCCCAGGCCGACTCGCCCTCCTCGACGCCGCCACCCGGCAGCGCGACCTGGCCGGGGTGGTCGCGAAGGTCCGCCCGGCGGCGGACGAACGGCACCGTCCAGCGCCCTGCGGCGCGGTAGAGGACGAACGTGACGGCGGCGTGGCGGGCGCCCTTTCTGAACTCGCCCCAGCCGTCGACGGGCTTGAACAGGTGTTCGACCTGTAGCAGAAAAGGATCCTTCATGAGCCTTCCGGCAGCGGGTAAGCTAGGAAACGCAGCTCAAGATGATCGACCACACCAGCAGCCGCATCGAGCAGCAGCAGAAGGCCACCATCCGGCACAACCGCCGGCGGTACGCGTTCCACCGCATGCTCAAAACCACCGACCGTATCCTCTGGCGCCTCGAAGAGATGAACCGGGATGGCGTCAAGACCGTTCCGAAGCGCGCGCGGGCTGAGTTCCAGGAAGCCGTCGACGAGATGCCGGAGCAAGTCCGCGAGCCGTTCCGCGACACCGGCGGCGGGGTCCAGGAGATGCTGGACAGCCTCTTCGAGATCCAGGAGCGGCTGTTCCGGTGGCGCTACCCCGACTGGCACGACTTCGACCCGGACGAGGAGCGCCTCGACTTCTTCGCCAGCTAAGCGCCGCTCGCGACTGTCAGGAACAGGTCGGTCGCGTAGGCGGTGAGGAATCCCGCCAGCAGACCCCAGGCGAATGTCTGCGGGGTGCTGATCCGGCGGCCCAGGTTGAACAGCTCGTTCAGGACGTAGAGAAGCGCGCCGGCCGCCACGGCGAGGAACGCGATCGAGAAGTACGTGGAGCTCGCCAGGTAGCCGATCCAGGCGCCGATGAACGTCGGCCCTCCGCCGATCAGGCCGGCGAGGCCGAGAAAGCTCCACGGGGCGGGCTTCTGCTCAGTCGTCATCGGCGCGGCGATGCCGAAGCCCTCGGTGACGTTGTGCAGCGCAAACCCGATCGCCAGCACGCCGGTGAACGCGATCGCGCCGACGTGCGCCGACTCGCCGATGGCGAGGCCCTCGGAGAGGTTGTGCAGGCCGAGGCCCGTGGCGATGGCCAGCGACAGGGAACGGGCGGAGGGGTCGGAGTGGCCGTGGCGGAGGTGGCTGAAGACGGTGCGGTTGAAGTAGACGAGGCCAAGGAGACCGACCCCGACCCCGACCGCGAAGATCACCGCCATGGTCGCGAACGTGCCCCGCTGGCCGAGCTCCGCCGCGGCCTCGACCGGTCCGCCGGCGTGGCTGAGGATGTCCCACAGCAGGAAGACGAGGATGCCGGTGGCGAAGGCGTTCAAAAAGCCCTGGACCGGCTTGGGCAAACCGTGCATGCGCGCGACCGGAAGGCCGAGGAAGACGGTGCCGCCGGCGATCGCGCCGAGTAGCACGGCGCTCCATTGGCTCATAGTTGCTTCAGCAGGTTAGTACGCTCAAAAGATGCAATTAGATCAGTCTAACGGCGGTAGGAGGGAGCCCTCCGAGGTCGTCTCCCGCTACCTCGAGGCGATCTATTACATGTGGTCGGAGAAGGAGCCACTCCGGAGCGCCCGGCTCGCCGACTGGCTCGGGGTCAGCCGGCCCACGGTCGCCATCGGGCTGCGGCGAATGACCCGCGACGGCCTGGTGCGGATGAACGGCCGCAAGGAGATCGAGCTCACCGACGCGGGCATGCGAGCGGCGGAGGCGATCGTGCGCCGGCACCGGATCATGGAACGCTGGCTCACGGACGCCCTCGGCCTGGACTGGGTGACGGCCGACGCCGAGGCGGCGCGCCTGGAGCACGCGGTGTCGGAGGTCGTGGAGAAGCGCCTGTACGAGGTCCTCGGCCGGCCGAAAACGTGCCCGCACGGCAACCCGATCCCCGGTCACACCGAGCCAGCGCCTCGAGAGGTCCGGCTGTCGTCACTGGACGAAGGCGACCACGCGGCCATCACCAGGGTTTCCGAGGTGGCCGAGCGCGAGGCGCCGCCACTGCTCGCCTACTTGCACCACCGCGGTCTCGTGCCGGGCCGTCAGATAGTTGTGATGGAAACCGACTCTCTGGGCAAGACCGTGCGCGTTCGGGTGGCGGACCGGGATGTCACTCTCAGCAACGAGACCGCGTCAAAAGTGTGGGCCGTCAGGAGCGCTAGGCCGACACGGTCTGCGGCGAGGCGCAGAACGCGCAGCGGCGGGCGTCCTTCGGGATCTCGCTGAGGCACTCGGTGCACTTCTTGGTCGTCGGGTCGGCCGGCGGCTCCTTGCGTGAGCGCTCCACCAATCCCGTGTAAGGCACGACGACGAAAAAATAGATCACCAAGGCGATGACCAGGAACGCGAGCACGACGTCGATGAAGTCCCCGTACAGGAATCGGCTCTTGTTGATCGTGAAGTAGAGGCTCGAGAAGTCGGGCTTGCCGCCCAGCGCGGCGATGAGCGGCGTCACCAGGTCTTTGACGAAAGCCGTAACCACGACGCCGAACGCGACGCCGATGACGACCGCGATCGCGAGGTCGACGACGTTGCCGCGCAAAAGGAACGCCTTGAAGCCCCGCATTGCTCTTCCTCTCCTTAGGACGAAACCGAAACCACCACTTTTCCGAACTGCTCCGCGCCATCGAGCCGCTGCAGGGCGGCCTGCACTTGATCCAACGGATACACCTCGTCGACTACCGGGCGCAGGCCGTCGTCGATGGCGTCGAGCACCGCCTCGAACTCTCCGGCGTTCCCCATCGTCGAGCCCAGCATGTCCAGCTGGCCCCAGAACAGCCGCGGCATTCCGATCTCCGCCTTAGCGCCCGACGTCGACCCGCAGATCACGATCCGCCCGCCGGCCGAGACCGCCCGCATCGACTCGTTGATCGTCGCCGGCCCGACCGATTCGACGACGACGTCGACACCGCCGCCGCTGGCCTCGCGCACCGGCTTGCTGAAATCGGCGGAGTCGAAGACCGCCTCGGCGCCCATCTCGAGAGCGCGCTTCTGCTTGGCCTTCGACCGGCTGGTGGCGAAGACGCGAGCGCCCAGGTGTGTGGCGATCCGGATCGCGGCGACCGCCACGCCTCCGCCCGCCCCGACGACCAGCACCTTCTCGCCCGCCCGCAGCCGCCCGCGCGTGGTGAGCATCCGCCACGCGGTGAGAAAGGTGAGGGGAAACGCGGCGGCCTCGTCCCAGGAGAGGGCTTGGGGCTTCGGATAGACGTTGCGCGCGTCGACGTGGAACAGCTCGCATGCCGTCCCGTCCGAATGCTCACCGATGACGCCGAAGCGCGGGCAGCGGACCTGTTCGCCGCGCCCGCACCACTCGCACTCCCAGTCGCAGACGACGGGGTAGATGACGACCTCGTCGCCTGGCTTCCATCGCGGGTCGCCCGAAGCGTGGACCATACCGGCGCCGTCGGCGGCGATGACTCGGGGCGGGGTCACGCGCTGGGCGCCGTGCGCCATCCAGAGGTCGAGGTGGTTGATGGAGGCGGCCCGGATGGCCACCGCCACCATGCCTTCGGTGGGCTCAGTCCGGGGCCTTTCCCGGACCCGGACGCCCGCCGGCCCGACCGGCTCCTCGAATACGGCCGCCCGACCTTGACTCAGCGGGGCCATTTGCGAAACTTAACCAAATCTCAGGCGGCTTGTCCGGAGCGCAACCCTATCGTGAGCGACCTCGTTTCCAAGGCTATGCGGGTTGTCGTCTTCCTCCTCATCCTCGGTTCCTTGCTTTGGTCTGCGCTCCCGGCGCAGGCGCATTCGGCGCTGCCTCCGGGTAACCACGCGATCAAGTACTCGCGGTGGTCGTATCCAAGCCAGATCACGTACGGCCCCATCGAGGACGGGACGGCCAACCTCGCCGAGGCACCCGCGCCGGGCGCGTTCCTGACGCTGCCGTTCATGGGCCCGCACTACATCACCTCGCTCTTTGACCACTGCGGCCCGAACTACAACGTCAGCGGCCGGATCTGCCGCTACGACGGAGCCGTCGCCTCGGCGAGGACGGGAGGGCCCGATCCCGGCTTCGACGCCGGCTACGCCCAGACCCCCGGCGGGCACGACTACCTCTACTACTCGGGCCACGACGGCTACGACTACGGCCTCTACTACGAGCCCGTCGCCGCCGCCGCGCCCGGCCGCGTCATCCTCGCCAACTGGCTGGTGCCCGGCTGCCATACCTGCCTGAGCGGCCAGACCGTCGAGATCGACCACGGCAACGGGCTGATGACGTTCTATGGCCACCTCGGCCACCTCTGGGTCAGCAAGGGTCAGTGGGTCTCGCGCGGCCAGGTGCTCGGCATCTCCGGCATGACCGGCACCGCCACGGGTCCGCACCTGCACTTCGGCGTGTACTACCTGAACGGCAGGGGGCCTGTCGACCCGTACGGCTGGTCGGGCGCAGGATTCGATCCTTACTCCAGGGACCTCGGCGACCTGTGGCTCGGCGGATCGCCTCGCTTCGCCGCGATCACGATGCCGAGCGTGACGGTCAACGCCTACTCGTCGCCGGATGACCCCGGGACCATCCACGTCTCATGGTCGAGCCCCGGCAGCATGCGCTTCACGGTTTACCTCGTCGCTGAGGACGGCTTGCGCAGGGCCTGGCACACGAGCAACGGCAGCTCCGGTGCGACCTTCTCCGCCAAGTCCGGACAGGCCTACTGGTTCTGGGTCACGGCCACCTCGGCGTTGGGCTGGACCGACGGCGGCGGCTCGCTTGTCGTCCAGGTTCCGCATCTGAATCACGGAGAGTTGTCCAACTAGACTTCGTTCGGTGATCGCCGACGCCCTGAAGGGCAAGACCATCCTGGTCACCGGCAGCACCGGCTTCCTCGGCAAGTCGCTCGTCGAGAAGTGCCTGCGCTCGATCCCCGAAATCAAGCGGATCAACCTGGCGATCCGCTCCAGCGCGCGCAGGCCGGCCGCCGACCGCCTCGAGCGCGAGGTCTTGTCCAGCCCCGCGTTCAAGCGGCTCAAGGACGAGCTGGGAGAGGAGAGGTTCGCCACGCTCGCGGCCGAGAAGCTCGCCGTGATCGAGATCGACCTCGGGCGCGACGGCCTGGGACTCGGCGAGGCGTCACGGGAGCAGCTTCGCGCGTGCGACGTCGTCATCCACTCGGCCGCGGCCGTCGAGTTCGACAACCCCGCCGACCTTTCGGCCCAGACCAACCTGCTCGGCGCCGCGCGGCTGGTCGAGGTGCTGCGCGCGAGCGGAGCCCGGCCGCACCTGGTCCACATCTCGACCGCCTACGTCGGCGGCATGCTGCGCGGCCTCGTCCGCGAGGAGCCGCCCCTCGACCCCGGCCTCAACTGGCGTCACGAGGCCGAGGTGCTCTCGAGCCTGCGCGGGCCGGTGGAGGAGGAGTCGCGCAGCCCGGAGATCTTGAACAAGCTGCGGCGCGAAGCCCGCTCACGGATGGGACCGGCCGGCACGCCCGCGGTCGCGCGGGCGACCGAGCGCCTGCGCGAGCGGTGGGTGAAGGACCGGCTGGTCGAGCGCGGCCGCGTGCATGCGAACTCGATGGGCTTCTCCGACATCTATTCCTTCACCAAGGCGATGGCCGAGCACGCGATCGTCGAGCTGCACGGCGACATCCCGCTCTCGATCGTGCGGCCGTCGATCATCGAGAGCGCGCTCGCGGAGCCGTTCGCGGGCTGGCTCGAGGGTTTCCGCATGGCCGAGCCGCTCATCCTGGCTTTCGGCCGTAACGTCGTGCGCGATTTCTCGGGCCTGCCCGACTCGCTGCTCGACATCATCCCCGCGGACTACGTCGTCAACACCGTGCTCGCGGTGGCCGCGATTCCGCCGCCGGACGAGAGGCCGCGCATCTACCACGCCGCGTCGGGAAGCCGGAATCCGCTTCGCCTGCGCCGCGTCGCCGACGAGGCGCGAACCTACTACACCGCGCATCCGCTCCGGGACCGCTACGGCCAGGCCATCGGCACGCCGTCGTGGACGTTCCCGACGCGGCAGGAGATCGCGACGCAAGCGCGGATCGAGCGGCTGGACCGCGGCCTCAACCTCATCCAGCTCTATGGCGTCTACACCGAGGTCGACTGCATCTTCGACACGCGCAACGTCATGGCGCTGTGGGAGAAGGTCCCCCCGGGCGAGCGCAAGACATTTCCATTTGACCCCGCGCTGTACGACTGGACGCACTACCTCCAGGACGTCCATTTCCCGACCGTGGTGCGCATGTCGCGCGCCGAGACCGTCGCGCGCAAGGGCAAGCAGCCCAGCGGCAGCACCGCGCCGAAGGCCGAATCGAGCTCGGTGCGGTCGGCGATGGAGCGTCGCGGCGGCCGCGCCGACGTGCTCGCGGTGTTCGACATCGACGGGACCCTCGTGGAGACGAACGTCGTCGAGTACTTCCTCTGGATGCGCCTGCGCGCGCAGCCGCTCGAGGACTGGCCCGCGTTCATGGCCCGGATGCTGCGCCAGGCGCCGCGCTGGCTCTACCTGGAGCGGAGGTCGAGAGCGGAGTTTCAGCGCAGCTTCTACCGCGAGTACGACGGGCTCGACCCCGAGATCATGAAGCGCCTGGGACGCGAGGCCCTCGACGCCGTCACCCTGCGCCGCATCTATCCCGAGGGCATGCGCCGGATCCGCGAGCACAAGCGCGCCGGTCATCGCGTCCTGCTGCTGACGGGAGCGCTCGACGTGGTCGTCGAGCCGCTCGCGGAGCTGCTCGACGTCGAGGTCGACTGCGCGCACCTGCTGACCAGGGACGGCCGGCTCACCGGAGACCTCCAGTCACCTCCGCCCGCCGGCGAGGCACGAGGGGCGCTGCTCGAGGAATACGCGGCAAAGAACGGCCTCGTGCTGTCCGAGAGCTTCGCGTACGCCGACTCGCTGTCCGACCTGCCGATGCTCGAGCTGGTCGGCACGCCGGTCGCCGTGAATCCGGATGCTCGCCTTTCGCAGGTCGCCGGCCAGCGGGGGTGGCGGATCGAGCGCTGGCGGATGGCGCCGGGGAACTGGCGGCTGCCGATGCCGGATCCCCGGTCGCCTGAGTACCTGGAGGCCGTACGGCGATGAGTTCTTCTTTCTCACGCCCCTCACCCCCACCCTCTCCCCCAAGGGGGGAGAGGGAGTTTTGCAGTTGCTAGCCATTCAGTACGTCAGGTCGATACCGGCCTTCGCGGTGGTCAAGGCGGCGGGTGGAAGGCCGGACGTCGCCACCAGCGCCCTGTCCATGCTCAAGCTCGGCGACGTACCCGAGCCGGTCCTGCCGGCGAGCGACTGGGTGCGAGTGATGCCGAACCTCAGCGGCATCTGCGGCTCCGACCTCGCGGCGATAAGCGGTCACGTGTCGCTCTACCTCGACCCGCTCACGAGCTATCCCTTCGTCCCGGGTCACGAGGTGGTCGGAGTCCTCGATGACGGGTCGCGGGTCGTCATCGAGCCGGCGCTCGGCTGCGCCGTGCGCGGCATCGACCCGCCCTGCCCGCGGTGCGCCGAAGGCCGGCCTGGCCTCTGCTACAACGTCACCGACGGACCGATCGAGGTTGGCCTGCAGACCGGGTACTGCGCCGACACGGGTGGCGGTTGGGGAGAGGCGCTCGTCGCGCATCCGTCGCAGGTCCACGCGGTCCCCGACACGCTCAGCGACGAAGCCGCGGTGCTCATCGAGCCCTTCGCCTGCTGCATCCACGCCACGCTGCGCGGCGGCGCGACCAGGGACGACATCGTGGTGGTGTCTGGCGCGGGCACGATCGGGCTGCTCACCATCGCCGCGGTGAAGCTCTTCACGCCGCCCAGGCGGCTGATCGCCATCGCCAAGCATCCGACTCAGCGCGACCTGGCGCGCAAGCTGGGCGCGGACCAGGTCATTCCACCGTCGGAGGTGTTCCAGCGCATCCGCTTCGCCACCGCGGCGCGGCGGCTCGACGGCATGAATCGCTCCCTCCTGCTTGGTGGTGCGGACGTGACGTTCGAGTGTGTCGGCGGCGCCGACAGCCTCAACGACGCGGTCCGCTTCACGCGTGAGGGCGGCACGGTGGTCGCGGTTGGCATGCCGGGCGAGGAGAAGGTGGACTGGGCGCCGATCTGGCAGCGCGAGCTCACGGTGATGGGCGCCTACGCCTACGGCGCCGAGCCCAAGCACAAAGGCCGCAAGACGTTCGAGCTCGCGCTCGAAGCCGCGCCCGAGATGGACCTGGCCCGGCTCACGGGACCGCTGTTCGGCCTCGGCGAGTACCGGGACGCGATCGCCTACGCGATGAGCGCGGGCCGGTTGGGCGCGGTGAAGGTCGCGTTCGACCTGCGAGGATTGAGGACCTAACTGATGCCAAGACCGGGTGCGGTGATAGAGGTCGATCGCAACACGCCGCCGGTGCTCTACCACTTCGGCGAGGGCATCCGGTTGGAGAAGCTGCCTCTGGGGGCGCGCATCGTCTACCCGCCCGATCCGCTCGAGGCGATCGCGCATCCGGAGCGGGCGATCAAGCGCGCGCTCGCCAGGCCGCTCGAAGACGATCCGCTGAAGGCCCTCCTGCGGCGGGGCATGAAGCTCACGATCGCCTTCGACGACCTCTCGCTCCCGCTGCCGCCGATGGCCGCGCCCGACGTCCGCCAGCTCGTCCTGGAGGAGGTCATCGACATGGCCGCCGAGGCCGGCGTCGAAGACCTGCACATCATCGCCGCGCTCGGCCTGCACCGGCGGATGACCGAAGACGAGCTCCGCCACATCGTCGGCGACCGCATCTACACCACGTTCCATCCGGACCGCCTCTACCAGCACGACGGCGAGGATCCCGAGAACAACGTCTACATCGGCAAGACCTCGGCGGGCGAGGAGGTCACGCTGAACCGGCGCGCCGCCGAGTCGGACCTCGTGATCTACGTCAACCTCACGCTCGTGCCGATGGACGGCGGCCACAAGTCGATGTCCACCGGGCTCGCGTCGTACCGCAGCATCCGCGCCCACCACAACGTCAAGACGCTGCTGGGCTCGCGCTCCTACATGAACCCGCCCGACTCGGCGCTGCACCACTCGTGCATCCGCCAGGGTCAGCTGATCGAGGACACCGTGCGCGTGTTCCACATCGAGACGACCGTGAACAACCACGCCTTCCCGGCAATCGCCAACTTCATGCAGAAGCGCGAGACCGACTGGACGGCGCAGGACCAGGCGATGTTCCTCGCCACCAAGCAGATGACGGACATCGCGCCGCCCGCGTTCAAACGGAACGTGTTCCACGCCATGCGCGCGCCGTATGGCCTCACCGCCGTGAACGCCGGCCAGGTCGACGCGGTGCACGACAAGACGCTCGACGCGGTCAACAGCCAGATCGCGGTGCGTGTCGAGGGCCAGACCGACATCGTCACGATCGGCGTGCCTTACCTCGGCCCCTACAACGTCAACGCACCCATGAACCCGGTCCTCGTCCTGTGCATGGGCGCGGGCTACCTCTTCAACTTCTACCGCAACAAGCCGGTCCTGCGGAAGGGCGGCGTCCTCATCCTCACGCACCCCTGCCGCTACGAGTTCGACGCGGTGCAGCACCCGAGCTACATCGACTTCTACGACGAGGTCCTGGCCGACACCAAGAACCCGGCCGAGATCGAGAGCAAGTACGAGCTCCGTTTTGCCGAGGACCCGTGGAACGCCGCCCATCATGCTCTGTGAGGTCGAGTAGAAATATGAACCGCGCAATCGTCCTGGCAAGCGTCCTCCTTCTCGCCGCGTGTGGGGGCTCGTCCGGCGGCGGCGGTGCCGCTCAGCAGAAGACGTCCGCCGAGACCGTGGGCTCCAACTCGTCGGACTTCTCGAGCCTGCAGAAGTGTCCGGAGAGCGGGACGTGGGATCACTACCTGACCGCCGAGCAGACCAAGAACCCGAGCCAGTACTCAACGGACAAGTCCGACCTCGACAGCCTCAAGGCGGCAGGCGCAGACGACACGTACGTCGCCGTCTACGCGGACACCTCGTCCGGCTGCGGCAACTTCGGTTCAGACACGCCCACCGGCAAGATCGCCGACGTCTACACCATCCGTTTCAAGGACGCGTCGGGGGCCGCGGCGAACTACAAGACCAACCTGAAGGACTTCCACCTGAGCGACAGCGACCTTACGAACATCAAGGCCGCCGGTGGCATCGTCTCGCAGGGGGCGGCGTCGGGGCTCGGCGACAACTCGGTCGTCGTGTCGTTCTCGATCGCCGGCAGCTCCTTCTACGCCGCCTTCTGGCAGAAGAACCAGTTCGAGGTGGCTCTCATCTCGTTCAACGTGCCGGAGTCCGCCAGCAAGACGGCGACCACGAACATCGACGGCCGCATGAAGTAGTGGACCAGTGGCCTGGTATTCGGAAGGACCGCTGACCCGGGTCGCGGACGTCGCGGGCCGCGCGCTCGACGACGTGTCCCGGGTGCGCCGAGGGTGGCACTGGAGCTCGCCCCGTCCGCACACGTGGCCCGAGCAGGGCGCGGTGGTGCCGGCTCCGCCGAGCGACCTCGGCTGGGCTCGCGTCGAGCCGGTGCGCTCGATCCGGTGGCTCATCCAGCGCACCCTCCTGCTGCCGTTCACCGAGGCTATGGTTCATCCGAAGGTCGAGGGCAGGGAGTGGGTGAAGGAGCTGAAGCGCCCCGCGATCTTCGCGGCCAACCACTCGAGCCACGCCGACACGTCGCTGATCCTGTACTCGCTCACCGACGCCGCACGCGATCGCACGGTCGTCGCCGCCGCGGCCGACTACTGGTTCAAGCATCCGCTCCTGGGCAACATCGTCAGCCTGTTCCTGAACACCTTTCCTTTCTCGCGCACCGGCGGCGCCCAGGGCCAGCTGCACAGCTCGAGCGAGCTGCTGCGGTCGGGCTGGAACCTCGTCCTGTTTCCTGAGGGCAGCCGCTCGCCGGACGGACGCATCCAGGAGTTCAAGCCCGGCGTTGGCTTCCTGGCCAAGGAGACGGGCACGCCGGTCGTGCCCCTGCACATACAGGGCGCGTTCCAGGTGATGCCGCGGCACCAGAGGCTTCCGGTGCCTTACCCGGTCCGCGTTCGGATCGGCCGGCCGATGACACCGGCTCGCAACGAGGACACGCGAACCTTCACCGCCCGCGTCGAGAAGGCGGTGCGTACGCTGGCCGCCGATCCGAAGCAACCCGATCTCCAGGGCACGTGGATCGACCGCTGGCGCGCCTCGAGGCCACGCGAGCTCCGCTACGAGGGTTAGACCGGGTCGACCCTGAACGCCGGGTGGTCGGGCGCGATCCGTCTCAGCTCCTCGTCTGAAGATTCGGCGCTCACGCCGCCGAAGAACATCCCGACCTCGAACTTCCAGCGCCGCAGATACTCACGCAGCAGCGGCACCTTCTCATCGTCGGGCACCTCGACCGCTTTGAAGCGCTGCGTACGCCGCCCCAGCACCAGCTCACCCTCTCCTGACACGCGGATGTTGCGCACCCACTGGGTGTGCCCGCGCGGCGCGACCAGGTACTGGCGCCCCTGGTAGGGCAGCAGATTGACTGGATGGCTGTGCCACTCGCCCGATTTGCGCCCTTTCACGCGCAGGACGCGTGATCCCCATACGCTCAACCCCAGGTGGGTGAACGCCCGGACGGTGGGGTTGAACACGTTGCGCGTGAACCAATCCGGTTTTATGTAGCGCGCCACCGGGTCTTACGATAACCAGCGACCTTGACCTACTCCATCGTGGCGCGCGACAAGGACACCGGCGAGTTCGGCGTCGCGGTGCAGTCGCACTACTTCCAGGTCGGACCGGTCGTGCCCTGGGCGCTCGCGGGCGTGGGCGCGGTGGCGACGCAGTCGATGGTCAACGTCAGCTTCGGTCCCCTCGGCATCGACTACCTGCGCGCCGGATACACGGCACAGCAGGCGCTGAAGGCGCTGCTCGCCGGCGACAACCAGTCCGAGAGCCGTCAGGTCGCGCTGGTCGACGGGTCAGGCAACGTCGCCGTGCACACGGGCGGCAAGTGCATCCCCGCCGCGGGCCATAAGACCGGTGACGGCTTCAGCGTCCAGGCCAACCTGATGGAGAAGGACACGGTGTGGGACGCGATGCACGACGCCTACGTCTCGTCGGACGAACCGCTGGCCGAGCGGATGATGGCCGCGCTCGAGGCGGCCGAGGCCGAAGGCGGCGACATCCGGGGCAAGCAGTCGGCGGCGATGCTCGTCGTCTCCGGCAAGCCGACGGGCAGGGAGTGGGAGGACCGCGCCATCGAGCTGCGCGTCGAGGACTCGCCGGATCCGCTCCCGGAGCTCCGGCGACTGCTGCGAGTGAAGCGCGCGTACACGGCGTTGGGCGAGTCCGAGACCGCGGCGGAGCGGTCGGACCAGGCGGCCGCGACGGCCAAGCTGAGCGAGGCGCTGCGCCTCGCGCCCGAGATGGTGGAGATCTCGTTCTGGGGCGGGCTCGGCATGGCGCAGGCCGGCAGGATCGACGAGGGATGCGAGCTGATGATGGCCGCGGTGCGCAAGGATCGCCGGTGGATCGAGACCATCAACCGGTTGGTGGCTTCCGACCGGCTGTCGGCAGACATCGCCGAGCAGATCAAGTCGAAGCTGACGGCCGGCGCGGGTCGCCAGTAGACTTTCCGGGTCTTGGGCAAAAACAAAGGTCGTCGAGCGCCCCGCCGCCCCGACAAGGCGCGCAAGGCCGACCGCGACGACGGCGACCAG
>WNGH01005091.1_pt1 | contig 22098 bp, 20 predicted proteins | sample 5400631 | NCBI WGS metagenome assembly WNGH01 (sample SAMN13153373, study PRJNA577476) | soil metagenome | isolation source: 115 cm soil or saprolite under Garry oak tree replicate 1 | place: USA:California | collected 2016-06-15
GCCCGTACAAAGCGGATCAACCCGCGTGCTGGATGCCATGCAGCGCCTCTATACGCGAGACCAATATATGGAACGCATCACGTGGATGAAGGCCGCACGGCGGGAGATCAGCATTACCAGCGACATTATCGTCGGCTTCCCGGGAGAGACGGAAGACGATTTCCAGGAAACACTTTCCTTGCTGGATGAAGTCGAATTCGACAGCATCTTTGGATTCAAGTATTCACCGCGTCCCAACACGCCGTCATTGAAATTAGAAGATGCTATCCCCGATGAAGAGAAGGCGCGTCGCCTAACAGTCTTGCAAGAAAGGCAGCGCGAAATCCAGAAGCGGAGTAATCAAAGGCATCTCGGCCAAGTAGTTGAAGTAATGGTTGAGGGAAAGAACGAAGCCCGGGGCCAGTGGATCGGCCGCACCTCACAAAACAAAACCATGAACTTCAAGACTCCCGAAGGCTTGGTTCCGAATATCGGCAGCTACGTTTCAATAATGGCTACCGTTTGTCTTCCCAACAGTCTGGCAGGCGAAATGGTGATATAAGAATTGCGGAGATCATGATGGAAGTGGAGATGAAAATTCGCGGCCTCCTGATGGATCCAGTAACCAATATGCCGATCGTGATCCTAAAAGATGTCACCAGTGACATGGTCCTCCCCATCTGGGTAGGCATCTACGAGGCCAACGCCATCGCCCTAGAGATCGAAAAAGTCACCACCCCCAGGCCAATGACACACGATCTTATTAAGAATGTGTTGGTGGGGTTGGATACGCAGGTGCATAAAGTGGTGGTGACGGAATTGCGGGAAGATACGTTTTATGCGGTGATCTTTATGGAGCGTGAAGGCCGGATCGTCAGCATCGATTCGCGGCCTTCGGATGCGCTGGCGCTGGCGTTGCGGGTGGATTGTCCGATCTATGTAGAAGATGAGGTGCTGAAGAATTCCAAGCTGGCGGCCAATGTCTCCGATCGCGTCAGCAGCGAAGAGCTGCGGAAATGGCTCGAAGGGCTGAATGATGAGGATTTGGGGAGATATAAGATGTAGGAAGGGCATTTTTTCGATTTTTGATTTACGATTTTCGATTTGAGAGTCACAAGCTAAAACCCTCCGTGCCTGATTCTGCTGCGCAACTTCAACGAATTTATCTTGCTGGATTCGAGCTTCAGACCTTTGACAGGTTTCCAAAATGTGTGGGTGCGGTGCGGGATGGTTGCATTGCGCTGCTTGTCCCTACGCCACAGGGTCTGCAAATGATGGGAACGCCGGGGTGGCGGCTGGGTGAGGCGATCGGAGTTTTGGTAGAGCGTGATGGGCGGCAGGTTTTCCAGGCCAAGCAGGAAGTGGTCGAGGCTACCGCCGACCGGTTGGAGACGTTGCGACGTTTTCGGATAGAACTGCAGGAGTTGCTGGCGGCGTAACTTGCCTCGTGCCTGACTTTACATAATACCTGTTATCGGACATTGAAAGAGAATGCGCCCCCGGCCCGGTTGGGCGCAATGAACAATGCGAGCGGGTGCAGCTTGACAGGTGGATTTTGCTACCGCAGTATGCCCAGCATGAAAATTGTTTATGGAATAGTTGTGGCTTCCCTGTTTGCGGGTACTGGTTTCGCGCAGGTACGTACCGAGGAGACGAAAGGCGGGACAGCATCATCCGACATGCGACGGCCGTCTATTGTTGGCGTCGCCCACATTGCGCTGAAGACCGACAATCTTGATTCTGCGCGAAAGTTCTATACGGGTGTTCTCGGATTGCAGGAGCCTTTCCACTACAGTGAGGCGGGCCATCTGCTGCTGACCTATTTCAAGGTCAACGACCATCAGTACATTGAGGTGTTTCCTTCATTGAAGGACGCCAAAGAAGACCGGCTATCCCATATTTCGTTTGAGACTACCGATGCTGAGCAGCTCCGGGCCTACCTGGCCAGCCGCGGCGTGAAGGTACCCGACAAGCTGGAGCCGATGGGTGACGGCAACCGCGGATTCGATGTAACTGATCCTGACGGTCACGACGTCGAATTCGTAGAGTTCAGGCCAGGGTCATTGCACAGCCTCAGTTTTGGCAAGGCGCTTCCGTCGAGTCGCATTTCGCAGCGCATCATTCATGTGGGCGTGGTGGTGAAGGATCGAGAGGCAGCCGATCATTTTTACAAAGACGTTCTCGGATTTCGTGAGATATGGCATGGCGGTATGAAGGATAACGAAACGGATTGGGTCGACATGCGTGTGCCCGATGGGACGGATTGGTTGGAATATATGTTGAATGTGCACGACCCGGATCCGAAGGAGCTCGGAGTGATGCATCATCTCGCGCTCGGTGTGAGCAGTGTGAAGGCCGGTTATGAGACCGCGCTCAAGCGAGGTTACACGTCTGAAGAAAAGCCGCAGATTGGACGGGATGGCAAGTGGCAGTTCAACCTTTACGATCCAAATTTCACCCGGGTGGAATTAATGGAGCCCAAGCCGGTGCAGAAGCCGTGTTGTGCGCCGATGTTGAAGTAATGAGGAATGCATTTTCGATTTTTGATTTACGATTTAAAAACCGAAAGCTAAGAACCTCGTGGCTGGTCCAACTTGCTTAACTGCCTCTGATCTCCCCTTGGGGATTGCCTTCATTCTGCTGGCTACCCAGGACTGAAGTCCTCGGCTAATCGGTGGCGCCCTTCGGGCTGCTTCCAGATGATTCTTTTCCGCTTGAGGAATGTTTTCAGCTCTTCCTTCCTGACAAGGGGGCTGCCGAGCTTCGCTCGGCTGGGCAGGCGAGTCGCCTGCCGCTACGTGTTTCTTGCTAATTGCTTGGCTGAATCTGCGGCTAGCACGATCTCGGGATGGAACAGGGTGCCGGCGACCCTAGTGGCGATGGCGATCAGTTCCCTTTGGCCGCAGAAAACTTTTACCTGCCTGGCTCGAGAAAGCTCTGGGAGATTGACGGCGCGGCCGTTGCGGATGTGCGCAGCGGTTTCTTCATTCGCGGTTACGGTTGGAAGTTGGGGCAAGAGCTTGCGTGGGTGGATGAGGATTTCTTCCAGCAAACCTTTGCTAGCGGCGGAATCGGCTTCTTCGAGAGTGTGAGCGTCACTTAACTCGAATTCGCCCAGCTTAGTCCGGCGTAAGGATGAGAGGTGCGCTCCGCAGCCAAGCTGCTGGCCCATTTCGTGCGCGACGGAACGCATATAGGTTCCCGACGCGACCCGGGCTCGGAAGCTGGCATGGTCGCCGTCGGCTTCCAAAATCTCGAATTCCTTTATTTCTACTTGCACGGATTTAAGGGGAACCTCCTGATGTTTGCGGGCCAATCGGTAGGCAGGCACTCCCTGAATCTTCTTGGCCGAAAATGGCGGAGGCATTTGTTCGATCACGCCCTGAAAACGCGCGCCCAATCCGCGCACTTCTTCAAGTGACACTTTAATGTCCTGGGGCGGACCGGCTGGCGTGCCAGCGGCATCGTAGGTGTCGGTTGCGAAGCCAAAGCGGATTACTCCCTCGTAGGTCTTTTCGGCGCTGGTATAGAACTGCGCCAACCGCGTGAGGTTGCCGAGGACCAGGGGTAGAACACCAGTGGCCGATGGATCCAGCGTCCCCAGATGACCAACCGAACGCTGCTGGTAAATGCGGCGCACACGGTTGACCACGTCGTGCGAGGTCAGACCGGCGGGCTTATCGATGACCAGGACTCCGTTCATAGCAGTTCTCTGCTATCGTGGACGTGGTTGGCCTCCCAGTCAACTCAGCCGGAAATTTCTTGCAACTCTAACGGCGTTAAGACCATGCTTCCCATCCGTGATGACCAGCCACGATTCAGTACGCCTTACGTGACGTACTTTCTAATTGCCATCAATGTCATCATTTTTTTCGTCGAATCGGCACTGGATCCGGAAAACTTCCGCCTTTTTCTTTACCAGTTTGGGATGATACCGGCCCACGTGACTGCGGTGGTCACGCAAACCGGAGACATCAACCCGCTCGGTGCGTTCGTCCCCATGTTCACGTCCATGTTTCTACATGGATCCTGGGGACATGTCATCGGCAACATGTGGTTTCTGTGGATTTTCGGGGACAATATCGAAGACCACTTGGGACATTTCAAATATCTGACGTTCTATCTGATCAGCGGACTCATTGCCTCACTGGCGCAGATCGTCTTGAACCCTTTTTCCGGTGTACCCAACGTGGGGGCCAGCGGCGCGATTGCTGGCGTGTTGGGGGCCTATTTCGTTCTTTATCCACGGGCGCGGTTGCTCACCTGGTTCGGGCTTGGTTTCTTTTACTTGCCGGCGTGGGTGATGTTGGGGTTCTGGTTTGTGTATCAATTTCTTAGCGGGGCGGCGAGCGCGGTTGCTTATTCCGGCCAGACCGGCGGCGTTGCGTTTTGGGCGCACGTGGGAGGATTTGTCGCGGGGATCGTGCTCATAAAGATCTTTCCTCAAAGAGCCGGAAGGGACAGGTATGGGACGTGGTAGAAAGCAGTTCAGACCGCAGAGAGCAGACCCCAGCGGCTAAAGCCTCCTGAAGATGATCATCGCGGCACGACTGAAGTCGTGCCCTTCCCGAGCGGGTATCTCCCCAAGCGGGCATCCTTGCCGAATCGGCTCCTACAACGTTCCCGCGGTGGGCAGGATGACGAGTTCTTCCATCGTGCTATCGGGCGGAAGTTTGAGTCCATTCACCACCGCGACAGCTATTGTCGCGGGTGACATCATCTTTTCTCGTGGAGCCTTCGGCCAAAGAGTATCCCAGATTTCGGTGTCGGTAGCGCCGGCGACAAGTGCAATCACGCGGATCTCTTTGGAGCGCAGTTCCTCGCGGAGCGTATTGGTGAATCCCAGAGCGCCGTGTTTGGAGGTGTTGTAGGCCGAAGAACCGGCAAAGACGCGTTTGGCTGCGATGGAAAGATTATTTATGATCGCGCTGCCACGGCTCATCAGGGGCAACGCTGCCTGGGTCACCAGAAAAAGAGAATTCAGGTTGGTGTCGATGACCTCAAGCCAGGATTCGAATGGAAGCTTGTCCACGTTCTGGGTGGGGTGAGCGATGCCGGCGTTGTTGATCAGAATGTCCAGGCGATGAAATCGCCGCTTGACTGCCGTTAGCAGAGCTTTTACGGCCACAGGATCCCGCACATCGCAAACCACAGGAAGAACGCGAACTTTGAGGCGAGCCAGTTCCCTTCCAGTTTTCTTTAACACGGGTTCATCGCGGGCGGCGATGACCAGGTTACATCCTTCCGAAGCCAATGCTCGAGCGATGGCGAGGCCGATGCCACGATTGGCGCCAGTGATGAGCGCAACTTTTCCGCGAAGTTTGGAAACGAGCGCTGAGCGGGGTTTCGCGGGCAAGCTAGCCACCGTTTCGATGATTAATCAGGGACAGGAACTCGGTCCGAGTCTCCTGTTCATCGCGGAAGCAGCCCAGCATGGAAGAGGTGACGGCGGAGGAATGCTGCTTCTCCACGCCTCGCATCATCATGCAGAGGTGGCGGGCTTCGATGACCACACCCACGCCCTGGGGCTGGATAGCTTTCTGAATGGTTTCGGCAATCTGTGTGGTCAGGCGCTCCTGAATTTGAAGGCGCCGAGAAAAAATTTCGATGAGGCGCGGAATCTTGCTGAGGCCGATCACCTTCCCGTTGGGAATGTACGCCACGTGCACCTTGCCGAAGAAAGGCAGCATGTGATGCTCGCACAGGCTGAATACCTCGACATCTTTGACGATCACCATTTCGTCATAGCTTACGGTGAAGAGGGCGTTCTTGAGCATGGTGTCGGGATCCTGCTGGTAGCCCTTGGTAAGAAATTGGAAGGCGTGGTGGACTCGTTCGGGCGTGCGTAGTAGTCCTTCACGGGCAGGGTCTTCGCCCAGGCGGACGAGTATTTCGCGCACCAGATTTTCAAAGGTCGCGCTGGTTAGGGTGGTGGTTTCAACGGTTGGTGTCATAGTTTGGGGCCTTTTTCTCTTCCAGCCTAGCTTCGCTCGGCTCGGCAGGCAAGTCGCCTGCCGCTACGTGAGTCGTGCCTACCTACGTACCTCGTTCCCACCGGCGTATTCGAAAGAATTCATCATGGTTTCTTCTATGCGTACCTTTTCAAGATGAGCGTGGGTAAAACCACGCTGCAAAATATCGTAGATGAAGGCGCTCAAGTTCTCGGTCGTGGGAACTGCCTGGCCAAATTCGGGCACCGTATTCAGATTCTGGAGGTGGAAACGGTCCAGGATTTCGTGTTCAACAAAAGAGTCAAGATCGGTGAGATTGCAGACCATGCCGGTACTTTCATCTACCGGGCCACTGACTGTTATCTCCAGCGCGTAGTTGTGGCCGTGACCATAAGGATTATTGCACTCTCCGTACGTCGCCTTATTCTCCTCTTCCGACATCGCGTCGCTGTGCAGGCGATGCGATGCTGAAAACATATAACGGCGAGTGAGATGAGCTTTCATGCTTCACCATAGAAATCCACGAAAAGGTCGGGCGTCTCGTAGACGCGCACACGATGCAGATGGGCGGTTGTCAGTTTGGGCGCGAGGCGCTGCCAGATTGAGATTGCCAGATTCTCCGTAGTTGGGATGCGGGTGAAAAATTCGGGTACTTCCTTGTTGAGGAAGCGGTGGTCCATTGCGTCGAGGACTTCACGGTTAAGGACCTCTTTCAACTGTTTGAGATCGACGACGAAGCCGGAGCGGGTATCGACTTCCCCTTTGACTGTGACCTCGAGCGTGTAGTTGTGGCCGTGTCCGTTGGGATTGTTGCATTTGCCGAAAATGCGCCGATTCTCCTCCGCAGTGAATTCCGGATTGTGATAGTAGTGCGAGGCAGCGAACTCGGCTTTGCGGGTTAAATAGACCATTCGGACCTCAGGGCTAAAGTTCCGGGGATTGCTGAGCGTTCGTCACGGCTAAAGCCGCGCCCTACCAAAAGCGACTCCCGTGACTCCTTGTGCGGCACCGCTCCCACGCTTCGATCCATAGGTTCTGCCCTTCCACGTCACAGTTCCGTTCTTGTATGCCAGTCGCGAGCGCATCAGAAGATAGGAAAAGATAGGAAGACCCAACAGGGCCAGAGCGTTGGAAGTCCAGGAAAAATGTGCCATCCGAATGCGTCTGATAAATGCGGTAATCACGATACCAGCTAGGATCGCGGCGAGTACACCGGGCCGATAGCTTCCCCGCGAGATGGTGATGACTGCGACAGTCGTGCTACCTGCAATCAGCAGAAATTCCGTAACACGTAATGCCGCTAGTCGTAACGCGGACGGAAACAGCACCACAAGATTCTTTGTCCAGCCTTCGCGAAGTTGAGAGAAGCTGCGATACATGCGAGTGCGGACGGCATCTCCTCCGAAGCGGAAGAAAATTCTGAGGCCAGATGCTTTCACCGCCTGCGCAAGGGCCACGTCTTCGAGCAGAGAGCCAGCAACGGCAGTATGGCCGTCGACAGCATCGTAAGCCGCGCGTGTGATCAGCACATATTGACCATTCGCGACTGCTGCGCGAGAAGCAGGATTGCATACTTCCGACGGACGATAGGTGCAAGCCAGTTCGGCGAAGATTACCGGCATGACTGCATTTTCCCAGAATCCATGGACTTCCTGCTCCGGCGAAAAAGAAAGCAATGCTGCGCCGCGCTCCTTAGCTTCCTCCAGACTGCGCGCCAATGAGCCGGCATGGTGAACCGTATCTGCATCGGTAAAAAGCAACCACTTCCCTCGCGCCGCTTTTGCACCTGCCGCTAAGGCATTGTTCTTTCCAGTCCAACCAGGCGGCAAGGGAGGGGCATCGATGGTATGCACTTGGGAAAAAGATTCCGCGATCTGACGCGTGCGATCGGTGGAAGCATCATCGACGACGACGATTTCAAAGCTCACGCCCGTCTGCGAGACCAGCGACTCCAGACACTGCGCAAGGCTCGCCTCTTCGTTCCGGGCGGGAACTATCACCGAGACCAGAGGCGAATCGGAGGATGGATGTGGCGTCGCCATAAGGCAGATTAGGTATTATAGCTTTGTGCGACGCATCTCCGTTCTGCTCGGCCTCTCAACTCTGCTGCTGGCCGGATGTTACAGCGGCACGCGGCCGGCTCACATTGACAGCTCCGCCCCTGACTTCACGGTGCAGGATGCCGATCGCAAGATTAGCTTGCGCGATCTACGCGGCAAAGTGGTGGTGCTGAATTTTTGGGCGACCTGGTGTCCACCCTGTGTGGAGGAGATGCCTTCTCTAGTTCAAATGCAGCAGCGAATGGGCGCTAAAGGTGTCACGGTTCTGGCGGTAAGCGTGGATGTGGACGAGGGCGCCTATCAGAGATTTCTGAAGAATCACAAAATAGAGTTGCTTACTGTCCGCGATCCCGATCAGAAAAGTAACAATCTCTACGGCACTTCTAAATTTCCAGAAAGTTACATCATCGATCGCAGTGGCGTGGTGCGGCGTAAATTCTTTGGTGCGGTGGACTGGACGCAACCAGAAATCGTGGACTTCCTCAGCAAGCTCTGAATCCCAAGAAAAACCGTGGGGCTAGGCTGAACTACTGGGCAGCTTGAGTGGTCACTCTTTTACAATGCGGGAGTGAAAACTTGGGATGTCATCATTGTGGGCGCCGGGATCATCGGGCTTTCGCTGTCGATCGCGCTTCGTAAACGTGGGGCGAAGGTACTCGTGGTCGAGCGCGGGGAGCCTGGTCACGAGGCTTCTCACGCGGCCGCCGGCATGTTGGTGGAATGTGGGGCGGAAACTCCTATCTTATTGCAGCCCCTCGCAATCATCAGCGCGCGTATGTATCCCGAGTTTGCTCACGAATTGCAGGATGAATCTGGCATCGATGTTGACCTGCGTGAGCAAGGTACGCTGCTGTTCCCTGCCCCGGAACACGTTCATGAGCGGCCCGGATTCACTACAGAAAGCCTGCTTCCCGCGCCGCTTGCACAGCTTGAGCCGGCGTTAGCCGGCCTGAAACGTCCCGCGATTTTTTTGAAAGAACGCAGCGTGGATCCGCGGGCGCTGGTGTTAGCTGCCCTGAAGGCGGCCAAGCATCGTGACGCAGATATTTCTTCTGGCACAGCCGTGATGGAGTTGCTCTTGTCAAAAGGGCGGGCGGCTGGAATCCGCACGGATAAGACAACGTACGGCGCCCCGGTGGTGGTGAATTGCGCGGGAGCCTGGGCAGGACTCTTGCCACCTCATCACTTTCCCACGCGTCCAGTGAAGGGACAAATGCTGGCCGTGGTAGGCGGGAAGCCGGGGTTGCAGCATGTGATTCGAGCGTCCGAGATTTACTTGGTGCCACGCAGCGATGGACGAATCCTAATTGGCGCCACTGTCGAGGAGGCCGGTTACGATAAACGTACTGACGCGGATACCATCCAGCGGCTGCATCAGGCTGCGATCGATCTCGTTCCCTCATTGAAGCCGGCGCGCGTGTTGGAGGCATGGGCGGGGTTGCGGCCGGGAACTCCCGATGATTTGCCGATTCTCGGAGCCACCACTAGTCCAGGCTATTTTGTGTCTACTGGACATTTTCGAAATGGCATTCTGCTGGCGCCGGTGACGGCGCACGTGTTGGCACAGGTCGTGACTGGCCTTAGATCCGAATATGATATTTCGGCGTTTTCGCCGGGCAGGTTCTAAGCCGCTAATGCGGGTCGATGAAGGGCGATCGGCAGCGCTAAATTTGTTCTACCCAAAACCTCGACGACGGCGTTCCTCATTAAACTGGGTATACTTAATCGTTTCAGGCTTGCATAAACGGATCGCGGCTCCCCGCCAGAAAGGCTTCTCAGCTATGGCTTCCCCGGCAGTGAATTATGCTCGCGGCAATCAGCAGCGATTTTTGACCGAACTGAAGGATCTGCTTCGCATCCCCAGCATCAGTACTCTGACTGAACACAAGTCCGATGTGCAAAAGGCTGCAGAATTTGTGGCTGCCGAAATGAGACGCATCGGCTTGGAGCATGTCGAGGTCATTCCGACCAAAGGCCATGCGCTAATCTACGCCGACTGGATTAAAGCGCCGGGTAAACCGACGGCATTGTGTTATGCCCACTACGATGTGCAGCCGCCGGATCCGCTGGATGAATGGGTTTCGCCTCCGTTTGAGCCTACCGAGCGCAACAACAACATTTATGCACGCGGCGCGGTTGACGATAAAGGGCAGCTCTGGATGGAAATCAAAGCCATCGAGGCTTTGATGAAAGGTCACAATGGCAAGCTGCCGCTTAATGTGAAGTTTCTGATTGAAGGAGAAGAAGAGGTTGGGGGCGAATCCATCGCAGCTTACGTCCGCAAAGAAAAGACTAAGCTGAAGGCTGACTTCGCGCTCGTATGCGATACCGAACTTTTTGCTCCCGATCTTCCTACCCTGTGTGTGGGCTTACGCGGGTTGATTTACAGCGAAATCGAAGCCTATGGAGCGAAGACTGATTTGCATTCAGGAATGTACGGGGGAGCGGCGCCGAATCCGCTGTTCGCGCTGATTGAGATCATAAGCAAGCTGAAGGATTCGAAAGGCCGCGTCCTAATACCGGGCTTCTACAAAGACGTGAAGCCGCCGAGCAAAGATGAATTGAAGGCCTGGAAACGGCTGCCGTTTAACGAAGAACACTATCGCAAGACGGAAGTCGGATCGAAGGTGCTGACGGGAGAGCCGGGATTTTCCGTGCTCTACCGAACCTGGGCGCGTCCTACCTTAGAGGTGCATGGCATGCCGGGCGGTTTCACCGCGCCCGGAGCGAAGACCGTGATTCCCGCGAAGGCGTCGGCAAAAGTTTCCATGCGATTGGTTCCGAATCAAGATCCGGATGACATTTTCAAGCGATACTCCGACTACGTGAAAAAGCTGACGCCCAAGGGGATCGAGACCAAGATTAAGGTCTGGAGTAAGGGACCAGCCTGCGTGGTAGGCACGGACAACAAATACATCCAAGCCGCAACTGAGGCCATGCATGAAGTCTTTCATAAGGACACGGTTTTTATTCGATCGGGCGGTTCCATTCCGATCGTTACGGATTTTCAGGATGTGTTGAAGATTCCCAGCGTGATGATGGGCTTCGGTTTGCCGGATGACAATCTGCACGCGCCCAATGAGAAGTTTCATATTCCCAATTTCTACCGGGGGATTGAATCCATTTGCTTGTTTTTTGAGAAGCTGGGCGGCAATAGCTAGCCCATCAGTTTCCGATAATCCATTGTTGCTTCCGAAGTGTGCCTGAGCTAGAGTTATTCCGCTCTCGCGATTCTCCCTTCCTTCCTTTTCCTCCACCATTTTGGCAGCCACTTGCTGCATTGCGTGTGCAGTGTAACGGGGTTGTGGAAATGGGCATACAATATATGGTGTTTTCGTACTTGACCCGAGGCGGATTTCACCTTTACAGTAGCGAGAACGTGTGGGCGTCCCAACCAGCCGTGAGAGGTTTTTATCGGAACAACTGAGGTTGTGAACCGAGTTGGTTACCGGTCAGTGCAAGTGCGATTTCCGAGTCGAATAAGGATTTAGAGGCGCCCGCTAAATGCGGAAAGCGTCGGCCGTACGACAAGGAGTTGAAGTTGCTCAAACTGAAAAAACTGCAGATTCTGGGGTTCAAGTCTTTTTGCGACCGCACCGAGCTGAAGTTTCACGGCGACGGAGTTGCGGCCATCATCGGACCGAATGGTTGCGGCAAATCAAATATTTCGGATGCCATTTCCTGGGTACTCGGCGAGCAGTCGGCAAAAACGCTGCGCGGGTCGCGGATGGACGACGTCATCTTTGCCGGTACACGCGATCGCAAACCTACAGGGATGGCTGAGGTATCGCTTTCGCTGATCGATCCTGAGGTTTATCCGGGAGCGGATGCGCATGAGCCAACCGAGGTGGAGATACAGGAGGACATGCCCACTGCTGACGACTGGGATGAGAGCGAGATTCGCGCCCGAGCGGCGGATGAAACCGAACGCTTGACGGAGGAAGCGCAGCCAGGGAGAATCGAAGAAGGTGAGGAAAGCGCGGGGGCGGAAGCCCACTCTGACAGCGGAGAAATCGCAGCGCTGAAGCGCTGCACCACCCAAAATCCTGAGGTATTGGACGCCAGCCAAAATCCCGCGAGCCCTGATGACGCGGAAAATCCTGCGTCTTCTAAAGGCATCGACGGTCAGAAGGTTGGGCCGCAGGTGGTACTGAAAATCCGTCGGCGGAAATTCAACCAGCAGCAGTTCAGGGCGGGAGAAATTGTGGTCACGCGGCGGCTGTTTCGCACCGGAGATAGCGAATACCTGCTGAACGGAAAATTGTGCCGGCTGCGGGATATCCAGGAATTGTTTATGGGGACAGGCCTGGGGCCGGAGACCTATGCGCTGATTGAGCAGGGGCGCATTGGCCAGATTCTAAGCAGCCGTCCGACGGATCGCCGGGCAATTATTGAAGAGGCCGCGGGCATCACCAAATTTAAGACAAAGAAACGGCTGGCTGAGGCGCGCCTGGAAGATGCCAAGCAGAATCTTTCGAGGGTCAATGACATTTTTGAAGAAGTAACGCGACAGATGAATTCGCTGAAGCGGCAGGCGTCGAAGGCTGAGCGCTATGCCCGGTTGCGTGAGGAAATGCGGGCCAAGCTACGGGTGGTGCTGGCGAGCAAATTTGCTCAACTGGACCAGGAAAGCGGGCAACTGAATGCGCAGATCGCTTCCCTTTCGGAGGAGATGCGTCAAAAGAGCGAGATGGTTCAACTCCTCGAAGCGGAGCACGCAGAACGCACGCAACGCGGCTATGGCATCGAGGGCGAAATTCGCGAGAACGGCGAGCGACTAAACGAGATCAAGCTCGAGACTGACCGGGCCCAGGCGCAACGCCGTCACAATGAGGAACGTTGCACGGAACTGGTGCAGCGGGTGGCGTCTTCAGAAGCGGAATGGGCGCAGGCGAAGCATCGGCTGACTACACTGGAAGCGGAGCGCGATTCCAATCGGCAAATACTGGATTCGGCAGCCGCGGATCTTGCGGCCGCTCAGCAGGAACTCACCCAATGCCAGGAGGAAGCAACCGCGGCGGCCAACGAACTGGCGCAGTCCGAGCAGCAGCAGGAACAATGCCGCGTCGCGACGTTGGAAGCTGTTGCATCGGTCTCCGATTTGCGCAATCAGCTCACCCAGGCGGAGGAGCGGCTAGCTGCGGTGGATCGCGAAGCGCAACGGCTGCAAACGGAAATAGCTACCGCGAATTCTCAGATGGAAGCCTTCGGCGGGCAACGCGGGCAATTGGCGCTGGAGTTTGAAACTGTATCGCAACGGGTGTCGGGACTGACAGAAGAGATTGCCCGGACTCGAGAGTCGCTGGAATCGAAGCGACGCGGCGAAAGCCAAGCCAAAACTCGTTTGGATGGCTTGCGCGCGGAATACGCCTCCGCCATCGGTAAAAAAGGCTCACTGGAAGCGGTGATTGCGGAGCATGGTTACTCGACGGAATCAGTGCGCCGCCTCTTCCAATCCGGAAGCTTTCAAGGCGCGTCTCCCGCGGGCGTGCTAGCGGATTTCCTCGAAGTTGATCCGCGTTATGAGGGCGTAGTCGAGGATTTCCTGCGCGATGAACTGAACTACATCGTGGTGAAGTCGTGGGATGCAGCGGATGAAGGGTTACGCCTCTTACGGTCAGATGTGGATGGCCGCGCGACTTTCCTGGTCCACCCCGAGGACTCGCAAGCTAAGTTTTCATTTGTGGTGAACGAAAACGGACCGGAGCCGCCTCACCAGTCGATCATTCCACTCAAGCATACGATCCGGGTGCTCAACGGATTCGGCAAGTCGCTCGAAGTCATCCTGCCCAAACTACGCGACGGATACATCGTGCCGGACCCTGGGTTCGCGCGCGATCTGGCGCTGGAGAATCCGGATGCGTTTTTCCTATCGCAATCGGGCGAGTGTTTTCACAATGTGACCGTGACCGGCGGCAAACAACGGGCTGAAGGTCCGCTTTCCATGAAGCGCGAACTGCGCGATGTGATGCGTGTCCTGGGCGAATTGGAACACGCTTTACGTCAAGATGAAATGAAAGTGCTCACTCTCGGGCGCGAAATCAAGGAACTGACTTCCCTGCTCGACCGGTTGGAGGGGGAAAAACGTGAAGCTGAAAAACAAGCGATGACTTCTGGACATCTGTTGCACCAACTTGATTCCGAGATGACCCGAGTTGGCGAGCGCCTGAATACGTGTGATCTGGAGCTGCGGCGACTCGCTGCCGAGCGCGATGAGCAGGGAGCATTGGTTGACGCCCGGCAATCGGAAATGGCGGCAGTGGAGGCACAGCGTTCGGAACTGGAACGCCTGACATCCAGCGCGCAGGAACAATTAGCTGGCCTGCGTGAGCGCCGCGATTTGGCGGCGCAGAATGCGTCTCAACATGTGGCGAGGGTGGCGACCCTACAAGAGCGACATCGGGCCGCCGCGGCCGTGCTGGAGAGAATCGAATCGCTGGTTGAGGAAATGCGCGAGCGGGTGAAATCGCTGCGGGCCCAAATTGAATCGTCAACCGCTGAAAAACTACAGCGCGAAACAGAGAATAAGACCATCGCCGATCAACTCGTCGAGATGGAAGCCGAACGTAATGCTGGGGAAGCTCGCGATGGACTTCTCCGAGTTGAGTCGGAACAAATGCGTGCACGGCTGGGCGAGATCGAGGAGTCTCTGCGTCAGGTTCGCTTGTTGCTCGACCAGGCACGGGATCGTCGTGGCGAGGTGTCAGCAGCGGCGGCTAAACTACAATCGGACGCGCAGTATATGGGCGAAACTTGTTTGAATGAACTCGGTGTGCAACGACAAGAACTGATGTCGGATAGCACGATACCGGTGGTTTTGGGCGAGCAACTGGCGAATGAAGACCACATGTATCGCGAGATGCGGGCTCGGCTGGATGCCATGGGTCCGGTCAATATGATGGCGCTGGAAGAATACAAGGAGACCTCGGAGCGGCACACGTTCCTTGAGACGCAGCGCAAGGATCTGCTGGACTCAATCGAGAATACGCAGGCGACAATCAAAGAGATTGACGTCTTCTCGCGGCAGAAGTTTGAGGAGGCATTCCACAAGATTAATGAGAATTTCCAGGCTACGTTCGGCAAACTCTTCGGCGGCGGTCACGGGTTCATGCGCCTGACTGATGAGGAAAACAGCGCCGAAAGCGGTATCGACGTGGTGGCTTCGCCTCCGGGAAAGAAGCTGCAAAACGTGCTCCTCCTCTCCGGTGGAGAAAAAGCGCTGACGGCGCTGGCGCTGTTGGTGGGCATCTTCCAGTATCAGCCTAGCCCGTTCTGTATCCTCGACGAGGTGGACGCTCCTCTGGATGAAGCCAACATTGGTCGCTTTACCGAACTGGTAAAAGAAATGAGCGTCCAAACTCAGTTCGTGCTCATTACCCATAGCAAGAAGACCATGAGCATTGCTCCCGTGCTGTATGGAGTCACCATGCAGGAGCCGGGAGTCTCGAAATTGGTGTCGGTAAGATTCGGAGCAACGGCGTAGAAGCAGAAATCCGTGAAGAACGGATATCTGCAGACTTTTCCCCTGTCCCGTGATCCTCTGCTGTCCTCAGTTTTTCCACAAATCGAATTCGGTGAAAAGCTTTGCCGGACGGGCGATTCACCGCGCCCAGAAAACTGTCAACTTCTTTGATGCTCAAGGGTTGGGCGAGCCCAGGCAACAAATCTGAGTAAGGCGTTGACAAAAATTTCTGGAGGGCTAAAATACGCGACGTTTTCTGCCTGTAGAATTTAATCATGACACCCGAACTCCTCGACCCCGTTGTTCTACAGACCGACTTCCCCGAACTTGAACTGCACGCCAGCGGAAAGGTGCGCGATGTTTACCGATTAGATAACGAGCATCTTCTTTTTGTCGCGACCGACCGTATCTCGGCCTTCGATTACGTGTTAGCCACAGGCATTCCTCATAAAGGACGTGTACTGACCCAGATTTCGCTTTTCTGGTTCGATTTCTTGCGTGATCTGGTGCCGAATCACCTGGTGACTGCGGATGTGACAAGGTATCCAGCAACGGTGCGCAGCTATGCTGATCTATTGCGTGGCCGTTCGATGATGGTAATACGCGCTGAAATGGTGCCCGTTGAGTGCGTGGTGCGGGGCTATATTTCCGGCTCAGCATGGAAAGAGTACAAGGCCAGCGGCAGAGTGTGCGGGATCGACCTACCTAAGGGATTGAAGGAATCAGATGAGTTGCCCGAGCCTATTTTCACCCCAGCTACGAAAGCCACGACTGGACACGATGAGAACATCCCATCCGCTGAAATGACGCGGCTGATAGGACCAGAGTTGAGCCGCGAGCTGAGGGACATCAGTTTGAAGATTTACACCAAAGCGTCAGAGTACGCCCGGCAAAAGGGCATCATCATTGCGGATACAAAGTTTGAGTTTGGGCGCACGGCGGCGGGGATTACCCTGGCTGACGAGGTGCTCACCCCAGATTCTTCGCGCTTCTGGCCGGCTGAGAAATATCAGCCGGGCAAGGCGCAGGAATCCTTCGATAAGCAGTATGTTCGGGATTACCTGGAGGAAATTCGCTGGAATAAGCAGCCGCCCGCGCCTGCCCTCCCCCTTGAAGTGGCTCGCAAGACCAGCGAAAAGTATGTCGAGGCGTACCACCAGCTTACGGGACGTGAGCTGGATGTTTAGTGGAAAGGCCGTTCATCGGAGAATCGGATGAGCGGCGCGGATTGGATCATTATTGCGATCATCCTGGTGTCTATTGTCCAGGCGGCCAAGTCGGGTTTTTTCCATGAAGCCTTCGGCATTGGTGGGCTAGTGCTGGGGTATCTGCTGGCCGCTTGGCATTACGACCAGGTGTCGCAGTGGCTTATAACGTATCTGAAGTGGACCTGGCTGAGTGATATTGCCGGGTTCCTGACTATTTTTGTGTCGGTGATGATCCTCGCTGGCCTCGCCGCACGAATCGCGAGTTGGGCCACCAAGGAAGCGGGCCTCAGCGTTTTCGATCATATTTTGGGCGGGCCGTTGGGCGTGCTGCGAGGAAGTCTGATCGTAGCCGTAGTCCTAATGGGCATGACGGCATTTACCCCGACCTCGAAGTGGCTGGAAGGGTCGGCATTTGCACCGTATTTTCTGGTTGTAGGGCGCGCCGCCATCTGGCTTGCGCCCTCGGAGTTGCGGGCCCGGTTTTATAGCGGATTGGACATGCTGCAACAGCAGGAGCTTGGGGCAGGTGTAGCTCGGGGCAGTCGATCTGGCAAATAGCGGAGCCACCCAGTTTTTCCTATAAACGACCGACAGCTTTTAAAGAAAGAGACGTGTCATGCGAGATCAGCTGGAAGCCCTCATCATGCAGATGTACAAGAGCAACATTCTTTATTCCGAGGCAGTGCGTGAGTTTAAGAAGAGGTTCATCTTGACCGTCCTGCAAGAGAACAAGGGCAACCAGTGCCGTGCCGCCCGCGAGCTGAACATGCACCGCAATACGCTGAGCCGCACAATTTCGGAGTTGAAAATAGACGTACGGCAACTCCGGGATGGGACCAAACGTCCGCCGCGCAGTGCCCGACTCGCGAGCTACGAGAAGAAGGCGGTGCGTTAGAACATTCCACACAGCGAAAAAGGCAGCCGGCAAAGGCTGCCTTTTTTATTTCGGTTCAATTGCAATGCTAGTGGTTGGGCCGCCGCCGAGCCGGTTTCTTCGCCGGTGCGGGAGCGGACTTGGTCAACAGAGTGCCTTTTTCCATAACCATTACAAATGGACTCGGCGTGTAGGAGGCAGGCACGCCCTCGAAGTCGAGTGTGGCTCCTTCTTTGGGCATGAGTCTGGGCGGGATCGGTCCCAGCATGTTCAATTCAATATCGGCTCTCTTCTTCTCGATATCGTCCTGGCTGGCGGCGATTTCAAGCTTGGTGGGGGAGGCCGAAATGACCATGCCCTCCATTTGGAGGGGCAAGCCTTTGATAACATTCCAAACTTTTTCCGCGTCTTCGGGTTTGCCAGCGGAGAGCACCAGTTCCCACTCGGCGAAGCTTAATTTCTTGATATCAGCTTCTGACTTGTTCTTGATTAGCTCCGCAGCCTGTTCAGCGGGCGTGGGGGGAACGTATTGAGAAATCGTGAATCCCTGAGGAGGCACGGGATTTGTCTTAGCCAGCGCCAGCAGGTCAGTCCAACCCTGATCGGAACCGTGGAACTTGGTGTACTGGCTCTTGCCGTAAGCCAGGATTTGAGCCTGGCCCGGCGAACCTGCTGCGAGGTTGGCCGCGCGTGCCATGAAGAACAGACCGTTGACCGGATCAGGAGGAGTTGCCGTTAGATACGCCAGAGCCAGTGGATATACGTTGCGCAAGTCATTAGGTTCGCCTTGCACGGCCGCTCGCAAACGCTCCTCCGCCTGAGGAAAGTTTTTGCTTTGTAAGGCGGCGATTCCGGCGACGCCGTTAAAGATCGTACTCATCTGACTTTTCATCTTTGCAAAATCGGCTTCTGACATTGCTTCTGGCTTGGTTGCGGTCTTCAAAGCCTGCAGCCCACGCTCCGCGTACTGAGCAGCCTCCGCAAGGTTCTGTTGCGGATTCTGATTGGCCTCAGCGGCGGCGCGTTTGCTATAGGCCAACAGAGCCAATGCCCGCAAGTTGTTGGGATTTGCTTGCAGCAAACGCTGTGCGGCATCGTTCATCTTCGCCGCGTTGTTGGTCTGCTGGTAAGCACCCATCAGCACCTCAAGCGCGTCTTCCTTCATGACGCTGTTGGGATATTGCGACAGGAAAGCCTCCAGACCGCTGATCTTGGCGACAGCATCCGACTGCTGTACCGCACCTACATAAGCGTTATATTCAGCCGGATCTTTGATTTCCTTTTTTTGCTGTGGAACTGCCGGCTGTTGCTGGGCAGTGCCCGGTTGCGGCTGCTGGGCCTGGGGTTGCTGTTGCGGCTGCTGCTGGGTCGCAGCGGGTTGCGCCTGCGATTGCGGCGCCGTGCCCTGACCGACTGCCATTGCAGTGAACGCAAGCACAATCGCCACTAGACTCATCTTCATTCGAATGGCTCCTTAAAATTTTCGGGAATCAGCGACGACATCCTATACCGGTACACCCAAACTATTCTCGTTTGGGTTCGTTCTCAGAACATGGAGTCGACTTCAGCCATGTGATGGGCCGGAAAAAACTCAAGGCACAGTGTCGTCAGAAGCCCGAGCGCATTCCGGTGTGCCGGATTATAAGTATGTACCACGCCTAAGGCAAGTTTGCTCTGCCGTGCCGACCCGCCTGTCTTGTAAGATGCAGGAAAGGGCGCAGCTGGATGGTCTGCTCCCGGCTTCAGTTGAGCCTTTCAGAGGCAACCAATTATGACCTCCCCAACTGCAAGTTCTCTGGCCGGCCAAATCGCGGTGGTCACAGGGGCAGGTCGCGGCATCGGCGCGGCCATTGCACGCAAATTAGCCGGCATGGGGGCGGTCGCTGTGCTCTGTGGTCGCCGACGATCATCGCTTGAGTCGACCGCAGCGGCAATCTCGGCCGCTGGCGGCCAAGGTCACGTAGTCGAGTGTGACGTCATGGACCTCGGGTCCGTGGAACGACTGGCAGCGGAGGTGGAACGAACCTTTCGACGTACGGACATCCTGGTTAACAATGCCGGAATCGGAGGCTTTGGCGGGCCTTTGCATGAATTGCCGCCGGATTCCTGGGACAAAGTGCTGAACACGAACTTGCGAGGGGTTTATTACTGCATCCGCAGCTTCGCTCCCATGATGATTCGCGCGCCCTCGGGACACATCATTAACATTTCTTCTCTCGCTGGAAAGAATGCGCTGCCGAATGGAGCGGCGTACGCGGCATCCAAATGGGGCCTGAATGGATTGAGCTACTCAGTGGCGGAGGAGTTGCGAGCGCACAACATTAGGGTATCGGTCATTTGTCCAGGATCGGTGCACACCGAATTGAGCCCACACGCGGGTAAAGATCCGGGAAAGATGCTGCAACCGGAGGATGTTGCCCACGTAGTGGAAATGCTGGTGACGCAGTCGCCACAGTCTTTCGCCAGTGAAATTCTGTTGCGTCCGACGTTGAAACCTTAGGCGATCACTTCTTCTTGAAAAGATTCTCGAAAGCTTGGCGGGCATCGCTGGGACGCAAAGCGCTGGGCGTAGAAGTCTCTTTCTCGACCATCACGCGGATGGAATAAAACGTACATTGATTGACTTCATCCTTGCGCGAGACGCGCACGGGAATGGGCTGGGTACACTCGAATCGGCTTGAGGGATCGAAGTACGTGCATTGCTTACAAGAATGAAGTGCGAAGCCGCACTTTGGACATTGTTGCAAAGGCTCGCCGACCGATTGCAGAACGGTTCCGCATTGGGCGCAACGCGAAACGGTGCGTGTTCCAGGCATCTGAAGCCGCCGCGGACCGAAAGTTTCATCTCGCGCAGGCTTCTCTCTGGATTCTTCCTTTTGCCGTTTTTCGCCGTGATCCTGATAACCGTGTTGCCGGTACTTTCTATCCGACACAAACTCTCCCCTCGCGCATGACATTGTCTCGCGGGCTGACAATCCTAACAAGTCCGTTAAAACTGAGTGTTCCAATCCGGTCTGAAGCGGCGTTCAACACCGACTTGACGAATCCCTGCCGGGCCGCCTGAATTGTATTTCGCCAAAGCGGGTGCTACCATCCGGTTAGTTGGCGGTTATTGCTGGAGGTTCAATTTATGTCTGACAGAGATAGCAATAGTTTCGGCTGGTTTCTTGCAGGACTAGGGTTTGGCGCGCTGGCAGGCATTATGTTTGCGCCGCGTCCAGGTAACGAAACTCGGGAAGCGTTACGTTCCAAAGCCGAAGAAGGGCGTGAGTTCGTACGCAATCGCGCTCGGCAAGCTAAGGAACAAGCGTCGGATTGGGTGGATCGTGGCAGGGATGTGCTGAATCAGCAGAAGGAGCAATTCCGATCCGCATACGAGGCGGGACGTCAGGCATACCACGAAACTACTGCTGCAGAAGGCGGCGGCTCCAAGAATCTGTGATACGGCTTGGCAAGATCGACCACGCGTGAAGCAACATTTATGGAAAACCTGCTGACAATCTTTATTGCCGTCACTGCCGCGGCGGTGGTGTTGCAGGCGGGCATTCTGGTGGCTATGTATCTGGCCCTCCGTAAAAGCACCGCACGCATGGAATCATTGGCTTCGGAGGTAAAGACCAAGGTTCTGCCCACGGTTGAAGTAGCGCACTCCATGCTGGTGGAGCTGCGACCCAAGGTCGAAATAGCCGTGGAGAATGTGAGCGAGGCCAGCACCCTGGTTCGCAGCCAAATCGAGCGGCTCGACGCGACTGTGAATGATGTTATTGATCGGGCCCGGCTTCAAGTAATTCGTGCCGATGAGTTGCTCAACCGCACTATGGATCGCGTCGAGGAGACGACCGACATGGTCCATAAGACGGTCCTCTCGCCAGTCCGCCAACTTTCCGGGTTGATGAAAGGCGTGTCTACCGGATTGGAATTTTTCTTGAGCAGCAAACGACGGCGGCGGGGGGCTGGCGTCCCGCAAGACGAAATGTTCATCTAGGCGATCCATCCACCGCCGACGACAACATCCCCATCGTAGAAGACAGCCGCCTGTCCAGGAGTAACGGCACGCTGCGGCTGATCAAAAGTAATCGTCATTTCATCAGCACCCGAGACTTCGAGCTGGGCTGACGCCGGATCGTGACGATGCCGGATCTTCACCTGAACTCGCATGGGCTCGCTTAGGTCCGCCACCGAAATCAGGTTTATTTTCTTTACGCGCATCGTCTTGCAGTAAAGATCCTCCTGGTTGCCTACGACCACTTGGCGCGTGTCTCCCTTGATCTGAATTACGTACAGTGGCGAACCGGTAGCCACGCCAAGTCCCTTGCGCTGCCCGACCGTGAAATGATGAATTCCACCGTGTTCGCCGATGACGTTGCCATCGGTGGTCACGAGTTCGCCAGCAGTGTCGGGCAAGGCATGGCCCTGCTCAGCAAGGTAGGCGTCAAGAAAGTTCTTGTAGTCGCCGCCCGGGACGAAACAAATTTCCTGCGAATCCGGCTTCTCGGCGAGAGCGAGTCCGTGATGGCGCGCCAGATCGCGAACTTCGGGCTTAGTCATTTCTCCCAAGGGAAAC
>WNGH01002085.1_pt1 | contig 22074 bp, 19 predicted proteins | sample 5400631 | NCBI WGS metagenome assembly WNGH01 (sample SAMN13153373, study PRJNA577476) | soil metagenome | isolation source: 115 cm soil or saprolite under Garry oak tree replicate 1 | place: USA:California | collected 2016-06-15
CTCTTGATCCCTTCCTGTACGATCTCCCACTTCTCTTCCGGAGTTCGATTGACTCGCGGTTTCCTGCCCATGTTGCCTCCTGTTTGGAGGCGCTGATCATACCTAGGTAGGTTGTCCAGTTTTAGCGGGGAGCACTACATTCTCCTCAACTTCTTCAACCGATAAAGACCTTCTCAGACTGCGAAGGAGGTCGAGGTAGAACGATTTTTGTCCCGTAGCAAAGAAGAGCATACCAAGGTACACCGCGAACATGACGACGCCTTCCAACATTAGGCGGGGTGAAGGAGGAAGGAAATGGCTGTAAAGTGACCGAGTTCCTAAGGCGAGCATCGCAGCCACGGCGCCTGAGGCCAGTGGCCACGCCACAGTCAACAGAATATCCCGAAAGAAAATGCCTGTACCGTGGACAGCCCAGGCAATGGCCGGAAGAATCCAAAGTAGCATCACGCTAGAGTAGGCGAATGCGACACCTTGAGGCCCGTAGGATAATCCGACAAAGTAGCCGGCAATCATGAGGGGCGTGATGACGAGTGACATCTTTAAGAGTCGTCCCACCCGCCCGATCGAACAGAGCAGCCACGATAGGGGATTGGCAATCGCAAAAACCAAGATCGTGGGAGCCAGAAGCCGAAAAATAGGCGCCGCAGCATTCCACTTCGGCCCAAGGAAAACTGAAATGATATCATTTGCGAAAAGCGCACAAGCGATCGTGAGCGGCAAAGTCATCGCCACCACCAAAGTGTAACCTTTCAAAAAATAGTTCTTGAGGCGAGCGGGTTCACTTTGTACTCGGGAGAGTGCAGAAAACGCGACCTCACCGGCCACAGAATTAAGGTTGTCTGTGGGAATGTTGATGAGCTGGTAGGCTCTTCCATAGAGTCCGAGGGCATCGACTCCCCAGAAGCGGCCTAGTAAAACCTTTTCAAAGTTAGTGCCGATGTAGCTTATAAGACCGTAGAGGGTAATCCCCCCCCCGAAGCGCATCATGGATCGGATTCCAGACCGCCTGCGCGGCATTCCCGGAACCCAGCCACTGATCATCCAACAACCAATCGTAGTGACTAGTGGGAATGTGACTGTCATTGCGACCAATGACCAGTACCCGTAGCCAGCCAGTGCGCCCCCAATGGCAATGGCAGTACCCACAATCAAAGCGACCGTGTTTATGAAGGCCAGTGCAGTGAACCGCATCTGGCGTTGGAGAAGCGCCCCGTGTTGCACACCCGCAGCATTAAAGAGGAAGCCGACCGCCGATACAACAGTTACGGCAGAAAGCCGCGGTTCATGGTAAAAGGTGGCGATCGCCGGCGCCATTCCGATTGCCAGGACTCCGAGAAGTGCGCCCACCGATATGTTGATCCAGAACAGCGTGGACACTTGTTCTTCAGTGACGGTTGCATGCTGAATCGCGGCGGAGGAAAGCCCGAAATCTCGAAATAGGCTTAGGAAACCCGTGAAAGCAGTTACCATGCCTACTAATCCGAAGTCTTTCGGATCCAGAAGACGGGCCAATACTATAAGAGAAACCGTGCGAAGAGCGAAATTCGCACCTTGTGCGGTGAGTCTTGCTAAACCGCCTCGAATTGCCTTCTCTTTTAGGTCCTTCATCGTGATCTCAAGGCGCCGTGCAAATCCTGATCACAGCATCAACTTGCGGCAGTAAAAGGCTTCGGCGTATCCGCTGGGAGAATTGCATTCAATACCCCGCAATCGCAGGAGGGAGAAGAAAGTGTCGGGTTGAAACCAGCGTCTAGAATGCTGGGACTGGAAAGCGTCCATGATGTAGCGAACTTTTGTCTCGCACAATTCAGACTCGAGCGGAACGAACACACTGGGACGACCGAGGTCACCGTCGTACTTTGGAATTTCGTACTCGAGAATTAGGTGATCGCGAAAGGTGTTCCAAGTCAATTCGGCCAAGAGGCGGTGATCCTGGTGGGCGTCGTTGCGGTTGTGAGTGAAAATGACGGTGGGAGAAATCGACTTTAATTCTTCGAAAACCGCCTTCACTTCGGCTCCAACGAACGGCATAAATCCGTCCCGGAACGTCTTGAGAAGCGGCCCCTTCAGAGCACTGGATCCAGCGAAGAGGGTGGCGGCGCGCTGAGCCTCGGCAGCTCGAACTCCAGTGGCACTGAACACGACCCAGCGAAATACGCAGTTGGGATACTGCCTCGCTAAGCGAAGGATGGTCCCGCCACAACCAATTTCGATATCGTCCGAGTGCGCTCCTAAGCAGAGTACGTTGAGTGGGAATGTTACATCCCAGGCCCAACTTAAAGAATGCATGGGGTTTCGCTCAGTGCAGGAGCTTTAGCGTTGCCTGTTTTGTCGCGATTAGGCTTCCATACCTCCCATGGTGCTTTGCCGCTGCCCCACAAATTTTCGAGTTGCTGCTTATCTTTAAAGGTATCCATGGAGGCCCAGAAGCCGTCATAAGGGTAACCAATCAACTGCTTTTCGTCGATAAGCCGCTGAAAAGGCCCGTTGACAAGTTCCTCTTTTTCGCGGACGTAATCGAAGATTTTGTTTTTGAAGACAAAAAAGCCTCCATTGATGCGCACAGTGCCATTGTTGATGGCATGAATCCCCGAGACCAGGTTGCTATCGCCCTCATGCAGAGAGACCATGTGATAGCTGAGGTTCGGCCGGACCGCAAGAAAACTGGCAGTTTTTCCTTGCTCTCGAAAGTGGTTCAGTTGTTGTGGAAGCGGCAGGTCAGTGAGGCCATCACTGTAGTTGGCAAGGAATTCTTCTTCGCCTTCCAGGTATTTCTCAACTGCCTTTAGGCGTTGACCGATGTTGGATTCAATTCCAGTGTCGGCGAAAGTTATGCGCCAGTCCTGGATGTCGCTGTTGTACAGTTCCAGCTTCTTTCCACCCCAGGACAAGACAAAATCGTTCGAGGCGCACTCGTTATAATTCAAAAAATAGTCTTTGACGGTGTCGGCGCGATGCCCAAGGCAAAGAATGAAATCTTTGTGCCCATAGTGGGCATAGTACTTCATCACGTGCCAGAGAACCGGCCGGTAACCTATGTTGACCATTGGTTTGGGGATCGTCTCCGAATAATCGCGGAGCCGCATTCCCAGGCCGCCGCAGAACAAAACGACTTTCATAAAATTCTCCTTCGGTTGTGGAGAGAAGGTGGTCTAAGAAAACTATTCAGTCGGGCGCCTAGCGGCTCGATAATGGCTGTTCATGCCGACTCGTGAAGCGCGCCATTTTAGGGGAAATGCGCCTCCACAACTTTGCCGCCGCTTTTCCTGGGTTAGGAGCCTCTTGCAGGATGGTAAGCAGGCCAGCTTTTAGCAACGTAAAGCGCGATAGCGGACAACCTAATTCAGCGAGCCTACCTTTGTGATAACTCCAGAATTCCTGGTCCCCGGATCTGCAAAAATAATTGGCTGCCAGGAATCGATGATAGCCCTTGAGTTGCCTGTTCAGTACTAGCTCGATTTCTTCCTTATTGAGATAGAAAGGGCCATACTGGATGACATCATTCAGATATGCTGACGAATAACGGTCCATCTGTGCAGACTTGGCACTCTGCGTCGCTTGATGGGTCTGTTCATACGAGAGAACTTGATATACGAACCCAAAAGAAGAATTCCGCAGGTGCTCAAAGCATGCGCTCGTATCCGAATGCGGTGAGGGATTGGGATAAAACGCTTCAGAAGTTCTGACAAGTTCGGCCCGATACAGAAGTGAGGTCGGAGCCCCGAATCCAAAGGACTTCTCGCCACGAAGGAAAATCCGCCGGCAGATCTCGCAACCCGGGAACACAGTTCTCGGGTATTCGAAACCCTGCCATAGAATGTGATTCCCACTAAGCTGGTAGGAACCGACGATACCCACACACGGATTGGCCTCAGCAAATTCAACCATCTTCGTGAGACAATCGGGGAAAATAAAGTCGTCAGCAGAAACAACTTTGCAGTACTTGGCGGCGGGAGACATTAAGCGAAACGCGGAATTGTGGTTTTCTATTACTCCGACGAACCGCTCGTTGTTATGGACACGGATGCGGCTATCTTTTTTTGCACACTCGAGCGCAATTTCGAGTGAACGATCGGTACTACAGTTGTTAACAATGATGTATTCGTAGTTTTTGTAGGTTTGACTTAGAACGCTCTCGATACACTGTGGCAGAAAATGCTCCATATTGTAGACAGGCGTTAGTATGCTGACCAGTGGCTCTTCACGCAAGCTCATATTGTGACCACTTGTGGGAACAAATCATCAAATTGCAAGGACAAATTCCCCTTGTAAACAGTCAACTTCTCAGCCATACAACTCTTGATCTCTTCCCTGTTGCTAACCAAGGACGAGAACGTCTCTCGCAACGAGGCCTGATCGCATGTTCGAATATCCAGACAATACTTCGCCAGCCCCAAGTCGTTCATCAGCGTGTTGACCTTCGAATGATGCGACAGGGCGAGAACTGGCTTGTTCAGCAGATGGGCGAACACGACGCCATGAAACCGGCAGGTAACAATGTAGTCCATCGAAGACATCTGGGCTAGCAATTGGTCGATTCTCGTGATGGGTTGGTGCCTGATCTGTTCCGGCTCTACGTTGTTTTCCCTGGTTTTCAAAGCAGTCTTTACATCTTCGATGGTCTGTGCGTCAAAGCAAGTGTCGGTACTAAACAGCGCTAAACGATAATGATTTTGGCTAAGCCATGAACCGAAGGAGGCCAGATTGCGGATGAAGTTCTCATAAACAGCTTGGTCCTTTTGCCAGTAAATGCGAGGGTCGTAATAGGCCATAGGAGAAAGGCCAACGATTGCGTCCTCACATTTGACGACAGAACGCGTAGAAGCTGCTGAGAGGTCGAGGCTATACACACAGTCGACAAGGACATGGCTTTCGCCGGTAAACCCTGTCTCTTGTATAAGCGCTTTGGAATCGTCATCGCGAAAAGAAACATAGTCGGCAAAAAGTAGGGCGCGCTTTACGAACCACTTGCTTATCGGGTGGCTCAGTGGACCAGCGCCAACATTCAGGAAATAGCACTTTACGCCTGACAATCTAGCAAGCAGAACCCATTTGAAGAGGGTGTAGGGAAACTTCCACGGTCCACCCCACGAATCAAGAAGTTGTCCTCCGCCGCTTATCACCAAGAGATCGAATGATCGTATAGTTCGATATGACTTGGCCAGAAAACGCAGTTCGTTAAGAAGGGTCCGTGGAGGGCGAACCACGACTGCGTTGATAGCCTTCAGCAATCCCATGAGAAAGCGGTGGTTTCCGAGAGCAGCCTTTACTTTTGTTTTAACAGTCAAGTTAGAGGCTTCAGTTCGGTTGCCGAGACTCCAAGTGTGGGCTCGAATAGGGTACGAGCGAATCCCATGTCTTATCTGGGTATCGGAAGGGTTCATCGAGAACCCGAATATTTCGGCGTCGGGCCACCGGCTCTTGATGTTTTGCATTACCGCATCTAGAGTCGCGTCATCTCCAAGATTCCCTCCGCCGAGGTGATCCAAAAGACCAATCTTCTTGGGCAATCGGGCGGCAGCGCTTCTCGGCTGGAGCAAGATTTCATCAGTTTGTGGAGTCTTGGCCACCTGGTCTGGGGAGTCAGCGTCAGCGCGTTCGCGAATCGGTGGCATCGTGGTCTGCGACATATGCTTCTGTGTGAGTTGCTTCGTGCGAGAAGAAAAAGGGCGATAACACCTAGGCTCGGCTGGCGACCAGAGAAAGGGCCTTTTCGGCCGCCTTCTCGCCGCTCTTGAAACTTTCGTCTGTCCACATGTAGCCCCAGTCTCCGTAGCGCCCGCAATAGGCGATGCCGAGATCATCGAGATAGCCGTGGACCGTCTTGAGGGCTGCCGCGCGGTCGAGGTCGAAGATCACGTTGGCAAAGGGGACCAACATGGCCTTCTTGCACAGGATCTGGTCGTCCTCGCGGATAAGGCCACAACGGCGGAGATCCGTGATGACAGGCTCGATCCAGTCATTCGGTGAGCTGGTAAGGGGCCTGTATTTCCGAGAGAAGTAGACTTCCGCCTGAATGCTGCCCATGCCCCCCGGAGCATTTGCGGAGGAGAGCATGTGCGGGAACCCGAGACGCGTAAAGCAATAGTCCCCGTCATAGAAGTAAGTCATGTGGGCATTGGAGAGGTTCTCGCGGTTCAGACCGATGTTGACAAGTACTAAGTTGGAGCACGCCAAAAGCGCGGCGGCGTCCACCACATCTTTGGGCGCGCCCTGGATCATGGGAATAAGATCCGTCAATGGCACTGAGGAGATCAGTGAATCGTAGGAGGTCTTGAAACCATCCGCAAAGGTGAGCTGCCGCGCGCGAGGATCGATGGATATGAGCTCGTGATTGAGCTTCAGATTTCCCATAGGAACGAATTTCTTTAAGTAGGCCATGAAGCCGCCGTTTTTCGGGTAACGGAAGTGGGTGATGTAGTGAACGTGAGGAGCTGCCGGCGAAATCGCGCCGCGCAGCACCTCTTCGAGACTTGGGCGGTAAATGCGTGGGCCAAGCCAATCGGTGCTCATGTTTTCGGCGGGCGTGAGGTGGTACTTGCGGGTGTACTGCATGGGGAAGGACTCGGCGAAGGTCCGGCCAAAACTGGCCAGCAACCAGTCCGCGTAATTCCGAATCGGGCGCTCGGGTGCCTGGCGTTCTTCCACGAAATCGCTGATGATCTTGACGATGAGGTCGTCCGGGAGTCCGTGAAGATGGAGCTGCACTGGATGCGTGGGCCAGTAGCCACGCCAGTAGTTGTTCAAGTTGATTTGGATGGTTTCGTACTGTTGATCGACGCTCTCGGCAAGCAGTTCTTGAATGCGGGTATCTTTGGTGAAGGAAATATGCGGGCCCATGTCGAACAGGAAGCCACTCTCGAAACGGAAAGAGGCCGTGTGGCCGCCGTGATAGTCATTTTTGTCATACATCATGGGCGCGATGCCCTCGGCATGGAGCCGGTAGGCGGCGCCGAAGCCGGCCATTCCTGTTCCTAGGACGACGATGTTCGGGTTGGGCATGGGAAGTTCTCCTGTGTCCGATTCGTGCTTTGGTCACCGATCGCCTGCGAGGCGGTGTAATCAGTCCGCGTTAATTCTGTGAAAGTGCCTCGTAGCGCTCGATCTGCGTACAGGTCAAACGGTGAAGATCAACGCCCGCTTGGAAACCGTGATACCAATCGACGATCCAGTCCAGAGCTTCGCTTAGCGGAAGCACGGGACGCCAATTCAGGCAGGCTTTTGCCTTGGAGGTGTCTAGCTTAAGGATGTGGGCCTCGTGCGGGTGCGAAGCTTGGTCCTGACTCCAGGAAGCCTGGTTCCCCCAGGAGCGCACGAGTTTTTCGGCGATCCAGGACACGGGTTTGACATCCGCGTCGACCGGGCCGAAATTCCAGCCCGAAGCGAACTTGCAAGGATCCTGGGCGAGCCGCTCCGCAAGCATCAGATATCCACGCACAGGTTCGAGGACGAACTGCCAGGGACGGATAGCCGACGGGTTCCGGATGAGGCAAGAGCGTCCTGCGAGAAAAGCCCTCATGAGGTCGGGGATGAGCTGATCGCTGGTCCAATCGCCCCCGCCCACGGCATTGCCTGCTCGAGCGGACGCGAGAGCAACTCCATGGTGCTCAAGAGACGTCGGGGAAAAGAACGAATCACGAAAAGCAGAGGTCACGAGTTCGGCGCAGCCTTTGGAGTTCGAGTAGGGGTCGTGACCCCCCATGGGCTCGTCTTCGCGATATCCCCAAAGCCATTCGCGGTTTTCGTAGCATTTGTCACTGGTCACATTGACAACGACGCAGGACTGTTTGAGCTGGCGCAGAACCTCAAAGAGATGAACCGTGCCCATGACGTTGGACGAATAGGTTTCAATCGGATCGTCGTAGCCGCGGCGCACCACGGACTGTGCGGCCATGTGAATCACCACCTCGGGACCACATTCCGCCAGAGCGGTCTTGAGTCGAGGAAAGTCACGAATGTCTCCACAGATGGAGTGCATAGTGAACGCAACGCCCGCTTGTTCGAACAGGTTCGGCTTAGTGGGCGGATCAAGCGAGTAACCGGTTACTTTAGCCCCGAGTGCATCGAGCCACAACGAGAGCCAGCTTCCCTTGAATCCGGTATGCCCGGTGAGGAACACATTGCGGCCCTTCCAGAACGAGCGATTAAGCATAATGGGTCCGGACTGGCGAAGCCGCCAGGTAGAAATGATGACCGGTCGCAGCGAAGGAGAGCAGCACGTTAGAGCTTGCCTACCGGGGCGTGCTGCGACAAGGATTGCAGCACTGGTGTTGGCAGCGGCCAGCGCGCGTTCTGCTCTTTCCATAGAGCCTCGGTTAGGCGGCCAGCGGGTACCTCCACATCTTCGAACGTGAGGACAGCGTCTTTGGAGACGTCGCTCCGCATTAAGCAGCCATCGGACAGGGCAATCGGCAGGGCTGCCGTGGCGCGCGCCGCGGTGGCGTTGTCGATGAGTCCGTAAGTGCAGAACCCACCGATACCGTCGAGACGCTCACCGGCTTTCAGGTCGCGCTTGGCAACTGTAACTACTTCGCAAACGGGACCGGCGATGGGTGCGACGGTTGGATCGCGAAGAATCACAGCTCGACCAATGGTCGAGGCGATCTGAATGTGAGGCAGATGGAACGGCGTATAGAAGACGTAGAACGGGCCATCGCCGAGCTTATAGTAGGCCAGTTGAACTTTCTTGAGCGGTGAGTCCTCGTGAATAATAACGAATGCACCGGTGTAAGGGGCCGCGCCGAGAGCATAGTCCACGAGGCCCGTGCTGAGCATCTGGTCCGCAGGAAGCAGGTTGGCCATTTCGCGCACTTCCTTGCAGGCGGGTCCATACATGCCACGGCGGCCCGCATGGAAGCCAGTCGCGTTGGCCAAGACGCTGACCTCCATGGAAAGCTTAGTGGAGTCTGCAAACGAAGTAACTTTTCTGACGTCCTGATCATTCTTCTCGGCAAATGCCCTTTGGGTATCGGGGTTGCGATAGTAATCGACCATGCCTTTGAGGTTACCGGCCGCCACGGGACGCAGTCCCAACGAGCGGAGATAACGAAGGAGAGTCATTGCTACTCCGGGTTCATCTCCGTCCGTGTGAGTGACTACCACTCCGGCGCGGTCTGCCTTTTCTTTCAGAATCGGACCGATGAAAGAATCCAACTCGGCGTTCACGAGTACGACGTGCTTGCCGTGGTCGAAGGCCTGCAGAACTACGCGAGCGGCGGGCTCAACGCTGCCGGTGACTTCCACAAGAAGATCAATCGGGCCGCAGGTAGTTAACACCGAGGGATCGTCCGTCACCACGGGAAGTCCGCGGGTGATTGCGGCTTCGGCGTCGCGAGCGGAGGACACTCGATTCCACGACGAGATCCCGGCTTCGCGGAATGCGCGGTTGGCATGTTCCGGCGTGCGATTAGCAATGGCCACGAGCCGAATGCCAGGCACGGGCGTTCCCAACTGCAACGCGATGGCGCGGCCGGTGGCGCCGGCTCCTACCATGCCAACGCGGATTGGATTCCCTGCAGCCTCACGCTCCCGAAGGGCCGTGTCTACGTTCATGCTTACCTCCTACCGCTGGACAAGTGGCCACTTACGATCTTGATCAGAAACCACGGTAGCGGCCAAGGGCCATTGAATATCGAATATCGGGTCGTTGAAACGTGCGCCACGAGCGGCGCAGGGAGTGTAAAACTGCGAGGTCATATAGTACATCTCGGTGCCGTCCTCAAGAGTCTGATATCCGTGACCGCAGCGCTCAGGGACGTACAGCATCCGGCCATTCTCGGCGGTCAACTCGGTGCCGTACCATTTACCGTAGGTCGGGGATTCGGGCCTGAGGTCAAGCGCCACGTCGAACATGGCGCCTCGAGTGCAGCGGACCAGTTTGGCCTCGAGTGCGGGCTCTCCCTGGAAGTGCATGCCGCGAACTGTACCTTTGCGAACGCTTAAACCCATGTTGGCCTGGACCGGCACGAAAGTGATTCCGTGTTCCGCAAATTCCTGGGCGCACCACGCGCGGAAAAAGCGTCCCCGATCGTCCTGGTGGAAGCTTGCGTCGATCACCCAGGCACCAGCAATGCCAGTCTCCGTAAAACGCAAACTATTCACGCCGCCTCACCAATCTGAAAGACAGAGGCGTAGCGGATTCTCCAGTCGGACCGGTGGTCGTCGAAGGGTTCCAAACCCCAGTATTGCAAGGGCCAGCCACACCGGATAGAAGTATCGCCCTCGTGAATCTCCCGGAGCAGGTCCGGAACGGGTTTCCAGCCGAGCTCCCGGGCCACCGTGGTCCGCACGTCCAAGTCGATTCCAGAAACAAGAAGGTAGCCGCCCGGTTTGACGAGTCGCGCGAGTTTACGGAGGCAGCTTTGGGCATCGGCCGGCCTCATGTGGCAGAGAAAGCGGTTTGCCACGACGACTTCTTGAGGACCAATTAGTCCAAGGAGTTTGGAATCGCTCGCGTCACCGCAAAGCCAGTTGATGCCCTCTTTAAGCCAAGGCTTGATCCGGGCCTGGTCGCCTTGCACCTCAAACATAGAGTCGATTTCCTGTTTGGTCATGCGTTCGAAAATCGACGCGTTTTGATCCCTAGAGGTATTCCACTTGACGTCCCCGCTCCGCTTCGCGGCTTCTTTATTCGACGGGTCGATTGCATCGGAGTCTGCAAGCGAATAGATTCCTCTCGCGGCGAAATCGACGATTTCCTGAGCAATGTCAACGGCATGCAAGTTGAGCTGCAAGTCCGGGCGCGCAGAGCGGATTGCCCACGCCATGGAGTAAACCTCGGCACCCTTGCTGCACGCCAGCACCGACATGTCAAGTCGGAAACCTTTGGGCTTCTCATTCAGGAGACGGCGCAACAATTCCAACTCGGCTCGGTTTCTAAGAAAAAAAGTGCCGAACGACTGCCGCCGATCCGAGTGGAGACGAACCAAGTGATTCAAATGCCGGCCATACGCGGAGCCCGGAGAATGAAGCTGTAAGGACGGCGGAAGATGATTCCAGGCACGGCTGCTCTGCTGCAGGTAGGCTTCAAGACATCTTTGAAGAATTGGCGAATTCCGCATTTTATGGAATGTTCGAAATCGGGGGAGGTGGCCCGTGGGCATGCGCGGGCGCTTCAATCAGACATGCTACCGCCATTAACCGCAAGCAAGACGTACGTCCTTGTGGTAACAGCTGAGAGCAATCGAACTGCCAGACGGCGGAAAAACGGACCTATCCGTCATGGCCAGATTGCATCTTACCTATTGAAAACAGGGAGGATAGCAGCTTGGGATGGAGTGGCCTTTGTGGATTATCAGCAGGCCTTATGGCTTGCGCGAGGTCGTGGGAAGGAGCCCTACTCTGACTTGGTAAGAATTTTCCACTTCCCAACCCCAGCCTCGACGGTACTGGGGGTACCTAAGCGGGATGCTCATCTCCCGACTGACGGGCATTTCGACTGCTCACGGGCGGTGATGGCCCTTCCCGCGAGAATCGGAGACAAGCCGGACGCCTAATTTGCCTTCGTTCGCGAGAGGAGGTCTGGAAGACAACAGCTTCCGTTTCAGAAAGTAGGGAAGCCGAGCAAACTCGGCAAACAGGGGAAGGGGGTCTTCCCAGGAGAATACAGATTCCGTCTTTGTATTGCGAATTGACCGGAGGTAGGCGATCGGGGACAGGTGGCCTCGTAACATGTCACTGAATGCAGTAGGAACGTCGGTCAGCAAACGCAGCCAGCCGAGGCCTGGCCGGGCCCTGCGCGGCTCTGTATGGTAACCCAGCTGGTCCGCATACAACAGATAGGGAAAATCAACCCCCGCTGCCTGTCCGAGTCCGTGGAATCCCCATGCCCGCGCGTTCACATCCAGTAGCTTGTATTGATCATCGCGAGGATCCTGCTTGAATTCAATCTCGGCAAGTCCATAAAAATTGATGGCGCGCAGAAATCGCTGGGACAGTTCTTCAATCTCCGGCAGATCGGCGGTTTCGACATACGTTGCTGCTCGCCCGAACTCCCTGGGGTGTTGGCGAAGCCGCTTAGCGATAAGACTGCTGTGAGCACATCCATCGCGAAAGAAAACACAATAAGACAACTGGCGATCACCATCACCGGGAATTATCTCCTGAATTAGGATCTCGCTTAAATCGATCCTCTGAGCTGCAGCTTCGAACAGCTCCCGCAATTGTTCGGGGGTTTCCGCTCGCCATGCCTTCGCGCCCGTCGCGTAGAAGAAGTTTTCCTTGATAGCCGGCTTGATGGCGAGTGGGAGCCTAGGATACAAGGAGGGAAGTTCGTCAGCGCTCTGCAGGTTCCAGGTTCGCGGGGCCGGAATTCCAAGCTGCTCGGCGAGTTTGTAAGTATTGTTCTTGTCCCAGGCTTGACGAACGGTTTCCCATCCAGGCGTCGTAACACGAAAGAAGTCAGCCAGACGATCGCGATGAAGCGAGAAAGCCATGACGGTTTCGTCGCGAGTCGGGAACAGCACCCAATCGCGCAAACCGAAGCGATGCCCGATCTCCAGCACCGAGTCCACGGTCTTCTGTGGGTCTCGCAGATCTTTGACGCGCACGACGCGAGTCGTGTATCTCGAGTAGGCAGAAATGGGGTGTAGGTCATCTAAAACATAGACAGGAATGTTGCGGCGGCCAAGACTACGAACGATCGCCAAACCCGGATGATCGCCTCCGATAACCAAGGCACCAACGTCTTGTCGACGTTGCACGAACTGGGGTGGCTGAGGTTGGGCAAACATTGGTTTGCAAGGCTCCTATACAATCGACAAATTAGGACTTGTTGCGTGCTATGTGAGAAGACAGTTCCCTTGAGGCGAATTCCGTGCCTGCAACGAAGTAGAGCAGTGGGCCAAATGTTCTTGCGGCGGCCGCTCCAATGAAGTGCAGTCCTCGAACCGAGCTGGCGAAACCAGAGCGCAAACGAGGGTAGCCATCCATTAGGCTCAGCTCTTTCACCAGGGCAGAAGACATGAATCCGTAGCGAGCAATGTCCACCGAGTATCCGGTCCCTAGCAGCACGAGATCAACAACCCGCCGGCTCCCATCGTCCAGCTTCAATTCCGCCTCTTGCCCAAGCGAATTGGCTGCAATAACGAAACGTCCAGTCGTGAGTTTGACCTGTTCGAGCCGCGCAGGAAGCCACCGGGATCCAGCTGGGCGAACAGCGCGGGTACGGATCCTATCGCGCAATTTCAAGGGAATTTGCCTGACCAGATTGGGCGCAGCCACCAAGCGACTGATCCCCGCTGGCCCCACATCGTGCGACGAATACAACATCGAAGAAATCGGTCCCAGACGATGAAGCCAGGGATGCATGCCAATCCAGCGCAACACGGGAATTCTCGCGATCACCTCGACCTTGGCTCCGCCCTCCTGCAGCAAGGCCGCTGATTCCAACGCACTCTGACCAGCTCCAATGACTGCCACCCGTTTTCCTAGAAAGCCGCGGACATCACAACCGTGGTAACAATGAGAAAACTGGGATGAAGGCAAGGCGGCAAAGACGGACGGAGTTTTCTGAAAGGCTCCAATGCCAGCCGCTACGACCACTCTCCTAGAACGGAGTTCGTCGCCACCCTCCAAAGCAATGGCGAAGCCTCCGTCGATGCGATTGATGGATGCAACTTCTCTCTGGTCCAGGCCGGGAACGAGCTGCCGCTGAAACCATTGCCCGTAGCACACAAATGTTTCGAGAGGAACCGGGGCACGCGGAGGAATTCCTGCCGAGTTTTCGTAAGCGTCCAAGGTGAACTGCTGGTTTGGGTCCGAGATATTGGACGCGACGCGTGGTGAACGCAAGAGCATTCCCGCAGGCATTTTTTTCGCCCAGAACTCCAAGGGTTTGCCAAAAACCCGCACGTCCATGCCATTTGCCGTGAGGTGAGCCGCAGCAGACAAACCATAAGGGCCTGCGCCGACGACTGCGACTTCGCAATCAGTGGCCTTTCCGTGAGGCATCTCTTCTCCCATCTGCTCGACGACAGCGCCGAAATTGTCGTGCTTCACATGTCCTGGCGCGGCTAGCGCGCTCCGAACTGGCAGAAACCGTGGAAAAGGTGATTCCCGGGATAAGGAGTCCTGGGACCGCTGCGCACCCCAGCTTTTCGCGACCTCTCCCTGAAACTATCGGAATGGATTCTCTCAAGGAGAGGCTCCTGCGAGCTCATACTGCAGTCGGCCCCCATCGAGCACAGCGTATGCCAGCCGCGCTCTTTCCTTTTCGGGTCCCACGATTTCCCAATCATCCCCACGAGGCACCAGAGTCATCTGACTCCTCGCTCTCCACCAGCGGTCGACATCTCCGGGAAGAGCAGCCCATGTCTTTTCGCGTTCAATCATTTGGCGTAGATAATCCAGCAGGGACTCGTAGACCCTGCGCGCGCGCCGCTCAATCAGATAATCCGGATGAGAAATGTGGCTCATGAGTCCGTTTCTTCCCCTAAGGAGGGCCAGTTGCTGCTTCCATAGATCGATCGAATAGTCCTCCAAGATGTGAAAGAGCGAATAATCCTGTGCCATCGTGAGAGGAAGCTCGACGATTCTACCGACAAAATAAGGCATGACCGTGCAGCAGCCACCACGCATCGGTTCCAGATGTGCTACGTTCGGAACAGACATGTCGTAGGAGAACTCGAAGACGTCGTACCAATCCTGCTTGCGGTACATCGCCCCAGCACGAAAACCACGGCAGCCATATCGGTGCACATAGCCGTTGATTCTGGCGGCCCGGCGCATAAATTCGCCGCGCTCCCGGTACAAGTGACCGTCATGATTCAGGTCATGGACATTAAATTCACATCCACGGCTCCGAATCTCAGAGACGTACTCATCCGGAACCTCGTAGCGCTTTTCGGGGATGACCTGAAACGACGCCTTGATTCCGTACGAGTCATCCAGATCTATCAATTGGGAGGTAAAGTCGCGGCCGGCGGAAGTTTCCACGTCGTGCGTGACCATCAGGCAATTGGGCGCACCCTCCGGCCAAAACCAAATGAATGGCACCCTTTTCGTGTTGCCCGCTTCCATTAATAGCTGCAAGAAGTCTTCATGAAGAGTGTCGACGGTGAAATCTACTGGCCAGGCGGGAAATGGCAGTTCTTTCCAGTCGCGAAAGTAAGCTTTCTGCAGCCGGCGTCGCACTGGGACGGGTAGGCAAGCTCTAAGAAAGTAGTAAAGCCTGCGAACCGGCTCGCTGGCGGCGAACATTTCCAAGCTGGGACCCATTTTTTCGCGATAGTGTTCCAGGCGAAGGTTGGCGATCACCTCAACGAAGCCGAAAGGGAGTCGAATTGAAGTACCATCGCTGTGAACATCCTTGGAAGCGTCGAATTCGGCGGAGCCCACCACATTTGCCGCGACACCCGAATGGCATTGTCCGTAGCAGATGTTCTTTCTGCCGAACTGGAAGAAGCCGCTTTCTCCGGACACCGAGTCGGGAGTCGCGGTGCAGGCGAGCAATTTTGCCGGAATACGATAGTAGTCGTTTAGACTTTGATTCACGGATTGGTTGGGGCTCTCCCTGCGGATAGCCTCTTTTGACAAGTTACAACGCTTTTTGCCCGCCGTCAGGATCTTCTTCTACCCAATGTGCCGGTAGAGCAATCTCCCCGTGATCCTCAGCAACGTGTTAGGCATGCATGAAAAGGCACGCTTCGCCACTTTCAGTTTCCAGCCCTCGGCGGAATCAAGAGAAGGAGCGTCTGGAAATTTCCAATAGGCCAATCGCTCGGGTTGAGCCCAGTGATTCTTGAACGCGAGCAGCCCCGAATTGTTCTCCTCGGTCCGTCCCAAGTCGAATCTCGTTGCTCCATTCGATTTCGCCGCTGCGATAGCTTTCCAAAGGAGCCACGGTGTCGCCCCAAGTCTGTTGAACCGAGCATTGGAACAGCCGTACTTATAATATACAGTGTCCCTGAATTGCAGGGTTAGAATGGCGGAAATTGGAATCTTTTCACTATATGCTAAACGAATCTCCAGTGCATTGCCCTGGCACGCGAACAGGTTTCGAAACCAGGTGTACGGGATAGGAGGCAGGTGGTGCCGGCTTCTTGTAGCTACGAACAACGTGTAGAAGTCCTTAAGCAGTTCTTCGGATCTGCCGCATTTTTCAACGAGACCTGCCCGCTCTGCCCTGTGAACCCGGCGCTGAACGCAATCCTTGTCAAATCTCCCAAACAATTCGCCTAAATCTGAACACAGGCTAAATCTATGCAGAAAATATTCAGAGGACACCGAGAAACCGTTTCTATTGTTTGCTTGTGCGAAATCTTGACAGTTTGGACGAATCTCCAAATATCTCCAATGCTGACGCTCCACAGCGCTCTGCAGATAGTGAATCAGGAAATTTAGTTCTTCAGCTGAGTCGCAAAGAGGTTCACAGTGATCTGAAAACGGCAGCGAGACGAGCCGACGCCCAGTAAGCCAACTTTTGACGCGACAGAAGACCAGCCCGTTCTTCAGGTCACCCGTCGGAGGTGACGTAGTGAAGGCCACCGGTTCATATCCATAGGTGCGTCGAAGTGCTTGCAGCCAGCCCACGGTATGAAACACAGACGCTTTGGGGTGTCGCTCGACGAGCGCGGCCCACCGCATATCCTTTGTCGGGTCAATTTGATAAAGCTTCATTGGCACTTCTTCGGCACTTCAAAAGCCGTTCCCGGATTGTGTGATTGGAGTTGCAAGGTCGCCCACATTTTGGTGATTTGGAGGACTTCACCACTCGCGGTGACTTCTCCTGCGAACGCAAGCAGGTCCAAAGCAAGGACTCTATTGCCGCTTAGTGAAAGCCCTCTGATAAGCGGCGAGCAGGTGCTTCACCGAATAGTCCCAACCAAGTGCTTCTTCGATTCTTCTCCGCCCGAATTTCCCCATGCTCTTTCTTGCATCGGCGTCGCCGAGCAAGCGGAGAATTTTATCCGCGAAGTCCTTCGCCCCTTTGTGATTGTCCGCGTAGAGGGATGCCTCCATTGCGCTGAATCTACCCTCTTTCAAATCAAACTGGACGATGGGCTTGCCAAGAGCCATATACTCCATAATTTTGATCATCGTAGAGATATCGTTCATCTCACAAGGCTTGTCCGGGTTAACACACACATCCGCAGTCGAAAGGATCTCCAGCAGCTGCGCGTCGGGAATTCTTCCCGTGAAGTTAACCAAGTCCTGAAGACCCTTTTCCTTTACTGCCTGCCGGAGTTCCGCCAGGGCCGGCCCACCGCCAACGCAGGTGAAATGAACGTCGCAGCGCCCCAGGCTCTTAATGTGAACCGCGGCATCCAACAAGATGTCCAGGCCCTCCTGAACGCTCATGTTCCCTACATATCCGACAAGGTAGCGCTTCCCGTATTTAAGAGCGGGGTTCGGAGCGACGGGCTTGAAGGTCTTTGGGTCGGGTCCATTGCGGACGATAAAGACGTCCTCGGGAGCTATTCCGCCCCTGCTTATGGCCAGGTCTTTGTAACTGTTGTTGGTGGCCATGACGACGTCGGCAAACCGGTAGGTCATCTTTTCGAGCCAAACCTGTATTTTGTAAAATGCGTCCTGTCTTTCGTACTTCGAAAGATACAACTCCGGGTTGGCGTCGTGATGATCGAAAATGTATTTGACTCCGAGAAGCTTAAACGGGAGGGCAACGAGAAAAATGTTGTCAGGAGGATTGCAGCCTTGAACGACATGGAATCCGCGTCGTAGATAGATCCACCACGAGTAAAGAAACTCCCAAAATAAGGCGCAAGCATATTCGTATAAGTACCCGAAGAGACCGTTCCCGTCTTTGGGCATGTGGTGTCGATAGACGTGGACCCCGTCGATCACCACGTACCCCTGCAAGTAGCCCTTGCCTCGCGGACACAACACGGTCACTTCGTAGCCGTTCGCCTGCAGTGAAGCAGCTTCCTTCCAAACACGCGTGTCGAACGGAACGGGTATGTTTTCTACGATGATGAGGACTTTTTTCTTCACGATCAGAGTGTCTCCGCACTAAAGTAGTTTGTGGGGTCCGGGGAGCGCACAGAGCGTCGTCGCCTGTCCTCACAATGCAGCGTGGCGTTTTCCCTCAGCGAGGCAGCGAATTCATTCTTCAATGAAGGCAACCGATGTGAAGGTGCATCTTGTCAAGAGTCCGCTGGGCGATTTTCGTCACACCACTACTCGGTAGACTGGGTTTTTATGCCGAACCATCGCAACTCGCTCATTAATTCCCTAAAGGACATGAATTCCTCTCGTACCGGAGGTATAAGTGCCGAGAGCAAATAAGGCACTGCGAAACCCAGAGCGGCAACAAGGAGTCGCGAAACTGTACGCTGTGGAGCGACGAGTTGTAAGGAGAGTTCTGCGAAAGAAACGCCCATGAGGCACAGCAACACCGGAAACAGAAGCACCCTCCCAAGACGCTTCAAGGTTAAGTGCGTACCTCGAAAAGTGAATTTGAGCATCCACGGGAGAATCGTAACGAGAACCAAGGAGCCGGATAGGGCCACCCCCTTGATCCCGAAAGGCAAACCAATCGCGAAGCTGCCGAGGATTATCGGGGAAATGATCAGCAAAAGTTTCAGAAGTCGTGCCGATTGCCCCCTGCTGATAAACAACCAGATGGTCGACTCCAGCAGGAGCTGCCCCAGCGCGGAGATAACAAGGATCTGGAAAACAGGTGCTGCCTCTACCCACTTAGCACCCAGGACCAAGACAATTACCGGCTTCGCAGCAACGAAGAGAAATCCGAAGATTGGAGTAGTGATCCAGATGATTAAGCCAACGGCGCGCAGATAGTACCTCGCAAACCGCTCCGGATCGTCCTGTAGTCTGCTAAAAGTGGGTATCGTCACGTTCCCGGCAGGTGTACTGAGCTGGCGCACTGGTTTAAAGATCAGATACGAAAGGGAAACATTTCCCCCGAAGGCCAGCATGGAGCCAACTTGGCTGTCCCGATGAGGCGGGCCCGGTCTCCAGCGGACCAGCATCCAGGAAACGGCCATTTGCATGAAATTCGACGTTAGAGGGAGAGCGACTAATGCCCAGTAGCCGGCTCCTCGCCAGGCCATCGTGATGGCGATCGGAACTGCGATGACATACGCCAAGATGTCTCGAAATGCCAGAGCCGAGAATCTCATCTGCCGTTTCAGTAATGCGTTCGGCTGTACCCTCAAACCCCCTATGAAAAAGCTTAGTGACGATAGCAGCGTTATCGTCAGTAGCCGCGGTTCTCGATAAAACCTCGCCAATACCGGCCCAAGGCCTGCTGTGATAAGCGTGAGCACCAAGCCGATCGCCACATTGATCCAAAAAAGAGTGCTGACTTGCTCATGCGTGATCTCTTTGCGCTGGATGGTCGCCTCAGAAAGACCGAAATCTGCAAACGCATAGGCCAGTCCCGTCACGGCGGTGACCATGGCGACGATGCCGAAATCGGCAGGAACAAGCAGTCGCGCCAGCACCACGGTTGAAACCGTTTGCATCACAAACTGCGCGCTTTGCGACGCCAGTGTGAGCAACCCGCCGCGCACGGACCGCCCCTTCAGGTCGGCATGCAGGTGATCAGTACTGAGCGCTTCTGAAAATTGTGATTGGACAGTCATTGGGGGATCCTTAGGAGGTATATCAGATCGAAAAGTAAATTCAAGTAGACTGTGCGCCCGAGATGGGCACTGGCAATTTCATAGCGGATCCCTCACGTCCAGAGAACCCTTCGATGAATCGCGATTGGGCAATTCCCGCAGCGACGGCCGGCGAAGCAAGTCCGCGTATACTCCCATGGTCACTTGGCCCACGACGTCCCATGAATGTTGCTTCTCCGCGTACTCTCGTATTTGCTGACGTTTCGTTCCCAAATCTCTGTATAAATTGCTTGCGAAGTACCTTTCGATGGCACTCGCCAAGTCAACGTGATCTTCAGGTTTAAACACAAATCCGGTCTTGCCCTCAACGATTTCGTCCCTCAGAGACCCTACATCCGCCACAAGAGCCGGCAGGCCAAAGCTGTGGCCCAAGAAAAGCACACCGCTCTGGTAGATATGGGTATAAGGCAAGACAAGAACATCCGAAGCTTTGAAATAGACCTCGGTTTCCTCGTCGGGGATATACTCGGCTTTCAGCAGCACTTTTCCGTCCCGTAGGTCTTCACGCATTGAAACGTAAATTGCCTCCCAGTATTCGTCGCAGTCCTTTGGCCTGCCGGCAATGAGCAGACGATAATCTTTGTCCCGGTCCAAAATCTGGTGAAAGGCGGCTACCAAATATTCGAGACCCTTGTACGGGGCGATATTGCCAAAGAAAAGAATCGTTTTTTTATGGTCCGCAATGCCCAATCGGCGCTTTGCTTCACCGGGAGTGAGGCTCGTGTTCGGAACAGCATTATTGATGCCGAAAGGTATGACCGTCACGCGCGTCCCTGGCACACCAAACTCATGGTTAAGTTCAACTTTCATCTTGTCTGTGTGAACGAAGAGATGCTCGGTTAACCGGTATTGGATTCGTAGGGTCAGCCGATTGTAGAACGTATCTTTCGAATCCCGTCGGCCCGCATTCACATTATGCACAGTGAGAGCGATCTTTTTCCCCAATAGTTTGTAATAGAGCATGAGAACGGTGCGATCAAAGGATTGGAATCTGTTGTTCCAGAGGACGTGAAATATCTTTGGCTTCGACGTTAACGCATAGCGAATTAACTTAACGTAATACGCCAATACCCTGTGAGCCTTTTTTGCGATGCCCACATCCGGCCGTTGATCACCTCGAAGATTAAGGAAGCGTACGCCAGGCTTGCCATGAAATTCCGGGCAGTCCAAATCATCGCTTCCAATCAGATCCAGAACTGTCCCAGATCGGATGAGTTCGGTTGCCAACCCAAATGCGTAAGGCCTGTCACCGCCACCGGTGAGCAGGCTCACCGCAATCTTTCGAGTCGCCTCCGGCATTGTCCCGTCAGCTGAACCCACGGCCATCTGCGCTTCCCTACTGATATTCTCGGTCATCTTTGTCATCGGGGTCAGTTCTGGCGTCTTGGTTTCGACGCGGGTTTTCTGATAAACAGTTAGGGAATTGAGCTTAATGCGTGGAATCTTGGCCTGATTGCGCGAATTACCCATTCAGACAAATTCTGATCTAAACCTCGGCCAGCCGTTCTTCCAAAAGCTCGCATATCGCGTGCCCGATCGTAATATGCATTTCCTGAATCCGCGCTGTGGATTTAGATGGAACACACAGACACAAATCGCACACTGTGCGCATCTTTCCCCCTGATTCGCCCGTTAAGCCGATGACCACGACCTTGCATTCGCGAGCGGCCTCGATAGCGTAGAGAATATTTGCGCTGTTGCCGCTGGTAGAAATCGCAAGCAACACATCACCCGGGCGCGCATGAGCCGTGAGTTCCCGGGCGAACACGCGTTCATATCCATAGTCATTTCCGATGGCGGTCAGAGCCGACGTGTTGACGTGCAGGGCCATAGCCCGAATTGGTTTTCGTTCGCGCAGGAAGCGACCGGTGAGCTCCGCAGTGATATGCTGCGCATCGGCCGCTGAACCCCCATTGCCTGCGAGGAGCAATTGACCGCCCGCTGCCAACGAAGAACAAATCGCATCAACTGCATTGGATACGTCCGCGGCGAGTCTGGGCAGCGTGCGAGCGACCTCCAGGTGTTCATCCCAGATCGCCTTGATCCTGTCCACTTGTTGATTTGCTGCCGCCATCTTCATGCTCTCCCGTCCTAACTCCGTCAAATAACCCATAGCTTCTAACGGCTCAGTTCGCGAATTTCGTGTTCGAACATCGTCTTGTCCCAACGCCTTAGCAAAGAAGCCTTGATTTCCGGAAGCGCTCTCTGTGCCCATTTCGCGGCCTTCCATCCAAAGATGGGTTTCATCCACGCATATTTCCATCCCAAGCGAGGCACCTCCAAGTGCCCCCCCAGTTCCGCCGCGAGGCTTTGCAACTCTGGGACGATATCAGGCCGATCCGGATAGAAACAGTCATACCAAGTCTGCATATAGTTGAGGCAAGCTTTGTGGACACGTTCACTCTCTTCCAGCGAACGAATGTATTCAATATGCAATCGCATCGACCGCAGCATAGAATTTTTCTTTACGTTC
>WNGH01001465.1_pt1 | contig 22073 bp, 25 predicted proteins | sample 5400631 | NCBI WGS metagenome assembly WNGH01 (sample SAMN13153373, study PRJNA577476) | soil metagenome | isolation source: 115 cm soil or saprolite under Garry oak tree replicate 1 | place: USA:California | collected 2016-06-15
CAACCTTGCGACCCAGCAAACCGTGAACGGAATAATGGTTTGGAAGAGCCCCAACGCCCAACCGGGGTGGGAGCTTGGCGTAGAGCTTCTGAATCCCCCTTACGATTTCTGGGGCCTCGAAATCTAGCGCCCACCCGCGCCTCACACGCCTGCCATCTGTCATCTCTGAAAGCGCGGGTGTCAATGCGAATCCTGCTTGAACGGGTCGTACCCAGTCACTTCCCGAGCCGCCAAATTCAGCCCCTCCGTAACGGCGCCCCAGCGCTGATACAATTTAATAGATTGTGCCGGCCCCGAGCATCCTGGCACAGTCGTCGCGGATCCCAAGAAGTAAATATGAAACTTACGCATTCAGCCATTGCAGGAGTAGACCCTGCCAAGCGGCTGGTCCGCGAGATCAAACTTAGGCTTAACAGCCGCAGCACAAGTAGGCAATGGACAAACACACTCAAGGCCGTTCTCCAAGAGATAGCCAACGGCGTCGACGAGGATTACGTCGTGTGGCATAGCCAGTCTCAAGGCGAGTTCATGCTCGATTTAGTCTGGAGGCGAAGCAAGTCATGCCCTGACTTGTTACTGGCGATGGAATCCGAATGGGGCAACGAAGACGAAGTCTTGACTGACTTCGAGAAACTAATGCACATCAAAGCAGGCCTGAAGCTCAGGCTCAACCTTCGGGTGTTTCTTACCGCAAGACCTCCTCAGCCTCCAAATTTAGCCGCTCCGCAGCAGCGTTGATGCACCCCAAATCGCGGGCATGCATCTTCCGGCGGCCTCGTTCTTGGAAGTAGTTGCGCAGGACGCGCTCGATCCATGTGCTGGCGGCTTTCAAACTGGCCCACTGCCGTGCCCCCCAAATCACTCGTTTTTGGGCAAGATAGGCCGAGGAATTGTGACCAAAGCAACAGAACGACTTGCGAAAACCTTTCTAAACGGGTTTTTGGGCAACGGTCCTGTGTGGATTTCGGTGCGTCGGTATCGGACTATCTTTCGTCAGGCCGTTCCGATTCCTTGCCATTCTCCTCTTCCGAGAGGTAGGTGACTTGCTCCGAGAGCGTTGTCCACTTGTCCTTGACTCGGCGGATTCCTTCATATTCTTGCGCCACCAGAATAAGGACCCACATAGAGGCCGGTAGGATGCACCACCAGTGGCGCACGCCGGGGACGAGCGGGGTGCTGAGCAGGACGTAGACCGCGGCCGTTTCCAGATTGAAGGAAAGGCCGTGCTGCACGTACGCCTGGATGCTCCACTTGTTCCTGCGGGTGAGGACTATCCGGTGGTAGTGGTCGTACCACTGAGCCCAATTTCCGTCGTCAATCTCGGCACCAAGTCTTTCACGATCCAGATTCCCGAGCGCCGCCGCGCGTTCTGCTTCGGGCATAAGATTAATCGTCATTCGTCTGATGTTGAAGATCCCCTCGGCCAGGGGAGTTGTGTCGTTCGGAGTCTGCGCCCCGAGGCGTCTCCTAAGTGCCACTCGCCATGTGGTGTCCCGCCAAGGAGCGATAGAATAGGTATGCGGTGGCTGGTACGGCCGCTGCGCCAGCATGGCGCCGTAGACACCGCCAGCCGCGCCCAGGAGGCTGCTCAAGAATGTGGTCATGCTATTTCCGACGATGAAGGCCACGAGCAAGATGATGCCCAGTTTTGTCTTATATCCCAGGAACCCCAAAGAAAAGAACCATCCAAATGACCCCGGAGCCGCAAGTTGGAATATCAACAGAGTCACAAAACCGGGAATAATTCCTGCGATGAAGAAAAACAGCTTCTCGATGGGGTATTTCGACAGAACCATGCCGCTGGTAGCGTAGAACTGTCACAGCCGAAGCGCAAGTGTTCTCAAGCGCTCACACGAATCACCCCAAAAAGAAAAGGACTCTACTCCTGCGGTTTGACATCCTAGATATCCTCGGAGTATAAGGGCGCCGCCGGGGTTGGAGGCATGAAATGACGAAAAGTAAAAAGCGCGGCATAATAACTGGATATGCGCGCGGCTGGCCGCGCGAGATTTTTGACATAAAAAAGGGGTCCAAGTTACTCGCTAAACAACTTCCGTTCTTGCAGCAACCGGGCGTATACATTCTCTATCGCGACGAGCATCCCTACTACATTGGGAAAGCTGATCGGTTGTACCGGAGGATAGGCTCTCACGCGACCAAACCTCAAGCCAAGTACTACAACTTTTGGAATCGATTCTCAGCTTTCGCAGTGGTCAAAAAGGAAGGCATTGACGAAGTGGAAGCCATTTTGATCGCGGCCATACCCACGGTTAATAGCGCCAAACCAAAATTGGCTAAGGAGAAGCTCCCCAAAGATGTTGCCAATTTGATGCGTGAAATGAGGCGCGACAGCGTGAAGGACGTGAAGGCTAGGCTAGAAAAGCTAGGAGCAAGAGCTAAGGGCGAGAAATGAGGAGCTTTGCCAGCCAGAACCCACATTGCCGCGTGCCGCATCCCTTTGGTTTTCAAGTGTGCGGCTTTTGAGCCAACGCCACCCCAGAATCGCCAATCCCTCGTAAGATTCTCATTCCTGACGACATAGTCCGCGATTCGATCATCTCGCACGCGCGCAGCGAATGAACGGCCCCGCCCAACCTCATCATTTCATGGGACTTAACTTTCCATTGACTTGCCTCATGGATTATGGTACAATGTGACCGGAAAAATGGACGACCTACACTGAGAGCCGCTACTAGAGACTGAACACTGACGACTGCCCCCTGCCCTTACCCCCATGCCCTCCTCGAACGCCATCGCCCCTGCGTCTTCAATCGCTCGCTTTCAACTTTCGACCGTCAACGCGCGACTTTTCTCCTCTAAGCCCTTTAGTTTCACATACTTTCGCAAAAATGCGTCTGCAAACCCTTATGGCTCACATACTTACAAAACAAAGGACTTAAAACCCTTTCGTTTCACATACTTGCAAAAAAAGGGTAGGGTGGCACCCCCCTTTCCACGGGGCACCCGGCCCGGCCCGAATATTCTTGGGAGGGTCTCGTGCGTTCCATGCCTGTCCCGACTCCATCGGGAAGGGGTCTCTTTGGCTCAGGTCACCGGTCACGAGCGCCCTATGCGAGTCCCGACTCCTGTCGGGACGAATCACCAGCCAAAAGTCACAACTCACGCCCCCGCGCGCCGTGGGTTTCGCTCTTGCCGTCGGGTTTCTCCGTCCGACTTCCAACCTCCGGCCTCCAACCTCCAAGGCGCCACGGATCACGGACCATGGGCCACGAGCGCGTTATGCGAGTCCCGACTCCCGTCGGGACGGACCACCGGTCACAATTCTCTTATCACGAGCCCCATTTATTTTTCGCTTGCGCTCCGCGGCCTCCGGATAGTAGATTTAGCCCACTGCTAGGGGCAGCCGGAGCAACTGCGTCTATAGATGGGATTGCGGTTGCTGCCGCCTCAAGGCGTGGTGGAGGCGCTTTTGCCAAGAACAGGCGAAACGCAATGACAGCAATCCTCGCGATTGCTAATCAGAAGGGCGGAGTCGGAAAAACCACCACTGCTATCAATCTCGCTGCCGCCATTGCCCAGCGCGGGAAGAAAACTCTCCTGATTGATCTCGATCCCCAGGCCAATACCACCATCGCCTTTTTCGAACAGGACGAAATCCAGACCACCATGTTCGATGTGCTCGGGGATCATCGCGCCGAGATGGCTGCGATTATCAAGCCGTCCAAAGATCCCCTGCTGTTTGTGGCTCCCGGTCGCCTGGCGCTCGCCAAACTCGAGCAGCAGCTCGCCGGTCAATTTGACGCACCCTTCAAGCTCAAGGACGCGCTGACGCCGCTCCTGAAGGATTACGAATACATTGTCATGGACACCCCACCGTCCCTGGGGATCCTGACCGTCAACGCCATGGTCGCGGCGACCCATCTGCTTGTTCCCATTCAAGCCGCGTACTTCGCCATTGAAGGCACCGACGATCTTCTGGAGACCTACGAGCGGATCCGCGCCCGGCCCAATCCTTCCCTCAAAGTTCTCGGCGTGTTGATTACGCTGTTTGATAAGCGCACCAACATCTCGAAAGACACGCACGGTCAGATCCGCAGCGTCTTCGGCTCGGTCCTGTTCAAGACGCGCATCTCGAAAAACGTCCGCCTCGAAGAAAGTCCGGCCTATAAGGAAACTATTTTTACCTTTGCCCCCAAATCGCCGGGAGCGCAGGAATATCGAAAGCTCGCACTGGAGGTCATCCAACGTGTCCAAGAGAATAGGCTTGCCCGTCACGCTGAAGATGCGGCATGACTCGCATTACGTCGAGACGCTGACCAGTTACAGTGGCGCCGCAGTCGGGCGGATGATTCCAGCGGAGAAGATTCGCCCCAACCCGGATCAGCCCCGCAAGGCGCTCGGCGATTTGCATGAGCTCACCGAGTCTATCAAAGAGAAGGGCGTGCTCGAGCCGCTGCTGGTGCGCTATGTCCCGCGCGAGGAGTGCTACTACATCATTTCCGGGGAGCGCCGCTATCATGCCGCTCGCGCCGCCGGACTCCGCGAGCTCCCCTGTATCGAAAAGATCGCCGATGACGCCGAAACCCTCGAGCTCGCCTTGATCGAAAATATCCAGCGCAAGGACCTGACGCCGTTTGAAGAAGCCGACGGCCTCTATCGCCTCGCCGAGCAATTCGATTACACGCACGACGATGTGGCCCGCAAGATCGGACGCGCGCGCTCTTCGGTGACCGAAACGCTTTCTCTGCGCAATATCCCGGACCATATCCGCAAGAAATGCATGGAGAACGGTATCCTCTCGAAATCCCTGCTTCTCCAGATCGCTCGCCGTCCCACCGAAAAGAAGATGCTCGAGATGGTCCACCGCATTCTCCAGGGTGGCTTGACCCGCGATGACGCCCGCCGTGAGCGCCGCGACGAATCGTCCACTGCGCCTCGCCCGCAGCCATTCGTCTTTAATTTTCAGCCGGAGAATGACTCCTTTCGCCTGCGCGTGCAGTTTCGCAAGAGCCATGTTTCTCGCGAAGAATTGATCGCCACGCTCCGCGAAATTCTCGCTTCACTCGAACGAAGCTCCGTGGAGTCCGCCGGCCACGCCGTAGCCTGACTGTCGCGCACGACTTGGCGAACGCCGCTATGGTTGAATTGACGCCTGCGCAAATTTCTGTCCTGGAATCCCTGGCGGCTTCTGGATTCCAGATTACGCGTTTGCCGTTGTATGAAAACGCGATCGCTGTTGTCGCAGGAAATTGCGCCGCGCTTCTCGGCGCAGACGCAAATTCCCGTTTGCGCCTTCTGGCGCCTCCTTCGTTCAGGATCGGGAACAATCTCGCCGTCCGCGTGACGCGCGGCGCAAGAGACTTCTTCGTCTGGAGGAAGAAGGAACTCGAGGCTACCTCAGCTCGTCTGCAGGAACTCGAGCAATTCACTGCCACAATCAAGCGCATCCTCGGGGAATCTTCCACGAGTTAATCTCACTCGTGAATCGCGTTGAGTTGATTTCCGTATAAGCTCAAGGCAAACTAACTTCATGGCTTCTTTCTACGACATTATCTGCATCGGAGCGGGTCCGACCGGACTCGCTTGCGCCATCGAAGCTAAGCGTGCCGGAATGCGGCCCTTGGTTATTGACAAGGGCTGCCTCTGTAATTCGCTCTACCACTATCCGACCAACATGCTGTTTTTCACCACTCCCGAGCTCCTCGAAATCGGGGACCTGCCGCTTACATGTGCTGGCGAAAAACCATCCCGGAATGAAGCGCTCAAATACTACCGAAAGACCGCGGAACACTATGGCCTCGAATTGCGCCTCTATGAGCGCGTCGAGCGCATCGAGGGAAACAGTGGGCATTTTACCGTTTTTACGAGCGTCGCCAAGGGTGAACACAATCGCCACGAATGCGGCAAGATCATTGTAGCCACCGGATACTATGATTTGCCGAACCTGCTTGGCATTCCCGGTGAAGACCTGCCGCATGTTTCGCATTACTACACCGAAGCGCATTCCTTCTGGTGTGAAGATGTTGTCGTAATTGGCGGGAAGAATTCGGCCGCCGAGGCGGCGCTCGATCTCTATCGCGCGGGCGCGCGGGTTACATTAATTCATCGACGGGAGGAGCTCGCTTCTACCATCAAGTATTGGGTTCGCCCGGACATTCTCAACCGAATCAAGGCGGGCGAAGTCCGCGCGTTGTTCAATACCAGCGTCGTAAGAATTGACCCCTGCCAGGTTTTCGTCCGGAACGGGGGAAGGGAATCTTCGCTCCATGCTAAGCAGGTGTTTGCACTGACTGGTTACCATCCGGATTTTGCTTTCCTCCGCCAAATGGGCGTTTCTCTGGACCCTGAGACCAATAAGCCTGCAGTCAACCCGCTGACATTGGAGAGTAATGTTTCAGGAATACTCCTCGCTGGAGTTGTTATTGGAGGGAATCTTACCGGCGAAATCTTTATTGAAAACGGCCGCTTCCATGGACGTCAGATTATCGCTGCGCTCTCGGGAAAGCGAAGCGTCTAACTTGCGGGGCTCTACACGCTCTGTTAGACTGATTTGTCATGGCACCGATGCTCACGGAAGTCGCTGAAACGATGGCCATGTCGATCAAAGGTTTCATCGTCACATTTCGCAATCTGTGGCGCAAGCCCATCACAGAGAATTATCCTCACGAACCGGTCCATTTTCAGGCGCGTTATCGCGGGATCCACGTTCTTCATCGGGATGAAAACGGGTTGGAGAAATGTGTGGGTTGCTTTCTCTGTGCCGCCGCTTGCCCCGCCAATTGCATCTATATCGAAGCTGCCGAGAATAGTAATCCACAGCGCATCTCCGCGGGCGAACGTTATGCTAGCGTGTACAACATTGACTATTCACGCTGTATCTTCTGCGGCTATTGTGTCGAAGCATGTCCCACTGATGCAATTACTCATGGCCACGGATTTGAACTCGCCACGTACGACATCAACGCCCTCATTTACCGCAAAGACCAATTGCTGGAGGACGTTTCAAAGAAGAGGTAAGCCCTTCGCTGACTTGCCTCAGTTTCCATCTTCGCTCTGCGGTTTGTCCTTTCCACGCCGATTCATAGCTCGGCCTGCCTGGACAGCCATCACAACATTTCATCGCCCGCGTCTGGATTGGCCCTTGCCACGCTTGTTATAAGTTCGTCCCAGACTTTCTACATCTTAATTCCTATAAGTTATATTCATTTATTTCGACATTCGGAAACATAAGTGACTGAAACATGAGTCAACCTGGCGCGCGGGAGAGAAAGGGTCGGAAGGGAGGCGGCGTAGTAAGGCCAAGGAAAGAATCGCAATGCGTGGCCCGAACGAATCAGCGGACTACAGCAAGGGCGCTTGTCACCGCCGTCAGGCAACGGACTTGCGCGGGCGAGCCCGTGACGCGGAGGGTCCGACCGAATCCATCAATTGCGTGGAAAACGACGCGATTTCCGGCGCCCGCTCGTCCGGTGCAGCGCGAATCAAATGGTGGTGGTCTATCAGCCAACGCGCCAGCAGGGCAGAGACGGACTCCTCGAGCCACTCATCCAGCAGGGTGCCGATTTCCTTGCGAAGGTTCGCCGCGTGATTCAAACGCGACAGCTCAAAGTGGCCGAGGGTGCTTACCGATGCGGTTCGCAGAAACTCCCACGGGGGGTCAAAACGTCTCATGCAACTCCTCCAGAGGGCTGCCCCACTGTTATTAGTTTAAGAGGTACTGTTATTGACGGCAACAGAATTATAGGGCCCGGACACCGTGGGCTGTGGAAAACTGTGGACGAAAAAAGGGCCAATCTGCAGCGCGCGTGCAGCGCGTGTGCCGGTGAATACGAAGATCCCGCGCGCACTGCCTCCGCCACGGAACCGGAGGGCGGCACTCCGACGCAAGAAGAGACCGCTGAAGACGATGAATGACGGGTGGAATCTGGATGGCCGCTGACTTGCGCGCAGCCGCGCGGATGAGCAGCAATCAATTCTATTCAGGGATCGGGGGACACAGGAATTTGGGTTTTCAAAGCGTCTCGTCGAGGGGGATCAGGATGCACCAGAACGAACCAATACGATTGAGTACTCCCGCAATGGCGCACTCCGCGTTTGGCACTGGTTTCATCAACGAATTGGACCACGAGCGTTGGCGCAGCCAGCACGACGTACTGTGCGACATTCTATTTTCGGCGGCCGAGTGCGGCGCCTGGCTGACGCTTTCCGAGCTTGCCGCGCTCACTCGATTTCCCGAGCCCAGCATCGCCGCACAACTGCGCGCCCTGCGGGCCCCGCGCCGAGGCGGGTACATTGTCGCGAAGCGCCGGCGCGCGCCGGCGCCAATCAATTCCTCGGGTCTTGTGAGCGCTTGGAAGTACGACGAAGCCTCCCGGAATGCCGCGTGGGAGTATCGAATGGCTCTGCGTTGAAATCTATCGGGGCAAATGTGCGGAGCGTAACTGGCAGCACAGACTTCTTTCAGTCTCGCGACTCCGCCGCGATGAATTCAGCCGGTGCTACCGAGATTTGAGTAGGAGGAGGCCATGCCGAAGCGCGTTCTGGATTTTGATGCTTTGTGGTCGAGCGACAAACTCGCGGCGTGCGGGCCGTGGGCGCAGGCGGAGTACGCCTGGCTTTACGGGCTGGCGGACTGCAACGGCAGCTTCGAGTTGACCAACCTGCGCGTGATCTGGGGACGCGTTGCGGCGATCCGCCACGCGCTCACGCTGCAACGCGTCGAGCAAGTTTTCGCAGAATTCATCGCGCGCGGCCTGCTTTTTACCTGGGAGGCGGGCGGAAAGCGCTACGGGCACTGGACCGGAAGCGACCAGCCGGGACGCCTTCCGCCGCCATCATGGCGCGCACGGCTGGAACGGCTCGCACCGCCCGTTCCGAAAGCGGAGCTTGCAGCATTCATGGCCCAATTTTCGCAAAGCAAAATTCCGCAACGCGAAGTGACTCCTCGTTCGTCCTTCGTGACTCGGGAAAACACGCGCGGTGCGGGGCAGGGCGGTTCGCGCGCATCGGATTCTTCCCCGTGGTCTGACGAACTCAAGCCTCCATCAAGCGGCTACCTTGAGGCACCTCAAGCACAGGGTTTGGATTTGGATAAGGGAAGGGAAGAAGAAGTGGATTGGGACTTGGTACCCATCCCCGATTCTTCGGTGCCTCTTGGAAAAGCACCGAGCACTTTCTTCTCCCATACGAATGTACAAGAAAAGCTTTGCTCCCTTTTGTCTGGATGCGGTCCGGCCCGTTCAGCACAAGCTCCGCCATCGAAAATTCCGGCACAGCCTCAAGAGATTGCCATGGCAAGCGCAGCCAAGGCTGCGCATACCGCCGCGACTTGCCCCGGATTGCCCGGGGTCCCTCAGCCTGCTTCTGGCAACCCTCGGAATGACGCCAAGGCAGCGGGTCAGACGGCATCGCAGCAAGCGGGGACATTCCCGCGGCGTTTCGCGCCGAACCGCTCGCCGCATCCGGGGGCGCGCGTCGGCGTGGGCCCCGTGGTGACCACGGGACGGATTCGCCGCGAGGCGCTCGAACGCATTCTCCGGCGTGAAGCGGCGCGCCGCGTGATTCCTCCGTGAGCGGCAGCGCGTCGCGATCTGGTCATTGTGAGGGCCAACGCATCGGTTGGCCAAAGAATCGCCGCCACATCGCAGGCATCGCCAAAGGGAGGAGTCTGGGCCAGGCTCGACCTTGAAGAAAAGGCGCGGGACTACAAACATGAAGACTGAATTCGCCTTCGACATCTGCTGGGAGATTTACAAAGGCGCTCGCGAAGTTCTTGAGACCAAGCGCGGGCTCTACGCCTTCGAGCTCTCCAGCAGCAACGAAAAATATCTCTGGCGGCCGGATCTGCGCCCGCGCCTTTCCGAATACGTCGCCGACTTCGCCCTAGCCGGCGCCGCGGCGCTCGATGCACCGCGCTGGGCCTCGCGCCTGGTGCTCTTCCGCGTCTACTACCTGGCTGGCGCCGACTATCATCGCGCGCGGCATTTCCTCGGCCTCTCTGAATACTCCTGGTCGCAGTGGGTGGACCAGGTACGCCGCTCCGTCGGCAAAGAATTGCTGCGCCGCGGAATTTTCCCGCCGCGGAAATATTTCAAGGAGCCGTCGTGAAGCAAGCGCCTGAATTCGTGGGTACCTGGGCGGCCGCACGTAATGTCCTTACCAGCGTGAGGGAGGGAAGCCAGTGCGGCGCACCAAATCAGACTTGAGACCCTGCTCCTTTTATGGTAGTAGAAGGCCTAAATCGGCCAAGTGGAGCTTAGAGTACTTCAGCGGAAGGCCATTCTAGTGCACCACTCCGGTTAGAACAAGCCACTGCAAGGGACTGGCAGGAGAAAGCTTATATTGTGGCGGCATCCTAAGCTTCGGCGGAATAAGGAGGAGGGAAAGTCATGAATCAGATTCAAAATGAAACGCGTGGCGCGGGGACCCGCCACTTCCGGCTTTTCGGCTTCGTGTTTCTCATGCTGGCGCTTTCCTTGGGCAGCGTCGCGGCCAACGCGGCGCAAATGCCCCAGCCGTTCAAGCCCTGCTGTGCTATCACCAGCATCAATACGAAGACCGGTGTCGTAACCGCAAGTATCATTGACGGAGGTACCGCGACACTGAAGGCGTCCAGCGGCGGTGATCTGCATCCGGCCGGATGTTAGGTGGGGCGCCACAGGAAGTCAACGCAGGGCGAGGCTTGCAAGCTTGCGCGCGGCGCGTGCATTTAGCGTAGAATAGGGGCAACGTCTCGCCAAGGAGGGCGCCATGCCAGAAGAAGTCCGCCAAGTAGACCAATTCTCATTGACGATTGCCAACAAGGTTGGCGAAGGAGCGCGCGTATTGGGAGTGTTGCGTGACGCGGGCGTGAACCTGCTCGCGTTCTGGGGCTATCAGCGCACCGCCACGAAAGCCGAACTCATCTTCGTTCCCGAAAACACCGCCGCGCTTGTGGCCGCCGCGAAGCAAGCCAAACTCAAGCTCGGCAAGAGGCAGACCGCGTTCTTTGTGCAGGGCGAAGATCGTCCCGGCGCAGCCGCCGGCCTGCTGGCCAAGCTCGCCGTGGGAAAAATCAACGTCGGAGCCGTGCAGGCGGTCAGCGCCGGTTCCGGACGCTTCGGCGCAATTGTGTTCCTGCCGGCCGCTGCGGCGCGCAAAGCCGCCGGAATCCTCGGCGTCGCTGCGCAGCAGGGAATAGCGGCGTCGGCATAGACCTCGGCAGAAGTGAGCGTGGCGATTCCTCGACGCCGGCTGGCGAACTCGCGGCCCTGGCCTGAGGCGATATGCCTGTCTGCGTCCCGGTGAACTTCTTCCCAGTTGCGGCGAGTCCCGCCCGTGCGCCCGGCTAGAGTAAGTTCCGAGGCGTGTTCTATGTTGCCACCGTCTCATTCGCCCCGCTTGCCGTTGTCTCACCTGTGCGCTATCCTAGATTCGCGTGGGACGAAGGTGATTTATGACTGAAAAGGTGCGGCGCGCTCTGCTGACGGTTCAAAAGAATCTTCGGCAGAACGAGCCCAAGGTTCGCAAAATGATCGCCGATGCCGGCCTTCCTCCGGACGACGCCGTAGTGTTTTCGATGGCGATATATTACGACACGCTTAACGGACTTGCCGAAGAATAGCGAAGTCTTTATACTCTCCCCAGAGTACATCATCTATTTGGACGATTACTCGGTAGGTGTGGTGTGGCCGGGTGTCGAGCCGGTTGGCCCGGGTGAATACATTAATCGCCCGATGCTGGAATCCGCCGCTTGGCGGCCGTTTCAAACTGCGCTCGGAACCGACGTCTACGGCACAATCCTAAAGAAGGCCGCAGCCTTGTTCCATTCGCTCGTTGCGGACCATCCCTTTCAGGACGGCAACAAGCGCACCGCCGTACTGGCCACACACAGCTTTCTGCTTGCGAACGAGCACCTCCTCTTTCTGACACCTGACGAAATGCGCCAATTGGCCGAATCAGCGGCTTCCTACCGCCAGAAGAATCAGAGTCACGATGACATTCTTCGCGTTATAGAAACCCAGCTCGGGGCTTCGCTCATCTCCTTTGAACTTTTGAAAAACGAGGAGGCTCTGGAAGATATTTATCAGAACGCGTTGGATGCGTTCGGCACGATCCGAGCGCATCCGTCAAACGCGCGCGCGGGCTGAATTGGAGGCGTCGCTCAGCTTCTCGCCACCTGCTCGACCGCCCCGGTGTACCACGGTTCCTGCCCCTTTCATCTAACTCGCAGTATACTGAACAGCAGAGAAGGAGACTCTCATGATTCTGGTGACCGGAGCTGGGGGAACGGTTGGCGCGGAGATCGTGAAGCGCCTGCAGACCCTGGGAGCAAGATTTCGCGCGGCGTATTACACGCTAGCGAAGGCCGAGGACGCCCAGCGCAAAGGGATTGACGGCGTCGCGCTCGATTTCGCCAAGCCCGAGACCATCGCGCGCGCCCTCGCTGGCCCCGACGGCCGCGGCGTGGACCGCGTCTTCCTGATTTCCGGCAACGTGCCGCACCAGACCGAGCTCGAGCTCAACGTCGTCCGCGAAGCCAAACGCGCCGGCGTCGTCCAGCTTGTCAAGAGTTCCGTGTGGGGCGCGGAGAGCGAAGCTTTCAGCTTCGCCAGGATTCACCGCCCCGTGGAAAAAGAAATTGCCGCGTCATTGATTCCCTATACGATTCTGCGCCCCAACGGCTACATGCAAAACCTGTCCACGTTTTACTCCGAAACGATTCGCGCCCAGGGCGCGTTTTATCTTCCCGCGGGCGACGCCCGCATCAGCCACATTGACGTCCGCGACCTCGCGCGCGTCGCTGCCACCGTGCTCACCGACACCAGCCACATCGGCCAAGCCTACGACCTTTCCGGTCCCGAGGCGCTCACCTACGAAGAAATCGCGCAAAAACTTTCCGACGCCACCGGCAGAGAAATCTGCTACGTGGATATTTCCGAAGCGGATTTTAAGAAGGCCGTCATCTCCGTCGGCATGACCGCCGCCGCTGCCGACGCCATGCTCGAGCTGTTTCAGTATTACAGCAGCGGCGCCGCCAGCCGCGTCTCGCGCAACGTTGAGCTCCTCACCGGCCACGCCCCGGTGTCCTTCGATGAATACGCGCGCGACTACCGCTCCTCTTTCCTTCCCAGCGCCAAAGCTGCCGGGTGAGCGGCTTTCGCCGTCACCCCGAGAGCCGGCGACGTGCACCGGCCCTGGGGATGACCGCGCTACTCACATCGCCACGTCTTTATTTCTCGCGGTACCCGCCGAACTTGAACACTACGCCCGCGCCCACGCGGAAATCGTGGAACCAGTTTCCGCCAAGGCGGCTTGGAATGTAATCGGCCTGCACCACGCGGATGGCGATATTGCGGGTTGCGTTGTAGTCGGCGCCTCCGCCCATGCCCATGGCAAATCCGCTCGTCGAGCCGCCCGCGGCCCGGAGCGTGTTACCGCCGAACAGCACGTGCCCGAACAGCGTGGCGCGCTCCCGGCGCCAGGAGTAGCCCGGCCCGAACAGATAGTGCCACTGCGAAATCCCTGTGCCGAAGAGGCTGCGATGCTCCCAGCTAAGATCCGCAACAGCGCCCAGGTGTTGGCGGAAATTGTAGTTGCCTTCGAACTGCAGCCCGCCGTACAGCGTGTTGCCGGAAGTGGCGCCGTCCCGCATCAGCCCGCCTCCCGCAAAAGTCTCCACCTTGGGCGGCTCGAGCGATTGCCCTTGCGCCATTCCCGCGGCGGACAGCATGAGCCCCAATACGAAAATGATTTTCCGCATCAAGTTTCTCCTTTTCGGTTGTGGGTGGTTGTACTCCCAGACTGGGCCGCTCTTTTTACGATGCCATCCATCGCCGAGGAGTTGGCTTGCCTCCTACGCGCGAACTTGCCGCAGTGGGCCAATCCTCTGTCATCCTGAGAAGCCCCCTGCGCGCCGAAGAATCAACTCCCCGGTCGGTCACCAGCGACCGAAAAGAGTAGGGACGACAAGCGAACCTTCCGAACGGCAATGAGCAGAGATAGCAGGAATCACTCGGCAGGAACCGGCGGGAAACGGCCGCGCCGCTTTCCCGTTACTTCGACCGGAATTTTACGGTGACCAAAACCTGGGAATTTGTGGGGCTGCCGTCGAGTTGCGCCGGGGTGTACTTGAACTGGCGCACCGCATTGAGCGCGGCATCGCGCAGCAGTTCCGAACCCGAAATCACTTTCACCGACTTCACGTTGCCGTTCACATCTATGTCCGCCTGCACGACCACGTCGCCTTCGATGTGACGCTGCCGCGCCAGCACGGGATATTCCGGCAGCGCCGATTTCAGCAGCCGCGGCGGCACTGCATGGCCGCCCACCCGCGGAGTTGCCGGAGCAACGCTGCTGCTGGTCACCGCGCCGAGCGGCAGCGCGTCGGCTCCGCTCACCGGCGGTGCTTCGATATCGGGCGCGGCCACGTCTCCCGCAGCGGAATTTCGCTTTACCACCACCGGCGCGCTGAGAGTCGCCTTCAATGCGGACTTGCTCGGGGCCTCTGCGGGCTTGCTCGGAGCATCGGTGGGCTTATCCGCACTCGGTAAAGCGCTCTTGGAAAGTTCGCTTGCCGCGGCCGCTTGCAACGCGGCGTCATCTTTCGTATTCGCGGTCTTCTTGCTGTCCGGCTTCTTGCTGTCGCTCGAGGGCTGGGCCGCTGCGGTCTTCGCGGAGCGTGGCGCCGACGCTGGTTTTACGGGCGCCGCCACCGGAGCAATTGTTCCATTTGCTCCGCTCGCGCTCGGGTCCGCGGAATTCGTGGCGGCTGCGTTGCTCGGGGCGCTCGCTGGCGCAATCGCAGCGCTGCTCGCCGGAGTACTCGTCCTTCCGCTGAAGGGCAGGGAAGTCGTCGGCGCGGGCGTTTGCTGTGTTTCCGCCCCGGCGCCGCTGCGCATGTACCACCAGCCTCCCACCGCGAGCACGAGGACGGCGCCGGCGACCGCCCCACCAATCACGAACGCGTGTGCGGTCTTCGTGGTCTTCAGAGCGGCGCGGTCGCGCTGAATCTCTTCCTCAAGCGTGCCGTGAGCGGTTGCGCCAATGCTCATACGCAAAGATCTACGAGGACGCGCTGCAGCGGACCGGCGACGCGTTTCCGAAGGCGCCGCTTTCCCTTCGGCGTGCGCGCCCCGGCGTTCCTCATCGGGACTCGGCGCGACCTCCACGTCATCGGTATCGGTGGCCTGATCGCGCGCGGCAATTTCCGCGGCGATACGCTCGGTCGCGATGCGCTCGGCTTCCTGCTTTTTCTGAGCTTCCCCGAAGAGCCGGGTGCGCTCGGCTGCGGCCATGCGTTCCGCGGCGCGGCGCTCGGCTTCTTTGCGTTCGAGCTCAAGCTGCGCCGCTGCCAGGCGTTCCGCCGAGACTTTTTCGGCTGCCGCCTTTTCCGCCGCTGCCTTTGCGGCCTTTACCTCCGCCGCTTTTCGTTCCGCCTCCGCGCGCTTCTCGGTTTCGATGCGCTCGAATTCCGCGTGCGCCGCTGCCAGGCGTTCCGCCGCGGCTTTTGCAGCCTTTACCTCTGCCGCTTTTCGTTCCGCTTCTGCGCGCTCGCGCGCCGCGGCTTCCGTCTTCTCCCGCGCCGCCTTTTCCTCGATGGCCCTGGCGATGGCCGCGTGCTCTATTTCGGCGTCTGAGGGAGCCTGTTTGGCAGCGGGCTCTTCTATAACAGGTGAAAAATCAAGCTTTGCCGCCAGGGTCGTTTCCTGCGGCCCAGCAAGAATATTCGCTTTTTCCTGGTGCGTCGTCGGACCGGGGAACGAGATGACATTCCTCTGCGCTTGCTGCTGCTGGATGACGGCGTCATCGCGCAACACGCGCTCGGCTGATGCGGCCCCTTCTTCCGCACTCTTGCTCAGCCCGCTGAATCCCGGCGAATCCACCGGCGCCGCTTTCGACGGCTCCGGTTTGACCAGGTCGGCAAAGGGCGCGTTTTCTGCCTTCGGATCTGCTTTCCCGCCGGCTTTCGCATCTTGGGCCGCTGCACCGGCCGTCGAGGGCGCCACGTCAACATTTCCGCGCTCGGTGTGGCCCCCGCCGAAGATTACCCGTTCGGCTTCGACTTCCCCGGGAGAAGGCGCCTCCTCGGTCGGCGGCTGATCTTTCGGATCGTTCGGGAAATGGATGCCCCAGAACCCCACGGCGCGCTGCGTGAATTCCACCTCGACGTAATCCTCGGGAGTTCCCGAGCTGCGCACGTTCACCACGCGGCAGGAAACTTCCTGCCCGGTGCTCAAATGCTTCAGTCCGAGCAACTGCCCCTTCTTCACCCGCGTGGCCATGCGCACCACGGCGCCGGTCGCCATGACAATCAGCGTGCGCGTATCGTCGACGAATTCCTGGCCAATTTCGCTGCTGCCGGCAATCGGCAGGCCGCCGATTCCGCGCACCCGCACCGGCATCTCGATGCAAACGGGATCCGCGGCTCGCTTCGCCCGAGCGCGCTCCGCCACTGTGCTTCCGGACCCGCCGGGCGTTTTCGCTGACAATGTTGTATGGGAAACGTTCCTCACGCCGCTTCTGCCTTTCGACTCAAGACCCATGCACCTTCCCCCACCTTGCCACTCTAGATCGCGCCCCGCTCCCCCGTTGTAACCGACGTCGGAGCTTGCCCCGACGAAGCCGGCAGGGGTGGAGCGAAGAGGTTTTTCGCGTCAAACCCGTCCAAACGGCCCTTTTTAGTTTCCCTTTGCTTTCAGGGCAGGGCAATAGTACTTTTGGCCGGAGTTGAGTAGATGTCACCCTGTACGAACGTACAGTGGTGCTGGGATTGCGCCCCCGTGCGAGGCTCTCCGTGCAACCCCTCCGTCGCTCCGCGAATCTGATTTCCTGCTGGACTGCTTGCATTCCCGTCGAGGAGCGACGATGACCGGGTGGCGCCTTCATTTCAAAACAGCAGGACCAGAACTGAATCTCGACTTTCGAGCTTCACATTTCGCGGCCATCTTCGACCTCGGCTTAGTCCTCCTCACTGCCGGCTGGCTCGCTGCCCCCTCGCAAGTTATTGCAGCTCAAGACTTTAAGGGCGAGGTTCCGGGCCTTTCGGTCCTTCAGGGCAAAGTAGAAAAACCCCCGGAAAAACCCCAACTGCGCGACTTTGTCGGGGTTTGGAAAGCCACTTTTCAAGGGAAAACGTTCACAGCACTAACCCTGAAGCTGGAAAATGACAAGCTCGCCGGCGCACTCAGCACTGGCGAAGTGGACCTCGCCACCGACGGGGAAGTGTCCAACGTCAACCAGGAGGCAGGCGAAGCCCGCGCCATCTTCGATATCAAGCTGGAAGGCCAGATCCTCTCGTTCAAAGACAAAGACGGCGACGACGTGAACTCTCTGGAAATGAAGCTCACCGGCGAAAACCGCGCCGAGCTGTGGTTTCTCCTGCCCGACCCGCTCCCCCAAGGCATGCCCGTGCCCAAACCCTTCCGGCTGACGCGCAGCGAGAAGCTCCCGCATATTTCCAGCGCATTGGTCGGTTGAATGCGCGCCCAAGCAAGCTCGGTTCGAGCTCTTGCCGCTTAGCTCCGGCGAATTCCGGCTTGACTCCCTTCGGCTCCTTGTCTTCCAATAGAGTCATGAGGAAGCATGCGAATCCGAAGCCCTGGAAGATACGCCTGATCCTCGTGGTGTTCGGAGGCGCCGTTGCCTTCATGAGCTTTTTCGCCATCGAACGCGACCGCTGGTCCATTGCCGGTTATAACCCGCCTCCCGGCGCCCGAGGAATCGAGCCGGCGCTCTGGGCCGCGCTCATGGGCGTGTTTCTGGTTCTGGTCGGAGTGTTTCCTTGGGAACCGTTCAGGGCGCGGCGGAAGCGCGCCAAGCGAATTGAAAATCTTCAAGCTGGACGGCGGGCTGCGGCTCGCATCCGCCGCCCGGCCCCCCGCCGTAAGTTGTTGACGTGACTGGTACTTAACCTTTTTATATTTTTCTCTTGACAAGCGGCGGCCAATTTTGGTATAATCCCACTTGTAGAGTTATGGTCAGACCCCGAAAGGGCGCTGGCCGGCACGCCCGAACCCCCGAGGTTCGGGTTTTTTGTTTCTGCCTTCCGTTACGTCCTTGATTCCGGCAGTTCCGAACCACACCCCAATTCAGGAGTCTCCATGCCCAACTATTCGAACACCACCCCGCCCCTATCGCTCTTTCCCGGCGATGTAGGTTTCAGCTTCAATAACGAGGCGTTTCCCGGCGCCGCACAAGCGGGCGCGCAATTCGCTCTGCCGGAGCCTGCCGGAATCGTGGACCAGTCGCACGCCGTCCGCTGGCAAACCATTTTCGGCACCGCGCCCACCGCCGTGAACCTGGTGCTCCAGGGCGCCATGGCCGATGTGGACGCAGAATATCAGACCGTCGACACCACCACGGCCACCGCCGGCGAAGCGCGCACCGTCACCGGCGTGCGTGCGCGCTTCCTGCGCATCAAGTTCACCAGCTCCACCGGCGGCGCCGGCCTCACCGCCAAGATTCTGCCCTAGCGCCGGCGCCTCCGACGCACTCACTTCTGCGCGTAATGCGTAACGCGCGCCAGCATGTCGCGCGTGCTGTCGGGCACGGTCAGCTTGCTCAGGCCTTCCTGCCAAGCCTGGCGCTCGTCCGCGCTCATGCCAGCAAGCCGGGCGCTGACCGCCGTCACAACCTTGTCCAGCGCTTCGGCGCTGGGGTAGAACGTAACGAAGTTCCGCAAGGATCCCGGCCCGGTCAAGATGTATTGTTCATCGGCGGCGTAATACGTCAGATTGCCTTTCTTGAACTGGTCTTCCAGCACCGGCCAAATGTATTTCTGGATGTGCGCGACCAAGTCGCCGCCCTTGCCCGGCTGTGCCAGCGTCGTGCGCACGCGCACGTAACCGCTCGCCCCGGGTTGCGGGCTGGCATGGCGCGCCAGCGTGCGTAGCAGGTAGTCTTCATGCTTGGTCGCCGTGCTCAGCGCGGGCCGCGACGCCCCTTTGAGCAGCTCATCCAGCACGCGCGTGATGCCCGCGAGACTCGTTGCCTGAAACCATCCGCCGTGCGTCATTCCATCGGGCGTATGTACGACCGTTTCGAAGGTTCCCCAGCTAATGATGGTGCCGTCGCTCAGCATTTTCTGGAGAATTGGGTTGGTGATTTTTTCGTTGTTCTCGGAAAACTGCGCCCAATTGGCGCGCGGAATCTGCCACAGGCTCACAAAGGTGTAAACGGTTTGCGCCTGCTCCTGCTGAGGCAGAGCCACCGGCGCGCTGAACACCAGCAATGCCATCACAACTAGGCCCGCTATCCGCTTCAACATTGCATCCTCCTCGGCTGGCCTTGGGAACTTCCGGGGCCTCGGACTTCGCCATGCGAAATCCGACTTTTTCGTTTCGAGTTTCGGGATTTCCGAATGCAGGGCTTCCGTCCCGAAGGTCCGGCCAGTGGGGGCGACCCTATCGCTAGTCGCGCCAGCATGTCAAGTCGCAAGTCACCAATCGTCCGTCACGGACACCTTCGAACCTCTATGAGACCAATCTGCAACACCCCCCGCCGCCCGCGCCGTCGTTCCGCCAAGAACGGGGACTGCCCCGGCTTGAGCGGAACGCGGCGCCCGCTCGAATCGCCCTCCCCGGGCCAGTCCCGGTCGAGCCGAGGGAAACCTCGGCCCGGCCGAAACTTGCCCCGACAAGGTCGGGGAACCTCCGCTTCGCCGCGAAAGCGCGCGGCAATTTACCCTGAGGTCGCCGGAGGCGACCGAAGGGTTCGGCCCGGCTCGAGCGACAGTGTCGCGGCGGCGGCCCATCACGCCCCGCACCTCGCTCCGGCCTGCCCTGAGCCGCGAAGGGGCGGCTCGCGTAAGCCGCGCGCCCATTCCGGCGAAGCGGAAAACTCCGCTCCGGCAGCGAATACCAATGTCTGCGCCGCTCTGGAGCTTCTCCCCGGCCCGCCTCCCGCCGACGGCCGCGCGTATGTAGACGCGGTCTCGGCGCACAAGAATCTCGTGGAGGTGAGCCTGGAGATTCTCCATTGCCAAGACATTCGCCTCAAAGAGAAGCATCTCGACCGCTTGCTCGATCTGGCCTACGTCAAGACCTTGCCGTTCGCCGATGAGCCGCCGGTCATTGTTACCGATCTCCCGCGCCCCGATCGCAGCGACAGAGAGCCATAAAGATAGGACAGGCTGGAATTCATCCCGACTTGGTCGGGAAGCCTGTCTTCAGTAAAGCAACTAAGGATTTCTGGAGGAATCATGTCTGCCAATTCTCACCTGCAATCCATCGGCGCCATCCTGCAGCTCGCGGGAATCGCCGCGTTTGCCGCCGGAGCGGTGCTTTCGTTTCATCACACCGTTATTGCCGTTGCTTTTGTGGGCGGCGCCGTCTCGTTTTTCCTCGGCAAGAAATTCCGCGCAGCCTAACCTGTGCGGTCCTTCCGAACCCGTGTCGCTTGCAATGAAGGTCACGGCGTACACCTCAGCGTCGCCTGCTGATTCCCCTACGGACAACTTGAGGACTCGCGGATGGAAAGACCCTTCTGCCTCTAGAAAACTGCGCGTCGCGGCGTGCGGGGCTGCCTGCGGTCCTTGATCATGAATGGCCCGAAATTCAGGCGGTCGAGCTCGGCGAACCATTTGCAACGTTTGGCCATGTTCAGACGCTCAGCGATATATATCATATGACCAGATAGGGCCGCGGCTGTAAAGACTGGGCCAAGTCGAAGATCTAGATAACCCTTGGGAGTTTATTGTCCGGAGCTTGCCTTGTCCGCCTTTTGCACGGCGAGCCAGGCATCGAAGCGCGTTTCGAGCACGTCGAGCGGCAGCGCGCCGCCATTGAGGATTTCGTCGTGGAAGGCGCGAATGTCGTACCGGCCGCCGAGTTCCGTCTTGACGCGCTCGCGCAGCTTGAGGATTTCGAGCTGGCCCAGCTTGTAGGCCAGCGCCTGTGCCGGAACTGCGATGTAGCGGTCGGTCTCCGCTTGCACATCCGGCTCGGCTTCCGAAGAATGCTGGTGGAAAAACGCCACTACTTGCTCGCGAGTCCAATGTTTGTAGTGCACTCCGGTGTCCACCACCAGACGAATCGCGCGCAGCATCTCATCGGAAAGCCGCCCGTAGTCCGAATAGGGATCCTGGTAAAAGCCGATATCCTTGCCGAGCTGTTCGGCGTACAGCGCCCAGCCCTCGACGTATGCTGTGTAACCGGCCTGCTGGCGGAAGGGCGGAAGACCGGGCAGCGTCTGCCCAATGGAGATCTGCATGTGGTGCCCCGGAACGCCCTCGTGGTACGCGGTGGACTCCACGTTGACCAGCGTGCGGTGCTCGAAATCGTAGGTATTGACGTAAACGATTCCCGGACGCGACCCATCGGCAGTGCCCCGATTGTATTCCGCTGACGCCGCCTCTTTCTCCCGGAATTCCTGCGTCGGCCGCACCTCCAGTCTTGTTTTCGGCAGCAGACCGAAGAGCTTCGGCAATTGCGGCTCCATCTGCGCGATGTACGAACAATAGCGCTCCACCAACTGCTCCTTCGAAGCGGGAATCAGTTTGGGATTTGTTTTCAGCGAAGCCCGAAAACTTTTCAAATCATCGAAGCCCAGGTTCTTGGCGATGGTCAATTGCTCGCTCTCGATGCGCGCCACTTCCTTGAGGCCGAGCTGATGGATCGCTTCAGGCTCCATGCTGGTGGTGGTCTGCTGGCGGATGGCGAAGCGGTAGCGGGCGTCGCCGTCGGGCAGCGCCCACAGGCCGGCTTCCGTGCGGCCCTTCGGCGCATATTCCGTGGCGATGAAATTGGCCAGCCGGTTGTATGCGGGGCGCACTTCCTTGTCGACCGCGGCGAGGATGGTGTCGTGCAGACGCTGGCGATCTTCGGCGGGCACAGCGGCGGGAAAATTCGCAGCTGGCTGGCCGAAGACGTTGGCCTCGCCGGCAGGCTCGGCGATGGACCTGCATTGCGCCGCGGTCTTCTCCAGCAAGTAACGCGGGGGCAGGAGTTTGTCTTTCGTGCCTTGCCGCAGGAGTTCGATAATCCCGTCCACAACACGCGGTACCTGGTGCAGCCGCGCCAGGTAGTCCTCGTAGTGTTTTGCGGAGTCGAAAGGCGCCAGCGCGACAAACTGCGCCAGAAAGAGATGCAAGCCGAAGAATTGTTCCACGGGCATCTCATACAGCTTGAGGTCAA
>WNGH01002010.1_pt1 | contig 22060 bp, 20 predicted proteins | sample 5400631 | NCBI WGS metagenome assembly WNGH01 (sample SAMN13153373, study PRJNA577476) | soil metagenome | isolation source: 115 cm soil or saprolite under Garry oak tree replicate 1 | place: USA:California | collected 2016-06-15
TTGAAAAAGCGATCAAGTGCCCAATAACGCTTATAGATACTATCGAGTATCCAGACGCCGCCTCCTGGCATGGGAGCAATATCAAATGGTACAAAGGGAATGTCACCAGGCCAGTAGAGCTGGCGTGGAGCCCCCCCTGCATGTAAGTCAAAGATCAATAGGCCGGCGGGGTCCAGCACACCGACCACCAGATAATGGTCTTCCGTCACCGCCAATCCACTGAGTTGTAATGGGATAGGCGCTGCTTGCGCCTGTACAGGTTGGAAACTGCCAGGGGCAGCGGCTGGCACGCACTCTAGGGTATCGTCCGCCGACCAGAAATGCGAAGTGCTTCCCGTCCCCACCGAATTGACAAGCAGTTCCTGTCCTGTTTCGCTAATCCAATACCAGTTGCCATAGCGATCACGGTCCGCGCCCCGCCGCAGGCTGAGCGGATACACCTTCTTCGTGGGCGTGGCGGGCAACAGTCGTGGCTGCAAGGTCAACTCCATGCGCCGCTCATCCCATGCCAGTGCGCTGGTACGGCTATTTGCCGGAGAGGCGTACCAGGCATCGTGTAAGAGTACTGGCACTTGAGGATCGGTGATATCAGTGCAGCTTGCCCAATCTTGCTTGCCAAGTAACAGGTGATAGCGAGTTCCGTTCGCATCCATTTACATACATTCCTCTGGAATTACTGGTATCGGCACAAAGGTAGGTGTCGTACCTGCCCCTGCTGTCGGCTGACCACGTAACTGGTCGATGGGTATGGCATCGCCTACAACGACGGAAATGCCCAGCAGGCGCGGCAATTCCAGTCCGTTCATGGGAATCTGCGAAGCCTGCGGCTGACCATCCTCAGCTATGAACACATTGTTCACCAACCACACGCCGGCTACGCGGCTCACAACTGCCATCAGTTCGAGAGCAATCACCGGCTTGCCTAAAGGCCAGCCCCGCTGCGCCTGCGCAAAGCCCGGCGTGCTCAGCAATATCGTCTGGCTATCGAGCTGTCCACCCGGCGTGCTGGGCAATGGCGAAAGGAACTGCCTGATCTCTCGCTTCACTGCCTCGTGTACCTGGGCTGGGCTGATAGCCCCCGCAACCACTTGTATCCCAACGGAGACCCAGATAGGCTTATAGCTGGGTCCTCGTACAAACACCTCCGTCGTTACCAGCCGTCGCTCATTCAGGTAGTCACAGATCGCGTTCAGAAACAGGCGGTCCGGTCGTGGCGCGTCAGGCTGATCCTGGTCATACGTGGGAATGACCATCAACGTTACTGCTCCTGGCGCATCCCCTGGTTCGTTCTGGGCCAGGGCAGGATTGTAGGCTGGCAGCACTTCGACCCGTCCGGTATCTACCCCTGGAGTGCGCTTTGTGATGGTCTCAAAATCTGCTACACTGACCAGGCGATCCCGGTGTTGCAGGTAGCGAGCAATTTGCTTTTCTCCCTCGTTGACTGTCTCTGCGTCAGTCCCACCCCAGGTACGTATAGGATTGTTGACCTTGAAACCAGCAGGGAGTACTGGACTGCTGTTGATGGAACCTGCCCCAACATTTCCCGCTGCTCCGACTCCGTAATCGTAGTTCGCTCGTAGGATGGCGTCGAAGGGGGGACGTGCGCCATGCGTGCCATCGCCAAAATGAATCTCGCCCGACTCTGCATCTACGGTGAAGACCTTCACCAATGGATTAGGGGCGGGTGGTGCGCCCGGCGGCAGTCGTACATCCGTAACGGGCACTTCCGGTCCAGCGTTGAGCAGATCGTCAACCTCCTGCCATTCTTCCGGTACATTTGTGGTACTCGAGGTGACGGTCAGCTGGACCGATTGAGGGACAACAGGTGTTTTGGAGAGCGTCACTACCTGGTCTGGTTCGCCAGTACCGCGCGGAAGCAATTCGTTAAAGATCGAGGCTCGCTGCATGACTGTCGTGGCATTGATACCGACCCAGAGCAGTTTCGCCTGCACTGCGGCGGACGAGGTGATACGCAGCCAGGTAATGACTCGCGCCTCGACGTTAGTATCCTGCAAAGCGGGCGGGAAGTCACCCGTACCAGCTTCGAGGGGAGAGAGGTTATTCCACAACGTGAGATCGGTGTCAGCTGGCAATGTTAGTTCCACTACTCCCGGCTCGACGAGTACATCCTTGGAGAACGTTGCATCGAGCGAGCGGTAAGCCGGTACACGCTCTCGTGGGTTCTCAGGCAAAGCACCCCCTTGTGGAATACTGGGTACCTGGTACTGCAAAAGCGAGATGGCTGGCGGATTGGCCCTCCCATCAGGAGTGAGGTGACGACTGGCATCGGTCAGAAATGGCACAATGCCCAGGCTGAGGGTCCTTCCACCAATAGCCCTGCGTACCTCGTCAAAGAGCTGGTTTACCTGGTCGCTACTGCCATTTCTGGGCATGTCGGATGCACGCACCAGGAAGGCAATCCACAGGGAACCATCGACGGTATCCTGCCTCAGATCGATAGTTGTGTTAGCATTTGGCGAGAACAATACCGTTTCGTAGAGGAGCGGCGACGTAGCAGGCAATTGGCCCAGGTAGGCAGTAAATAACTGAGTATAGTAGGTCGTGAGTTGACCAGTGGGGTCGGGAAGCCTGCGTTTGTAGTAGACCTGTGCCTCTATCGGCAACACGTCTAGCCCGCGCTCCGTGCGAAATGGCACCTGACCGGCACGCACCTCGTAAGAGTCACCAGTCCCGTAGCAGACGCTGCGGGTTGTAGCGGAACGCCGAGCAGCGAGAGGAACTTGCGGCGGTTGACCTCCGGTATGCGGTTGGCGCGATAGAGCAGATTCTCCGTGAGGAAAGCAAAGAGTTCGATCAGCGTCACACCGGGATCGCTCTGGTTGAAGTTCGTCCACTCGGGATTATACACGGGAATGCGTGCCAGTGCCTCATTCACCAGGTCCTGGTATTTGCGATTATCGAGGTTCGGGTTGGCTATGCTTAACGGCATAAAAGAACTCCTTGTCAACCGGCCAGCGTTACATTCTGGGTCGGTTGGGTCCGACTCCACATCGACCGATTGCACGCTAATACGTGACTCCCACTGCGCCAGGGCTTTGACAATACGATCCTGGATCAGATGTCTTGTTGTGACGATATTTGGTTCGAATAGAAACGAATTTAGACCCCCGCCGAAATCCGCCAGCATGAGCCGCTCGCCCAGTTCGGTCATCAGAATGACTTGTATGGCTTCTCGTATATTCGCCTCACCTTCCGACCATGCCACCCGCCCATCAGGTCCCACCCGCGGGGGAAAGCTGATACCTCGCCCGAATAACCGACCACTATCTATCATGATCACTCCTTCGTTTTCGCTTTCAATTGTGGTACCGGGAAGCAGATTTCCAGGAACGGCAGCCAGAAGAACACGATATTCAGCAGGATTACGAAAATGAACAGGACAATCAGTGCGCAAATTGTGATAATGGGTATCGAGAATGAGCAGACAAGGCTAAGACTGAGTCCCTGTCCTCCATCTTGCTTGCAAACCTTTCCGTCCAGTACACCCTTCAAATCAGATACGCACTCCATCTGCTGGCGCAGCTTGTCAGAAATGACAAAGGCGACGTTTTTGTTGAATTTGCGCAGCCCTGCAACGCTGGTATCGAAGGGCAACGAGATACGAATCGGTCGCGCCGGAGCATCGGCGTCAAAGAAATGCGCCATTTTGAACACCTGCGTTGGAGCACTCACCACGGTTGGCTTGAGGGGGCCACAGTGAGGGCGCTCAAAGACGCAGCGGATCACGAACCAGCCCGGGGTGCCTATATCTGGACTGGTCTGGGCGATTGGCGGCGGCGGAAGTGTCTGCTCTGGTGCGTCCGCCGGCAGTCCTGCCTTAACCAGTGTCTCCAACGTGGATGGCATTTCGGGTGCATTGTCAGGCAGTTTCACCAGCGCATAGACCTGGGCGTCGGTTAAGGCAAAGCGGAAATCGGGCCATTCCGCACTGTCCTGTTGGTACTGGTCTACCACGGACTCAAGCTGATCTCGTTTGGGTTCGATCTTTGCCAGAGCATCGCGTAAGGAGAGTGAAGTAGTAGAGACAGCATTCTCCAGCGCGCTGAGTAAGGCTTGCTCGGCAGGGGTGAGGGTATTCGCTTGCTGCTGACCGGTGACCACTTGCCAGACAGTGGGCAGGTATTTTGCCAGGTATGCGGCAAAATCCAGCAAGATATACCAGGATGCTACCTGTATCTGGTTCTGAAGTGGCACAATCTGAGCCACTATCTGCGCCTTCTGTGCAGCATCTGATGTATTCTGCTCATCCTTTTGCAGGGTGTCCAGTTCTTTCTGCAATCTGTCCAGGCTTTCCCATGGCTGCACCACTTGCATGTTTAGTAGTGTCTCACGCAGACCGGTGAAGAGGAACGGAGGAGTGGACGTCGTGCTGCCAGACGAGGTAACCAGGGGGGCACCCAGGTACGCCTCCCGTTTGCCAATGGGAATCAATCCAGAAAGAAGGCGTCGCTTGCGGCCTTCCTCATTGAGGAAAGTGACAGGAAAGAGTGCTAACTGTTCTTCACCGGCTGCCAGGGTAGTACCATCCCGGCTTTGGAGCTGCTGCCAGGCATTCCCTTGCGGAGTAGTCACAAAGGCAAATTCATCATAGCTAGCGGGATTGCTGATATCCAGCACCGCGTCGGTAGTGTGTGGTCGCAAGCGGCGCACTACAAAGGTAACCCGTTCTTCATTCGCTATGTCGAGTATACGGTCCGGCATGCCCGGCACGCGGCAGACGAGGCAGGCACTCACGAGATAGAAACGCAGGTGAGCGGGGTGATACAGCTTGAGTGGACTCCCTGCGGTACCTTGCAGCGGCCTGGCAGTACTCTTTGTACCCAGTACACGAGATTGCCTTTGCGTGCGGACAACAGGCAGAGGTGGTTCCACAAGCGGTGCCGGGAGCGGCAGAGGCTCACGCCAGGTCTCCGGCTGCACACGCCGCTCCCCTAGCCGCGATGGGTCAGTATGCAGCAGTGCCAGGAACTCATCCATGAACGAATCGCTGGCGAAGCGCAAGATGGTCGGGGCAAACAGTGCCTGCTCCACAGAGGCATTGGTCGTATTCACTGCCTCAGCCCATAGGGGAGCTGCTGTTACCCATTGTACGAGTGGTTCAACAACTACTGCCATAACATCACCAGATATTTCCAGCACCGGGCGTATACGATGCGCTTACAATACTACTCGTAATCCCTGTATCGGCTTGCACAACTCCGCTAAATTTCGACATTCCCGCGTTGACAGATACCTGGCCCGCGGAGATTTCCATGGTGGTGGCCGAGATCGTCACTTTCCCTGACGACGTGATCGTGATGCCACTGCTGCCCATCTTGAGTGAGTTGCCGTTGCTATCACTCACCTCTATTGAGCCTGGCCCATCCTTGAGAATCACTTTTTGCCCACCAGGAGTCTCTAGCGTGAGGCTTTCCTGGCCGTCGCTATCATCAATGGTGATCTTGACACCATTGCGTGAGCGAAGCACCTTCTGATTGTTCTTGCCTGCGCCGTCCATTTTTTGCGGTGGTGCGTCTTTGCCATTCCACAAACCGCCGATCACATAGGGACGGCGCGGGTCTCCGCCTTCGAAGACAATCAGTACCTCGTCATTAACATCAGGGATGAACCATGTGCCACGATTATTCCCTCCCATCAATGTGGCTATGCGTGCCCACGCTTCGTAGCTGCCGTTCCCCGTGTCCGGTGACCAGGGTAAGGTAACTCTGACACGCCCTAACCCTTCAGGGTCATCCTTGATGTTGTTGACCAGTGCCGGGTAGACACCATACCAGCGACCACCCAGTCCGGTGGGTACTCGTGCATCTAGAATAGTTTCTAAAGGGGTCTGTTCCATCAGCTGGACCTCATCATTGCGCTCGTCCTAGACCTGGACGTTCAGCCGTAAACTCGCTGCGAATCCCGCACGCTTCATCAAAGAGATGCTTCACTTCCGTGAGATAGTATTTGCCACTGAATAGCGGACCGAGATTCAGCAACTCGACATAGCTACCGACCCGCAGCTTACTATTTATCGTCGCCAGACCATGCCCAACCACAAAGCGTCGTGCGCTCATTTTGAAGAAGGCTTCCGCTTCGGCCTGTGCCTCCTGGCTGGTAAGTGGTACCGTATGTGCCAGTGCCTCTTTGCGCTGTCCAAGCGCAGATGACAGGATACTCGCGCCGCTTATGTCGCCATTCAACTCGCCACCCAGGATGCTATCTGTCGTCTCATGCTGTAACCCCGCTTTGCTGGCGATATCCCAGCCGTTGACGGTAACGCTTGTATGCTGCTGCGCCAGGTCTGCCAGTACCGAAAACTCGCGCAATTCACGTCCATAGGCCATACGTAACGTACCACCATTGCGCTTGTTGTGAGATGAAGCACGCAGCGTGTTGCCCTCCATCCACAGTTCGGCGTCGATAGAACGTACCCGCTCACGCAAGAAGGCCAGGTTGCTCTGATTGACCTGCGCGAGTACTTTATATTTCGGGCCCGTGACATCCACTTGTGGGCTTAAGCCATGCTCACTGGCGATCTGGTTGAGCACGTCTGCATCGTTCACATCTATAAAGGTGCGGGTACGGCGCGTCATGCGCAGATCCTGAAAACGATCCTCCGCCAGCACGTTCAATTCTGGCGGGCCCCCTTCAGGAAAGGTGCCTTCCAGACCCATGATGCGTCCATCAAAGATCGTGTCTGAGCCATACTTGACCTTGAAGGATTTGCCAAAGTCCAGCACTTTCCGATCGAAGTCGAGAAAGTCCAACCTGTTATTGACGTTGCCCCAGTTGCCGAACAGTGCCTCGCAGCAATACAACCCGCTGATGTTTTCAACAATGAGCAGTTCGCGCAGCCCTTCTGAGAGCGTCGATATATCCTGTCCTGCAATCGAGATGGTGGGTCTGGCAATGATAAAAGCACTTGTATCTGGCATAAGGCATCAATCAGTGCGCTCGCACGCGTGCGCAACGCTTTATTTGACGACGTACAATGCGTTCGATATCCTGTGGCGTCAAGGCAGACGCCGTGGGCGGTGAGCTTGGCGGCGGTGTGCTCGCTGGTTGCTGAACGGGTGGTCCACTCACCACTTCAAATTCGTGAATGACGACTGTCATGCTTTCCTCCTTCTCTCTAACCCAGAGTTGCAGATGCATCTACGCCCAACGGCCCGGAGACACCCGATGATCCGGAAATGCTCGCCGAGCCTGACACACCAGCACTCAATGAGCCAGACACGCTGGGGTTCAAATTGAGCAGTTGGCCGGGCTGAAGTAAGCGGGGATTGTCAATGCCATTAGCGGCAGCAATCGCCTGCCAGTTGGTTCCCAGTCCAGCACCAGCGGCGAGGTTCTGTAATGTGGAGCCTGCCAGGGCTGGCGACAGTGGCAGCGTACCTGGCGTAGTAGCTCCTGGGCCGCCTGCATTGCTCGATCCGGTCGTGCTCTGCGCGGTAGGCGTGAGTACCTTCTGCCCGGATAGGTTCAATGACATGCTGGCGCGGAGCGGTTTCCCCTCAGAAGAAAAGAACTCCAGCGATTCCTCGAGTGACTCGACAACCCCATCAAACTGAAGTGTTCCCCACACAAAGCGCAGCCCTGGTGGAACAGGTGCTTTCTGATCTCCCTGCGGAGTGATGAAGTAGACCACTTCGCTTGTCAGTTTGCGCACGTCATCAACTCCCTGCTTCTCTTGTGGCAGCGGAGCGGAGACATCGAACCAGAGTTGCAGTGAGAGTTTGGTGGTACCTCCGCCAACAAACTGTTTCGGTTTGGTATTACTTTTGTCATCTGAGCCGGATGAGGAGGATTGGTTCGAGTAACTCAGTTTGAGCGTCTCGGGATTGAACTGCACCTCGACGATCTTTCCGCCCTTTTTCTCGTGTAGAAAGTCTGATTCCAGCTCGCGGAGTTGGGCTTTTTTCAGGGATACTGCATCAGCCATTGCTCCCTCCACCTGCTGCGCCGCCGCTGGGACGCTTGAGATTAAGCGACTCATAAACAAGTTGTAGCTCTTCAATGGCGATACCGCCGTCTTTTGCGTTGAGCGCGGGTGCTTTCAGCTTGACCGGCATGCAACGCTTGAGGACGAAGCGTGCCTGCTCCGTCTTACCATCCGACGCGAAGACCACCACTTCCGCTTTCCTGGCTCGTAAGCTGCTGGTGACCAGCGTGGCATTCATCCAATCCCACAGATCGAAGGTAGTGGTCATGCCGCGCTTCAGTGTCAACTGCCCGTAGCTCAACGGACCCGTGAGGCGAATCTGCTCTCCGTTGTTGCCACCCTCGCGGATTGTCTTAACCTCCATGGTCATTTCCAGACCATCGCACTCCGAGAAGGATGCGTTGCACACCTTTTGCGAGACACCTGGTACCTCAATCTCGACCGCGAAGTTAAAGGCGGTAAATGGAGGACGAACGTTTTCATTGGCCGGATTCGCCATAACTACTGCCCCTTTCTACAGCAAGGGCAAGCCCTGCCACTAGATGTGATCATTTCCACTTACCCTACCTCCGTGACTGTTCCAATGCCATCAGGTTGCAGAATGAGCCGGACGGTGAGAAATGTCAGGGGCAGCGATGGTGCTACCCGTAGTTCAACGATGAGCTGCCCTTCATCCAGGCTTTGCGGTGTGTTCACTTCTTCGTCAACGACCACCTCAAATGCATTAGCAGCAGTGTCACCCGCAAAAGCACCACGTGTAAATAACTGCTCAAGCGCATCCTCAAAAGCACGCTGCACCAGCCGACGGAAAGAATCGCTATTCGGCTCGAACACATAGTTGGTTCCAAGACGAAGTGCCAGTCGCCGTAACAGGATCAAGAGACGCCGTACATTGAGCGGTCGCAGGTCATCATCACTGCTCAAAGTATCGGCATTGAGAGCGAGGAAGCCGCGTGGCTCCTGGCGTATAAGATTGACCTGCGCCTCCAACAGGCGCAGCCAGCTACCTCGCCCTATAGGCGGCGTCAGCGCAACCACGCCAACCAGGGGTACATTTGCAGGGGCAACCCAGGCCCCGCGCGTGATGGCACGCAGTGCGATCATGCCACTCACGGCACCATCAGGTGGTAGGCGTTTTACGGTACTGGCCTGCATCTCCTCACGCGTGAAGAGCCAGGGATGATAAAGTGTTCCATAACTGAACACCGACGTTTCTCCGTTACTTAATGGCGAAACAGGAGCTGTTGGAGGACTCACTGGCACGTCTAGCAGAGAATCAAATGGTGCTTTCAGCATCCTGACATGGGCCACCGTCTCGTCTTCGCGGTAGTGCTCTGGTAGTGTCAGTACAGCACACATATCGCCACGAGCTGCACACAGACGCAAGAGCGCACGCTGGATCGCCAGCAGGGTATCTGGCTTATACCCATCTGCTGGACTGAGCTGCCAGCGCGAAGGCGGAGCGATATGGACAGGGAGAGGTGCAGACCAGTCGCTCATGAGACCATCCATCTCGGCTCGCACACGATAGTAGTAGTTGCCAGGGCTGCGCCCGTAAAGTGCTCGTTGATGTTCTTTTCCTTTGTAGATAGTGGACGCATCCCGGAAATCAGGCCATGTCGCCTCCTCAAGTGTGTAGTCTATTGTCGTTTTCTCCCCAGTGTTAATGGTAGACCAGATCAGTGTGAACGTACTCTGCCCGGTGAGCGGGTCGAGTGTACCCAAGTCTGGTGGTTGCAGCGTGTTCGGAATGCAGGTGAAGAAGACAGGCTTTGGCATTGACGGCGTCCCTGCCACGACAGGAAGAGATTGTGCTGGATTCCCGTCTCCCTGCGCTAAAATCCATCCCCGGTGAACAGCATCCGGTACCGCAATCAGGGTTGCCTCTTCGATATCGAGTACTGCATGAATGCCCTTGAGCGAGGCAGGAGCATTAACGAGCGGAGCATCTGCACTGGCGGATGCGCTGTACATATCTCGTGGCGGTTGTGGATCGGAAACCTGATAACGCAGGTAGTCGGCCCGCGGCATCAGTTCTGAAGTGTAAGCATCTTTCAGACCTGGGTCAAGAAAGAGATCGTCTTGAAAATTGTTGAGGCCATCCCGTAGCAGAGGATCCACTGTTGGTTGATCAAAAAGCTGCGCGGCACCAACAAACAGTTCAGGCAGAGGTGACATTGCAACAGGCATATAGTCTATGGACGGTACATGCAGACCGGCCAGGGGAAAGCGTGGCCAGTTCGCTGCTTGCCAGAGAGCAGTATATGCTGTGTTGGGAGGCGTGGCCTGCCAGAGGTTGACAGGCGTTGTACTGAATGGCATCGTCGTAATATCATAGAGCTGCTCATCTGTAGGCAAGGCATCCCAGAAACGCGGCTGTTGGGCATCAAATGCGAGGTCACTCAAGTGTTGAGCATAGCTATCCTCCTGCCGTGTCCACAACTCGAAGGTAAGCCGCTCAGCACTCCTGGGTACTACAGGCAAAGCAAGTGGTGTTCCCGGTACGACCATGCGCCCCTGCCCGGTTACTTCTACCATTTCAACAGGAGGCGAGCCTTGATCATAGCTTACGTCTACAGTCTGCACCGTCATGAACACCTGCTCTGTGGCAAAATCGAGGCGCACAAATGTTCCTGGTTCTGGTGCTGCAGCCAGGGTAGTCCCTAATGTTGCTGTGACCATCTGGCCGTCTCTTGCAACAGAGTAGTGATATATTGAAACCGTTCTCTCTATGACACCTTCTGATTGATATGTGAAGAATGCCGCCTGCGTTGGGGGAACGATGGGACTGGTAGCCTGCACAGGTGCAAGCCAGGAGATGGTCCTTCCGGTCACTCGCACGACGCCCCGGTCTGCGCTATGAGCTACTTGCGGAGAACTATTATCGCTCTGGCTCAGAGTTTTCACCGTCTGCACAACGAACAACCACTCGTATGTTTCCTGTGCTCCCAGACTATCCTGGGCAAAGGTCAAGCGCAAGAGATCGCCAACAGCGACATCGTTTGGTGAGGTTAATGTGAGATATACTTCCGGTGGCTCGAACGACACGACCTGTTCCACGGTCACAGTCTGAGTCAGTAGGGCCGTGCTTACGCGCAGATTGTCTGACCAACTCCCCTGGGAGCGGGAACGCGCAAAGGCTGGGGCAATCTTCCCCTCCGCGTCTACCTGTGCAAGACCAGGAACGGGAAAGTAGTTATACTGCGCCTGCTGCTCGCACGCCACGCGCACGACCCAGCAACGACGCCCTCCATTGCGGAAGAAGGCTCGCACCGCTGGCCCTAGATAGGCATAGACCAGTTCGTTGTGCTGCTGATCCCATGCCAGCGGTACATCATCGCCGAAGATAGCGGTAAAGTGCGCCACATCCTCCACGACCACAGGCTTATGCAAAGGCCCAGACGCCGCAAACCCTACAAAGGCCGCCACGTCCATGCGTGGCAAGACCTCCATAAGGGGAGGCGGCTGAGCCTCAAAGCGCACCCCTGGTAAGCGGCGAGACGGACGCACAATCATGACTAACCCTCCGCCTTCATGTCCAATTTTTCGCAGGCAAGCACCATCTCTTCCATCGCAACATCCGCTCCCTTAGCACTCAGCGGACCACTGGTGTGCTTGGTAATACGTGCATTCGTCAGAGTCCAGGTCAAGACCGGATTGTGTTCTTCATCGAGCAACTGAATCGTGACTGTGCGTGCATCTTGTACGCCATAGCGCAATTCATTGAGCCAGTTATACAACGTCAGGGAACCGATGATACCACGCTTCAAAGTGATATCCGTCGTCTTATTGAGACCAGTGATCTTACGCACATGGTTCTCAGGATCATTGCCATTGCGGTACTCGGAAATCGTTATCTCCATCCCAATGCCGCTCACCTCTTGAAAGCCTCCATCTACCGCTTTGGGATCGCTCGTTCCCCCTAGATTGACCAGAAAATTGAATTGAACGTAGGGATTATTACGTACAGGCATGGTACGTACTCCTCTCTTATGGTTTACGATCTCCAGTCCATTGTCCAATACGGAAGATGACGAATTCAGCCGGACGCACAGGCGCGACACCTATCAGGCACACAAGGCGTCCGTTGTCGAGATCGTTCTGATTCATGGTGGAGAGATCACAGCGTACAAAGAAAGCTTGTTCCGGTCGCGTACCAAGAAGAGCACCGGACTGCCACTCCGACAGCAAGAAATCTTCGATCGTGCGACGCACATTGCCCCAGAGGGTTGGCCCGTTCGGTTCGAACACAACCCACTGCGTTCCCTTGTCAATGGAATGCTCCAGGTACGCGAAGTAGCGACGCAGGCTTACATACTTCCATTCAGGGTCCGAACTGACCGTTCGCGCCCCCCACAGGCGGAACCCACGATCCTCAAAGAAACGGAAACAATCGATGCCCTCGGGATTGAGTACTTCTTGCTGACCCTTGTTGAGTAACTGTTCAAAGCCAATAGCCAGATTGACGACTTCGTTCGCAGGTGCTTTGTACACCCCACGATTGGTATCATTGCGTGCATAGATACCCGCGACAAATCCGCTGGGCGGCAGGTAGATCTCCTTGCCGGTGATCGGATCGAATATTCGTATCCACGGATAGTAGAGGGCCGCGTAGGTCGAGTCGATCTTCGCACGGAAGGCCCGCACCTGTGAGATACTTTGCCCATTGCCGCTATCAAGCACGGCAATGCGGTAGCGCATCAGTGTCGCGTGTGCGATGAGCAGGTCAACGATTGTCTCCACACTGCCTCTGTACTCTTCATTCCCATTTTCATAACCGTAGGTCGAGCCTGGGGCAGCAACTATCGAGATATCGTCAAGGTCCTCAAATATCTTGAGGCCGGTTTTGTAATTTTGATCCTCATCCGCAGTCCCCTCATACTCGGCAGCGCTTGGAGGCAAGCCATCATTGCCCCCTCTTAAGAGCACATCGACTGAACGAGCCGTATCGGTCGAGAGCAAACGCTTCTTCCGATCATTGGAGGCAAAGTTGTTCAGTTGCTCATGTAAGTCGGACTTTGCGGTGAATAGCGCACCGAGGACATTCAGGGCACTCGCGATATTGCCACCGGGCTTACGTGCGATCACGATGGGCAGCGAACGTTCTAGTGCTTCATTGCCCAGATGCTGTGCGAAACGATCAAACAACGAATCGGGAGTGCCAGCCGTTGTATGGTTGGGGTCGAGCGGAATACCCGACCAGACTTGAGACGGGCCGCTCGTGCCGACAGAAGTGACCGTCACGGTGAGCGTAACGACACGCACCTGGTCACCGAAAAGGGGGCTGATGTCGTCGAGCGTCAAGTCTGGCCCTGACGCACCCTGAAAGTGCCAATTTTGCGTATCGTGATGATAGGACGCGACATAGAAACTGCCAGAGCCGGGGGGCGAGGCGATGGGACTGGCAAGATCACCGATCCAGACGAGATCATTGTCGAACAGGGCGCCCACCCGTGATTTGGGCACCTGCCCCGGTGATGCTGGCGAAGTGAGTGATGATGCAGGCTCAGTGCTCAGAATATTCTGTCCCGGAACCAGTGTAAAGGTCACCCGCATATTACCAACGCTGCCGGGAAAACGTGCACGAATTTGCAGAGCTTGCGCCCCCGTAGCATTGGAAATGGGCAGGCTGGCACGAGCATGTCCATCATCATATCTTTTGTCATCACCGGCAGCAGGATCGGCATCCGCGAATGCCACCGGTGGGTATTCACCGGCGCGAGGTTTGAAGACACGGGCGATATAGAGCCGTTTGCCGCCTTCTATGAAGAAGGCCCGTACAGCATGCCAGAGCTGGTTGTGCGAGGGTACTTCATCGGGCTCAAACTGTAGCTGCTGCCCATCGCCATAGATGCGTAGGAAATCGCCCAGGCTGGTAAGCAGATCGGCACCTGAACTGAGGGTGATCGGACCAAAGCGGGCCGGGCCGATAAAGCCGGTGGTAGTGGTGCTTACGCCCTCGATAGATTTGGAACGGAAAGAAGTTTCTTCGACATAAACGCCTGGAGCTAAGTATTCTGGCATGTCTATCTCCTTGTCTAAGATGGGGAACCAGCCGGAGTGATGAACAGAACCGACCGGGCTGCGTCAGCTGAATGCACGACGAGCTCCTGCCCGAAATGTAGTGTTGCGCCTGAAAACGGCTTGGTGTGCGCCATATCTTCCCACAGTTGTGCGGGTGGTTGCATCAATATCGTACACAGATCAGGAATGAGCGGAACCGGATGTGATGGTGCATAGGCAGCCTGAAACTGCACAGGCCACGTCTGCTTTGCCAGTGACACATTTGGATGCGTGAGCGATGGGGAGCCGAGTACAAAGTCCACCGGTTCTGGATAGGGAAAGATTAAGACAACACGCCCAAGCGCATCGGCAAACCCACGCACAGGGGGACGATTGGCGGCTTTGGCTTCCAGCACCGCTCCCACGGCATAGGTTTGCGCTAGAGGATCCCAGAGTTGCGCACGTATGACAGCCATTCCCCCCGGCACCGGTCGAGTGGGAGCAGAAAAGAGCGGCACCATCGCCGGGGCAGCATCCGGAGAGGGAGGTGTCCCTCCACACTGCCATGGGAAAATGCCCCGCTCGGGAAGGTCTACAGGGAAGCGGAATGCTTGAAAGCGTCGCTCAGTATCAACTACTTCGACAATAAAAGAGCGTTTCGGCGGTAATGTGCGCCAGAAATCGGCATCTCCTGCTCCATGCTCAAAATTGCGCAACCCTGGTACATTCCTTAATGTATAGATGCCCACGCTATTAACAACTGCCTGTACTCTCAGTGCCGGGTTGTTCTGTGGGTAAGCCGTGACGTACAGCCCCTCTCCCACAACCTCACCCGACACCTCATCTCTGAAACGCACTCCCAACGGCGTTACCAGGGAGAGCCGCTCAATGCCGCTTAGCGCATCCATCATGACACCGCCTCCTTGCCAAAATCAAAGACCCGCGTTTGTACAGGAGCACTGTCCGGAAGAGTGACAGTCGAGTCGATCAGAACCATACGAGCGACGTAGGCGACTGAAATCTGCAGGTTGGGCTTAAATGCATCCCATATGTTGACTATGTCCTGAAGAGTAAGCGGTTCGGAGACGAGCTCAACGGCCTCTGTAGGAGAAAAGGTTTCAGGATCGGTGCTGAAGCGATTCAAGAGGCTGGATGGCAGGATGGGCGTATCCTCCAATGCACGCATTCCCCAGCCGAGCAACTGCTGTTGCTTGGTGGCACTGAGTGCCCAAGGGATAAGGAGATAGTGAAGATCGAGAGGAAGCGATGGTCGAAAGCGCTGCCCATCAGGTCCGATGCGTGCGGGCCAATTGCGCCGCGTGGTATTGAAGGCTACCCGGTAGAGATAGAGAGAAAGCCCTTCTTCCATAGGAGGGGTATTCTGCAGATCACCCGGCTGGTTAAGCATGAATTGAGAACTTTCAAAATCGTGTGCTGGCCGGGCAGCTTTCAATACGCCAACAATGGCTGATCCTATCGCCGCTATTGCCTGGTACGTTGCCATTTCGCTCATCTCTCCAGTCGAGACTCATCATAAAAGGATCAAATACGCATAGTCACTTGCTTTCAGGCCATGGCAAAGACGATCACTGCTGTTCTTCTTTTGTGTCGGGTTCAGAAGCATCGGCTTTCAAGAGATGCTCCGTTACGAAGCTAGGCAGATTTAAACCACTTTGCACATAGGCTTCGCTACCGCTGGCTATGTGGCGAATTAAGCATCGCAGCAAGGAAGCACTCCTATCCACTGAAATGCGTAGAAGAAAACTGCCATCTTTGAGATGCACTGCTTCTCCCGTATTAACACTCACCACCCGCAATTTGGTAGCATCAGTCTGTACGTCATGCCAGCAGAAAATGATGATGGAAAACTCTTCAATGTCCATCGCATCTTTGCCTGTACAGGATGATGTAACGCATGAATGGAAGGACGGGATGTATCATTTGCCTGCTTTCCAGTACTGTCTAATCTGATCCTGTCAAAAGATTATCATGAGGGGCTGTATTTTCGCTGCATTTTCACTGCATTTTCGCTGCATCTGTGGAGAGAGATGCGCTTGTCAACACCTTCTGAAATTCACGGGTTGTTTCAGGCAATGGGGTTACACCCAATTCTGTGCGCAGTATGCGTTCGCAACGCTGATACTGTTGAAGTGCCTCGCTGCGGTGCCCTTGAGCAGCATAGACTTGAATGAGTTGTAGATGGGCCGTTTCGTCGCAGCGGTTCACCTTCAGTATCGCTGTAGCCCAATTCGCGGCATCTTCGTAGTGTTTAGTCATGAAATAGTAGTCAGTAAGTGTTCTACACATGATGAGGTAGATCTGATTCAAGTGCTCTCGTTGAAGAGACGACCAATCGGCATACATATCCTCTGGTAGGAAGGGACCTATATACAGGCGACAAGCTCTCTCATACAAAGCTGCTCGCTCCTGGCTTGTCTGATTTCCTGCCTGGTAACATTGCAGGAACTCGTCTACATCAGTGTGAATCGCAACTAATGGATTGAGATAGTAGACCCGATTTTTGCACACAATGTACCCGCAACCTGGATCACAGCTACAGCCATAGTTAAGTGAACGGCGCAGGGCACTGATTGCACTGTGCAACTTAGGTTGAGCTACTTCCGGCTCATCTTCCGGCCATAACAAGGCCATCAGAGTATCAATTGTTGCTTTGTGTCCTGTTTGGGCAATGAGATAGCGTAAGATTGCTTGTCCCTTGCGGCTCGAACAAAGATCAAGCGTTTTGCCTGCACGGTTGACCGCAAACCGCCCGAAGCAGGTAGCGTACAGAGCAGGGAGGGTGCTACCCTCTTCAGATAGTGACCGCAATGACGGTGATGACTGATGATTTCTGTTATCTTCCTGTGTGAGTTTCGTTGCTTGAGTTAGTCGGTTCTCACTCTTGAGATCCGAAAGTGGCGGCTGCATCAGGTATAACAACTGATTAGCCTCAGCACCTTTTTGCGGTCCATTTTGGACATGTGGTAGTTCTGCTGTCTTCCCGATCAGGGTCGATAGCAGGTTTTCAAGAACAACAAGCTGTGCTTGCTGCTCGGCATCCGCTTGAGTGAAACGTTTACAGGCTTGGAGGAGTTCTTCCAGAGCGTGAGCATAACTCATATGACTTCTTTTCACTGAATCCAGTGTGGCTGCAAGTTGGCTCTGATCTGGAGGAAGCTGTTCGCGAACAAGAGCCAAATAAGTGATGCCCTCAGCATACCGTCCTTGCCGAAAGCACTGTAGTCCATATGCGAGTAAGTGAGGAAATGAAGGTTCTCCGGATGCGAAAGTGAGAACCTCTCCTTGTGATGAGCATGATGAGTTCATTTATTCCTCCTGGGACTCTTGTATCCCCTACAAGGTAAGCATTCAGGTCTACATGAATAATCCTACGAAAATACTTGCACAATCTATCGTGACGTTATTTGCCCACTTCTCAATTGACGTTGATCAAATCACTTTTTCGTTGATGAGTTCAGAGTGTCAGATAGTTTTCGTGCAATGAAAGCAATCTAGCATAGGAAAATAGGCTGTACTAGGAGTAAGTGCCTCACAAGGGGTGAAAAATAGAGCCTAATACGAAAGGTGCTGCACCTACGCGGTTGCCAAAAGTATTGACCTATAAGGTGAGGGAGGGCTTTATTTCCCTCCCTATGTGAGTAAGGAGATTAGGACAATGGTCAGTTTGAGTGAATTCCTTCGTCGGTTGCGCCGTCGAGGAAAGTGCATCTATTGCTGGTCAACAAAACACCCCACTCGGGAATATCCAGCGCATTGGTCGTCGCCCTGTTTTGCTCACGAGAGAGCAAAACTCGCGCAGCGACAGCAACGAAGAGCCAGCTTTGCTAAGACGACCTCTATCGACTTTCAACTGTAACAGAGAGGATGGAGATCATGAGGAGTGACTCGTGAATGATAGACCTATCTGCTGCATAACCAAGCGCTACTGTGCTGGCATATAATAACCAGTGATTGAGGCTTCTGAGACGTTTGAAGCGTATCTGAAGGAAGGGATGAGATCAATGAAGGAGAGAACACATGCAGCAGATACAAACACAACAAGACAAGCCCATGCAGCAGGGAGAACTCCGCACGGTTGTCTGGCAAAATGGCAAAAGCACGAGAGAGAGTCCGCCTGAAACATTACAAGAAGTTTTGCATGACCCACACGCCCTGATCTGGCTCGATATTCTGGGCAAGTGCGGTCAAGAGCAAGCTCTCTTGCACAATGTCTTTGAACTGGCCCCTATCACTCTTCAAACCATGGATGAGGAAAAGGAGCGTGCGAAATTTACCGAGCAAGAACACTACTTTTATCTGGTCGTCCATGGGTTGTTATTTGATACACAAACAGAGGAGGCGGACACGCCCAAGCTCGATATCGTCTTCGGGAAGAATTTTATTCTCACCGCGCACCACGCATCACTTCCCTGGCTTGACTCCCTGTTCGAACAGACCCAGGGAAAAAACGCTGATGAACATCTGATGAGCCGGGGGATGCCCTTCCTCTTATATGCTCTCCTGGATGCCCTCGTCGATAGCTATTTTCCCGTCCTTGATGACATTGATGACATTATTGATGAATTGGAAGATGTGACGGTGAACGCCACCTCAAACGACGTCCAGGTACGTATCTTCCGGATCAAACGCTCTTTAGCACAGATGCGGCGCGTGATCAGTCCACAGGTCGAAGTCACCAATGCGCTGGTGGCACGCACAGGGAAATTCATCCCCGCGAAAGCCCAGCCCTATTTCGCAGATGTGCATGACCACCTGCTACGCGCATTTGAAGTGCTGGATTCCTATCGTGACTTGATGAGCGGAATGCTGGATGTGTATCTGACCACGGTTTCCAACAGGCTCAATGAGGTCATGAAGCAACTCACCATTATCGCCACGATCTTCATGCCCATCACCTTCATCACCGGCGTGTTTGGTCAGAACTTTGGGCATTTGCCACAGGTGGAGCATGACAATGGCTCTCTCTTCTGGATCGTGCTGGCTTTCATGGGACTTATTACGGTACTGCAAATCTGGTATTTCAAGAAGCGTGGGTGGCTCTAAGTGGCTTGGGAAAGGACCTATCTAGAAGGCTTAAGCAATGGGAAGAGGACGGCCAGCTCTTCGGAGACGCCGTCAGCGATGACCACATTCTCACCAATGTCATGATCTCCTGGCTGACGAACACGGCTGCCTCATCGGCGCGTTTCTACTACGAAGATGCCCACACGTGCTTACTTACCCGCCGCCTGGGATGGCTGGCCGACAGTGGGCATTGACTGCTCGAGCTCGCGGCGCAACTGCACTGCAAGTACGGACTCGTCAACGTCGACGTCGTCCCACCGCACCACCGCACCCGCCGGCACGTCGTTGCGCAGTCGGAAGCCGTTGGCCAAGCCGATCGGCAGGGCTCGCTGCGCCACAGAGATCTCGGCCGGGGCGAGCCGACCGTACACCATGTAGCCGCCCTCACCGTCGAGCCTCTCGCCGGCCGTGAGCGCCCGCTTGGTCATCGACATGACATCACCGCGGAAGCCGATCGGTACGCCGGTCGGCTCCCCGCGCACGACGGCTGACACGATGCTCACAGCAAGCTCCAGACCGATCAGGTGATACGGCCTGTACAAAGAGGCGTAGCGACCCGATGGATCGGTCTTGATACCATACTCGGCAAAGCACTGCACGGCGTAGTCAGTCTGTGCCTCGAAAGTCACGTACACGCCCCAACGCAGGTCTCGAGAGACGGGAGTCCCGTTGCGATTCAGACTCGAGGCGATCTCCACCGTCCCCTTGCGAGTCAACACGCCGCCCTCCCAGACCGGTCGATAGACGATCGGCAATTCGTCGACACCACATGGCGGAAAGAAAAGCCCCTCGTCCTGCGGAATCAGCCCAGTTCCATTGGCAACTGCAGCCATCTCGATCGCCGACTTGGTGCCATCAAGGAACGAGTTGAACATCTTCGGGTTGAAGTCGCCGCTGGCCAGCTGCTCGTCGGTGAAGCCGTAGTACGACCACACCGTCTCGGGTGTGGACGCGTGATACTCCGGCAGGTACTTGGTGCCCTTGCCGACGGCGACCACGTCGAAACCGACCGTCCGGCACCAGTCGACGAGCTCGCAGATCAAGGCCGGCTGGTCGCCATAGGCCATGGCGTACACAACGCCCGCACGAAGGGCACGCGCGGCCAGAACCGGTCCAATCATGCAGTCCGCCTCAACGTTGACCATGATCACGTGACAGCCAGCATCGATACTGCGGACTGCGTGGTAGGCACCGGCAATCGGGTTGCCAGTGACTTCCAAGATCACCTCGATGCCAGGTGAGCCGATCAGCTTGTCCGCACTGTCGGTGACATGGGTCCCGCCAGTCTTGAGCGCTTCGTCAAAGCTCGCCGCAGCGTAACGCTCCTCGGGCCACCCAGTTCGTGCCAGTGCCGCACGTGCACGGTCCGGAGCGAGATCTGCGACGCCCACCACGTGGATCCCTGTCAGATTCAGTGCTTGGGTGAGGAACATCGAGGCGAACTTGCCAGCGCCGATGACGCCGACTTTGATCGGGCCGGACGCCTCGGTGCGTTGTGCGAGAAGAGTGTGCAGACTCATAAACTCTACATATCCTGAATCGCCCGTTGCTCGCTGTGGCCATTAAGCGGCTTAGCAAGAATTTTCTCTATGAGTTTGGGTTTCGTGTCCTTGGTGGGGTAGAACACATTCAACTCGTCTGCAAGTGTTTTCAGTTCAGCCACTTTCATCTTCTCAAGCTCTGCTCGCGTGAAGGATGATCTCATCGTTGCTACTGGCTCGGATACAGGTGGCTCTATGACCTGAATATCCGGAACGTGCTGGACTAGTTGTTTGCATTCCACATCTGGCAATCGCCTCAGCAGTAAAACGACGCTAGCAAGCATGTCTGCCAGTTCGTGCGTTTTCATCTTCTCAAGTTGATCTATCGTTAACCGTGTTCCCATTGCTTCCTCCTGAACTTACAGCGATAGACTCATCGCTGGTTCGCCTTGTGAACGAAGATAATATATACGAGTGATAAATTCTCCCGCCACGCTTTGAAACTGCTGCTGCAATTCAATTGAGTGGCCCTATGCAGGTACTTTGCATGTACCTCTTTCCAATTGGGGCCAAGTTCCTCTCGCCATGCCAAGGACAGTCGTTCGTTCTGCGGCATAATATGCTCGATTGTGTATTCTTCAATAGGCTTCCATTCTTTTGAGCCGTGATTTTCTAGCTTGCCGAGCATGTAGTTGCGGCTGCGGAAGTTATACACGTCTTTCACCATAAACGCTGCCCGAAATTCTTCGTCCCTTGGAAAACGTTGATGCGAATCTTTCCGCAGTAGAGTTACCTCGACGCTTTTGAGATAATGTTCTTTATCGATCTCCTTTGCGAGTGTAGCTAATGTCTTGTTCAGAGAATTGGTAGGTATGCCGCATATCGCTCTACGAAACACATAACTCTCGACCAGCTTGAGAATGGCGATGAAGTCTTCACGTGAGAGCTGCTTATGAGTATAGTCATTGTAGACTTCCAGCAGGAAGGGAACTGTCAGTTCACTGTACCGATCCGGGGCTCTCCTGCCTGGAGAGGAGGATTCTCGTTATGAGATATTCACGCGTTCGCGACCGCTCACGCTCTGCTTCTCCACTGTGGAAGCACCACCTGTGAAGGGGTGAATGTCCATTCATTTCCTGTTTCGGTCAAATGCCCATAGAACAACACATATCGCTCAGCCTTTAATTGCTCATCGTAGTGCAAGAGCGTCAATGACACCTGCTCCTCTGATGCAGGGGTCGGTCTCTGGCACGGGATAGGCAAGAGAAAACATCGTTTGTCCCGATCAAAGGTGAGAGGAAGTGGTAGCACCACCGGGTAGCCATCGAGACCCGGATAGCTGAGAGCCACACGGCTAGCAGCTTCGATTTGCGTGAACAGTTCTTCTGTCCAATCAATCATTGGTCACCTGCCTTTCAAAATGTAGTCAAACGTGTTGACCACAGTTCCAATTGCTGCATTTGGGCATGACAGGAAGCCTGCGTGACTTCTACGCCGTTTCTGTCCTCGTGCAGCACACCGCACCTTTCGGTGTGTGGCCCTAGCC
>WNGH01004703.1_pt1 | contig 22057 bp, 28 predicted proteins | sample 5400631 | NCBI WGS metagenome assembly WNGH01 (sample SAMN13153373, study PRJNA577476) | soil metagenome | isolation source: 115 cm soil or saprolite under Garry oak tree replicate 1 | place: USA:California | collected 2016-06-15
TGGCCCTACAACATTGACGTGACGCCTAACGGGAAGCTCGCCCTGACGGCTGATAACGGCAACTCAGGCCGGTCAGACGGGCACATCGACACGGTCAGCGTGATCGACCTCGAGGCCGACCCGCCGCGCGTTATCGATCGCGTGGTCGTTGGCGACGCGCCAGAAGGGCTCACGATCAGCCCTACGGGCGAGATCGCCGTGGCAATGCTCCTGAGCGGGAACGATGGGCCGAAGAACGCCTGGTTCTACAACCGCAATGGCCGCGTCGCCATGCTCAAGATCGACGGCAAGAAGGTCACGAAGGTCGGCGAGGTCGAAGTGCGAGGGCTTCCCGAAGGCGCGGTCTTCAGCCCGGACGGCAAGTATCTCTACGTCGGCAACTTCCTCGACCAGGACGTGTCGATCCTGAAGGTGGATGGCACGCGGGTGACGGACACGGGCAAACGGCTGCAGCTGCCGGGGCATCCGGCCTCCATGCGCGGCCGGGCCCGATAGCTGCTCCTCGGCAACCCAAAGCGCTCAAGAAAAGCTTGCGGTCTTCCCTGTCTTGGACTGGATTTTAGCCATCACAGCCCATATCCCCAACAAGGGCGAGCAATTGGTGCGCTACTACGGGCTATTACAGTAACGTTTCTCGTGGAAAAAGAAAGAAACTAAATCCCGAAGGAGGAAGAGACAAGTTGGAAGCCGGAGGTCATCGAGGTTTCTCCCCGGCCGATTACGGGCTTTTGATTTTACGTCTTGACTATCTGAAAGAATCCGACAACCTTCCCGATCCCGACGTGCTCGCCCAGGAGATCGTCGAAGATCTCGAAGCCGCACTTGAACAATTTCGCGAAATCGCCGCAGATTTGGGTCGTAATGAACCCGAGACTGAAAAGGATTAACCAAGGTAAGATCCAATGTAGGGATGGATAATTCTCTACGAGCTTAGCTAGCACCTCTAACCACAGTTAAACACCGTGCACCGGAGAGGTGGCGAAGGCGTGACACTGGGCAAAACAGAGGAGAGGAGGAACGACGATGCCAAACAAAATTTATTCGAGGACCGGAGTGACGTGGCTGTTTCTTTTCGCGTCTCTGTTGGCAGCCGACCCTGCCGGTGCCCAGGCCGTGAAAGTCAAGTTGGGCTCTTCTCTCAGTCCACCCGCCTTACATGTGCTGGCGCCCTACGTGGCTTTAGAAAGAGGTCTCTTTAAGAAGCAGGGGTCTTGACGTGGAGATTGTTGAGATTGCCGGGGACCCCAACCACACTAAAGCCCTGCTAGCCGGTGAGTTAGATGCGGCCGTCATCATAGGGGGCACCGCCGTCATGGTGAGCGCTTCGAAGGGAGCTAAGATTAGGGCTTGGTTAGTTCCCAACCCTATCTCCCCCTTTCACATCGTCGCGCGGAGGGAGAGCGCCACCACACTGCAGGGTTTGGTAGGGAAGAGTGTGGGTGTCTCGGGCATTGGCGGCTATTCGTACCATGTCCCCCGCATCGTATTGGAGCGGAGCGGTGTCGACCCGGATAAGGTGCAGTATGTGTCGGTGGGCTCTCCTGCGGATCGCTTCAGATCAGTGGTTGCCGGTAAGGTTGACGCGACGATGGCAACGCTCGATGAGGTGGCGAAGCTCGCGCAATACCCTCAGATCATCTCGCTGGCAGAGGTCCCAAAGGTCGTACCGGAGCTCCCTAACAACTTCTCCATGGCCAGAGAAGAATACATCGCGAAGAATCCCGAGACCATTTACAAACTTACCAGGGCGCTCACCGAGGCCAGCCGGTTCATAGCGGCCAACAAGGCGGGCTTTATGGCCATCGCCGTCAAGGTCATCAAGGACGAGAGCCCGGAGATTTTGAGCAAGGCCTACGATCTGGCGGACCCGCGATTGGTGTTTGGCGTGAACGGCGACATTTCGGAGGCGGCGTACAATTACACCGCGAATTTCCTCCAGAAAGTAGGGTTTATGACGGCCCCGGTGCCCTATGACAAGTTTTTCGAGCGTCGCTTCGTGAACCGCGTCCTGCAGGAGCTGGGTCGGATGTAACGTCAGAGAGCAAAATAATTGGAAATCAAAGGAACCATCAGTGTGATAAGGCCAGCCTCGACATCTTCGGGCTCAGAGACGAAAGCCTGGAAGAGTCCGACAACCTTCCGACCCCGACGTTCTCCCCAGGAGATCGTCGAAGACCTCGACGCGCCCTCGAACAGTTCCGCGGGACTTAGGACAGAGAGTCCAGAGCGAAGAAGTGTCAATTCAGGCTCCGGCGTTTTTCACGATCCGTTTACCGTCCGACCAACAACAGGATCCCTGCCAGTAGCGCCAGGACTCCCATAACTTGCGAGGGTATTGGAAGACGTATGAGAGATGACAGACCAGTCACGATAAGCCAGAGTGCCAACAGCAGCATGCCGATCGATACTACTCCGATAGTCATTTGACTTCTCCCTTCTTCATTCCGCCCAATGCTTTATAGTGCGGAGTGAACGAATACAACCTGGATTCAAACAGTTCCGACCTTGAGACGCTCTAGAAGTGACTTCAGCGGAGACCCGAAATACACTACGCCGTCGTTCAATCCAGCCCTGCTCCGTTTGAAAGAACTTGACGGCGGTCCATGTACAAAATAGGCTGCAGGGCAATTTTAAAAAGGAGAACGGACCGATGAGTATTCTTATCGATTATCTGACACTAATCGGATGGGGCGCCGTAGGCATTTTTACGATGGCTGTTTCCCTCTGGATCTTACTAGGGATTTTCACGTGGCTCACGCCTGTGGATGAGTGGGATGAATTAAAGAAGGGAAACCTTGCGATCGCGATCGTTATGGCTTCTGTGATCATCGGATTTGCTCTGGTGATCTCGTCGGCGATCGCGCCACCACCTATTACTCCGTGAGCTGCGGCGTCTGAATCATAGGGAATAAAGAAGGGACAGGCACTTTTTGGATCGGGACAAATCCGTCCTCAGCATCTACCGGCTTAAAGGCGAAAGCCTCGAAGAGTCCGACAACCTTCTCCGATCCTAGCGTTCTCACCCAGGAAATCGTCGTCCCTCGACTGGCTTCGCTCGGGAGACCCCGAGCCAGGCCCGGGCGAAGCCGTGGACCGTGTCGAGGGGCGCCCTCGAACCATTCCGCGAAATCGCAAGTGACTTAGGTGGGAATATGTCTCCAAAGAAAAGTTCATAGCATGGTCGATGAACTTGGTGGTATTACTCGTCTCGTTGGTGCATGTGCAGTGTCCTGTTTTAGTCAGATGAATGTGCTGTGACATTCAGTTGTCCCACGTGCCTAGTCTTTTGGAGCGCGCTCATGATACGGCGCTCGGATCCCCAGTCGCTCCAATGTACTCCCCGCACTGGCAGAACCAATAAGGGCGATGGGCGCTGCAGCGAAAGAGGCTCCAGCAGCCCTTGCGAAAAATTCACGGGCTCCATTTGTCTGTAAGCTTCTTCCGCCACATCCGTCTCAGCGTCAGTCCCTACGGCTCTCGAGATCCGGTCAAAAAAGCGGGAGAGCGTCGGAGCAGCCCTGCGCACTAAGTCCAGCAGCATCTCGGCCTTGAAAACCATGACCATGGTGTTCCACAACCCTCCCTTTAGGATCAGCGCGTTCGCGGAAGGACGCTCCGGCTTCTCAATGAACTTTGAGACTTCGCAAACGCCCGACGGATGCAGGCTTTCCACCCGTCGGCCTGGCAGAATATAGCCGTACTCCGGCTCTGCTCCGCTCGGCTCCATTCCTAACAGGATGAGACCGGAAGGGTCCCGCTCAACCGCAAGGAATGCCAGCTCCACATGCACCATAAAAAGGCGTGCGTCCTCGATGAAATGGTCTGAGGGAAAAACAACCACCGTGGAATCGGGATAGCGCTTGTATAGATGAATTAGTGGCAGGAGTAGACCAGGCCCAGTCTCCTTGTTTTCAGGCTGCACGACCACGTTTCCGTGTGGGCGGCTAGAAAGCTGCCGTTTGACATCGGGAAATCTCAGATGGTCTTGGTTGACCACGGTGAAGAGATGGTCCGGAGAGATCAGCGTCTCTGCCCGTTGGAAGGTGTGCTCCAGCATTGAGCGAGTGCCGATGAAATTCATGTACTGCTTGGGAAGACCACCTCCCCCTAATCGATCGATAAATGGCTGAAGGCGTTTGCCATCGCCGCCCGCGAGTACAATTCCACAGGGAGCTGGCAAATGAGTGCTAGTAAAGAAGCTCGTCGCTTTTCCTTTCATGGACGCCATTGGGATAATACTTGCTGATCCACGGGTGAGCTTACCTTTGCATATCGCCCTTATTTCGAGATATTCAGAGCGATGCCAAGAGGCACTCCAACATCCCCAAGGCTCAAAGCTGTTCCTAAACTTGATAGCCGCCAGCCTTGAACTGCCGCGTTCGGTCTCTCCGCCTTTGGTAATTTAATGTACTGAGTATTAGTCTCGTCGCTAAGCGTTAGAGTCAAGGTTGGTGGTTTGATCAGGTATTGAATATTATTCCCATCGCTAAGAGTCAAAGATAAGACCTTGTCTTCACTTTCAACTACTGGCAGGGTTTGAATTGCAGTTATTTGTTTAGAAGCTGTTGTTTTATTGATTGTATCCAAATACAGCCACCAGGAGAACGCAACAAAGGCCACCAGAACCAGCCAAGAATATTGACCGACCCTTTTCTGCCGTTTCAAGAATCGAACTCTCAGGAGATCGAAGAAACGCCGTTCGGCTGCAAGTTTTTTAGCCGGATCTTCCTCTAATGAATATTGAGGTCGATCAAATACAACTTGAAAATTATTCAATATCATCCCTACGATGACCAGCATCGATGGAATCGCAAAGAACCAAAAAGTATTCACTTCTTTCTCCTTTATGGGTTCCGAAGAACCTTTTGCCATCTCCTATAAAGCGAATCTGCACTCATTCAAAACGAAATGAATCGCTTCCCACCCCTAAAAGGTGAGTATCCTGCGGAGATTTGCCGGACAAATCCCACAAGAGCAATGGAGCCAAGGGCTGCGGCCGCATAACCGCTAAAAGAGCTACCCTCCCCGATGACGGCCCAGAAAGATAGATAACCGCCGATAGAGGCACCGACGACCCCGAAGAAAATATCTAAGCTTCTAGTATAACCGCCTAGTGATCTTTTCCCGTACCCCTCTTTCCCCATCAATGTTCCTGTCAACCAACCGGTCATTCCGCCCAATACAATCCAAAATATGCTGTTCATAAGAGCCTCCTGTTTTTTACAACCCGGAGAGGGGATATCCCCTCTCCGAACCGCAGGTCTCTCTGCTTAGGCCGCTTTAGCGGCGATCTGGTGCGAAGTCGAGTTTGCGACCTCAAACAACTCCACTCTGGGAGTGCCTTCAACCACCTTCGCCAGGGTCTTCAAGATGGATACTTCTCGCGGTTGTAAGCCTCCGCGTCCTCTTTCTTATCCCAGAAACTAATGGCTACGGCCTCATTCCGTTCTGGGGCAACGAGGGTGATCTCATCCTTAAATCCCTTTTGTTTCCGGAGCACGGGAATAATCTCCTTCTCAAGAGTGCGGGTAAACTCGGGCGCGCAATTGGCCTTGAGCTTCAAACTGACGTTGCGAGTATACATTTCAACCTCCTTGGTTGGACTGGTGAGAGGGTTGAGTATGGGGGGCTTACTTGAAGAATTTCAGGTAACCGTGGAAGGAAACCCTATACCTAGCTTCCTTAACAGTAGTCACTGAAGTCTATTTGTCAAGTTTTGTCTTTACGTACTCGATGATAGATAAGTATAATTAGTTAACTAACTACATAAAACCTATGAGTATTACTGATTCTGTCCCAAAATCATTTGTTTTCGGCCACGGGTCCGAGCCAGCGCGCAACGTTGCAACCCAAGGATTTTTACTTGTCTCAGGAGTAGGATTTCGGAAGTACTCTTGTTCGCGAAAGGTAAAGCATTATTTTCCGTGCCGGATTAGATTGATTTTTTCTTCAATTAAGTCTGGCCAGATTGCGGGCTTTGATTTTTACGTCTAGAAACTAGAGAAATTGCCTGCGGATGGTGAGATTGCTCCAGAGAAACTGACCCGATACGTGCTCGTCAAACGATCTGTGGGTGATAAGTAGGAGTTTTTGAAACGGTACACTCTCGACAATCCGCGACGTCTAGAGAGAGACATTCGCAGGCAGATCTTGACCGGATGCAGTGGCTATCCAAACATTTTACGGTGAGCTCTACGGGATATGAGACTCACTAACCGGACCTAACAAGACCACTTTGAAAGTAAAAGCAGTTTGGATGTATGGTTAAGAACCGGAATTACGAAAGTCATAACCTTTTACCCTGATAAAGGAGAGGCTCCATGATATTTAAGGAATTCCAACAAGTAGCACTGGCGAAGGATATTCCAGAGAACAATCTGCGTCGGGGTGATTTAGCAACCATTGTGGAGATACATCCAGCAAATGGCGGAGAGGTAGGTTACTCGATAGAAATCTTCAACGCCCTTGGCGAAACGATAGCCGTAACTACGGTGCCGGAGTCGGCCCTTGAGGAGCTCACCGCAAACGAGATTCTTCACGTACGTTCTCTCACCGGATAGATATGACAGAAGATAGAAGTTCAATTTCCAAAGCGCGGTCGTACGCGGAAATCGGCGAGTTCTGGGATGAGCACGGCTTAAGTGATTTTTGGAAGAAGACGAAGAAGGTGAAATTCGACGTGGTGCTCGAACCTGAAGCGTCCTACTACCCGGTCGAAAGGATCTGTCGGAGAAAATCCATTCGCTGGAACGCAAAAGGGGTTTCCTCTGACGCTCTGGTCAATCTGTGGCTGGAGCAGAAAATCAAGCATACGCGAGCGCGACGGAAATGACGGGCAATGAACGCATAGCGCCAAATCCACGGGAAAGGCGATTACTGACGGGCCAAGTGGCAACATCTTCTTGGCTTAGAGACGAAAGCCTCTAAGTCTGAGATCGCCGGGAGACTAAAGGTCAAAAAATCGCGCTGTTTCAGCGGAAAAAGCTTAAGCTCGTCGAGCCGACGTAATGTCATGGACACCAGGGTGGCAATTCGCGACAAATCGACCTTACTCGGCGGGCAAAGAGACCGCCAACGGTCCTTACGTGAATAATAAAACGGGAAGCTCGGCTTCATAACAAGGGTTCGTATGAACAAAGAGACCTTAAAATAGAAAAGGCCAAAACTTATTGTTTTCTAAATGATTTATAGAGCCATTATTTAGGCAGTCTGCTCGGGGCTGCTTTATTTAGACTTAACATTGGTGTAACTGGCTGAGTTGTTAACAGGTTATCCACAGTTTTTGTGGATAATTATTTCGGTAACTATGCCGGATTGAGATAGGCCGTTTTTCGCGAGAACTTCTTGGATATCCTTGGAGCGTTTTGGATTGATCATACCGCTGGGGTAGGAGAAAAGGGGACGCGAACATTTTCTCCTAAACCTGGGAGCAACTCATCAACCGCGGCAAAGCCAGCCTCGACATCTTCTGGCTTCAAAATGAAACCCTCGAAGCATCCAACAATCACCCTAATCCCGATATCCTCGCTCAGGAATCGTCGAAGATCTCGAAGGCGCTCTCGAACAATTCCGCGAAATTGCCGTTGATCTAAACGCACAAGCGGTTAAGCCTGACGAAAGCCGAATTGGGGTGATATCTTCAGTTTCGTGTTTCACGAGCTTCGCTGGATCGTTCTCTGAGCTAGACCCCGGGCTGTGAGCGCGTTAGGCATTTCGTTTCACGTGCTGGCGTGTTCTTTTGTACGAGCGGTCGCGACAGAGGTATCTTGGAGTCGCGCTGCTTTTAAGTTTGACATCGAAAATCAGCTGAAATAGAGAAGGTGCAGTGTTATTTCTTCCCACGCGCCACAATCGACTTCTCTTGCTGATCTTATATACTTATGTTCTCGCCAGTTTTCTTTCGGCATCGGTTCCAAAAAATGTTCCCGCAGATACGCTTCCTGTTCACGAAAGCAGCTTAATCTCGGTCAGCGATGTCATTCAGAGCGTCGCTTATAGTCGAGTCTTCAAAGGCAACGATAATCAGAGTCAGGAGAGATTTTTAGCAATTGGCATTCTGGACTACGTTGAGGTTCAGATTGCCTCCTTCCTCGGTACCGGTCGCAATCAACACTTCTCTCGGCATCTTCCTGTCGGCACCTTCTCTATTCGCGCTCCGCCTTCGGTTCTTCGCATTTAGCTTTTTGTCTTACAGCTAAATTCACAATTTGTCATTGCTCCGAGCCACAGAGGCTTGCGCCAAATTGGCCTCGCCGGCTCGGTGCACAAAACCATGCGGACTGGAGGAAAAATGTTTACTGGAGGATCGGTTGATATCAGTCTTTTGATTGTCGGAGCTCTTTTCGTTGCGTTTGTCATATTGATTATTTGGATTAACAAACATCAATCCAAGTAGAACGTCGCACAGAAAGACGGGAGGTGAACAGATGACTCAGAACGAAATCATTGACACACTCGTTGAATATCTTGATCAGCACCTGAAGGAGATTCGCGGCCACATCGGGCGAGATCCCTACAAAGGTGACATTTTTAAGCTGTTCGCCGATGCATACCGCAGTGGATATTTTGACGATTCATCTCGTCCCGGCCTAGGGGCGGACGCTCTTTGCGATATTCTACAGGTAAGATGGCTTGCCAATCGCGAGCACGAAGAGAAGCGGAAGCATTTGTTGGATCAATTACTTCCAATGTGGCGGGAGTGGCAATACGGCTGGGACAAATATCCGAAAGGATAAAACAATGGAAATAAGAGAGCGACCATAGTAGAGAACAAGGGGCGGGACAGGCGCATCAGATGAGCGAAAATAAAGTCAGGAGGTTTCCGTGGAACATCGCACAAAAGGCGACACGCGTGTCGATCATCAAAAGCTCACCCGCTTCGTCAGCCAGGCGTTTCAGAAACTTGGAGTTCCAGAAAACGACGCAGAGATCGCCGCGAAAGTGCTCGTCGCGGCCGATCTGCGCGGCGTGGACACCCACGGCGTGATTCGCTTCAACCCGAACGCTTGGTACGTGAAGTGGCTGCAGGAAGGCAGCATGAATCCTACGCCCAATATTCGTGTCGTGTCCGAGAACGGCTCGACAGCGCTCATAGATGGAGACACCGGTATAGGAATGGTCATTGGCCATCGCGCTATGGAGCTTGCGATTCAAAAGGCCAAGAGTTCGGGCGTCGCGATGGTGGGCGCTCGCAACAGCCGGCATTTCGGAATGTCAGCCTACTACGCGATGAGGGCTTTGCCGCATGACATGATCGGAATCGCCATGACCAATGCGAGCCGGCAAGTCGTGCCGACTTTCGGGCTCGAGGCAAAGTTCGGCACCAATCCCATATGTTTTGCCGTTCCCGCCGATAAAGAGCTTCCATTTGTTCTGGACATGGCGACGACAACGGCGGCCGCTGGCAAGCTTGAAGTCGCGCTGCGCCATGGCGACGCGATCCCGCTCGGTTGGGCGCTTGATGAGAATGCCGAGCCGACGACGGACCCCAAAGTCGCGCAGAAAGCCCGACGACTTCTGCCTCTCGGCGGAACTCGGGAAGGAGGAAGCCACAAGGGCTATGGGCTGGCCATCGTCGTGGAGATTCTCTGCGGTGTGTTGACGGGCACGATCACGGCGCTCAATTCCAACCAAGAGCCGCGCGGCCATTTCTTCGGCGCGATTCGGATCGATGCGTTTCGCCCAGTGGCGGATTTCAAGGCAGATATGGACAGACTTATCCGCGAGTTGAAGTCCACGGCGCCGATGGAAGGACAGCAACGAGTCTTCGTGGCAGGTGAAATTGAATTTGAAACCACACAGGAAAGAGCCGCGCGGGGAATTCCGCTGCACAGATCCGTGCTTGACGGCTTGCGGGCGGTAAGCGAGCAGTTGGGCCTTCCCTACGATTTGGAATAAATAAGCAAGTTATTTCAACACGCCTGAGGTTACGAGCTCCTTGACAAAACGATCATCGACGAACTGGTCCCACTTCGCCCCTTTGGCTTTGGGATTTTCCGATGCGGCCAGCACGGCTTCTATAGCGGGCTGGGACGGGATGGGAATCCTTTCCCAGGCCTTCTCGTAGGCGTCCAAACCCTCGTTCAATAGTGCGGTATCGGTAATCTTCGTGTATTTGGACATGACTGGCAAAACTTCGGCGCGGTTTTTTCGCGTGTAGTCTAAAGCTTCCGCTGCGGCGCGCACGAAGCGGCGCACGACATCGGGATTGGCGCTGATATAGGAGCGGGTTGTCGCCACCGAATGCTGCACAAAAGGAATTTTGAGTGCCGTGATGTTGAGCAACTCTTTAAGCCCAAACCCTCTCGCCGTAAGTGTGCTGGGGGCCGCGATGAGCGCAGCATCGATGACTCCCTCTTTGAGGGCCGCTACTAGGGCGGGGAGTTCTTTCAGGTAAGCGAATTTCACGTCGAGGTCGGGCTTCAAGCCGTTTTGTATCAGCACCATGTGACCCGCGATATCGCTCGGAGTCCCCTTGTTCGTGGCGCCGATGGTTTTTCCTGCGAGTCCTCTGATTCCGTTAATTTCCGGTTTGCTGTAAAGCGAAAGGACGAAGCTATTGATCGGCCCCATGATGTAAACCGTATCGGAGCCGGCCAGCGCGGCTTCGAGTATCTGCGGGCCGGCCGTGACGAATTGCACTTTCCCGCCGATCAGCGCTTGGACCGCTTGATTCGTCGGGATGTGAGTCAGATTGACGTCTACACCGTTCTTTTTGAAGAACCCTTTTTCCTGGGCCACCCATAGATAGACCGGGTCGGTGGCGATGACGCCATAGACAGCCGTGACATCGGCAGGGTAGGCGGATTTGTCGACGGCAAATGTGAATAGAAGACCGAGGACGAAAAGGATCCTTGCATTAAAAGAGTCTAGTCTCATATCAGCTCACCGTGTCGGCGAAGTTGAATGAGGCGCTCAGTAGCTGCCGCGCGAGATCGTCACTTCTTGCAGCATCACGTCTTTCATGGGCGTGTTATTAGAAAGATGACGCGGGACGTTACCGATTGCATCGACCACGTTTTGCCCTTTGATAACTTCGCCGAAGATGCTGTGTTTGCCATCGAGCCAGGGTGTTGCGGCTAGGGTGATGAAGAATTGACTGCCATTGGTGTTGGGTCCGGCGTTGGCCATGGAGAGAATGCCGGGCTTGGAATGTTTGAGATCGGGATGGAATTCATCCTCGAATTGATAGCCGGGACCGCCGGTGCCGTTTCCTAACGGATCGCCTCCTTGGATCATAAAGCCGGGAATGACGCGATGAAAGATCGTGCCGTTGTAGAGAGGCCGTTTTGTCTTCTCTCGTGTCTTGGGATCGGTCCACTCTTTAGTCCCGTTCGCCAAGCCAACGAAGTTAGCGACCGTCTTAGGCGCCTTGTCGTCAAATAATTGAATGACGATGTCGCCCATGCTGGTTTTCAAGGTCGCATACACTAGACCCTTTTTTTCCTGGGCCGGCGCGCTCATTGCAAACAACGCCGCGGCGAGCGATGCACCTATTAGAATTATTCTCTTCACTCTCTTCTCCTCATTTTTGTCCGAGTTCTGCTACCACTTCGTTGACGAATCTCAAATCCATGTATTCCGAAGGTTTGCGCTTTGGCTTGGTATTGAGAGCGATCGCTTGCCACTGTGCCATCAGCTCGACGCCCTTTTCGGTTGGGATGGGGTTCAGCGATTCACGGATCAATTGATAGGCGTCCACCGCTGCTTCGCGCTCCATGCGCAGATGTTTCATCATGACTTGGATCGCGTCCTCCGGGTTGTCGCGAGTGTGATAGACGCCGCGCACGATGGCGCGCACCATTCTTTTGACAAATTGCGGATTCTCTCTGACGGTCTTACCTGTGGCCGCCAGTCCGGTAAAGGATGTGTCCTTGAAGACATCGGCCAAACTCAGCAGGCGTTTGAGACCCGATTGCACGGCAATATAATCCGCGGGCGGCGCCAGCAGGCCCGCCACGACGATCCCTTGCTTCATGGCGGCGATCTTTTGCGTGTTGCCCGGGATATTGACGTACTCTACGTCCTTGTCCGGATTGATCTTGTTCAGTTCCAACAGCGCCTTCATGCCGGCCGAGGTAGAGCCGCCAAAGCTCACCCCCAACTTTTTTCCTTTGAGATCTGAGACTTTCTGGATCTCGGGCCGCACGACCAGAGAGAAAGTCGGCCGGCCCACTTGCTGAGCGAGAAGGATGATATCTGTTCCCTCCCAAATCGCCGGCATCTGCGGACCAACGGAGAAAATAAAATGGATCTGGTTGCCGACGAGGGCCTGAACGGCAGTAACGGCCGAGCGCACCGAAATAAGCTCCGCGTCCAGCCCTTCGCGTTTGTAGAAATCTTTTTCCAGCGAGACGAAGGCGGGGAGAAATTGAACGTTAGCGGAGGGATAGGCGGCGCGAACCGGCTCCGCCAGTGCCTTTCCGCTGCAAAGGATAGTGCAGGACACGAGAGCGATCACAACCTGCCGCATACTGGCTCCTCTCATCGAGATTCGGACTTAAGTTCCTGTATAAACGAAAGGTCGAAAAATTTATGAAGTGGGATGGATGTAAAGCTCGGGTCCTCGTAGCTCATCGTCTTGAGAACGTTGGCGATCGCCTCTTCAGTGGGAAAGAGATCAGGCCGAAGGTCCGCGACCATGATCCGGTAAGAATAATCCAGACTTTCGAGATCGTGGATCTCAAAACCTGGGACCTCACCGAAATCGTCGAAATTTTGTCCACCATCATCAGCCCGCACCGATTGCGAATAAGTCATGGCTGCGCTAGGCCATAAGCTAAACAAAGCCTTGCGGGCGGTCAAGCACAACTTTAGAAGAAAATGTTCTTGCACCCGAGCAGGCTGTCTGCGAGATTTTGTATGCAAATAGATATGCCGCCCGTATCAAAGCGATAGGAAGAGGTCGATAGCGAGGGGTATTGACGGTGTCGGGTTTTGGAGAAAACTAATAAGGAATCTACTTTTCTCAACTCGATATGAGATCTAAGCGGCCGGTCGGCTTCTGTCTTTTGACAATGAGATTCCTGGATGCTATAGCAAAATCTGCCCAAATAGGGGGATCCAATTTCAATGGCATGGTTTGATCGAAACCCTGGTGGAAAAAAGGGCCCTGAAGAAGAGCGACCCGCTGCTCCTGAGCCGCGTCAGGTCGCTGCAGCTGCTCAGCCTGTTCCGTCTGAACCCGTACCGGTGAAAGAGCCGCCGCGTCCCGTTGAATCGAGACTCGTGGCGGCTCTCCATAAGGGAAGCCGGGTGTCCGGCCAACTGAGCTTTCAAGGGGCTGCCAGGATCGATGGTAGCGTGGAGGGTGAAATCCAGTGCCACGGCAAGCTGACCATTGGAGAAGGAGCCGAAGTCCGAGCTAAAATCTCGGCCCAAGTTGTCGTCATTCAGGGCCGGGTCGAAGGTAATGTGATGGCCAAAGAGAAGATCGAGCTCATTGCGCCGGCCCGGCTATACGGCAACATCGATACCCCCCGATTAATCATCACAGAGGGCGTGATGTTTGACGGTGACTGCTCCATGGGAGTGACAAAACAAAAAAGTGGAGTCGCGAATTCACAGGGCGTCAGTGCTGATAAAGCTGCGGCGGCCCAAGCGCCGAAACTGCAGGCCGATTCCGAAAAATAGACTTCGGTTCGCCGTTCATTCCGTCCCTCTATCCTGCGTTTATATATAGACCGATCGGTGAAGGTAGGTTTTTTATCGGGTCATGGGTTGCCCATTGCCCGAGTGGATTGAGACACGACGCAAGTGCCACGGCGCTTGGAACTTAGTAAATGATCTCCTTAGACTACTCCATCGCTTATCAAATCGTTCTGTTTCTGGTCCTTTGGGTCATCCTTAGCAAGGTTCTCTTCGGCCCCTATTTAAACCTGCTCGATGAACGGGAACGCAGAACCACCGGCGCGCAACACGATTCCTCTGACCTGGAGCAGGAAGGCGCGCGATTGCGGGCCCAATACGAAGAGAAGATCGCGCAAGCACAGGCTGCTGGTCACGCCGCCAGAGAGGCGATTTTGCAAGAGGGGCGCCAACAACGCGAAAAACTTTTGACCCAGGCGCGCGAAGGGGCGATGAGCATGCTGGAAGGGGTGCGGCGCGAAGTGGAGAGCCAAATGCAGAGAGAACGGCAACTCGCCGCGGCTGAAGCCAGAACCGTAGCCCAGGAAATGGTCGAGAAAATCCTCGGGAGGCACGTGGCGTGAGCCTTGCTGAACTGCTCGGCGTTGCGCAGGCGTGGGCATCGGCTGCGGAAGCGGAACACCCTGCGCCCTCCATCAATCAAATCTGGTTTCCGCTCGGAAATTTTCTCATCTTTGCTTTCATCCTCGTTCGTTACGCGCTTCCGCTCGTCCGTAATTTTCTCCAAGCGCGGCGCGAAGAGATCCTCGCGACCCTCAACGAGGCTGCCGCAAAAAAACAGCAGGCGGAGGCGATGGTCCAGGATTACAAGGGACGGTTGGCGCGCCTGGTTCAAGAGGTCCAGTCGATCCAAGCGGCGCTGCGGGATGAGGGCGAAAGAGAAAAGACTAAGCTCATCAGGGAGGCGGAAACTCTGGCGGCTAAGATCAAGGAAGACGCGCGGTTTCTTGCTGATCAAGAGTTCAGAACGGCGCGGCAAAAGATCCGTGAAGAGATGGCCAGCCAGGCCGAGGCCAGCGCGCGCGAGATGGTCCAACGCCATCTTTCTCCAGCCGATCAAAGTCGTTTGGTCGAAGACTTCATTGAGAGTATCGGACAGGTTCGATGATCGAAGGCAGTTTAAGCCGGAGATATACCAGGGCAATCTTTCAACTGGCTCGCGAGGCCGGCCAGGAAGAGAAGGTCGGCCAGGAGATCGAGCAATTTTACACCGCGTACAGCAGCTCCGAGCTCCAGGGGGTTTTGACCAATCCGACCTTCGGTTTGGATAGTCGCAAAAATGTTCTCGTTCAGATTGTGGAGGTTCAACAGCTTTCCCCGCTTACAGGTCATTTCCTGTCGCTTCTTTTAGAGCGGGACCGCCTCACTTACCTGCCGTCCATCGTCGCCTGTTATCGCCGTCTTTTAAATGAAGTCGAGGGCCGTGTCGAGGCGAAAGTAGTCGGCGCGCGGCCGCTGGAGGCAGGAATGCTGAATCGCCTGCGCGAGCTACTGGGCGGCATATCCAGCAGAGAAGTGGTGCTGCAGCAAGAAACTGATCCCGGCCTCATCGGCGGCCTGTTAGTCGAATTGGAAGGCACGATCTATGACGGCAGTGTGCGGACACAACTGGAAAAGATGAAACAGCGCATCGCGCGCGGATACTAAGGAGCGAACCATGGAAATAGGGACAGCGGAGATTAGCCGAATCATCAAAGAGCAGATTCGGGACTACAAGAAAACGGTCGAGATCCAGGAGATCGGCACCGTCCTTTCCACCGGCGACGGTATTGCGCGCGTTTACGGTTTGGACAAAGTTGCCGCCGGCGAGTTGCTGGAATTTCCCCACGGGATTTTCGGCGTCGCGCTGAACCTCGAAGAGGATAACGTCGGCGCCGCCCTTTTCGGTGAAACCCACATGATCAAAGAGGGCGATACGGTGAAGCGCACCGGTCGCATCGCCGAAGTGCCGGTGGGCAAGGCGCTCATCGGTCGCGTCGTGAATGCCTTGGGTGAGCCCATCGACGGCCGCGGCCCCATCGAAACCAAAGAGCGCCGGCGCATTGAGATCAAAGCGCCGGGTATCGTCGCGCGCCAGCCCGTTAAAGAGCCATTGCAGACCGGCTTGAAGGCGATCGACGGCATGATTCCCATTGGTCGCGGACAGCGCGAGCTCATCATCGGTGACCGCCAGACGGGTAAAACCGCGGTGGCCATTGATACTATCATCAACCAAAAGGGCGGCAATGTCGTTTGCATTTACGTCGCGATCGGTCAGAAGCGTTCGACGGTCGCCCAAGTCGTCGATAAGCTCCGAGAATCAGGCGCCATGGACTACACCACCGTGGTAGCGGCCACGGCCTCCGAATCCGCGCCATTGCAATACATTGCCCCTTATAGCGGCTGCACCATGGGCGAGGATATCCGCGAGAACGGCGGCCATGCGCTGCTGATTTACGACGATCTTTCTAAGCACGCCGTGGCTTATCGTCAGCTTTCTCTGCTGCTGCGGCGCCCGCCCGGACGCGAAGCGTTCCCCGGCGATGTCTTTTATCTCCATTCCCGGCTGCTCGAACGGGCAGCGAAGATGAGCGATGCGCGCGGCGGCGGTTCGCTGACGGCTTTACCGATTATCGAAACCCAAGCGGGCGACGTTTCGGCATACATTCCGACCAACGTTATTTCCATTACCGACGGTCAAATCTTTCTTGAGAGCGATCTTTTCTATTCGGGCGTCAGGCCGGCGATTAACGTCGGGATTTCGGTCTCTCGGGTCGGCGGTAATGCGCAGATCAAGGCGATGAAGCAAGTCGCAGGAACCCTTCGACTCGAGCTTGCTCAGTACCGTGAAATGGCGGCTTTTGCGCAGTTCGGCTCTGACTTGGACCAAGCGACGCAGCGCCAGCTCAATCGCGGCGCGCGTCTCGTCGAGCTGTTAAAACAAGGACAGTACGAGCCCCTGTCGGTGGAAAGACAAATTTTGATCATTTACGCCGGCACCAACGGCTTCGTCGATGAATTGCCGGTGACGGCGCTGAAGAAATACGAGCAGGAACTTTACTCTTTCGTTGAGTCAAAGCATCCAGAAATTTTCGCCGACATTCTCAAGAAGCGCGAACTGGATAACGATCTCCGCGCCAAGATGAATAAGGCACTGGAAGAATTTAAGGGAACATTCAAAGCGTAGTTTCGAGTGAAGAACGAGCAGCGACCGTGTGCTGTATGAGTTGTGTCACTTCGTTCAGGATGACAACGTCTCACGAGCAAGCGGAACACTAGCAACCGAAATCTCAGAAAAATAATGGCGACCCTCAAAGCGATCCGCAAGCGGATCAGCTCGATCCGCAACACGCAGCAGATCACCAAGGCCATGAAGATGGTCTCGGCGGCGAAGCTGCGCCGCGCGCAAGAAGCCGCGGTGCAGGCTCGTCCGTACGCGGACAAGATGGTCGAGTTGTTGCGCAACGTTGCGGCAAGGGTTTCCCAAGAAGCTCATCCGCTGCTCAAGGCTCGTGACGAAAAGAAGATCCATCTTTTGCTGTTTACTTCGGATCGGGGCCTTTGTGGCGGCTATAACGCCAATCTGATCCGTGCTGCTGAAGCGTTCATTCGCCGGGAAGGCGCGGGCAAAGACATCCATCTCGTCTTGATCGGACGCAAAGGCGCGGATTATTTTCGCCGTCGGCGGGCGCAAATCGCGGACCGCCACCTCAATGTTCTCGCTACTCCGGCAGAGGAATTGGCCGCCGAGATTGCCGACAAGGTCATTGAACGTTTTGTTAAAGGCGAAACTGACGCGGTTTACATCGTTTATAGCCGCTTCCGGTCGGCTCTTTCACAGGTGCCGACGTTGGAAAAGCTTCTGCCCGTAGCCATTGCGGAAACGGAAGATCCAACACAGCTCACCGAATACCTCTATGAGCCGAGCGTTGAGGCATTGCTTGCGAGCCTGCTTCCCAAGGTTGCCGAAGTCGCGATTCTCCGTGCTTTGCTGGAGGCTACCGCCAGCGAACATGGCGCCCGCATGACCGCCATGGATTCGGCGACCAGCAATGCCTCAAAGATGATGGAGACGCTTACGTTGCAGATGAACCGGGCGCGTCAGGCTTCGATCACGCGCGAGCTAATGGAGATCGTCGGCACGGCGGAAGCTTTGAAGTGAGGAATTGAACGGAGGAGAAGTTAAGATGAATATGGGGAAGATCACCCAGGTTTTGGGAGCGGTCGTCGACGTCGAATTTTCCGACAGCTCGTTGCCGCCAATTTACAATGCGCTCAAGGTCAGCAATCCCGCGATCAGCGACGTGCAGTGGAATCTCGTTATCGAAGTGGCGCAGCACTTGGGTGAAAATACCGTCCGTTGCGTTGCGATGGACACCACGGAGGGCTTGGTTCGCGGCACGGACGCGATGGACACCGGCGCGGGTATCACGGTACCGGTCGGAGAAGAAACGTTGGGACGCGTTCTCAACGTCATCGGGGAGCCCGTAGATGAACAAGGTCCGGTCAACGCCAAGAAATCCTACCCCATTCACCGTCCCACGCCGGAATTCGTCGATCAGGAGACGAAAGTCCAGGCTTTCGAAACGGGGATCAAAGTCGTTGATCTCCTGGCTCCTTATGCCCGCGGCGGGAAGATCGGCTTGTTCGGCGGCGCCGGCGTCGGCAAGACCGTCATTCTCATGGAGCTGATCAATAACGTTGCCATGAAGCACGGCGCCCGGCGCACGCGCTCGAGTCGCACTGACGGCATTGACACTGGCGGAATACTTCCGCGACGACGAAGGTCGGGACGTGCTGCTCTTCATCGACAACATCTTTCGTTTCACTCAAGCCAACTCAGAGGTCTCGACCTTGCTAGGCCGCATGCCTTCCGCCGTTGGTTATCAGCCGACGCTCTCCACCGACTTGGGCGAGCTTCAGGAGCGGATTACCTCAACGCGTAAGGGTTCCATCACCTCGGTTCAGGCGATCTACGTTCCGGCCGACGACTTGACCGATCCCGCGCCGGCGACGACGTTCGCCCATCTCGACGCGACCACGGTTCTTTCGCGCCAGATTGCAGAGCTGGGCATCTATCCGGCCGTCGACCCGCTGGACTCCACTTCGCGTATTTTGGATCCGCACGTTGTGGGCACGGAGCACTATGAAGTCGCCCGAAGCGTGCAGGTGATTCTCCAACGCTACAAAGATTTGCAAGACATCATCGCGATTCTCGGGATGGACGAACTGTCCGAAGACGACAGGCTGACCGTGGCGCGGGCGCGAAAAATCCAGCGCTTCTTGTCGCAGCCATTCCATGTGGCCGAGGCCTTTACCGGCACGCCAGGCGCCTATGTCGAACTGAAGGACACGATCAGGGGATTCAAAGAAGTCGTCGACGGTAAACATGACGAAATCCCGGAGCAGGCTTTCTATATGGTCGGTACTATTGAGCAAGCGGTGGAGAAGGCGAAAAAAATGGCGGCGCAGTAAAAGGGTAGCTGGTGTTACCGGTTTGAACCGCTTGAACAGGTTGAACGAGCAGTGACGGATGGTTCAAACGGTTCAAAACGTTCAAGCGGTTCAAGACAGAACTATCCGCTATCGTTAAAATCATGGCTGATCAGCTTAGACTCAGGGTGATAACCCCCAGCCGGCTCGTTGTCGATGAAGAAGTCGACGAAGTCGCCGCTCCCGGCGCATTGGGTGAGTTTGGTGTGCTGCCGAACCATATCGCCTTTTTAACTCTGCTGGAGCCCGGCGAAATGAGCTACAAGCAAGGAGCGACCAAGCATTTTTTGGCGGTCAGCGGTGGTTATGCTGAAGTGCTGGATAATGTCATGACCGTGCTGGCGCCTGCGGCCGAGTTCGCGTCCGAGATCGATACGGGACGGGCGCGTCAGGCCAAGGATGATGCGGAAAAGAGAATCGGTGAGCTGAATTACGAAGACAAGGACTTCAACTCCACAGAAGCCGCTCTTCGCTGGGCTAACGCTCGGCTTGAAGTCGCCGGCAAAGAAGTGAGAAGATAAAGAGAAATAAGGAGGACCGTTTATGGCCGAAACCGCAAAGCAAGAACCCGTCGTCACCATGTGGAGTAAGGAATTCACCTATGATCGTTGGATGAAGTCCGTAGGTATTCCCATCCACACGGGCTATTACATCGAGGATTTGCGGACGATTGACGTGGAGTGGTGGGAGGAGCGCCAGTGCAAGGCGGCATTCATCCAGCTCTTTGGTCAGGAAGGCGTTACCTCGGCGCGGTTGACGGAGATTGCCCCTGGCAAGTCCTTACCACCCGTGAAATTTGCTCTGGACGAATTGGTCTATGTACTGTCCGGCCGCGGCCTCACGACCGTTTGGGCCGGCGAAGGAAAGGCAAAGAAGAGCTTCGAATGGCAAGAGCACGCGTTGTTTCTCGTTCCGCGCAATCACTATCATGTCTTTAGCAACATGCAGGGCGACAAGCCCGTGCGGCTTTTCCACTACAGCTATATGCCCATGGCCATGTCCGCTCTGCCCGACCCGGAGCTTTATTTCAACAATCCTTTCGAGGCCAAGAACGGCACCGACGGGGACTTTTACTCGGAAGCGAAGCTGATTCAAGCGAAAGATTTCGACGAGGGCCTGGGCTTGCGCGGCTTCTGGTATGGCAACTTCTTTCCCGATATGCGCGCCTGGAACAAGCTGGATGCCAACGAGCGGCGCGGCGCCGGCGGCAAGAGCGTCTTCATTCAGTTTCCGAATTCAGAACTGACCGCGCATATGTCGGTCTTCGCGCCGAAGACTTACAAGAAAGCGCACCGGCACGGCCCTGGCCGTGCCATCATCATTCCTGCGGGCGAAGGGTATTCGATTATGTGGGAAGAGGGCAAAGAGAAGATCGTCTGCCCGTGGCACGAGTGCAGTATGGTCACGCCGCCCAACAAGTGGTTTCACCAGCATTTCAATGCTGGCGGCGACATGGCGCGATATCTGGCGCTCCATCCGCCGATGCAGTTCCATGGCCATGCGGAGAAGATCGAAGACCGCGCTAAGGATCAGATCGAATATCCAAACGAGGATCCATTTATCCGTCAAAAGTTCGAAGAGGAATTGGCTAAGCGAGGCATCAAGAGCCTCATGCCCGCGGACTGCTACAGCAACCCCGATTACGAATGGTCCAAGGCCATGGGGAAACAATAAATCACGCTCCACCGAATAGTTGGAATACGGAATCCCTGCACGCGAGTGCGGGGATTCCTGTTATTGGGCAAAGGAAGAAATCGAGAAAATCAGCTGAACGGGAGGCAGTTTCATGCACGATGACATTTACGATCACGACCATCCGGAAAACTTCGAAATAAAGGAAGGTGAGATTGTCACGGACATCGAAGGACTGGAGATGTTCTCGCTCAAGAGCGTGGGCATTGATATCGGCTCTTCCACCTCCCATCTGATTTTTTCGCATATCACGCTGCGGCGCCAGGGCGCATCGCTCTCGGGCAAGTTCAAAGTCACCAATCGGGAGGTGCTCTATCGTTCCCCGATTAAGCTGACTCCGTACCTGACGGCGACGAAGATCGATACGGACCAGGTCAATCAATTTATTCAGGATGCCTATAAAGAGGCCGGCTTGACGGCGGAAGACGTCGACACGGGCGCGGTGATCATCACCGGCGAGGCGCTCAAGAAGGAAAACGCTCAGCCCATTGTTGAATTCTTCGCGAAATACTCCGGCAAATTCATTTGCGCAGCGGCGGGTCACAACCACGAGGCTTTGCTCGCTGCCTACGGCTGTGGCGCTGTAGATCTGTCCAAGCGCGAGCATAAGATGGTCCTGAACGTAGACATGGGCGGCGGAACCACCAAGTTCTCGCTCATTGAAGACGGGGTCGTCACGCAAACTGCCGCAATCAACGTCGGCGCGCGGCTCATCGCGTTCGACGAGAAAGAGACGATTACGCGGATTGAAAACGCCGGTCGGATCATGATGAAAGAGCTTGGTTATACAGTGGAGCTCGGCCAAAAGATCACCGACAAGATGAAAGAGGATTTCGGTGCTTACATGGCGAAGATCCTGTTCGAAGTTATCGAGCAAGGGCCGACTTCCCCCATGGCCAAGCAGCTTATGGTAACCTCGCCGTTTATCAATTATCGCGGCCTCGATCAGATCCAGCATATCGTGTTCTCCGGCGGCGTCTCGGAGCATGTCTACGACCGCGACCCCAAAGCCTATGGAGATATCGGTCCGGTACTCGGCAAGAACATGCGCGCCTATTTACAACGGCTTCCAAAGGACGTTTTAAGAGAGCCTATTGAAGGGATACGCGCCACGGTTATTGGCGCCGGCGAATACACCATTCAAGCGAGCGGCAACACGAGCTACATTTCCAATTTAAAGGCGCTGCCGGTCCACGGTCTAAAGGTCATCCAAGCCGCGATTAGCAATGGTGAGTCGCCGCGCGAT